>Ga0105148_100104_pt1 | contig 13540 bp, 11 predicted proteins | sample RS_199metaG_FD_91502 | JGI IMG/M metagenome (GOLD analysis project Ga0105148, IMG submission 91502) | Switchgrass associated microbial communities from Austin, Texas, USA, to study host-microbe interactions - RS_199 metaG | ecosystem: Host-associated > Plants > Roots > Rhizosphere | place: USA... | reverse complement strand
GTCAACAACAGCCCGCTGGATTCCAGCGATCTAATCAATGTCTTGCGCGTCCAAGCCAGAGATTGCCGCAGGCCTTACTGGTATCGATGATCCGGGCGGAGAACTGAAGCCATATCACGTTGAGGATGTCGGGATCATGAGCGCACGCGCTACGCTATTGGGAATGGTGGGCCACAGGGACAGCTTCACTCTCCCACAGTCCGAACTTGTTCCGCTGCAACTCGACGCGGCGCGCGAACTGTTCGCCGAGCGGCGGGAGCAATTGCCCATCCTGAATCGGCGCGCGAGAGAAACGGGGGTGGACCGGATCGACACGCTCGACGACCTGATCCCCCTGCTATTCTCGCACACGGCTTTCAAGTCCTACCCCAACGCATTTGTCCAGAACGGCCAGTGGGATCGTATGACCAAGTGGCTGGGAACCATGACCACCCGGCCTATGGACGGGGTCAATCTGGAAGGCGTTGCCGACATAGACGATTGGGTAAGCCGCCTGTGGGCTGCTGGCCACCTGGTCAACACCACGAGCGGCACATCGGGCAAGGTGTCGTTCCTCAACCGCAGTCATGCTGATGACGCATTGTTGCAACATTACCTGCAACATCTGTGCTGGCCGAAACCGATCAAGCCGGAAGGCAAGCATCACATCTTTTTCATGGGTCCGCGCACGGGCCCCTATCTCATGCTTATCGCCGCAAACCACGTCGCAAAGCTCTATGGAAGGCCGGATTCCCTCCATTACCTGTCCAATGACGCGCTTCGCCTGACCGATATCATGCGCATGGCGGAAACGCGACTGAAGATGGCGGAAGGGCGCGCCAGCCCAAGCGAGATCGCAGCGCTTGAGGAAAGCGGTCGCGCCAAGAGCGCCGAAATGGCCGGGCGCTTCTCCGACATGATCGGCAAGATCATCGCCCTGCGCCACGAGCCGATGATCATCACAGGCGGATGGACGCAGATGTGGGAGGTGATGAACATGGCCCGCGCGGCAGGTGTCCCCAATGCTGACTTCCATCCTGACACGATCATCCAGAGCGGCGGCGGCCTCAAGGGCGCCAAGCTACCGGCCGATTATCGCGAGCAGTTGTTCGAGTTCTTCGGCCCGGTGCGCACGCAGCAGGGCTATGGCATGTCCGAGATGTCGGTCGGCTTTCCGATGGACGAGGACGGCTACTATCACCAAGTCCCCTGGATCATTCCGTTCGTGCTGGATCGCGACGGGGTTAAACCGGCGGGTCCGCGCGAGGGCGTGGTCGTAGGGCGCTACGCCTATCTCGATCTTTCAAACGAAGCTCGCTGGAACGGGCTCATCACTGGCGACCGCGTGACTCTCGATTTCCGCGAGACCCGGCCCGAAACCCGCCTCCCCGGGCTCGTCGTTCACCCCGAAATCTCGCGCTATGCCGATATCGGGGAAGAGGACAAGATCGGCTGCGCCGGCACGATTGACGCCTATATCAGCGGGGAGATTGGGGCATGACGGACCTGGCGAACGTGGCTGCGCCGACGATTATAGTCCCGCACATCATAAAGGGCCAGATGGTGGCGGGTAATGCTGCCCGTTACGGCACGTTCGCCACCCCCGCGCTCGATATCGACACGTTGGTTTGGCCACGCAGCGATCCTGGCCCGGCCTTCGCTACCCCCATTGCTGAAATCATGGATCTGCTGGTTGCCACCGGCGAGCGCATAAAGGCCGATCCGTCGGGCGTGATGGGTGCCGCTGCGGAAACAATGGCTGCCGCCGGCGACCTTGACCGCGGCGTGGTTCTGCGCGCGTATCAGCAACTTCCCCACCTGTTCGGGAGGGAATGGCTGGAGTTTCTGGTCGAGGGCGAACTGGGTGCAGACGTGCTTGACGGCTGGCGACAGGTCACTGACCCCGGCGGTCGCAGCGCGCAATTTCGCGCCTTTCCACCCCGGCTCGTCCATGTGCTGGCGGGCAACGCGCCCGGCGTGGCAGCGATCTCGATCATTCGAGGGGCGCTGACCAAGGGCGTCAACCTCCTAAAGTTGCCGTCCAATGACCTCTTCACTGCCACCGCTATCCTGAGGACCATGGCCGAGGTCGCCCCCGATCATCCAGTGGTCCGCAGTTTCTCGGCGGTCTACTGGAAGGGCGGGGACGAAACAGTCGAGAAATATCTGCTGCGCCCGATGTTTTTCGACAAGCTGGTGGCATGGGGTGGCGAAGGCTCGCTGCGGAGCGCCAAAAAATATATTCGTCCCGGCTTTGAACTGGTGGCGTTCGACCCCAAGACCTCGATCTCGATGATTGGTCGGGAGGCGTTCGCATCCCCGGAGATACTGGCCGAGGTAGCCGACGCCGCCGCGGCAGACAGCTGCATCTACGATCAGTCCGCCTGCACCTCCAGCCGTTTCCAGTACATCGAGGCGACGATGGAAGAGGCAGAAGCCTATTGCGCGCTGCTTCAAAAGGCGATGGGGCGCGAGAGGCAGACCGCGTCAAGTGGCGGAGCACGTATGCCCCCTGCCCTGCGCGAGGACATCGACTCGCTGCGCTCGCTTGATCCGTACTACAAGGTTTGGGGCGCATCGGATGGAACGGGCGTAGTCATCCTTTCCGAAGATCCGGTCGATTTCCATCCGGAGGCGAAGACCGTCAACGTGGTAGTGGTCGACTGTCTCGAAGATGCCGTGCGGTTCGCCAGCGTGGCGACCCAGACGGTCGGCATATTCCCGGCTGCCCGCAAGCGCGAACTGCGCGACCGGCTCGCCTCGGCAGGGGCGCAGCGCATCGTCACCCTGGGCTCAGCCCTCGGCGGCGGCGTAGGCATTCCGCATGACGGCTTTTTCCCGCTGCACCGGCTCGTCAGGTGGATCACGGACGAATGCTGAGCCAGCGCAACGACCCTGGTTAAATACCGAAGCTCGTCAGGAGAGATGCTTCATGAGCGCCGAAATCGCCAAGCAAATACCCGACCATGTCCCACACCCGCTGGTTTTGGAGAGCAATCCCTGGCACGGTGGCGCGGTGCCGCCACACGAGTGGCTAAGAAGGGTTGTCGGACAAGGCGGCGGTCTTCGCTATTCGCGCAAAAGCCCCTTGGCCACACAAGAGGACCGGGGCTGCTGGATCGCGGTCGGAGCCAAGGAAATCAGATCGATTTTGATCGATCACCGCAACTTCATAAGCAAGGATTCCACCGGCGTCGGCAATCTGATCGGCGAAGATTTGGTGCTTGCCCCGCTGGAAGCCGATGCGCCGGATCACCAGCGCTTGCGGGGCATACTGCAGCCGCACTTCCAACCTAAGGCCGTCAAGCAACGCCAGGAACGCATCCGCACCGTCGCCATGGCATTGATCGGCAGGCTGGGCTCAGCGACCCGATGCGAGTTCATCGGGGATTTCGCGGTTCAGTTGCCAACGCAGATCTTCCTCGAAATCGTCGGGCTGCCGGTTGAGGATCTGCCACAGTTCCTTGAGTGGGAAGATATCGCAATGGGCCGCAAAACGCCCGAAAAGGCGGCCGAAACGTGGCTCGCGATAAAGGACTATCTCGGCAGGGCGCTGGAACAGCGGCGCCAGAGCCCTACTGACGACCTCCTCGGCCAGATTGCTACGCGAACCGCTGAAATGCGGCAAAACCCTGATGCCGAGGCTCTCGGTATGGCGATGATCCTGTTCGTGGCCGGGCTCGACACGGTCGTCACCGCTCTCGGCTGGCACTTCAAGTATCTAGCGGAACACCCGGAGGATCAAGAACGTCTACGCCGCGGCCCCTCGCTGATACCCGCCGCGGTCGATGAAATGCTGCGGGCATTTTCTTTCACCACGCTCACGCGCACCGCCGTCCGCGACACCGAAATCGGCGGAGTCACAGTCAAGGCCGGGGACATGGTCGTCTGCCCCAGTTCGCTCGGCTCGCGCGATCCGGCCGATTTTACCGATCCGGAGCGGGTGGACTTCGATCGCGGAAGCATTCGGCACCTCGGTTTCGGGTTTGGTCAGCATATCTGCATTGGGATGCATCTCGCGCGGCTTGAACTGATCACAGCGATCGAATGCTGGTTGGAAGCGATGCCACAATTCAGGCTTCCGCCCGGCTACCAGCCATCCTCACACGGCGGCATTAGCTTCGGACTGAACGAACTGGAGCTGGAATGGTGACGCACCAATCGTTCAACGAGACCCGGAACGGGGAGAGCGCAATGAGTGAAAAGACCAGGAATATCGTCCCCGCCGGAACTCTGCAGGACAAGGTGATCATCATCACTGGCGCCAGCCAGGGCGTAGGCCTCGCCGCTGCCTACGGATTTGCGAAGGCTGGTGCCAAGGTAGTGATCTGTGCCCGCCGTGGGCACATCGTTAAGGATGTGGCGGCCGAGATTCGCGAAACGGGCGGAGAAGCCTTGGGTGTTGAATGCGACATCACCAATGAGGAATCGGTCAGAAAGCTGATCGCGGCGGCTGTGGATGCCTTTGGCAGGCTCGACGGCGTGTTCAACAATGCAGGCGTGGACACGGAAAAGGTGGCCCTGTGCGACGTCACGTTCGAGGATTGGAAATATGTCCACGATGTCAAGATCAATGGCAGCTTCCTAACGATCAAATACGCAATTCCTGTAATGATAGCACAGGGTGGCGGCGCAATCGTCAACAACGGATCGACCGTGGCGCACCGGGCTTTCACCCCGGCTCCCTATGCCTCCTCCTCGCAAGCCGCCATCATAGGACTGACGAAGGTCGCCGCCGCCACCTACGCCAAGGACAACATCCGGGTGAACATGCTCACCACCGGCGGCATACTTGGACTCGAGCGCGAGGAGACGGCTTATCAAGGTATGCTGGAACCGATCCTCAAAACCATCCCACAAGGCCGTATGGGCCGTCCGTGGGAGGACGCCCAGGTCGCGGCATGGCTGCTGTCGGACTACGCCTCCTATGTGAATGGCGCCGAAATCTCGGTGGACGGTGCTCATCTCGCAGGTGCGGGCAACCACATCCTAGGTCGCTGAATCGTCGGCTTCGTCTCAGTCTGAAAAGGATATCGGAATCATGAAGGTCGGCGATTTGGAGATCATCCAGATTCTGGATGGAGAATGGACCACACCGGCAGCGCCGGGCCTTCCTGACATGGACGCGGAGGAGGCAGCCGCGCACAGCAAGTATATCCTGCCCGGGGGCAAGATGATGGCGCAACTTGGCGCATTTCTGATCCGTGCCGGCAATCAGGTGGTGCTCATTGACGCCGGCCTCGGCCCTAAGGGAAGTGCCTGCGATCATGGCAGTTGCGGCCATGCCGAGCATCAGGAGAAGCCCGTGATGGCTCGCACGGACATCGAGAATTTCTATCGGGCCAAGGGCGCTTCGGAAGAACAGGTGCAATGGCTGACCGACATGATCGCCACGCAGAAGCTGGAGCATGGTTGGTTGGGAGACAGTCTCGCTCGCGCCGGGGTGCAGCCGGAGGAGATAACCGACGTCGTGCTCTCCCACCTCCACCCGGACCATATGGGCTGGGTGGCGCGCGAAGGGATGCCCTTCTTCCCCCGGGCCAAGTTGTGGTGCCATGAAGCAGACGCCGACTATTTCCTCGGCGACAACGCGCCTGATGAAACGGCGTTCAAAGTATCGCTGGGCGTGGAGTCTACCAAGCATCGGATGAAGCCCGTGCACAGCCAGATCGAGCTATGGGATTCCGATCGCTCCATTGCTCCGGGTATCAGCTTGCGCCACCTTCCCGGGCACACACCCGGAAGTTCGATCGCCGTGATTTCGTCCGGCGAGGACCGCGCCATGATCCTGGGGGACGTCATTCACTGCCCCCTTGAACTCGTCGACGATGAATTCGCGATCATGTCGGATATCGACCCGGCCATGGCCAAGCGGTCGAAGGATATTCTGCGCATGGAGCTGGAGGGTACGAACGTGCACGTCTCCTCTTCCCATTTCCCAGGTCTTGAATTCGGTCGCCTGCTGAAAGGCGAAGGCAAGCGATACTGGGCCTGGGCCTGACTATCCGCCGCCACGGGGTCTCGCGGCGACACATGCGACCTTCTGGCGACGTCAACCCGCAAATCTGGAGATTTCATTTTGATTAACTGTTCCACCTTCACGCTCGCAAGCATGCTAGAGGCAAATGCCCGCAACTACGCCGACGCTCCGGCAATCGTCTTCGAAGGCAAGACGCTGTCCCACGCGCAGTATCTGGCCCAGGGCAGGCGACTGGCCTCAGCATGGGCAAAACTGGGCTTAATCAAGCAGGACCGCGTGGCGGTCATGAGCCGAAACCGGCTTGAGATCTGCGAAATATATGCGGCAAGCGAAGTCGGCGGTTTCGTCACCGCGACCATCAGCTTCCGCTTCGCTCCGCCGGAGGTGCAGTACATCGTCAACGACAGCCTGCCCCGCATTCTCATATTCGAGGAGGAATTCGTCGGCGTTATCGACGGTATCCGCGACTCGCTGAAATCGGTCGAGCATTTTGTTTGCATCGGCGACGCCCCCGATTGGGCAGTTAGCTACCATGACGTGATCCTGACCGGCGAGGACAACTTTACCGCCGACGTACACGAAACCGACATCTGTTCGCTCATCTACACCAGCGGAACCACCGGGCGTCCCAAGGGCGTGATGCTGACGCATCGCGGCAAGGTCGCCTGCGCCAATTCCATCAGTTCGCTGATGGCGGCCGGACCAGAGGATCGCATCCTTCTGATGATGCCGATGTTCCACGTCGGCGCAAAGGACATGTCGCTAGGGCAGAGCTGGCGCGGCGGCGCCATTTTCCTCCACCGTGATTTCGATCCTGAACTCATCCTGCGCACCATTCAGGATGAAAAGATTACTATCACCCACATGGCGCCCACCATGATCCAGATGGTGCTCGATCATCCGCGGGTAGACGAATATGATCTCAGTAGCCTGCGCATGATTGTATATTCCGCGGCCGCCATGCCGACCGCCCTGCTCCGTCGCGGTCTTGCCAAACTCGGCCCGGTGTTCCTGCAGATGTACGGCCAGACCGAAGGATCGGGGATCGTCCTGCCCATCGAGGCTCATCGCCCGGATGGCGATGAGCGGGATCGCCGCAGGCTCCAGTCCATCGGCATCCCGTTCCCCGGCGTTCTGGTCCGGATCGTCAACGACGATGGCGTGGACTGCGCCGTTGGCGAACCTGGCGAGATCCTGCTGCGCGGTCCCATCATGATGCAAGGCTATTGGAACAACTCCAGCGCCACGATCGAAACGCTGCGGGACGGCTGGCTTCATACCGGGGACATGGGGAAATTCGATGAGGACGGATATGTCTATCTCGTCGACCGGAAGAAGGACATGATCGTGTCGGGCGGGGAAAACATCTATTCCCGCGAAGTCGAGGAGGCGCTGTATCAGCATGATGCCGTCGCGAACGCGGCAGTGATCGGCGTGCCCGACGAGAAGTGGGGCGAGTCCGTCCGCGCCGTGATCCAGTTGCGGGAGGGTGCCAGCGCCGCCGCGGCCGACATCATCGCCCATTGCCGCACACTGATCGCGGGCTACAAATGCCCGAAAAGCGTCGTCTTCGTCGATGACCTGCCCAAACTTCCCAGCGGCAAGATCAACAAGATCGTGATCCGCAAGGAGCACGGAACCGCCTGACCTTTGGTGTCAATATGTAAAAAGGCGTGAAGGCCGTCCGCCAAGCCCATTGGGCGGCCTTCTGCTTGCGAAAGGAAAGACGACCAGCCGCTTGCCTCACACTGCAGACATTGCGTCTCGATAGGCCTCGAAATAGGGCATCTTGGACAGCAGACCGCCGTCCACCCGGATCAACTGCCCATTGATCATCCGCGATTCGTCCGATGCGAGAAACGCAAACACATTGGCAAGGTCATCGGCGGTGGCACCGTAGGGCACAGGCGTGTGCAAATCCATCAGGTCGACATAGGTGCCAGTGTGACCATGCGTGTTGACCAGCGAAGGCAGCACCGCATTACACCGGATGCCATGGCGCCCGTAGTTGGCCGCGAGCGCCATCGTTCGCATGTTCACCGCGGCCTTCGACATGGAATAGGCATTCAGTCGGTGTTCCACCGCCAGGCTCGCCAACGACGAGGTGTTGATGATCGAGCCGCCGCCTCCTTTGATCATATGCGGAAGAGTCGCCTGCGACAGCAGGATGAACCCGCGGACATTGACCGCTATGATCCGGTCGGACACGGCAACGTCTAGCTGCCCGATGTCCGTCACCTGATCCGCCGCTACGTCCCTGGAAAAGATCGCCGCATTGTTGTGCAGAACATCGATGCGGCCGAATGTCTCTATCGTGAACTCCACCGCATCCCGCGTCTGTTGCGGGTCCGCAACATCAAGCTGGATTGCTGCCGCCTTCAGGCCGCGCTGCTGCAACCGGTCCGCCTCGATCTGAGCCTGATCAGCATTGAGGTCGGCGAAAACCACACTGGCGCCCTGCTCGGCCATCAGAATGGCACCGGCCCTGCCCATGCCCGAAGCCGATCCCGCGATGAGCGCAACTTTTCCTGCCAGCCTGTCATTCATATTCTGCTCCTCACCTGCGATTGAGCAGCCGAAGTCCTCATCCGGCTGGCTGCGAGACGCGCTGGCGCGCCCCACGAACACAGATTTGGCACATGATTTCGGCTGCTCTCTCACATTATTTGCAGCCACATACCGACACGATCAAACTATCACCCATCGGATAGCGCGGTGCTCCGCAGGATTAAGGGGCACCTTTGCTTGCTGGCTATGCCCGGCAGTGAGACAATAAAACGAAAACATCGAGTAGAGGGAGAAACGCCTGTGGCACGCTTGTCGGGAAAGGTCGCTATCGTTACGGGCGCGGGACGCGGCATCGGGCGCGAAATCGCTGTCCTGTTCGCTCGCGAAGGCGCGGCAGTGGCCCTGGTTTCTCGCACAGCGGCAAGCGTGGATGAAGCTGTCGCTGAAATTCAGAGCAGCGGCGGCGTGGCAGCAGGGTTCGTATGCGATATTTCGCGGCCTGACGAAGTCGCCGCAGCCGTTACAGGCGTGATGTCCGCGTTCGGCGGCGTAGATATCCTCGTCAACAACGCGCACGACACGCGTAACGTCAACGCGCGCGTTGCGGAGGTGACGACAGAGCATCTGCGAACCCAGATGTCGGGCACGGATGCCGCATTGCAGTTCATGCAACTATGCCGGCCCAGCATGGTCCAGCGCGGAGGCGGCAACATCATCAACATGGCATCGGCAGCGGGCGTTCACGGCAGCAAGACCTTCGCGCCCTACGCCATGGCCAAGGAGGCCGTGCGGGCGCTGACGCGATGTGCCGCCCGCGAATGGGGCCGCGATGGCATAACGGTGAACGCAATCTGCCCTCTCGCGACAACTGACGCGCTGCAACAGGCGATCGACACCGGCGTCGCTCAAGCACCCTCCGGCCCGCTGGGCCGCTATGGATCTCCCGCGGACGATATCGCACCGGTTGCCCTGTTCCTCGCCAGTGCGGACAGCCGGTTCATCACCGGACACACACTGATGGCCGATGGCGGGCTCAGCATGGACGCCGGCCGCTGAGCCGGAACATGACTGCTCAAACGAAGGAACCCGCCGTGCCGACACTACTCACGCCTGTCCGTCTCGGCGCGATCGCATTGCGGAATCGCATTGTCATGGCGCCGATGACCCGCGATCGGGCCGGGCCGCAGGGTGAGCCGACCGATCTTATGGTCGATTATTACCGCCAGCGAGCAGGCGCCGGGCTTATCATCACCGAAGGAACGCAGCCCTCCCCCGCAGGCAAGGGGTACTGGCGGACGCCTGGTATTCACTCGGACGCCCAGATCGAAGGGTGGCGCAAGGTAGCAGACGCTGTCCACACCAAGGGCGGTGCGATGGTGATGCAACTGATGCATTGCGGCAGGGCCAGCGTAGGAGCCAACAAGGATCCCGCCGCCGAAACCATCGCCCCGTCAGCTCTTCCTTCAGGGGTCAGGATTCCCGGCCCCGATGGCGATCCGCAGGAGCCGGATACGCCCCGCGCGCTCACTACGGAAGAAATTCCCGGCATCGTCGCGGAATATACGCAGGCTGCCACCAATGCGCGATCCGCTGGGCTGGACGGCGTTGAACTGCACTGTGCCAGCGGATATCTCCCAATGCAGTTCCTGTCGTCCAATTCCAACCTGCGGACAGATCGTTACGGGGGGAGTGCCGCTAACCGTATCCGTTTCGTAGTGGAAACATTACATGCCCTTGCCGACGGGATTGGCGCTGATCGCGTGGGGTTCCGCATTTGCCCCGGACATGACATCAACGGGATGAATGACGCCGACCCGGAGGAAACCTACGCCGCCCTCCTGGAAGCGGTCGCGCCGCTGGGCTTGGCCTACCTTCATCTCATACACTTGCGGCTGACCTCGTTCGATCCGCTGGCTCTGGTGAAGGCGCATTGGCCAGGTCCAATCATCCTCAACAATTCTATGTCCCTCGACGATGCCGAAGCGATCGTCGCCCAAGGCCCGGCTGACGCCGTGTCGTTCGGCCGGCACTTTGTCAGCAATCCTGATCTAGTGGAACGCTTCAGGCACGGCCATCCTTTGGCAAAGCTGAACCGGCAGACCCTGTATACCGGACTTGGCGACGACCACCGAGGGTATACCGATTATCCTGCTTTCGTCTGACGAGGAGCAACGGCATTGACACCAAAACAATATAGACGCGTCGTCACCGGACTGAACGCGCATGGCCAGAGTTGCGTAGTGATTGACGGCCCCGTGCCGCCGGATGAAACCAGTACGAGCCTGGTGTGGCGGACCGCTTCGGTTCCTGCCGACAACAGCGGCACAGACGATACATGGACTCCTTTCAACCGCGCACTGCTTTCTGACCCAGGCAGCAAGTTCATACTGGTACAAATGCAGCCGGGGGAATCTGAACAGCTGTTCATGCACGCCACCAACACGGTCGACTACCTGATCGTGCTTGAAGGCGAGATCATGCTGGTGCTGGAAACCAGCGAAGTCCGGCTGGGGCCGGGCGACCTGGTCGTGGATCGCGGCGTCATCCACGGTTGGCGAAATGTGGGGGCAGGCCCGGCGACCTTCGTCTCGATCATGATCGAGGCGGAACCTGTCGGCCCGGGGGCGACGGTGTAACCGCTCAGCCTGGCAGTCCTCAAATGGGGATGCTGGGCGACCAGATTCCGGCCTATGCTGCCATCAATTTCGGCGGCCGGTTCGGCGCTCAAGAATTGGAGAGGCATTATGGCGGAATATGATCTGGTCGTGCGGGGAGGAATCGTCGTTGATGGTCGAGGCAACGCACCGATTCAGGCCGATGTGGCGATATGCGATGGCGTGATCGTCGAAATCGGCCAGTCGGTAGGGCATGGCACCCGCGAGATTGACGCGCAGGGCTGCATCGTCACTCCGGGCTTCGTCGACGTGCACACCCATTATGACGGTCAGATCAGCTGGGAAAGCCGCATGGCGCCGTCATCCAACCATGGCGTGACCACTGTGGTCATGGGTAATTGCGGCGTGGGGTTCGCACCCTCTCGGCCCGATGATCATGAGCTCGTCATCAAACTCATGGAGGGAGTTGAGGACATCCCCGAGGTTGTGATGGCTGAAGGCGTGCCATGGAACTGGACCAGCTTTCCGGACTATCTCGATGCCCTCGACCAGCGCGCATCCGATGTGGATTTCGCCACGCAGCTACCGCATAGCCCGTTGCGGGTGTTCGTCATGGGGCAGCGGGGCGTCGATCTCGAACCAGCAACTCCCGCCGACCTTGCCGAAATGCGACGGTTGACCGCCGAGGCCATACGGGCCGGCGCGCTTGGCGTCTCGACCTCACGCAGTTTGTTCCATCGCTTCAGGAGCGGTGCCCTGGCGCCGTCGGTTGGCTCGGTGGAGGAGGAACTGCGCACGCTTGCGCTAGGACTGAGGGATGCCGGGTCCGGCGTCTTTCAGTGCATACCCAGCCTGGAAAGCACTCCGGAAGAGGAAATGGCGGTTTTCCGGGATATCGCGCGCACATCCGGGCGCCCTGTCAACTTTAGTATGCTGCTCCCCGACATGGCCTATATCGACGGCGTTCATGACGCCGCCCGCGAAGGTCTTACGATCCGGGCACATTTCGCGCCCCGGCCCACGGGCGTATTGTTCGGCCTTGACCTTAGCTATCATCCTTTTTCGCTGCATCCCAGCTTCCGGCCCATTGCGCACGCTCCGCTGGCTGAAAAAGTGGCCCGGATGCGCGATCCGGCATTCCGCCGCCAGCTTCTCTCCGAAACGGCTGAGGATCCCAATCCCTTCTTCCTCAAGCTTGTGAACACACGCGAATATCTGTTCCTTATTCGGGAGCCGCTGGATTATCATATCTCGCTTGATGCAAGCCTTAACGTGCAGGCCCGCCAGCGCGGTATCCCGCTCGACGAACTGATCTACGATACCTTGCTCGAAGATGATGGACGCGCAATCCTCGGTCTCGTTTCGCGAGATCCCCGCAGCTATGTCGAGGCTATGCGGCCTTTGGTCGAATCTGATCTGGCGGTCATGGGCTTGGGCGACGGGGGTGCGCATTACGGCATGATCTGCGACGCAGCCTATACCACCTACATGCTCGCCCAACGCAGAGACGGGCCGCTGGGTCATGAGTTGCCGCACCTCATTCAGGCGATGACGAGTCGTCCCGCTGCGTCGGTGGGGTTGAATGACAGGGGTGTTATCGCACCCGGTTACAAAGGCGACCTTAACATTATCGACCTCGATCGGCTGAGCCTTTCCCGTCCCCACGTCGTGCGCGACCTGCCGGCAGGCGGAAAGCGGCTGTTCCAGCCCTCCCGGGGTTATCGCGCCACGATTGTCAGCGGGGTAGTCACGCAGCGGGACGATCTGCCGACCGGCGCTCTGCCGGGGCGGCTCGTCCGCCACGCCCGGAATGGGCCAAGGGCCGATCAGCGCCTGCTGGTCAGCCAGGAATAACGATCCGTCCTCGAAATGGTGGTCGGGGCATATCCTCGACCACCTTATTACAACCGCGAAGGGTCGCCCCAGCTTTGCAAATCCGAGGTTAGGCGAGCTCGACCGCCACGGCCGTCGCCTCACCACCACCGATGCAAAGGCTGGCGACCCCACGCCGCAGCCCGCGCGTCTCAAGCGCCCCGAGCAAAGTCGCCACAATGCGCGCGCCCGAAGCCCCGATCGGATGGCCCAGCGCGGTGGCCCCGCCGTTCACGTTCAGCTTGTCGTCGGGAATACCCAATTCCTGCGCGGCTATCATCGCGACAACGGCGAACGCCTCGTTCACCTCAAACAGATCGACCTCATCGACCGCCCATCCCGCCTTTTCCAGCACCTTGCGCATAGCGGGAACCGGCGCAGTCGTGAATTTGGCCGGTTCGTGCGCATGGGCGGCCGTCGCTACCAGGGTGGCGATGATCGGCAGACCCTGTGCTAGCGCGACGCTCCGGCGAGTCATCACCAGAGCGGCGGCCCCGTCGGAGATGGAAGAGGCGTTGGCAGCGGTAATCGTGCCGTCCTTGACGAAAGCGGACTTGAGCGACGGGATTTTTTCCGGCTTCGCCTT
>Ga0105148_100103_pt1 | contig 13559 bp, 13 predicted proteins | sample RS_199metaG_FD_91502 | JGI IMG/M metagenome (GOLD analysis project Ga0105148, IMG submission 91502) | Switchgrass associated microbial communities from Austin, Texas, USA, to study host-microbe interactions - RS_199 metaG | ecosystem: Host-associated > Plants > Roots > Rhizosphere | place: USA... | reverse complement strand
CTGGACGGCCGCGACGTCGCGGTGAAAGTGATCCGCCCGGGCGTGACCGACCAGTTCAATCGCGACATCCAGACCTATGAGTGGGCGGCCGCCCATATGGAAATGCTGGGCGGGGAGGCGGCGCGGCTGCGGCCCCGGCTGGTGATCGCCAACATGAAGCGCTGGACCGCGCGCGAACTGGACTTGCGGCGCGAGGCAGCCTCGGCATCGGAACTGGCCGAGGCGATGGAGGCAATGCCGGGCTATCGCGTGCCGCAGATCGATTGGGATCGCACGACCGGCAAGGTCATGACGATGGAGTGGATCGACGGCATCAAGATTTCCGATCGGGACGCGCTGATCGCTGCCGGACATGATGTGAAGGAGATTGCGGCGCGGCTGGTCAACGCCTTCCTGCGGCAGGCGATCGCCGAGGGCTTTTTCCATGCCGACATGCATCAAGGCAATCTGTTCGTCACCGCCAATGGCGATATCGTGGCGATCGATTTCGGCATCATGGGCCGGATCGACCGGCGCGCGCGCATGTGGCTGGCGGAGATTCTCTACGGCCTGATCACCGGCAACTATAAGCGCGTGGCCGAGATCCATTTTGAGGCGCAATATGTGCCGGGCCATCATAATGTCGAGGAATTTGCGACGGCCCTGCGCGCGGTCGGCGAGCCGATGCGCGGCAAGCCGGTGCGCGAGCTGTCGGTAGGCGGCATGCTGGATGGGCTGTTTGCGATCACTCGCGATTTCGACATGCAGACCCAGCCGCATCTTCTGCTGCTGCAAAAGACGATGGTGATGGTGGAAGGCGTGGCGACCGCGCTCGACCCCGACATCAACCTGTGGGAAACGAGCGGCCCCTATGTGAAGGAATGGCTGCGCGCGGAACTAGGACCAGAGGCCAAGGCCGCCGATACGCTGATCGAGAATTGGCGAACGCTGCAAAGGCTTCCGGGTCTGGTGCGGCGGATCGAAGAGGCTTTCCCCGAGAAGGGCGGCGCGCCCCCTCCCCCGCCGCTGAGCGAAGTCAGGCTGATCCGCATCGGCGGGGGGTGGCGCTATGCCGCGGTCGCCGGGATTGCTGCAGTGACTGGAGCGGTCGTTACGGCGCTGCTACATCTGCAGCTATGACTCAGCAGCGCGTCCTCCTTATCGTGTCCGGCGGCATTGCGGCCTACAAGTCGCTGGAGCTGGTGCGGGTGCTGAAGAAGCGCGGCATCGCGGTGCGCGCGGTGCTGACGGAAAGCGCTGCCAAGTTCGTGACGCCGCTGGCCTTTGGCGTGCTGACGGAGGATCATGTCTATGGGGACATGTTCGACCTGAAGGAAGAACGGGAGATCGGGCATATCCAGCTGAGCCGCCAGGCTGACCTGGTGGTGGTGGCGCCTGCGACCGCGAACATCCTCGCGAAGATGGCGAACGGCATTGCCGATGATCTTGCAACCACGCTCCTGCTGGCGACGGACAAACCGGTGCTCGCGGTGCCTGCGATGAATGTGCGTATGTGGCATCATCCGGCAACGCAGCGGAACCTGGCGCAATTGCGGGCAGATGGCGTGCAGGTCATGGAGCCCGACGATGGCGAAATGGCTTGCGGCGAGTATGGCAAGGGACGGCTGCCTGAGCCGGAGGCAATCGCCGAAGAGATTGCGCGGTTGCTCCAGCCTCCGTTCGCTGCGAGCGCAGGCAAGGGAGGTGGATTGAAGGGTCGTCACATCCTCGTCACCGCCGGGCCAACACATGAGCCCATCGATCCGGTCCGCTATATAGCCAACCGCTCGTCAGGGAAGCAGGGCTTTGCCATCGCCGATGCCGCTGCAAAGGCCGGCGCGCGCGTGACGCTGGTGGCAGGGCCAGTGCATTTGCCGACGCCTGCGGGCGTGAACCGGATAGATGTAGAAACGGCTCGCGAGATGCTCGCAGCGGTTGAGGCCTCACTGCCCGCAGATGTCGCGATCATGGTTGCCGCCGTGGCCGATTGGCGCACGGCGGATGCGTCGGGACAGAAGCTGAAAAAGGATGGATCGGGCAAACCCGCGCCGCTCACCCTGGTCGAAAATCCCGACATTCTTGCGACGCTAGGCAATCATGGACAGCGCCCTACCCTGCTGATCGGCTTTGCTGCGGAGACGGAGAAGGTCGCCGAACATGCGCAGGCCAAGCTAGCGCGCAAGGGGGCCGACTGGATCATCGCCAATGACGTGTCTGGCGACGTGATGGGCGGCGACAGCAACAGCGTGCATATCGTCACCGCGCAAGGCATTGAAAGTTGGGAGCATCTGCCCAAGGACGCCGTCGCCACGCGCATCATTGAAAAGGTCGCCAATGCCCTTCCACCTCACGCCGATTGAAATTCGCCTGAAGCGCCTGCCCCATGGCGAAGGGTTGCCCGCGCCGGCCTATGCGACCGCGCACGCGGCGGGCATGGACGTCGTGTCGGCGGAAGATGTGATCATCGTGCCGGGCGGACGGCATGCGGTGGCGACCGGCTTCGCCATGGCCATTCCAGAAGGCTATGAGGTGCAGGTGCGCCCCCGATCCGGCCTGGCGCTGAAACATGGGATAAGCCTGCCCAACACGCCCGGCACGATCGATGCAGACTATAGGGGAGAGTTGAAGGTCATCCTGATCAATCTGGGCACGGAACCCTTCGTGATCGCGCGTGGCGACCGGATCGCGCAACTGGTTGCCGCGCCGGTCCAGATGGCGCGCTTTGCCGAGGTTGAGGAACTGGACGAGACGGCGCGGGGTTCCGGTGGTTTCGGATCGACCGGAGTGACGTCATCATGACCCCTGCCCCGCTGACGCTTTCCGACGAGCAGCTGGAACGCTATGCGCGCCATATTGTGCTCAAGGAGATTGGCGGGGCTGGTCAGGCACGACTGCTGTCCGCCGATGTAGCGGTGATCGGCGCTGGTGGGGTCGGAAGCCCTGCAATCCTCTATCTGGCGGCGGCAGGCGTGCGGACGATCCGCGTCATCGACGATGATCATGTCGCGCTGTCGAACCTGCAGCGGCAGGTGTTGTTCGGCACTGACGACATCGGCGCGGCCAAGGCGGAAAGCGCCATGGCCGCGGTGGCCCGGATCAATCCCGATGTGAAGCTGATCCCCATCAACGCGCGGATCGATGCGGACAACGCCGCACTGATGCTGCGCGACGCCGATGTCGTGCTGGACGGGTGCGACAGTTTCGCGACCCGGCTGGCGGTGGCCGATTGCGCGCAAAGGCTGCGCATTCCGCTGGTGTCGGCGGCGGTCGGACCGTTTGAGGGGCAGCTCGCCACCTATCGCGGATGGGAAAGCGGACAACCCTGCTATCGCTGCCTGGTGGGCGATCCGCAGGACGCGCCGGAGCGCAATTGTGCGGAAACCGGTGTGATCGGTGCGCTGACGGGCGTCATGGGAAGCCTCGCCGCGTTGGAAGTGATCCGTGCGCTGGTGCCCTTTGGCGCGGACATGGCGGGCAAGCTGCTGCTCGCCGACCTGCTGGCGATGCGCTTTCGCACTGTCGCGGTCGCAAAGGACCCCGGCTGCAGCGCCTGCACCGCAGAGCTATGCGCGAACTGAGAATTATCGTCGCCACCGCGGACGCCGAACGGCTGCGCGGGTCGCTCATATTGGCCAGCGCACAGGCGGCACTGGGCGGCCGGGCGAGCATCTTCCTGCAACTCGACGCCGTGGCCTTGCTCACGCCTGCGCTCCAAGCGCCCAGGGATCAGGCGCATGGCGCGGCTGGATTGCCGACGCTAGGGCAACTGACAGCGGAGGCGCTCGGTCTGGGTGTCGCCATCCTCGCCTGTCAGAGCGGGATGGCGCTGCACGGCGTCAGCGCGCAGGATTTGCCGGAAGGCGTGACAGTAAGCGGCCCCATCGCCTTCCTGCAGGAGACGGGCGACGAGGCCCGCCTGCTCTTCGCTTGATCAGAAGGGCTTGCCCCAGAATTTCGCGACTTTTGAGTCACTGGCGCAGGAACTGCGCAGCGCCTGCCATTGCGCCTGATCCAGCGCAGGGCGATAGCGAGTGCCCGACTGCACGGCGGCAGCGAAACGGCGGCGGCGGTCGGCGGAGAGCGGATGGGAGGAAAACCAGGTCATCGCCCTTGCCTCCGCCCCGTCCTCCTTGCCCCCGATCCGTTCGAAGAAAGCGGCTGTCCCGGCTGGTGAGATATTCGCGCTACGCATCTGCTGAATCGCGACCTCGTCGGCTGCGGTTTCGGCTTCGCGGCCATAGCTTAACGAAAGCACGCCATTGAGATAGCTGCCCGCGTTGCCCCCTGCCCCGCCTAGGACAACGCTCAGCCCGAGTTGGCGAACGAGGCCGGTCATGGTGTCGCGGTGGCGGACATGGCCGAGTTCATGGCCGAGGACGCCAGCGACTTCATCGGGCGACCCGGCCTGCTGGATCAGCCCGTCGAACAGGATCACGCGGCCGCCCGGTAATGTGACGGCATTCACCATCGGGATATTGGCGAGCGCGATCTCCCGCGCTTCATGCTGCGGATCAACCTGCGCCGCCAGCGCGCGGAGAGCCGCATCGCCAGCTTGTGTGTGGCAGAAGCGTCCGCCGAAGTCGCCAACCATGGCGTCGCCCATGCGGTTTTCCCAGCTTTGCGGGATTAGCGGCGCGACCACGCCCGGCGCTTCGGCCGCACCCCACACCACCAGCACAGCCGCCACGGTGAAGAGCGCGGCCGCTGGCCAAAGGCCAAGGCGGTCGATCCATCCACCATAGCGTGCGCCTTTGGGCAGATGGGCGGCGATGGCCGCAGGCGCTTCACCGGCGAACCCCATGCGCCAGCCGGGGATGCCGCTGTGCCCAAAAGCGGAACGCCCCCCTTCCACGCCGATGACGGTGAGGTCGGACCAAGCCGCCGGAGCGCCGGTCCAGCCGCTCTCCGGTTCCTCCAGCACGAAGCCACCCCCGGCCGGGCGAAGCAGCACGCTTCGCCTGACCGCGGTGACGCCGTCATAATGCCAGAGCCGGAAATCCGACATGGGGCTCAGAAGGCTCCAACGTCGAGCGCGTCGAGCAGGCCCTCGCCATGGCGGCTGGTCTTCGTACGCGACTGGGTGAGTTCGTCGGTATAGATTTCGCCGGTTGCCCCCATATGGGTGACGAAGAATTTCCAGTGCCGATATTGCAGGAAAATCGACCCGACACCGAGCGTGCAGACGACAAGCGCGATATCGCCCAGGAACAGCAGCAGCCAATCCTTGGTACGGGCTTCGAACTGGAAGTTGAGTCCGGCGAGCGAAAGGCCTTCGACGGCCAGACGGAAGAATTTGGCGTAGAAGGCAAGCGCAATGAGGCCCATGCCCAAATATAGCGCAAACACCAGGCCAAGAATCGCCAGGATGCCAGCAACTGCTGCACCTCCGCCGTTCTGCATGTCACCGAACGGTATAGCCATGGCGGCGACAATGCCGCCGCCCACTACAACGGCGATCGGAAACAGGTAGAAGAGCAGGAACCGCTTGAAGGCGGGGCCATGATCGCCGGCCGCTTCGAAGCTGTGCGGACCAAAGCTCATCTTGTTCCACCGCTCATTCCACAGCGACATCATTGACCAGGGAATCAGGAGGCCCAGGGCAAGGCTGCCCACGGCGCTCTTCCACATATAGGATATGCCGTAGCCGAAGCCCTGATCGTCGCTGCCGCCGCGAATGCCGTGCCACCATGTGCGGCTGAGCCTGTAGCGCAGCGCGCGGAAGCGGGCGAGGCCGACCATGTAGAAGATCGCGATGAAAGCGCCCAGCGTCAGGATCGCCGCTACGCCGCCATGCCCCTGAAGGATCAGCGCCTGCGCGCCGAACTGAAGGAAAAGGAAGGGGAGGCCGACCATGGCCACCACCATCAGGAAGCCCAAAAACAGCTCCTTGCCCGTTCCGGTCCATTCGAGCCGATCGTCGATGAAGCGCGTGTTCGCCCACAGATAACGCCGCGTCCGAGTGGTCGCCCAGAAGCGGTAGATACCAAGCGTGACGATCGTCAGGAGCAGATTGGTAAAAGCGATAGGCGCATATTCGCGCCAGCTTCCTTCAAAGGCGAAGCTCTCGCCGTAAAAGCGTTCCTGATCCATGGATCCCCCCTGTTGTCCCCGACCGGAGAAGACTATGCCCCGGGCGGCGGGTCAAGGGGGATCATGGGGGTGAGCACCTGTCGTCAGAAGCGGGCATAGCGTTCATTGCCGATGAAGCCGAGCTTCCTGACCCCCGCGCGGCGGACGTCCGCAAGCACTTCATCTACAGTGACATAGCGAGCCGCGGCGTCGGGCTGAAACTGCAGTTCAGGCTCCACAGGCAAGCGCAGCGATGCGGCGAGATATTGGCGCAGAGTCATGCGGTCGATCGCCGTGCCGTTCCAGCGAATGATACCGTCGGCATCGACGCCCAGCCTGTTCTTGACCGTATTGATAGGCGGCTGGACGGTCTTTTCGGGCTTCTGAGGCAGATCGATGCCGACGCTGTGCGTTTGGATCGGAATAGTGAGGATGAACATGATCAGCAGTACGAGCATCACATCGATCAGTGGCGTCGTATTCATTTCGCCCATCGGTTGTTCCGATTGCACGTCGCCGCATTGCGCCCAGCTCACAGCCATATACCCCTCCTGTTGAATGTTATATCAACACATAGATAGTGCCTTTAGTGGCTCGGCTTGGCAAGACCGCTTCTATTGACAGGCGGGGCCGCCCATTTATGGGGAAAGCGCGGCATTTTGCGCCGCTTCATCCACTCACAGAAAGACCCCCCGTGTCCGCCATGATCAAGATCACCCTGCCCGACGGTTCCGTGCGTGAAGTCGCGCCCGGCACTACCCCGGCGGACATTGCGGCGGCGATCGGGCCGGGTCTGGCCAAGGCCGCCATTGCTGCCCGAGTCGATGGCGAATTGCGCGACATCATGCGGCCGCTTGAACAGGACTCGCAGTTGGCGCTGGTGACTTCGCGGGATGAAGCCGATGCGCTGGAACTGGCGCGGCATGACTTTGCCCATGTGCTGGCGGAAGCGGTGCAGGCGCTGTTCCCCGGCACGCAGATCACTTTTGGTCCCTCGGCAGACGACGGCTTCTACTATGATTTCGCGCCGAAGGACCGGCCTTTCACCGAAGAAGACCTGCCCGCAATCGAAGCGAAGATGCGCGAGATCATCGCTGCCAACAAGCCGCTGCGCCGCGAGGTGTGGAAGCGCGAAGACTTGATCCAGCGCTGGAAGGCCGAGGGCGAGACCTTCAAGGCCGAATGGGCAGCAGAGCTTCCCGAGGGCGAGGAATTGACGGTTTACTGGTCAGGCGACGAATGGCTCGACATGTGCCGTGGGCCGCATCTGGCATCGACGGGCAAGCTCGATCCGGCGGCGTTCAAGCTGACGCGCGTCTCCGGCGCCTATTGGCGTGGAGATCAGAAGAATGCGATGCTTTCGCGTGTTTACGGCACGGGCTGGCTGAACAAGAAGCAGCTCGATGCGCACCTCACGCGGCTGGAGGAAGCGGCCAAGCGCGACCATCGCAAGCTGGGCGCGGAGATGGACCTGTTCCACCTCCAGCAGGAAGCGCATGGGTCGGTCTTCTGGCATCCCAAGGGCTATCTGATCTGGCGCGAGCTGGAAGCCTATATGCGTCGCGCCATCGATGCTGCGGGCTATCGCGAAGTGAAGACGCCGCAGGTCATGGACGCGCGCCAGTGGGAGCAGTCCGGCCATTGGGGCAAATATCGCGAGAATATGTTCGTCATTCCCGACGAAGTGCCGAATGTCGAGGATGAAGGCCCGCTGGTGTCCGACGACGCCGACTGGATGGCGCTGAAGCCCATGAACTGCCCGGCACATGTCCTGATCTTCCGCCAGGGGATCAAGAGCTATCGCGACCTGCCGCTGCGCTTCTACGAAAATGGCTGCTGCCATCGGAATGAGCCGCATGGCGCGCTGCACGGCCTGATGCGGGTGCGCCAGTTCACGCAGGACGATGCCCATATCTTCTGTCGGGAAGATCAGATCGTTGAGGAAGTGCGAGCTTTCTGCGCGCTCGCTGACCGGATCTACAAGGATTTCGGCTTCACCTATTCGATCAAGCTGGCGCTGCGTCCGGAAAAGCGCTTCGGCACCGAAGAAATGTGGGACAAGGCCGAGGAAGAGCTACGCAACGCCGTAGCCGCCGCCGGGCTCAACACGCCTGAATATGGCTGGGAAGAGCTACCGGGCGAAGGGGCATTCTATGCGCCCAAGCTGGAATGGCATCTGACCGATGCGATCGGGCGGACATGGCAGGTGGGCACGATCCAGTCGGACCGGGTTCTGCCGGAGCGACTCGACGCGTCCTATGTGGCCGAAGATGGCGAACGGCATCGCCCGGTGATGCTCCATCGCGCAATCTTCGGTTCCTATGAGCGGTTCATCGGCATCCTGATCGAACATTATGCGGGCAAATTCCCGCTGTGGCTCGCGCCAGTTCAGGCGGTGGTGGCGACCATCGTGTCGGACGCGGACGGCTATGCCCAGCAGGTTGCCGAGAGGCTGCGGGCCGCCGGTATCCGGGCGGAAACCGACCTGCGCAACGAGAAGATCAATTACAAGGTACGCGAACACAGCCTTGGAAAAGTGCCCAATCTGCTGGTCGTCGGTCGCCGCGAGGCGGACGAAGGGACGGTGGCGCTGCGCGAGCTCGGCAAGGAAGGGCAGAGCGTCCTTTCGGTCGAGGACGTCATCGAACGTCTTGCAAAAGAAGCTCTCGCCCCTGATATGCGGTGAGGCAGTGAGGCCACATGGGGCCGGCGAATCCGCAGATGCGGGCTTGCCGCCCCTTTCGGCTTTGCGCTAAAGGGCCGCCAGAGCCAATTTCGTAATTACCATAGGAGAAGCCGCTATACGTCCCCCAATGATGCGCCGCCCAATGGCGCCGCCGCCTAAGTCCGGTCCCCGTTACAATGAGTTCATCACGGTGCCCAAGGTGCGCGTGATCGACGACGAAGGCGAAAATCTGGGCGTGATGTTTACGCAGGAAGCGATGGAACGCGCTTACGAACTGGGGCTGGACCTGGTCGAAGTGTCGCCGACCGCCGATCCGCCAGTCTGCAAGTTCCTGGACATCGGCAAATATAAGTACGAGGCGCAAAAAAAGGCGAACCTCGCCCGCAAAACTCAGAGAACGCAGGAGATCAAAGAGATCAAAATGCGTCCGAACATCGACGATCATGACTATGATACGAAGATGAAGAAGGTTCATGACTTTATCGGCGAGGGCGACAAGGTGAAGATCACCCTGCGCTTCCGTGGCCGTGAGCTTTCGCACCAGCAGCTCGGCATGCAGCTGCTCCAGCGCGTTGCCGAAAATGTCGGCGAGATTGCCAAGGTCGAAGCCTATCCGCGTATGGAGGGCCGCCAGATGTTGATGGTGCTGGCGCCGAAATAAGCGTCACGTTCTGAGGATCATGCAATGGGCGGCGCCTGGTTACGGGGGCCGCCCATTTGCTTTTCCGGATGGGCGGCGTTGGGCGGATTGAACCCCCTCCCCCTTTATCCCCACGCCATATGTTCCATTCGACCGCCATTCCGAAGTAGGCGACGTCTGCCAGCGGAGAAGGCGCAGTATCGGAGAGAGGGATATGTTCAGCCTTGAAGGAAAAACCGCCCTGGTGACAGGCGCGGGATTTGGGATGGGCGCGGGCGTGGCGCGGTCGTTCGCCAGCCAGGGCGCTCATGTGATCGTGAATGACCTAGACAAGGCGCGTGCCGAAGAGGTGGTGGCGGCTCTTTTGGAGCAAGGCTTCGCCGCGACGGCCGCGCCGTTCGACGTGACCAACGAACAGGCTGTGCAGGACGGCATCTCGGCGGCGAACGCGGCGGCTGGGCCGATCGATATATTGGTCAACAACGCGGGCAATGCGGGTGGCAGCCGATTCGTCCAGAAAAGCTTCGCCGAAATGAGCGTGGACGATTGGGGGCCGTTCCTGGCCGTTAACCTGCTGGGCGTCATGCATTGCACCAAAGCCGTGCTGCAAGAGATGTGCGATCGTGGATATGGCCGCGTCATCACCATTTCTTCCGAAGCGGCGCGGATTGCGCTGCCCATCGGCGTTTCCGTCTATGGCGCGGCGAAGGCGGGGGCGGCGCAGCTGATGCGCTATGTCGCGGTAGAGGTCGCGCAGCATGGGGTGACCGCGAACAATATCTCGCTGGGGAATATGAATACGATCGGCGAGGCATTCGCCAGCGAGGTCGTCAAAGGCATTCCCACGGGGCGGTTGGGGACGCCGGAGGATGTGGCGGCGGCGGCGGTGTTTTTGGCCTCGTCGGAAGCGGCGTGGATTACGGGCGCGACATTGGCGGTGAACGGGGGTTTGCCCGCGATTCAATGAATGAAGTGGAGAGTAGAACGGATTTTTGCGCGGGGCGGGTCAGGCGGCTGGCTTGGGCGCGTACAGTTTGGGGAACAGCGCCTTGAAGGCGGCCAGTTTGGGGGCGTCCCAGCGCTGGATATAGGGATGGCGGGGGTTTCGGGCCATGAAGTTCTGGTGATAGCTGTCCGCCGCCTGGAAGCCGCCAGATCGTTCCACACGCGTAACAACAGGATCGCGCCACAGGCCCGCCTTGCCAAGCTGGGCGAGATAGGCCCTGGCGGCCTTGTCTTGCGCCCCATTCAAAGGGAACAGCGCACTGCGATATTGGGTGCCGCGATCGGGACCCTGATAGTTGAGCGTCGTGGGGTCCGCGACGACAGAGAAAAAGACGCGCAGAAGCGTGCCATAGCTGACCTGTCGGGGGTCGTAGGTCACGCGAACGGCTTCGGCAAAGCCGGTATCGCCCCGGCTGACGCGGTCATAATCGACTTTCCGCCCGGCGGGTCCGCCGTCGAAACCCGATACGACCTGCCGCACGCCCTTTACATGGGAAAAGACGCCTTCAACGCCCCAGAAGCAGCCGCCCGCGAAGATCGCGGTTTCGCTGGCGCCGGCTGCAGGCGCGTCAACCTTCGCCACGGGGGCGAGAACCGGGCGCTCGGCGCGCACCGGCGCGGCGACGACGAGCGCCGCCAGAAAGGCCAGCGCTATGCCGTCAGAGCGCCGCACGGTCCAAAACCGGAGCCGGGCTGGCGTTGGCGGATGCGGCCATCGCCGGGCTCGTGAGCGCAGGCGGCGTGCTCGGCTGAAGGGCGAAGACGCCAATCGCGCCAACGACGAAACCGCCAAGAAAGCGCAGGAACAGATCGGATTTCAGGAATGCCAACATGGCGCTCCTCCTTTTTTCTTGGCTCGGCGGCCGGATTAGCAATGGGAGCCTTAGCCGAGCGTTAACAGGTAAAGGTCAGTTTTGGATTGAAACGGGATATAAGCCGCTGCGCCCTGTCTGCAAGACGGCGTGCGGGAAAATAACCGTTTCCGATTTTGCGGTGAAGGAGGGCTTCTTTCCTCCACCATGTGCGCGGCAGATGCCCCCCTCCCCATCTTTCGATGGGGAGGATTTGGGCCTTATTTCAGGGCAGCGCAGGCTTCCTGGATGCGCTTGCACGCCTTGGCCAGAACCTCTTCCGAGGTCGCGTAGCTGATGCGGAAGGCAGGCGAGAGGCCAAAGGCCGCGCCGTGGACGGCAGCGACGCGGGCTTCGTCGAGGAAGTAGCCGATGAGCTTTTCGTCGCTGTCGATCAGCTGACCCTTGGGCGTGGTCTTGCCCATCACACCGCTGGCGTCGGGATAGACGTAGAAAGCGCCTTCGGGCGTCGGGCAGTCGAGGCCCGGCGCGTCGTTCAGCATCGAAACAACCATGTCGCGGCGCTTCTTGAAGGCGGCGTTGCGCTCTTCAAGGAAGTCCTGATCGCCGGTCAGCGCGGCGACGGCGGCCGCCTGGCTGATCGAGCAGGGGTTGGAAGTGGACTGCGACTGAAGCTTGCCCATCGCCTTGATGATCCATTCGGGGCCACCGGCGAAACCGATGCGCCATCCGGTCATGGAAAAGGCCTTGGAGCAGCCATTGACCGTCAGGGTGCGGTCATAAAGATCAGGGCAGACCTGCGCGATGGTCGCGAAGGGCGTCGGCGCGTACCAGACATGCTCATACATGTCGTCGGTCATGATGAGGACGTGCGGATGACGGGCCAGCACTTCGCCCAGCGCCTTGAGTTCAGTAGCCGAATAGGCCGCGCCCGAAGGGTTGGAGGGCGAGTTCAGGATCAGCCACTTGGTGCGCGGCGTGATCGCTGCGTCGAGCTGCGCAGCGGTGATCTTGTAGCCCTGGCTGGCGGGCCCTTCGACGAAGACGGGGGTGCCGCCCGCGAAGTTCACGATGTCGGGATAGCTGACCCAATAAGGCGCCGGGATGATGACTTCATCGCCCACATCGACGGTCGCGACCAGCGCATTGAACAGCGTGTGCTTGCCGCCCGAGTTCACGCTGATCTGGCTGCGCTTGTAGGTAAGGCCATTGTCGCGGCTGAACTTGAAGGCGACCGCGTCCTTGAGGTCGGCGGTGCCATCGACGTCGGTGTAGCGGGTCAAGTTCTTGCGGATCGCGGCGATGCCCGCTTCCTTGACGAAATCGGGCGTGTCGAAATCAGGCTCGCCCGCCGAGAGACCAATAACATCGACGCCTTCGGCTTTGAGGGCATTCACGCGCGCGCTCATCGCCAGGGTGGCGGAGGGCTGGATGCGGCCGAGGGCAGCGGAAGTCTGGCTCATCGTGACACTCTTTCTGAAGGATTGCCTTGAGTCCGCGTCGCGCGGACGGGGGCTCCTTAGAGTGGTATGACTTTGGGGGCAACCGCCAGTTGGGACGTTGTGGATTGCACTCATTCCTCCTTCGTCATTCCAGCGGAAGCTGGAATCTGGAGAGCGCGGTATGACCAGGCAGGAGATCCCGGCTTCCGCTGAGATGACGGAGTTATTTCGCCAAGGAAGCGGCCACCATGCCGCGTGCAGCATTGCCGATGAAAAAGCCGTTTTCCAGGTCGCGCGGCTTCAGGTCGGCCTCGACCGCTTCGCCCATTTCGAGAAGGCTGCGGCGCAGGACGCCGGGCAGCAGGCCGCGCGAGAGCGGCGGCGTCACCAGCTTGTCGCCGCGTTCCACGAAGATGGAGGAGAAACAGCCTTCAGTCAGGAAGCCTTCCTCATCCGTCATGAGCACTTCATAGGTGCCGCCGCGGTTCAGCGCGTCGCGGTAGATGGCGCGGTCGGTGGTCTTGTGCGCCAGTCGCAGGTCGTCTTTCGAAGCGTTGCGGGGCACGATGGCCACCTGCATGATCGCCTGCGGCCAGGTACGATGTTCGCGCACCTCGATCGCGACGGAGCCTCGGCGGGAGACGAGCAGGCGCAGGCGGCTGCGTTCGCGCAGGCGGAAGGTCGCAGCCTGAAGTTCGTTGCGGGCGTCATGCCGGTCGAACGCGAAATCCAGCGCAGTCGCGCTCGACTTCAGCCGTTCAAGATGCAGTTCCAGCAGCCTGATGCCCTCCACCGGATCGAAGGCCATGGTTTCGATCCGGTGGAGGGCATCAGGCTGCTGGAACTGCATCTTGAACGGCTGAAGTCGAGCGCGACTGCGCTGGATTTCGCGTTCGACCGGCATGACGCCCGCAACGAACTTCAGG
>Ga0105148_100102_pt1 | contig 13611 bp, 6 predicted proteins | sample RS_199metaG_FD_91502 | JGI IMG/M metagenome (GOLD analysis project Ga0105148, IMG submission 91502) | Switchgrass associated microbial communities from Austin, Texas, USA, to study host-microbe interactions - RS_199 metaG | ecosystem: Host-associated > Plants > Roots > Rhizosphere | place: USA... | reverse complement strand
GCCATAAGGGTGCGCCTGCCCATAAAGCAGCGGTGGCAGCAGCCGCTGCGCGATCGGCATCGGTTCAGTCTTTTCCGCCTTGATCCGGGTCAGCATCTGACCGCGCAGGCGCTCCACCTCGGCAGGCGCGAAGGCGGGGTTGCGGATCACATCCGCAAGCAGCCCCAGCGATGCGTCCAGATTGGGCTTCAACGCATAAAGGCCGACACTGGTACTATCCATGCCGTTGCTCGCGCTGACGGAAGCGCCCAGCCGCTCCTGCTCTTCCGCGATCTGGATCGAGCTGCGCGTCTTCGTGCCCTCGTCGAGCAGTGCGGCGGTCAGCCCCGCCGTGCCGAGCTTCGCCTTGTCATCGGCGGCGTTGCCCGCATCGAAAGATACGGACACCCGTACCACCGGGACGGTGGCACGGCGCGCGAATATAACCGGAATTCCGTTCTTCAGCGTCGCATGCTCGACGGGGGGAAATTCCAGATCCTTGACCGGCTCGATAGCGGGCTCGGTAACCTTGGCAGGTGGTGGCGGAGCGGCAGCAACCGGCGCTGCTTTCTTCGGATCGCGGAAATAGGCGGGATGATGCGTGGCATTGCCCGCCAGCGCATTATCCTCCGGCGAACGCTCGCCCGGCGCAACGGTCAGGCGGAACACCGGCCTTCCCAGCCACTTGCGCGCCGCCTCGCTCACCGATTGCGGCGTGGCGGCGGCGTAGAGCGCCAGGTCCTTCTTATATTTCTCCGGATCGTTGGAATAGACCGCGCCCTCCGCCAGCGTCACCGCCTTGCCATTGAAGCCGCCGACCTTCTCCAGGCCCCCGATGGTGCCGGACAGCTGCCGCGTGGCGGCGCGCTGCACCTCGTCCGCCGTGGGACCTTTGGCGAGGTAATCGGCGAGCAGCTGGTCGAGCCGCTTGCCCACGGCCACCGGGTCCTGCCCTGGCTTCACGTCCACCGTGATTTCAGCGATAGAGAGCTTCTCGAAAGGCTGGATGCTGGCCTTGACGCCAACAGCCACCTTTTCGCCCCGCACCAGAATATTGTCGAGCCGCGATGATCCGAGGCCCCCGAACACGGCCATCGCCAGATCAAGTTGCGGCAGATCAGCCGAATTGACCCCGGGCACGATCCAGTTGCGGTAGAGCCGCGTCGCGGCGACATTGTCGTGCATCACCTTCTCGACATCCTTGTCGAGCGTCGGCACGGCCGCGTCCACATCCTTTGGCGCGGGCCCGGCGGGGATGTTGCCGAACCACTTTTCCACCTTCGCCTTCGCGGTAGGGAGGTCGATATCGCCCGCCAGCACCAGCACTGCGTTGTTCGGGCCGTAGTGTGTCTTGAACCAGTTCTGCACATCGGCAAGGCTGGCGGCATTCAGGTCCGCCATCGAACCGATGGTCGAGTGACGATAGGGATGCCCGTCGGGCAGCATGGCTGCGAGTTGGGCATATTCGACAAGGCCATAGGGCTCATTCTCGCCCATGCGCTTTTCATTCTGCACGACGCCGCGCTGAGTATCGAGCTTGGCCTGGGTGACCGCGCCCAGCAAATGGCCCATGCGGTCGGACTCAAGGAAGAGAGCTCGATCGAGTGCGCCGGTCGGCACCGTTTCGAAATAATTGGTGCGGTCGAACCAGGTCGTGCCGTTCCAGTCGGTGGCGCCGATATCCTCCAGCCTCCCGAAGAAGGGGCCGTCCGCATTTTCCGACCCATAGAACATCAGATGTTCGAACAGGTGAGCGAAGCCCGTCTTACCCTTGGGCTCGAAGCGCGATCCCACATGATACCAAACGGAAACAGCCACTACCGGCGCCTTGCGATCGGTATGGACGATGACGCGCAGGCCGTTGTTCAGCGTGAACTGCTGATAGGGGATATCGACCGCCGATACGAGGCTGGAGAGCGGCGCAGGCGCGGCGGCATCGACCGCCGCGATCGCAGGGATCATCGGCGTCAATGCAAGGGAGGACAGGCCAAGCGCCAAGGCCAGCCGGCGCGACAGGAGGGAAGGAAGCATCAGGGCCTCGTGAAATCAGTGGCATGCGGCTGCACACCTGAACTTCGGCAGCATAGCGAGGCGTTTTAGCCGCGCAATACGCATTAGGCTGGACAGAGCGGCGGGGGGCGATAGGCTGATGATCCAAGAATATGAGAGGGGTCCGAACGTGATACGCCAGGGCTGTTATTTTCTTGCCTTCACCCTTTCGATCATAACCAGTGGCGCCGCCCTCGCCAAAGATGACCGGGCACCGACCCCAACCAGCCAGGACATTCGCGCCGATATCGGGTTCCTTGCCGACGATCTGCTGGAGGGACGGGACGCGGGGACACGCGGCTATGACATCGCCGCCCGCTATGTCGCCGCCCGCTTCGAGGCGATCGGCCTGCAGCAGGCGGTAGCCGGCAGCTGGTATCAACCTGTGACGCTGGCGGTCGCCCAACTCGACAAGAGCCTCACGCCGTCGCTCACGATCAATGGGAAGCGGTTTGCGAGCGGGGCCGACGTTGCGATCGGCCCTTTCGGCCGGGAACCCAGGCAGAGCGTAGAGGCGGATGCCGTATTCGTTGGCTACGGCCTCAAGTCCGAGCGCGAGAAGATCGACGATTATGCCGGGCTCGACGTCAGGGGCAAGTTCGCCGTGGTCCTTTCTGGCTCCCCCGCCCATCTGTCCAATGAAGTGGGAGCGCATCTCGCGGCGGAAAAGGCGGCGGCAGCGCAGGAGGCAGGTGCGATCGGCCTTATCACCCTCCCGACCGACGGGTTGTTGACGCGGGTTTCCTGGGCCCAGTTGCGCGAACGGTCCAAGCGTCCCTTGGTCAGCTGGGTGCAACATAATGGCGAGCCGTTCAGCCGCACCCCGGCAATAGTCGCCACAGCCTATGCCAATGGTCCGGCGGCACAGGCGCTGCTTGCCGGGACCGACCAGTCGCTGGAGATGATCCGCAAGCAGGCAGCGAGAAAGAGCGCGAAGGTCACGCGCTTTCCCCTGAAGGTGCGGGTCCGGCTGGACCGCAGTAGCATCGTCACGACCGCCGCCAGCCGCAACGTGCTGGCGGTTCTGCCGGGCGCCGATCCCAAGCTGGCGAAGGAATATGTGCTGCTCACGGCGCATCTCGACCATCTCGGCACGCGGGAAGGCGGGGAAGCGAAGGATAATATCCATAACGGCGCGATGGACAATGCCGCAGGGGTTGCGACCATGCTGGCGGTGGCGAAGGCTTTTGCGGAAAGCGGCAGGCCGCCAAGACGGTCGATCCTGTTTGCCGCGGTGACGGCAGAAGAAGACGGGCTGCTGGGTTCGCAGTTTCTTGCCAAGCATCCGGTGCTGCCCCAAGGCGGGAAGCTGGTGGCGGCGGTCAACCTGGACATGCCGATCCTGACCTATGACTTTCAGGACGTCGTGGCCTTCGGCGCCGAACATTCAACGCTGGGGCCTGTGGTGGCGAGAGCGGCTGGAGCGGCGGGGGTGGCGCTGTCGCCCGATCCGCTGCCGGACGAAAGCCTGTTTACCCGGTCGGACCATTATCGGTTTGTGCAGGAGGGTATTCCTGCGGTGTTCCTGATGACCGGCTTTGCCGGGCCGGGGAAGGACGCGTTCCGGCATTTTCTGAAGACCGACTATCATCAGCCTTCCGATCAGATGAGCCTGCCCTTCCACTGGGAGGCGGCGGCTAAATTTGCGCGGGTCAATTATGCGATCGCGCGGGAAATCGCCGATGATGAGGAAGCGCCGCGGTGGTATCTGGGGGACTTTTTCGGGGACGTTTTCGCGCCGAGGGCGGAGAAGGCGGCGAAACCATGAAGGAAGTCGCGAAATGAAAGAAATTTCGGGAGTTAGGATAATTGCGTAGTGACCCCTTGTGTTGCTTTTTGGCAACACTACATGGCTGACATCACTGACCCCGTGAGGATTGTATGAACCTCGAGAAATTCACTGACCGCGCCAAGGGCTTCCTTCAGTCGGCGCAAACCGTCGCGATCCGGATGAGCCATCAGCGGATCAGCCCCGAACATCTGTTGAAGGCCTTGCTGGAAGACAATCAGGGCATGGCATCCGGCCTGATCAAGGCGGCGGGCGGCGATCCGGCCGTGGCGGTGCGCGAGACGGATGCGGCGCTGGCCAAGGTGCCTGCCGTTTCCGGAAGCGGGGCACAGCAGACGCCGGGGCTGGACAATGACGCGGTGCGGGTACTGGACAGCGCCGAACAGATTGCGGCCAAGGCGGGAGACAGCTTTGTCACCGTTGAACGGCTGCTGCTCGCCCTCACCCTCGCCACCACCACGGCGGCGGGCAAGGCCTTGGCGGCGGCGGGTGTGAAGGCGGAAGGCCTGAACGCCGCGATCAATGATCTGCGTGGCGGTCGCACTGCCGACACGGCGGGCGCGGAGGACCGCTATGATGCGCTGAAGAAATTCGCGCGCGACCTGACCGAGGCGGCGCGGGAGGGCAAGCTGGACCCGGTGATCGGCCGGGACGAGGAGATCCGGCGCACAATCCAGATCCTGGCGCGGCGGACCAAGAACAACCCGGTGCTGATCGGCGACCCCGGCGTCGGCAAGACCGCGATCGCGGAAGGGCTTGCGCTGCGCATCGCCAATGGCGACGTGCCCGACACGCTGAAGGATCGCACGCTGATGGCGCTCGATATGGGTAGCCTGATCGCGGGCGCCAAATATCGCGGCGAGTTCGAGGAACGGCTGAAAGGCGTGCTGGACGAGGTGAAGGGGGCGGAAGGCCAGATCGTCCTGTTCATCGACGAGATGCACACGCTGATCGGCGCGGGCAAATCGGAAGGCGCAATGGATGCGGGCAATCTGCTGAAGCCTGCGCTCGCACGCGGCGAACTGCACTGCATCGGCGCGACGACGCTCGACGAATATCGCAAATATGTGGAGAAGGACCCGGCGTTGCAGCGGCGGTTCCAGCCCGTGTTCGTGGGCGAACCGACGGTGGAGGACACCATCTCCATCCTGCGCGGGCTCAAGGAGAAGTACGAGCTGCACCATGGCGTGCGGATCACCGACGGCGCGATCGTGTCGGCGGCGACGCTCAGCAATCGCTACATCACTGACCGTTTCCTGCCCGACAAGGCCATCGACCTGATGGACGAGGCCGCGTCGCGGCTGCGCATGGAGGTGGAGAGCAAGCCCGAGGAGATCGAAAATCTCGACCGGCGGATCATCCAGCTGAAGATCGAGCGCGAGGCGCTGAAGAAGGAAACCGACAAGGCGTCGAAGGATCGGTTGGCCGCGCTGGAGGAGGATCTTGCCAATCTGGAAGAACAGTCGGCGGCGCTGACCCAGCGCTGGCAGGCGGAGAAGGACAAGATCGCCGGCGAAAGCAAGCTGAAGGAGCAACTGGACGCCGCGCGGGTCGAGCTGGAGCAGGCGCAGCGGGCGGGCGACCTCGCAAAGGCGGGTGAGCTTGCCTACGGGCGCATCCCGGAGCTGGAGCGGAAGATCGCCGAAGTGGAAGGCGCCACCGAAGACGCGATGCTGCGCGAGGAAGTGACGAGCGAGGATATTGCTGGTGTCGTTTCACGCTGGACCGGCATTCCCGTCGACAAGATGATGGAGGGCGAGCGCGAGAAGTTGCTCGCCATGGAAGAGGAACTGGGCAAGCGCGTGATCGGGCAGGCCGACGCGGTGAAGGCCGTGGCGACCGCCGTGCGGCGCTCGCGCGCGGGCTTGCAGGATCCGAACCGGCCGCTGGGATCGTTCCTGTTCCTGGGACCGACGGGCGTCGGCAAGACGGAGCTGACCAAGGCACTCGCCGGTTTCCTGTTCGACGACGACAGCGCGATGGTGCGCATCGACATGAGCGAGTTCATGGAGAAGCATTCAGTCGCCCGGCTGATCGGCGCGCCTCCGGGCTATGTCGGTTACGAGGAAGGCGGGGTGCTGACCGAGGCGGTGCGGCGGCGGCCCTATCAGGTCGTGCTGTTCGACGAGGTCGAGAAGGCGCATGGCGATGTGTTCAACGTGCTGTTGCAGGTGCTGGACGATGGCCGCCTGACCGATGGTCAGGGTCGGACGGTCGATTTCACCAACACGATCATCGTGCTGACGTCGAATCTGGGCAGCCAGTTCATCGCTTCGCTGGGTGATGACGAGGCGGTCGAGAAGGTCGAGGACCAGGTGATGGACATCGTCCGGGCGCATTTCCGGCCGGAATTCCTCAATCGCCTGGACGAGATCATCCTGTTCCACCGGCTGGGTGCGAGCCACATGGCGCCGATCGTGGACATTCAGGTGGCGCGGATCGGCAAGCTGCTGAAGGACCGGAAGGTGACGCTGGACCTGACCGATGGCGCGCGGGCCTGGCTGGGGCGGGTCGGTTATGACCCGGTTTATGGCGCAAGGCCGCTCAAGCGCGCGGTGCAGCGGCATCTGCAAGACCCGCTGGCGGACCTGATCCTGCGTGGCGAGGTGCCGGATGGCGCGCGGGTGCGCGTGGATGAAGGGGATGGGGCGTTGCAGTTGAGTGTAGGGTGAATTCATTCACCCCCCTTCCGAGGGGAGAGGCTTGTGTGAAAAAGGGGGCGCCGGAATGACCGGCGCCCGCTCCCCCTTTCAGCCCTGATCGCCTGGATCAGAAGTTGGCCTTCACACCCAGACGATAGGCGCGGCCGTAGATGCCGGTGCCGCCCTGAACCGGGTTGTAGTTGTTCGCGCCATAGGTGACCGGATCGATCGGCGGCAGATCGTCAAAGACATTCAGCACGTTCAGATAGAGCGTGAAATTGTCGTTGAGCTTGTAGCTGGTGGTGAGATCGACGGTAATATAGTCGTCCACGTCGCACTTTACGAAAGGAGCCGACAGAAGCCCGCAGTCGCCCGGCTCATTGCCCTGGTCAGCCGCAGACAGATTGTAGCCACCGAAAAATTCCGCCGTGGCCGAGATCGTCCAGCGCTTCCATTCCAGCGTATTAGTCCAGCTGCCGTGCCATTCGGGTGTGCCCGAACCGGCGGTCAAGTTGAAGTTGCCCGCCGTGCCCTCATAGGATTCGACATGACCGTCCGGGAAGGACGTGTCGAGATTGATGATGTAGGTCGCCTCCAGCGAGCTGGTTAGGCGCAGGTCGTCGGTGATGTTGAACCGCCCCGTCGCGGCAAAGTCCAGACCCTCGGACCGCACCGTCGTGGCATTGATGAGCGGCGCCTGGACATAGGCGACGCGCGGCAGCGCGTTGGGGAAGGCCGCATCGGGCGAATCTGGGATGATGGTGTAACCCGCCGGGATCGCCTGGCCATTATAATAAGCATCGAGCGCCACGCCGAAGGAGGCCGGGATGATCGCGCCCTTCTTCTTGATGTTGTAATAATCGACGCTGAGACGAATGTTGCGGGTCGGCTCGAAGGTAACGCCAGCGGTCCAGCTGGTCGATTTTTCGGGCTCAAGGTCTGGACTTGCCAGCTGGGTCTGACCGTAGCTGCCACTCCGAATATAGGTCGGGCAGCTGTTATAGGTCGCGACGGTACAGCCATATTGCGCCAGGAAGGCGTCGCTGAAGATCTGCGCAGTGTTGTTGACGAAGCCGGTCGTTGGCAACGCATTCGCTTCGGCGAAGCTGGGGATGCGGAAACCTCGTGACCAAGTGCCACGCAGCGTCAGTGCATCGATTGGCTGATAGCGGAACCCGACCTTCGGCGAGAAGGCGTCTTGGCCGCTATTGTAGCTATCGTAGCGCCCCGAGGCATTTACCTCGAAACCTTCGAAAGCCGGGACGTTCAATTCGACGAAACCTGACTTCACGACACGTTCGCCCTTCGTACCGAAGGCATTTAGAACGAAATAGCGTTCGGTGGGCCCGGCGAAGTCGGCATTGGCGCTGGGCGCGTTGATCGCTTCAAGGCGGATTTGGCCGCCGAAGCCAAGCTGGACCGGGCCGGCAGGCAGTTCGAAGAGCGTCCCGTTGAAGCTCAGTTGCGCTCCGTAGAGTTCGGACGACGACTTGGTGACATTGTCAGGCGACAGATAATCCAGCACCGATTGGCTATTCGAAAGCGGATCGACGAAATTATAGCTGCCGTCCGCGACCACATTAAGCAACCGCTGGATATAGACGTAGCCGTTCGACGTGCGCGTCAGGTCGGTGCGCATGCCAACGATGTCGGCGGCGAAGTTCCAGTTGTCGGTGATCGGGCCCGCGATCGAGAAAGCGCCTCGATAGGTGCGGCTCAAAGTCTCGTTATATTCGAGCAGATTGGGGATGCGGCCGACGATGCGCGCCACCTGCCCCTGCGCGGCGAAAGGGTTGTTGGGGTTAAGCGTGCCGTTGGTGGCGTCGCAGGTCGCCTGCGGCAGGCCATTGACGAGCGGGCAGACATAGACAGGCAGGGCCAAGGCGAAGGAGCCCGCAGCGTTCGGCGGCCCACTAGTGTAGGTGCTGAAGCGCGGAAATGCGATGCCGGCCGGGCCATTGGCGCGGATCGTGGCCGGTTCGCCACTGTAGCTGACCTTGCTCTGCAGGAAATTACCGGTGAACGAAGCTTCGATATCGTCGGTGATGGCGACGGTGGCCTTCAGCGATCCGCCGAACCGCTCAATGCGCGGCGAAACAACACCATATTGGGTGACGAGGTCCCCTTGGCAGACGGTCGCGGGCGATTCTGGGTTGTCAGCGAACTCCGTGGGAGTAAGCGTATAGGGCGTTTCACCCGCGATGCAGCCCGCGGCAGGGTTCAGTATCTGCCAGCGGCCGAGTGCTGGGCTGGCGGCGGCGGTCGATCCAGGGGCGTAGGGCGCTACGAAGAAGGTCGTAGCGAACAGACGACGGTCGCTGGTCAACGGGAAGCCTTCATACCCCGTGGACGTGGGATTGATCGAACCGCTGTTCGGGCCGACCTGCGGACCGCATTCAGTGCCGCGGCAGATGCCCGACTGGTCCTGGGAGTTATAGGGATAAGGCAGGTCGCGGTTGTAGAGCGCGTTCTGGCGATACCAGAAACCGCTGGCATAGATATTGTAGCCGTCGCGGCCCAAGTCTCCGGTACCAGCGGTCAGACTGATACGATAGTTTTCAGCATCGCCGCGCTCGGTGATGCCAGCTTCGACACGGCCGCTGAGGCCCTTGAACTGCTTTTTCGTGATAACATTGACCACGCCAGCGATCGCATCCGCGCCGTAGGTGGATGAGGCGCCGTCACGCAGCACTTCGATACGGTCGACGATGTCGTCCGGGATGGTGTTGAGATCGACGAAGTTCCGGGTGGCGTCATCCGCTAGTGGATAATAGGCGGCGCGCTGTCCATCGAAGAGGACGAGAGTGGAACTGGTGGTAAGGCCGCGCAGCGAAATGGCGGATGCGCCTGCCGCGAAAGCCCCGTTGGCGGAGAAGCTGTTGGTAAGCGCTGCGCCATTGTTCGACGAGATACGCTGCAGCGCTTCCTGGGTCGTCTGAATGCCCCGCTGTTCCAGATTCTGCGCTGTCAGCACCGTGATGGGTGAAGGAGTGGCGTTCACGTCCTGGCGCAGGATCGATCCGGTAACGATGATGGTGGCTTCGGGCTCTTCGGCCACGGTGCCTGCGGGGGTGTCCTGCGCGAAGGCAGGGGCGGCCAGAGCCGCGAAACCGGCGCTCGCACATGCAAGCGCCTGCAGCGCCGCGCTACCGCGCAGCCACGCATTGTTGGAAATAGTCTTCACAATCCAGTCCCTTGCTCTGGAGCGACGCAAGCGAGCCTGCGCCCTTTGCTTTTGACGCATGAAGAGGAGCATTAGGAGCCCGACAGCAAACCCCTCTTCATCCGTGCTGCGCGGCAGTCTGCGGAGTCGTTTTAAGAGTGTAAAGCAATGTTGCTGGCCGATGATTACTTTGCTGTTCGACTGTCGTAAATTTGCCACATGAGACGGAAAAAGACTTATACGGGCGTTTAACAACTTTGTTACCGCCTTGCAAAAGCGCGTGGAACTTTGCTTCGCGGAGAGTGGTAGGCGCAGCGGCTAAGTTGCGCCAAAGCAGCATACTCACCCTGCAGGCATCGGTCCGGCGACAAGCAACGGGTCGATGCGCGCTTCGTTCCAGCGCAAGCCCCAGTGGAGATGTGGGCCGGTGGCGCGTCCCGTAGCGCCGATCGCGCCGATTTGCTGACCCTGGCGGACCGCCTGCCCCAGCTTCACGTCAATGCGGGAAAGGTGGAGAAAGGCGCTGCTGAGGCCGTGGCCGTGATCGATCATCAGCAGGTTGCCTTCGAGCGTGAAAGGATGAGCGGCGGCGAGGATCACGACGCCGTCGGCGGGCGCGACGATCGGGTCGCCGGTCGCTCCGGCGATGTCGATGCCGCCATGATAGGCGCCGGGGGCGCCTTGATAGACGCGCTGTGATCCGAACAGGCCGGAGATGCGGCCGGAGCGCGGCCACACGAAGCGTTGACGCCAGCCCTGCGCGCCAGTGACGCTGGCGCGGGCGGCAGCGATCTGCTCCAGTTCCGGGCGGCGGATGGCGAGGAAGGCGTCATTATCACGCACCGGGCGGAGCGGCGTGTTGACGCGCTCGATCCGCCAGGCGCGCGGGGCGACGGTGAGCGGCTGATCGATGGTGCTACCGTCCGTAAGGCGGGCGGTGAGGCGCGACTGGGGCGGCGCATCGCGGTCGAAGGCGATGAGGAAGCGGCCATCGCGATCGACGGGAATGGCCCGGCCGTCGAGGCGAAGTTCGACGGTGGATGGCGGTGTTGTGCCGGTGAGCGCTGCGCCTTGCTGCGGCGTGCCAGTGAGTTGGATGGCGGCGAGCGCCAGAGCAAGGAGCGGGATCATCGCGCCTGCGGAATACTCAGCTTGTGGGAAACGGATGCTGAAACAGGTTCAGCATGATGGTCGTTCCCGCCCAAGCTAGCGACCGCGGGCCCTGAGTTCGGCCTCGACCGAGGCTTCGGCGCTGGCATAGGGTTCCTGCCGGGCGATGCTCCAGTAGCGCAGGTCGTCGAGCGAGATCTTCTGCCCGGTGACGGCGCAGACGACATGGTCGCCCGCCTGCAGGACGCGGAAGCTGTAGGCCATATAGTGCAGCCGGGCCGGGCGATCGCGGTTGGACATCAGCATGGGATCAGGCGGCCTTTCTGTTTTTGGGCAGCATCAGGAGAAAAGGTCCTGCTGCCGGGTTTCCCCACCCTCCTGCGCTTTGCGAGCGGGACGGGATGAAGGGGATATAGCTTGGCCTTGCGGCTTCTCAAGGGGTGGCGGGGGTGAGCCGCCCTCTATCGCCGCGGCTACCGCGCCATCGGCGAAATGGAGCGAGACTGCGCCGGCCGCCCTCGCTTCCGCGACGGTCTTGACCAGGCGATCCCCGGCCATGACGCGGGCGAAGCCACGCTGGAGGGGGAGATCGGGATTGACCGAGACGAACAGGCGCGAGACGCGGTCGAAGGCCGTGGCGCGGTCATGAAAGACGCGGGTGAGATAATCCGGGCGTAGGCGGAGGCGGTCGAGGCGCTCCTTCCCCCGGTTGAGATATTGCTGGAGGAGCGCCGGGCGAAGCGCGCCGCCCGCCTGCCCGAGATGGGCGCGGGCGTCCGCGACGCGATGACGCAGGCAATTGCCGAGGTTGTCCGACAGTTGATCGAGCCGCTGCCGCTGGGGAGCGAGCAGCGTATCGGGCGTGGGCATGAGGCGGGCCTGCATGTCCAACCGCTCGCGCGCTTGCGCCGCGCCGCGCCGGACTGCGCGGTTCATGCGCAGGCCCTGTTCGGTCAGCATGGCAATGAGGTCGGCGCGAACCGGAACCGCCAGCTCAGCGGCGGCGGTTGGCGTGGGCGCGCGCATGTCGGCGGCATGATCGCAGAGCGTCGTGTCGGTTTCGTGGCCGACTGCCGAGATGACGGGAATCGAACATTCGGCGACAGCGCGGACGACGATTTCCTCGTTGAAGCTCCACAGATCCTCGATCGAACCGCCGCCGCGCGCGACGATGACGAGATCCGGCCGGGGCAGCGGGCCGCCGGGCTTCATATCGGAAAAGCCGCGAACCGCGCGCGCAACCTGCTCGGCTGCCCCCTGCCCCTGCACCAGAACGGGCCAGAGCAGGACATTGGTGGGGCAGCGATCCTCCAGCCGGTGCAATATGTCGCGGATGACGGCGCCAGTGGGCGAGGTCACAACGCCGATGGTTCGCGGCATGAACGGCAGGGGGCGCTTGCGGTCGCGGTCGAACAGCCCCTCGCCAGCGAGCTTGGCCTTGAGCTTTTCCAGCAGCGCCATCAGCGCGCCCTCGCCCGCCAATTCCATGCGGTCGATGACGATCTGATATTTGGAACGACCCGGATAGGTGGTGAGCTTGCCGGTCGCGATCACCTCCACCCCGTCCTGGGGGGCGAAGGGCAGGCGCGCGGCTCCACCCTTCCACATGACGCCGTCGATGACGGCATTATCGTCCTTCAGGCAAAGATAGAGATGGCCCGAAGCGGCGCGCTTGAAGCCGGAAATCTCGCCGCGAAGGCGGACATGGCCGAAGCGGTCCTCGACGGTGCGCTTCAATATGGCCGACAATTCGCTCACCGAAAGCGGCGGCGCGTTGTCCCCCGCCCTTTCCTCCGCTAACAGGCGGCCCGACGCATCGAAACCAGCTTCATATTCCGGGGACATGGGCGAAATGAACATCCTTCTATTGGGCAGCGGCGGCCGCGAACATGCTCTGGCCTGGAAGCTGGCGCAATCGCCCAGGCTCAAGACGCTTTATGCAGCACCGGGCAACCCCGGCATAGCCCAGCATGCGACATTGGTCGATCTGGATGTCACGGATCATCGCGCGGTGGTGGATTTCTGCCTGCGCCATGCGATCGGCCTGGTGGTGATCGGGCCGGAGGCGCCGCTGGTCGATGGACTGGCCGACAATCTGCGGGTGAAGGGCTATCCGGTGTTCGGGCCGGGCAAGAAGGCGGCGCAGCTGGAAGGATCAAAGGGCTTTACCAAGGATCTGTGCAAACGGGCGAACATCCCGACCGCAGGTTATGAGCGGGTGCACAGCAAGGATGGCGCGATCGCGGCGCTCGGCGACTTCGGCCTGCCGGTGGTGATCAAGGCCGATGGCCTGGCCGCGGGCAAGGGCGTCATCATCGCGGAGACGCGGGAAGAGGCGCTGGAGGCGCTGGACACGATGTTCTCAGGCGCATTCGGCGCGGCGGGCGAAGAGGTGGTGCTGGAAGAGTTCATGCGTGGGGAGGAGGCGAGCTTCTTCGCGCTTACCGATGGCAGCGCCATCCTGCCCTTTGGTTCGGCGCAGGATCACAAGCGCGTGGGAGACGGCGACACGGGGCCCAATACGGGCGGCATGGGCGCCTATAGTCCGGCGCGGGTGCTGACGCCGGAACTCGAAGCCGAAGTCATCGAAAAGATCATTCGGCCTACGGTCGTGACGCTGGCGGCGGAAGGGACGCCCTATTCCGGCGTGCTCTATGCCGGGCTGATGCTGACGGACGAAGGCCCGAAGCTGATCGAATATAATGCGCGCTTTGGAGACCCCGAGTGCCAGGTGCTGATGATGCGCTTTGACGGGGATCTCGTCGAGCTGCTGCTGGCGGTGGCCGAAGAGCGGCTGGCGGATCAGGGGCCGGTTCAGTTGGCTGACCGGACGGCGCTGACGGTGGTAATGGCGGCGAAGGGATATCCTGGTACGCCGG
>Ga0105148_100101_pt1 | contig 13615 bp, 25 predicted proteins | sample RS_199metaG_FD_91502 | JGI IMG/M metagenome (GOLD analysis project Ga0105148, IMG submission 91502) | Switchgrass associated microbial communities from Austin, Texas, USA, to study host-microbe interactions - RS_199 metaG | ecosystem: Host-associated > Plants > Roots > Rhizosphere | place: USA... | reverse complement strand
TCGTTGGAGGCGAAGCTGCGGGCGTTCCAGTCCGTCGGCGCCTCGATCCGCACCATGTACACGGGGCAGGCGGCATGAGCTACCGCACGCTGGTCGTGGATCCTCCGTGCCCGCCCTTCAGGGGGCCTGCGCCCTTCTGCGGCCACGGAGGATCCACGACCAGCGTGCGGTAGCTCATGCCGCCTGCCCCGTGTACATGGTGCGGATCGAGGCGCCGACGGACTGGAACGCCCGCAGCTTCGCCTCCAACGATTTTGCGGTCCGCTCGGCGTGCTTGAACGCCAGCTCGGCCACGTCCATGTCGTCGCGCTCCCGCTGCGTCGCGAGCTCGGCCCGGTACCGCTTCTCGTGGGCGGGACCGTCAGCGGCCAGGTACGCGGCGGCGTACGCGCGGTCGTACTTGCGGACCGCCTCCCGGGCGTGAGCCTCAGCGTTGGAGACGACGGTGACGCCACGAGCGATGTCGTTGGCGGTCTCCCTGATCGACCTCTCCACGTCGACCGGGTTTAGGACGTCGCTCACGACGCCTCCGCTGCGGGTGCGGTGAGGGTGGCGGCGAACTCGGCGATCTTCCCGGCGTCGGTCTCCGACTTGAGCTCGATACCGTGGATCGCCTTGTACCGGTTGGCGACGACCTCCAACGTCATGCCCTTCTCCTTCGCGAGGGCACGGAGATCAGCGCGGGCCTTGTCCGCAGGGGGATCGGACGGGACCGCAGCCGGCTTGGGGTCGCGAGGCTGGGCGGCAGGCCGGTTCTGGTTGCGACGCTCGGTCTGAGCGGGCACATTCGACGCAGCCGCCCCGTCATCGTCCTCGTCCGCGACCAGGCCTGTCATCGCGCACAGCCCATACCGGCGGTAATAGGTGAGGTAGGAGCCGAGCTGCTGCGGGGTGGCCTGCTTCGGCAACGGGAAAGCGCCCTCGTCCAGACCGCCCGACTCGTGGCGAAGCTGGCAGCGGAGCACGAAGTTGCCGTGTTCGTCCACCGTGGGGACCGCGTTGAACGACAGGCCGTGGAGGGCCAGGGCGGGGAGGGCCGCCGCAGACAGGTCCGCGAGGTCGGCGAACGTGTACTTGTAGGAGCCCTTGTCGGACTTGACCACGGCGAGGTGGTTCTTCCCGACCTTCGGTGGAGCTGCCTGGAATGCGGCGAGTGCCGCGGCGAGGGACTCATGCTTCTCGGTCATGCTGTCTCCCTCCTGGGGGAGTCGAGGGCGGGCAGGGCCACGATGGGGAACCCGAGGACACACGCGGGGCACAGCTGCCTGCGCGGCGCCAGGGCGGACCCCTCAGGCCTCGTTGGGGGCATCTGGTCGTCGCCGCACACCGGGCACGACTCGTCGGCGTTCAGGCGGCGGACCGGGAGGGTCAGGTCCCGGGCGGGCCTCTGGGCCGGGACGAGGCTGAGGGTGCGGCAGCGGGTGCCGGGCACGCCTGCCATTACGCCGCCGCCTCGTGTTCGACGATCACCGTCAACGCGTGCGGGGTCGTCCACGTCGACGTCATCGCCCCCGCCCACTTCACGGCGACCAGCTCCCCGAACGTGAAGTCCCGGCGGGACTCCACCACCACCCCGAACACGCGGCCCCCGTCACGTCCGGGAGCTGATACGCGGGTGCGCGGCGGGAGGACCCCGCCAGCGGGCCGGCATGAGTGGTGCCGGTCCGAACCGCGAGGGTCCCAGCCGCAACCTTCACACGCCTCGTTCATCGGCTCGCCTTCCTCACGTTCGCGGCCCGCGCCCGCAGACAGATCGCGGCACGGGCGATGACATCGGCCTGCTCAGCCGACAGTTGGTTGACGGCGTCGGCCAGCCGCGCCCACTCCAAGATCGTGTCGGCGGCGTCGTCGAACCCGGCCGCGTACGCCTCCGTGCGGCGGGTGTCCAGGGAGATCACGTCACCCACAGGAACCCCCGAGAAGATCAGCCAAAGCGCGTGCGGCATCACCGGTCGCGGTGATCTCCGCACCCGACACCGACCGCGCCCAGACCAGGTTGGAACCATCCGGCCCGACCATTTGACCGAGCTCGTCGACCGTCAACCCGCAACGCGGAATTCCCGGCAGGGGACGGGACAGCACACGCTCAGTCACGCTGCACGCTCCTCGGTGAGGCGGTCGTACTCCTCCAGGGCGGCGGCACCGGAGGCGAGCATCCGCACGAACACCTCACGGCTCATCGGCGACGACGCACGCCTGCCGGCGTAGAACACCTGGAAGCCGTCCGCGGTGATCGCGATCTCCCCCAGGGTGGTGTACGGCCACACCAGACCGGGCAGCATCTCCACCGCCTCCTCGGAGGAGATCAGGACACGGCCGGTCATGCGACACCTTCCAACGCCTGGTCGACCTGGTAGCGGGACACCTTCAACATCCGGGCGAATCCCTCACGGGTCATCCCCCACTGCCCCACCCGTTCCCATTCCTCACGGATGTCGCGGGGGTCCATCACCCCCCGCCCGGGACGGGCCGGGGCGGTCTTGACCCGGGACGGCTTCACCGAAGCCAGGACCGGAGGGGAAGGTTCGGCCTTCCGGGTCGCTGCCAGGTTCAGTCGCCCCGGGGCTCGCAGCTCCACGGCGCACCCGTGCCCGCACGTCTTCCGCTTCCGGAAGTTCCCCGGCCTCTCCTCCGGACGCTGCACCAGCACAGCCCCGCACACCGGGCAGGACCGGACGTTCAGTGCCTCAACGGTCCGGCTACAGGCACGCCTACAGGCCCGGTCGCACGTCCGGCGGTGGCGGAAGTTGCTGCGCGACTCCCTGGGGCGGCGCTCCAGCACCCGCCCGCACGCCGGGTTCGCGCACACCCGGTCACCGAACAGCGGCGCCGGCTGGTCCCCTTGAACGCGGAGACGTTCCAACGTGTCCTCGTCGATCACGCCGCACCCCGCACCTTCGCCCGGACCATGCCGAGTAGGACCTGATTCTCCGTCCGCGTGATCAGATCCTGAGCCAGATCCAGCACGAGCCGCCGGTGGCGCCGCTCCTCGGCGGAGAGCGCCGTCACCACCAGCTGCCCGGTGTCGTCCTCCCGCGCCTCCAGCAGCCCACGGGTCAGGGCGACCGTGGCCGCCGCCGCCCGTGCTTGCACCCCGAGCGCGTCGTACACGAACCGCAGGTGCGTCTTGACCGAGTTCACCGAGATGCCCAGGTCGGCCCCGATCTGCTCGTCGGTGAGACCTTCGGCGGCCTTCGCCAGCACCTGCAAGCGGCGCATCGTCAGAACGGCGGTCACCGCTGCTCCTCCCCGCGCACAATCCGCCACGCGATGACGGGGACCGCGACAGCCGCGCCGAGGTACAGCCCGAACGCGGTGAGGACGTTCCGGCCGAACGCCTCGAGCTCCTCCGCCAGCACCACCAGCTCAGACATCGACGCCCACCCGCCCGGCATGGGCCACGATGTGGCGGGCCATCTGATAGGTGGCGGTGTCCTCCGCGTGCGGGTGGGTGTGGCCTCGGGCGAGGACCGCCCGGGCCACCAGACCGGCCGGGACATCACGGGCGATCCGCTCGGCCGCCTCCCGGGTCAGGTAGGCATCCCCCAACGCCTCCCCCGCCGCATTCAGGTACGACCCGAACCAGCGCGGCGCCACAAGGTCCCGCACCTCCCTGTCACCCTCCACCAGCGGTGTCAGGCGGCGATCCACCTCCGCGGGAGCTACACACAGCTCCTCCGCCAACGTCACCACAGACCAGCCCTTCGGGTCCGGGCACTCACGCAACAGGCTCACTTGTCCTCCTTCGACCCGGCTGAGGCGGGGTCGACGTCCTCGACGTCTTCGAGGAGCGCTTCCAGCGCCGACAACATGCGGTCCGACAGGTCCCTCACGCCGTCACCGCCCGAACCACGGCGGACCCGGTGACCGGGGTGCCGGGCGGGACCTGCGCCGGGCGGGAGTGAAGCACCACCCGCTGCCGCGGCTGCACCGCCTCCACGACCACCAACTGGGCTCTCTGACCCCTGTACGGGGACGGCACGACGTGACGCTCCCCGACCCGGCCCGTTCGGACATGACGGCCGGCGGCGGTGTGGAACGTAGACTTCAGCTTGGTCATCAGGGTGTTCTCCTGGTGGTCGGAGGGTCCCGCCGCCGGTCGCGTCGGACGGCGGGACCCGAGATGAATCGCTGTGGAACCCGGCCACCGCCTCTGGGAGGGGGTCACGGAGGCGGTGGCCGGGCGGGTACCGCTACCCCTCGGGCACGAGGGAGATAGCGGACGAAGGGGCTAGGCGGAGTCGCACTCCGCGAGGATGTCGTTCAGGACCCGACGGGCGTCCGCTCCACGAACGGTCAGGTAGTCCGCCTCGACCATGAACTGCACCAGTTCGACACCGAGCTGGTGCAGACCCGCGTCACCGGAACGGGACATGAGGTCGTTGCGGATGTCGTCGGCCAGCCGGATCACTCGGTTCAGGGCGGCGAATGCCTCAGCGGTGGCGTCAGCGATCTGGGCCGCAGCAACGGACGGCGACCCACCGAGCGGTCGGTTCTCCTCGCGCGACCGGACTCGGTCAGCGAGGGCGGCCCACGTGGTCACGGCGAAATCGCAACCGCAGCGACGGGCGTGAGCTGAGTAAGATTCTCCCGCTGGGATCGCGCACACTGTGCCAGGAGCAGCGAACGGAACGACGGTGCCGCTCACGCCAGCTCCTCCCAGTCGGTGGGGACCAGCTCAGACACCCCGGCGAGGTGCTTCCGCAGGGCGTCCAAACCCTTCGGCGTCACCCTTGCCTGATACTTGACGTGCACGATCCCGTCGGCGTCAGTCCAGTGAGCCTCCCGCGCCACCAGACGGCGCAGGTTCACCTGCGCCTGGTAGGGGCGGCGGGTCTTCCGGTCGATCCAGCCGAGGTCACGGAGCAGGTCGGCCAGGCGGTGCGAGCCGACCTCGATGTTCGGGTCCCGCGACAGGATCTGCGCGGCCTCCCGCAGCGAGTAGTCACCCTCAGCGGCGACCAGTACCTTGTAGGACTCGGCGGCCGGGGTCAGTTCGGCGACCTTATGCTCGGAGGCCAGACGGGCGGCCTTCTCGGTCTCAGCTCGATCGAACTGGTCCGCCGCCAGGCGCAGGGCGTCTGAGAGGTTGGTCGGGATCTCGAACTGCGTCGCCTGAACCTCCGCCTCGCGGGTCTTCACCGCGAAGTAGGTCTGCGCGGCGGCGATTTCCAGTTTGCGGACGTCGCCGTTCATCGCGGTCAGGTAGGCCCCGAAGCGGGTGAGGCGGTAGTTCCACCGGAACGTGTCGGGGGCGTTTCCGCTGGTCGCGACGGGTTCCCGGAGGCGGGTAACCGCGAAGCCCTGTCCAGCATGAGCCGCAGATGTCGCCGCGCGCTCGATCGCGTCGGCGAATCGCTCCCACTTCTCGTAGCCGAGTGGGGCCATCAGGTCGCGGCCGGACCAGAACTCCCCGGCCTTGTCGGTCTTCCGGAGGGCGTCGAACGGCGACGGGGAGCCTGCCGACGACGAGACGATGTCTCTCAACGTGTGTGCCTTTGATCTGGGGAGCGGTTACGCTGGCACCGCTCGATGTGTGTGACGGGACCCGGCGATCTGTGGCGGATGCGGCCGGGTTTCGTCATCTACGGGTAGAGCTAGGCGGCCTGGTCAGGTTCGGCTGGCGGCGGCCTGAGGAGGACGGCGAGGGCATCGCGCTGCTCAGGCGTAAACGGTGGGGCCTCTGCGACTAGGCGGTCGATCTCCGCCAATGCGGCCGGGCCGAGGAGGTCGAGCACGGCCTGGCCGTCGCCCTTCATGCCGCACCGAGTTCCTGCGCGGCTTGGCCCGGCTCGTCGCGCTCGATCTCGAAGAGGTCTGAGAATCCGAGCGTCGGGAACGCGGTGAGCAGACCTTCGATGAACTTGGCAGTGATCTCGGCCTGGCCGTTGAGCGTGCGCCAGACGGTGGTTCGGTTCATGCCCATCGCTTTGGCGAGGTCCGCGTCGGCGACCAGGCCGGCTACCTTCCGGAACTGGACGAGCGGTCCGGTCTGGAGGTGGATGGTGGCGGTCTTCAACGCATCCTCCCTTCTGTTGCGTTGCCGCGACGATTCGCGGTGACGCAGTGGACGCTAGCGGGAAGGCGTGCGGGGCCGCAAGTCCATGCTGTGCGGCAACTCAGTCCGCGTTGCGGCCACGCAACGCAGGTAGCTGGGGGAACTCAATGTGACGAAGTCGAGACAGCGAGCAAGCCCTGCTAGGTGACTAGTTGAAGTTGCGGCAACGCACGTAGGCTGTGCCACCGTGGCCGACGAAACCCCCGCCGCGCTCAAGCGAAAGAACTGGGCGCGATGGCTCAAGACTCAGATGCGCGCACGCGAGATGATTGCCGCAGACGTCGTCCGAGCCAGCGAAGGAAAGATCACATCGTCAGTGATCACCCGCTGGGAGAACGAAACATACCTGCCGGACAGCGACAAGGTGAGAGCTGTGGCGGACGTGTTTCAACTGCCAGTCCTCACGGTACTCATCGCGGCCGGCTACCTCACTAGTGAGGAGGCAGGGGTCGATGTCGTGCAGGCGGCCAGCGCCGACGACTTCACGGATGACGAGCTGATCGAATCACTCCGGATCCGCCTACAACTGGCTCAGGCAATCCGGCAGGGGGCAGTGGTCCTCTATGAGGCGCCGCAGTCAGGTGGTCACTCTGAGTCATCCGATGAGACGGAGGCCACTGCACTCCAGATGCAGGCAGCGCGGCGGCGCAAACGCCAGCCTGATACCGACAAATGCGACCAGCAGGGGCGACCGAGGTAGTAATTGAGGCCGCAAGAAGTGGAGCGCAGGTAGATTGAACACTGTGACGCACAACACGATAACCGTGCGTGACCTGCGCTAACACTACGTCGGTAAGCGCAGACATGTCACGCGTGGACGAACGCCGACACGTGCACGGGGGGGCGGACCGTGTACTCCGAAAGCTCTACGAGCTAGTACGCCAGCAGCGCAGCGTGACGATATCCATCGACCCCGACCTTGTGGACGAACTCGGACGAGTCGACTTCAGCACGCACACCATCTCGCTGGCGGCCGATCTAACAGACGGTGAGTTCCGCTCCACGCTCACTCACGAGATCGTGCACCTTCTCCGCGGACCGGTCCCTGCACCACGCCAGAACCTCGAAGAGCTGATGGTCGAGCGTGAAACCGCTACGATCCTCATCCCCGAGGTCGAAAGGGCGGGTTTCGCTCGCAGACGAAGAACCCCGGCTGAGATTTCGTCGCTAGCGCAGCGATACCAAGTAGATGAACAGCTAGTGATGGATCAGTGTCTCCCGCCCCATCTCACAGAGGGAGACTGGTTCTGGTTCAGAGAAACGTGAGATCGACCGTGGAAGGGTCGAATGCCCCGGCGGCGGGAGGCCGCCCGACCCTGCCACGCTTCACCACGATCTTCACCACCCTCTTCAGGACCGTCCGCCGGGACGTCATCGGGTACCTGGCCCAGACGTCCCAAGCCGCGTCGAAGTCCTGCGCCAGCACAAGAGGTGCGAGGACATCGACCTCCCCGGCAGCAGCGATCCGCGACTCGATCACGTCGAGCTGCGCCTTGAGCCTTGCCACGCCGGCACGCATCTCGTCCCGGCCTATCAGGCCGTCTGCGTAGTCCTCGGTGAGGTTCTTCCGGCGCTCACGTTTCACCAGCGCCTCCTTTTGAAGCGCAGCGAGATCCACCCCTGGTGGCGCAGCCTGGAGAAGCCCATGCGCATCATCACGCTGGAGACGGCGCAACACTGCCGTCTCGATGTACGCATCGAGGTGCTGCGCCTTCCGGCTGACGTGACGCTTCGTCGTGCATTCATAGGTCCTGACTCCAGGCGCCCCCACCGAAGAGATCATGTGCAGACCACAGATCGATCCGTCCACGTGCTCGCGCCCGCAGAGCGCGATGCCCGTCAGCAGGAACCTTTGCGTCGGCCCGTACGCGACGTGGCGGCCCGGCAGGTTCGAGGTCTTCACCTTCGCCACAGCCGCGCGGAAGGTCTCCTCGGACACGATCGCCGGCCAGACAGCCTTGGCGATCTCCTCGTGGTACTGGGAGCGGGCCCCCGTCGCCTCGTTCACGATCGGCCGCATCCCTCGAATTCCAGCGTTGCGGGGGTTGGTCAACACGACCCGGACGCCGCTGTTCCGCCAACGCTTCCCCTTCGGCGTAGGCACGCCGAGACGGTTCAGCCAGTCCGCCAGCTCACCGGTCCCGGCCCCGGCCAGGTAGCGGGCGTACAGCTCGGCGACGAGAGGCGCCTCTTTCCGATCGATCTCCAGGCCACCCTTCTTGTAGCCGAACGCGCGCGGACCGCCGTTGGGTCGGCCGGCCTCGGCCGACTGCTGGATCTGGCGGCGATGCCGCTCGCTCTTCACCGCGATCTCGTTGCGGGCGACGGCGCCGAGGAGATCCATCACAAGGACACCAGCCGCTGTGGAGGTGTCTATGTCAGACCCCTTGACGAGAGCGAAGAGCACCTTCCGGGGTGGGGCGCAGGCGTCGCTGATGCGGAGCTCGTCCCGCTTGTTGCGGGTGATCCTGTCCATCGACACCGCCACCACCGTGTCGATCTTGTCGGTGGTGATCGCCTCGATCAACGCGTCGAAGCCGGGCCGTCGACGACGACCGGATGCGGAGATGTCGTTGTCCACAAACTCCTCGACCAAAGTCCAGCCGCGCTGCTCCGCGAGGCGACGACAGTCCTCCCGCTGACGTTCAACGGCGAGGCCGTCGTTCTGGCGGTCCTCAGAGATCCGAAGGTAGATACCGGCTTGCCGTGGCACCCGCAGATGCTATCGTGCCTATCGGAATCTACGGAGAAACATGGTTCGAGTTAAGAGCCTGTTTCTCGGATAGCGGCACGGCCAGACGCGCCAACGTCTGACCGGGCCTGACCGACGTCCCTGGCTAGAGGGAGGCCGGCTGTGCTTGATTGTTGCAGCCAGCGTGTCCGAGCGCTGATGCGCGCCCGCAACACGGCCGCCCGGCGGTCGGTGTCCGGGTTGGCCCGCTCATGACTCCACGTCTCGTGGCGATGGCCGGACTCGCGCTCGGCCTGCTGATCGCTCTCACCGCGAATCTCGCCTACGCCGTGCCACGAGGCCCCGTCGTGGTCGGGCTCGGCCTCGTCGCTCCACTCGTCCTGCCCGTGGTGCTTCACTTACGAAGCACCTTCACGGTCGAGGGCTTCTGGAAGGTGGCTGTCCGCGAGCTGTCGACGCTTGCAGTCGCGGGCCCGGCAGTCGCGATCTCGTATGTCCATACATTTGAGCTCGTCTTGGGTGCCGGTGAGCCGTGGCTGCTGGCCGTTCTGGCGCCGTTGTCGTCGGACGGGCTAGCCGGGCTTGCGACGTTGGCCCTGTACCAGGCGCAGCGGAACATCGACCGTGGCAGGCAGAAGACGGACGGTCGGACAACGCTCGCGACCGAGCATTCCGAGGCGGCTCAGCCCACATCCGCACCTGCGCCGCCAGAGAGTGAGCAGGAATCTGACTCGGCCGGGGTTGAGGACCGCCCCCTCCAGCTGGTCCGCGCGGCCGAACCGAACATTCCCGAGGGTCGCCCGGCCCGCTATGACGAGGCGGTCCGTGCCTCGGTCGAGACGAACGTCGGCGCGAAGACCCTCATGAAGGACTTCGGTCTGTCGGAGCACTACGCGAAACAGGCCCGCGCCGAGGCCGTGCGCGTGCTGCGGGGTGCGTGATGGGCCGCACCTGGGACGACGAGGGCGGCCCGATGGTGGAACCCGAACCGACCGGGGTGGAGGCCCGCGTTCGGGCCGTCCTCGGCCGTCTCGACGCGGTCACTGCGCGGGTGTTAGAGGCGCAGGGCCGTCACGTGTCCGCGCGGCTGGCGGCAGCACGCACGCACGAGGAGCAGATCACCGACGGCTACCAGGAAGCCGTGGGGGAGTCGGTGAAGCATCGGGTGCCGCCCGCCAGGGGGGCGACCCCGAGGGTGCGGTGGCGGGACCTCGAGGACGCACGCCGCTGGCCGACCCGGGCGGACAGCGTCAGACAGGCCCACGAGGAACGAGCCCGGGCAGAAGCCCAGCGGCAGGCCCGGTTGGCCGCCCTCGCGAACCCGCACCCCGAAGACCGATACGAGTCCAGCGACGACACCACCCAGACCGCGAGCGGCGACCACGAGCAGGTGCAGCACACATGAGGATCACGCAAGGGTTCCTGGCCGTCACCGCCGCCGTGGCGGTGTGGGCGGCCGTCGACCCGTCCTGGATGTCCATCCCCGCCCTCGCGCTGTCGGTGTGGATGACGCTGCGATGGTTGCGGACCAGGCCGTGGCACAACATGCGGTCCCTGCGGGAGTTCTTCACCTTCCGTTCAGCGTCCGCCAAGCAGGTCACGCGGACCGGTGAGAAGGCGCGGCAACGCGACGGGCTCGCCTCGGCCGCGCAAGTGCGAAGGCACGGCGGGCGGGGGCGGGTGCGGAAGCTCGCCCCAGTGGTCCGCCCATCCATGGCCGGGGCAGGGACCGTCCAGCGGCTCCGGACCCCGACCAGCGAGGTCGGTATCCGGTTGTGCCGGGTCGGCCGACGGTGGGTGTGGGCGTCGCTGGAGGACGTCGTCCTCTACTTCGCCGGGACCCGCCGAGGCAAGTCGGGCTGGTTGGCTTCCACGACCGTCGACTTCCCCGGCCCGGTGGTGGTGACGACCACCCGGGTCGACGACTACCGCAAGACCCTCACCCATCGGGCGCGGGTGGGGGATGTGCTGGTGTTCAACGCCACCGGTCTCGCCCTGCCGGACACCATCATCTTCGACCCGCTCCACGGCTGCGAGTCACCGGTGATCGCGGCGGAACGGTGCGCCGACATGATCCCGACCGCCCCCCATTCGGAGCAGGAGCACTGGGCGGCGCTGGCACGGTCCGCGTTGGCGTCGCTGATGCACGCCGCCGCCCTCGGTGGGCATTCGATGGATGTGGTGTCCCGGTGGGTGGCGGACCCGGCGAAGGCGCAGGCCGCGGTGGTCCCGATCCTGCACCGCTCCCCCGCGAAGGCGGTGGTCGCGGCTGCGGAGCAGTTCTTCGGGACGAACGACCGCACCCAGACGTCGATCACGACGTCGATCCAGCAGGCCCTGTCGTGGCTGCAAGCCCCCTCGGCGCGGATGGCAGCCGGCCTGGACGGCGCCGACGGTCCCCTGTTCACGATCGATGCGCTCCTGTCCGGGCGGAACACCCTCTACATCCTCGGCCGTAAGGAGGACAACGTCGCCCCGCTGATGTCCGCGCTCACCGGCTATGTGGCGCGGGAGGCACGCCGTGCCGCGAACGGTCACCGGCTGGACCCGCCGCTCGGGCTGCATCTCGACGAGGCCGGGCTGCTGCGACCGCCCCTGGCGGACTGGTCGGCGGACATGGGCGGCTCCGGGATCTCCATCGTCGCGTGCCTCCAGTCCCGCGCCCAGCTGATCTCAGCGTGGGGTGCCGCCGACGCAGCGGTCATCATCAACAACGCCGGGTCCATCGTTCTCGGTGGGGGGACGAAGGACCCCGACGACTTGCAGGCGTGGTCGAAACTCGTCGGCCAGCGCGACCAGTCCACCGCGTCCCGTGACAGGAACGGGAAGGTCACCTCGACGCAGCAGCGGCAGGTCGAGGTCGTCGCAGCCTCCCAGCTCGCGCACATGACACCGAAGACGTGCCTGCTGTTCGGGAAGGACATGCCCCCGGCGGTGGGGCGGGTGCGGATGGTGTGGGAACGGCCGGACGTCCGTTGGGAGAGGTGGATGCGGCGGGTGGAGAACACCCGCGCCCGGATCTCCTCCCTCCGCCCGACGAGCACCGAGACGGCACAGACACCGGCGGCGGTGGTGGATGTGGTGGAGACCCCCACAGTGGAGGAGCCCGCCCGTGTCTGACCGCGACATGTACCGGCGCCTCCACCAGGTGGAGACCGACACCCAGGTCCTCACCTCCAAGGTGGCGTCCCTCGGGGAGGGCTTCGAGGAGGTCACCTCCACCGTGGTGGAGCTCGCCGACTCCATCTCCGCCCTCGCCCGACAGCTGGAGCCGTCCACGGTGCGGTCGTGGCTGGCGGTGGAGGACGAGGAGAAGGCCCGTCTCTACCTCGCCGACCTCCAGAAGTGGCTGAGTGAGGTGTGGGTCCACTACGACTCGGCCCCCTTGCCGGAGTGCTGGGCCTACCACCCGGGTGTAGTGGAGGAGCTGTGGGTGCTGATGAACCTGCACCGGTCGGTGTTCCGCAAGGGCGGCACATGGCAGGCGTTAGCCGACTGGCAGGACCGCTACCGGCCCCACGTCGTCGAGCGGCTCGCGAAACTGGCGGCCCGCTGCTCCCTGGCCCGCCACGAGCAGGGCGCCGAGTCGGACCCGGCGGACGAGCGCGCGGTCCCCGACCAGTTCGACCCGGGCGCGGTCGCGCGGGCGTGGACGGCGGGACGCGGGGTGCCGTACGCGACGCAGGCGGGGCCTGCTTTTCCCGTGGATCGATCGGATGCATAGGTCTGGGCGGTTGCTTTGTCCTCATTAGTGATCATGGAGGAGTAGGGATGTCCGCCGAACTGAGCGATGTCGAGAACGAGCTATGGCGGCCCGTCCTCGGTTACGAGGGTCTCTACGAGGTCAGCAACATGGGTCGCGTGCGGTCACTCGATCGCACCGTCTGGCGCGATGGTGCGCAGTACGTCCGCCCGCACCTGGTCCCGATCCGGGGCCAGCTCGTCCGCGGGAACCGACAGAAGAACGGATACGTCGGCGTATGTCTCTGGAAGGATGGCGTTCCGCAGAACCACCGCGTCCACCGGCTCGTGCTGGAATCGTTCACGGGTCCCTGCCCGCCCGGCTCGGAGTCACTCCATCGCAACGGCGTGCGGCATGACAACCGACTGGACAACCTACGATGGGGCAGCCACCAGGAGAACTACGAAGATCGCCAACGACATGGCACAGCCCCGGGGGCTGACGGCTGCTGCAAACGCGGACACCTCCTGAGCGGCCCAAACCTGAAGCCGCGCCGCGGCACCGTCCGGGAATGCCTGGCCTGTAGCCGCGCCGTCACGTACTGGAACTGGGCGACGCGGGAGGGACGACCCCCTGGTGAACGTCGCGAACTGTGGATCCAGGGTCGGGCAGACGACAACTACCGCGACATCATGGGTCCGAGCGACCGGCATCCTCGCAGGTGGACACCTTGCTGAGTATTGCTAAGGGCTACAGCACGGGATACCTGACAGACCAGGTCGCAACAGGCCGTGAGAACTACTACGTGGCTGCCACGGACGCAGGCCACGAACCGGCCGGTCGGTGGTACGGCGCGGGCGCCACCGCCCTCGGTCTGACCGGCGAGGTCGACCCGCTCGTGCTGGAGGCTGTGTACACCCGGCTGCTGGACCCCCGGGATGCGGCCGCCGGCGATCGGGCCCGCTGGGACGAGGCGACAGGGCTGCCGATCAAACGGCCCGCCTACAAGGACCCGGAGGGGATCTACGAGTCCCTCCTCCACCAGGAGCCCTCCACCCCCACCCCTGAGCGGAGGGAGGAGCTGTGGGTGGAGGCGCAGAAGCGTGCCCGGCAGGCGGTGGCGTTCCTGGATGTCACCTTCTCCGCCCCCAAGAGTGTGTCGGTGGTGGCGGTGGCGTTCGAG
>Ga0105148_100100_pt1 | contig 13674 bp, 13 predicted proteins | sample RS_199metaG_FD_91502 | JGI IMG/M metagenome (GOLD analysis project Ga0105148, IMG submission 91502) | Switchgrass associated microbial communities from Austin, Texas, USA, to study host-microbe interactions - RS_199 metaG | ecosystem: Host-associated > Plants > Roots > Rhizosphere | place: USA... | reverse complement strand
GGACAGGATAAGGCGTGAAGCCGCCCAAAGCACAGAGCGATCCATATTTCATCGTGTCGGCAAGGTCGCGCAGCAGCGCAATTTCCTGATCCGCCCCGCGCTGCGCCGGCGCAGGAGACCGGGAATAGAGCGCCTTTGCCAGACCTGCCGGTATCGCCGGATCAGGCCGTGGCGAGCCCTGCTCCCTTCGCGCCATGATCCGATCCATGATCTCCACCCCGCGCGTCGATCCGATGCGGCAGGGCGTGCATTTGCCGCAGCTTTCCGCCGCGCAGAATTCCATCGCGAAACGCGCCATATGGGCCATGTCGACGCTGTCGTCGAACACCGTGATGCCCGCATGCCCAATCAGCCCGCCAGCCTCCGCAAAGGCTTCATAGTCGAAGGGTAGATGAAACATGCTCGGCGGGAAATAGGCGCCGAGCGGGCCGCCGACCTGCACCGCGCGCACCGGCCTTCCGCTCGCCGTGCCGCCGCCAACTTCGTTGACCAGATCGCCAAGCGTGATGCCAAAGCCGACCTCATACAGGCCACCATGCCTTACATTGCCTGCAAGTTGCACCGGCATGGTGCCGCGCGACCGGCCAAAGCCGACCGCTGCATAAGCCTCCGCCCCCTCCGCGAGGATGAAAGGCACGGCGGCCAGGGACAGGACATTGTTGATGACGGTCGGTTGACCGAACAATCCCTGCAGCGCGGGCAGCGGCGGCTTCGCGCGCACCTGGCCGCGCTTACCTTCGATACTGTCGAGCAGCGCCGTTTCCTCGCCGCAGACATAGGCGCCCGCCCCTTCGCGCACCTCCAGCGTAAGGGGAGCGACCAGATGCGCACAGGCATCGATCGCTGCCCGCATCGTCCTTATGGCAAAGGGATATTCAGACCGAATGTAGATATAGCCGTGGCCAGCGCCAACAGCATGCGCGGCGATCGCGATGCCTTCGATCAGGCAATAGGGGTCGCCCTCCATCAGCATGCGGTCGGCGAACGTGCCGCTGTCGCCCTCATCGGCATTGCAGACGATGAACTTCGCCGAGGACGAGGCATCGAGCACGGTCTGCCACTTGATCCCGGTCGGAAAGCCAGCCCCGCCGCGACCTCGCAGACCCGAAGCCTTGACGGCATCGACCACCTGTTGTGGCGCCAATGCGCGCGCGGCCTCCAACCCTTTCCAGCCGCCATGTGCCGCATAATCGGACAGGCTCAGCGGATCGGTCAGGCCGCACCGGGCGAAGGTGAAACGCTGCTGGCTCGCTAAGAAGGGTAGCGTCTCCACCCTCCCCAGCCGGTTCGCATGGCTGCCGTCCAGCACGGCGGCGACATCGCCGGGCCCGACCGGACCGTAGCCGATGCGTCCTTCCTCTGACTCCAGCTCGACGAGCGGCTCTATGCTGAACAGCCCGCGCGACCCGGTGCGGATCACCTCGCAACCCGCCGCGACGAAAGCGCGCGCCACATCGTCAGCGCCAAGCGCGACCGAGGCCATGTCGCGGCTGATGAAGACGCGTGTCATGCCCCCACCTCCATGGCGATATGTCCGAGCGCAGCGGCATCGATCCGCGCCACGGGGCGTCCATCGATCAGCGCATTGGGGCCAATGGCGCACAGGCCAAGGCAGTAAACCGGTTCCAGGCTCACCTGCCCGTCGGCGCGTGTCTGGCCCATGGCAACGCCAAGCCTTTGCACGGCTTGCGCTTCAATCGCCGTGCCGCCCCGCGCCTGACAGCTTTCGGCCCGGCACAGCTTCACGACGTGGCGCCCCGACGGCGCGCGCCGGAAATCATGATAGAAGGTGACGACGCCATGCACGTCCGCGCGCGAAATATTGAGAGCCTGCGCGATGACCGGCACAAGTCCATCGCCGACATGGCCACATTCTTCCTGGATCGCATGCAGCAACGGCAACAGTTTGTCGCGCGACCTGCCATGACGCAGCGTCCAGGCATTGATGAAATCTTCCATGCTACCCCGCCCTTGCGGCTATTTTCTTCCCGCCATGTTGCGACGTCGCGGGGGCGGGGTCAAATCGATCCCGGCTATGATTGATAGGGAAATGCTATCATGAGTCAACGAACTCGGGCGGCAGCCGCAGTTCCCGCGCGACGTTCAGCACCGCCTGCGCCAGCCGGCCAAGCGGCGCGCTGTCGGCAACGATGACCCCTACTCTGCTTCCTTCCTCCATGTCGGGCAGCGGGCACGTCCTGACCCACTCCAACCCTTTCAGCAGAGCGGCATGACTATCCGGGATGATGGAGCAAAGGCGACCATGCTGTACCAGTCCAAGGAGCGCTATATAGCTGTCGGCGGTGACGCGAGGCTGGAGCGCGAGGCCTCGTTCAGCAAGGCGGGAATCCAGGATGCGGCGGTTCTGCATGCCCTGGTGCAGAAGGCAGAGCGGCAGTTGCGCGAGGTCCGCCCATTCAAGCGGATCTGGAATCGGGATCCCCGTCCCCGCGCTCACCAATATGGTACGTTCCGAATAGAGCGACACGGAAAGCACGTGTGCCGGCGGTTCGAAATCGAGATAGGTTATGCCGGCATCCAGTTCAAACGCTGCCAGGTCGCGTTCAATCTGCCTGGAGGTCAGCGCACGCACGGAGATATTGAGGCCGGGATATCGGCTGAGCATCGCTTCGGCCAGACTGCCTATCACCGGCATGGCCGCAGGAATGGAGCCGATGCGTAATTCGCCTTTAAGCGGGCCTCGGGCCGTCTCGGCCGCCTGTCCCATCGCGTCTGCCGTCGCAACCAATTGTCGAGCCCAGGGTAGGATGGCTTCTCCCTCCGGGGTCAGGCCGACAAATTTGCGGTCACGCCGTACAAGCCGCTTCCCAAGCTGTTCTTCCAGTGACGCAATGCCGGCGGACAGACTTGGCTGCGAGACATGGCAGCTCGCCGCGGCGCGGGCAAAGTGGCGCTCACGCTCTAGCGCCAGGAAATATTCGACCAGCCGGGTTTGCATACGGTGATCATAGCCCGCAACCGGACGCTTTCATAGCCATGCTCTATGAAGCGTCAGTACGGCCAGGATCGTTTCATATCCTGAAGTCACCGAGTTAAAGACGCCTAATCCAGAAGCGCATCAGATGCTCGCTTTCCTGCGCCGCCCCGACTTCCTTCCACGACAGCCGCGTGTCACAGCCCGGCGCAAGGCTGTAACCGCGATTACGCCAAAAGCCCTGAAGGTCCCGCGCGCCATTTGGACGGCGAGGATCATCGTCCTGCCGGACGACCGCCCAAAAGGCTGCACGTGCCGCCGCTTCGCGCTCGTCGAAAAACCGATGTCCTATGCCCTGCCCGCGAAACTGGGGCAGCAACACCGATTCCCCGAAATAATAAAGGGTGTCGACAGCCACTCCCGCGGCAACGAAAGGCGCTTTGATTACATTCCGCGCTCATCAAATCCCTCAATTCTCCGGTACGATCGTCATGCACAGAATGTACGACCGCCCAGCACATGATGCACCCCGCCGCTTTCCAGTACGTCGATCCCAACCATCATTCGCTTTTGACGCCGAGCTTGCCGGCATGCCAGCGCAGATGATCTGCCATGAAGGTCGAGATGAAATAATAGCTATGATCATAGCCCTCGCGCAAATTCAGCGTCAGGTCGATCCCCGCCGCTTTGCACGCATTCTCCAGCAACTCCGGTCGCAACTGCTCCGCCAGGAACGGGTCTGCGCTGCCTTGATCGACCAGCAGGGCGGGCAGGCGTGCGCCGTCTTCGATCAGCGCCACTGCGTCATGCCCGCGCCAGGCGGCTCGACCTTCCCCGAGATAGCCGGCCAGCGCCTTTTCGCCCCAGGGCACCTGGCTGGGAGCGACGATGGGCGCAAAGGCCGACACCGACGCATATCTGCCCGGGTTGCGGAGAGCGATAGTGATTGCCCCATGCCCGCCCATGGAATGGCCCATGATCGATTGCCGTTCCATGTCCGCCGGGAAATTTTCCGCAATTAGGGTTGGCAGTTCCTCGGTCACATAGGACGACATGCGATAATGGCGGTCGAAAGGCGGCTGCGTGGCATCGACATAGAAGCCCGCACCCAGGCCGAAATCATAAGCCCCTGCGGGGTCATCCGGCACGCCCTCGCCACGCGGCGATGTGTCGGGCGCGACGAAAATCAGTCCGAGTTCCGCGCAGACACGGCGAAACTCTCCCTTTTCCGTAACATTGGCGTGGGTGCAGGTCAGCCCGGACAGATACCAGATAACCGGTAGCCTGGTGCCCGGCTGATGCTGAGGCACGAAGACCGAGAAGGTCATCTCTGTCCCGGTGGCGGCAGAGACATGCTTATACACCCCCTGCTCGCCGCCGAACGACCGGTTCGTGCTGACCTGCTCCATCGCCATCGTCAGTTGCCGTCCGTGAAGGTATAGGCGCAAATCTTGTTGCCGGCCGGATCCCGCAGATAGGCAGGATAGGCGCCGGGAAGATGACCACGGGGACCAGCTTCACCTTCGCAGGTGCCACCGGCAGCGATGCCGGCCGCATGGAAGGCATCGACCTGATCGGGTGTGGCTGCAGCGAAACCGATGGTCACGCCGTTGCTGGATGGCGCTTCGCCATTGCTCGGACGCAGGACCAGCAGAGCCGGCTTGTCCTTGCCGTAGAGCATGATGTTCTCGCCGAAGGGCCCAAGGTTCTTGACGCCCAGCGGCGCCAGTGCCGCGTCGTAGAAAGCGGCGGAAGCCGCAAGGTCGGCGGCCCCGATGCAGGTGTGCGAGAAGACGCCGTCACCGGAAATGGCTGCCATGATATTTTTCCCTCTCCTCAATATAATGCTTCAGAAGACGACGACCGAACGGATGCTCTTGCCGGCATGCATCAGGTCAAACGCGGTATTGATCTCCTCCAGGCCCATGACATGGGTGATCATCGGGTCGATCGCGATCTTGCCCGTCATGTACATGTCGACGATCTTGGGGACATCGGTGCGACCCTTGGCCCCGCCGAACGCGGTGCCGCGCCAGTTACGGCCGGTCACCAGCTGGAAGGGACGGGTTGAAATTTCCTTGCCCGCCTCGGCCACGCCGATGATGATCGACGTGCCCCAACCGCGATGGCATGCCTCCAGCGCCGTGCGCATCACTTCGGTGTTGCCAGTCGCATCGAAGGTGTAGTCGGCGCCGCCATCGGTCATTTCGACCACCTTCGCCACCGTTTCTTCGCGCGAAAGGCCTTTCGAGTTGAGGAAGTCGGTCATGCCGAACTTGCGGCCCCATTCCTCCCGATCGGGATTGATGTCGATACCGATGATCTTACCGGCGCCGGCAAGGCGCGCGCCCTGGATGACGTTGAGGCCGATGCCGCCAAGGCCAAAGACCACGACATTGTCCCCCACCTGAACCTTCGCGGTGTTGATGACGGCGCCCACGCCCGTCGTAACGCCGCAGCCAATGTAGCAGCTGGACTGGAAAGGAGCATCCTCCCGGATTTTCGCCACCGCGATCTCGGGCAGGACGGTGAAGTTGGCGAAGGTCGAGCAGCCCATATAGTGGAAGATCGGCTGACCCTTGTAGGAAAAGCGCGTGGTACCGTCAGGCATCAGCCCCTTGCCCTGCGTCGCGCGGATCGCGGTGCAAAGGTTCGTCTTGCCTGACAGGCAGCTTTTGCACTGGCGGCATTCCGGCGTGTATAGGGGGATCACATGGTCGCCCGGCTTCACGCTGGTAACACCCGGTCCCACTTCACGCACAATGCCTGCGCCCTCATGACCCAGGATCGAAGGGAAGATGCCCTCGCTGTCGAAACCATCCAGTGTATAGGCATCAGTATGGCAGATACCGGTCGCCATGATTTCCACCAGGACCTCTCCAGCGCGAGGTCCTTCCAGGTCGACCTCCACAATCTCGAGGGGCTTTTTCGCTTCAAAGGCGACAGCAGCGCGCGTTTTCATTGCTTGTTCCTTGCCATCAAAAATTGCCGGATGAGGCTTTGGAGATTCGGCGGTGTGCAAACTGCCGAACGATTCCACCATTGGAAAACACTCTAGCCCTGTTCCAGCTGGGTGATAATATGCTGTTTTAGAAAATCATTATTTCGTATCTGGGATAATCATGTCGAATTGGGATGGGATCGAGGAGTTCATCAGCGTTGCTACCGCAGGGTCGTTCACGTTGGGCGCAAAGGCGCTGGGCATGTCGACGACACATGTCAGCCGTTCGATCATGGCGCTGGAGCAGCGCGTGCAGGCCCAGTTGTTCAATCGCACGACCAGGACGGTGAGATTGACCGACACAGGGCGAGTGTTTCTGGAGCGCTGCGAGCGCATCGTGCAGGAACGAGACGAAGCCATCGCCCTCATAGGAGAGCAGAACGAGCCACAAGGACAGCTGCGCGTGACATGTTCAATTGCCATGGGCGAAAGGTTCGTGGCGCCGATCTTGCGTCGGTTCGCCATGCAGCATCCCAAGCTTTCGCTGTCGATCGATCTGTCCAACAGGGTGGTGGACCTGGTGGCAGAGGGTTTCGACCTGGCTATTCGAACCGGAGAAATTTCCGACCAGCGGTTGATCGCGACACAGATAGCCTCGCGCACGGTGTACACATGTGCCGCGCCGAGCTATCTGGCATCAGCAGGCCGCCCCGCCTCGGTCGAAGCGTTGGACGATCATGAGTGCATCGCGGGCACGGCGACCACCTGGCACTTCAAGATGGGCGCTCAGGAAATCATCCATCGGCCCAACGGCCGCTTTCGGTGCAACAGCGGTCATGCCGTCATCGAGGCATGTGTGTCAGGCCTGGGTATCTGCCAGTTGCCCGACTTCTACATATTGCCGTTTCTCAAGCACGGCATGGTTGAACTGCTGCTGGAGGACATGCAGCCTGACGACGAGCCGATATGGGCTGTTTATCCCCAGCGCCGCCATCTGCTGCCCAAAGTGCAACAGGCCGTAGAGGCCCTGCGTCGGGAGCTGGGACCGGCGATGAGCCGACCCAAGTCGGAAGGCTAGAGCTCATGTGTCCTCGAAGGTAATGCCTTCGGTATAGGTATGAAGATTGGCCAGGGTCGACCGAAAGGCGACTTCTTCGGTTGGAGTAAGGCAGTTGAGTAACTGCCTTTCCTTTTCGCTTGTCGAGCCTCGCAGCGTGCGGCCGCGTCCGCGATTACCGCGTCTACCAACTCCAGCAGCTTCCCAATGTGCAGATTTACCTCGACGGCGATATGGGCGTCGATGATGTTCTCGGCTTCGATGCCGACAAAATCATCATTGCCACGGGATCCCGTTGGCGTCGCGATGGCGTCGGGAGCACGCGCTTCACGCGCTTCACGCCCGTCGACGGGCTTGAAAGCCTTCGGACTTTCACGCCTCAAGACATTTTTGATTAACGAAGCGGTGCAGCGTTCAGGGACGTGTTCCGTGGCGTTGACCGTGCGCAGACGCTGAAGGGACGGTATCCGGGCCATAGCTAATTTCGCTTGCGGGATGTCCATATGGTGAGACAGCATGGCGTGCCGCTTGAAGGGGCGGCCAGCTCCCGTCACAAACCTTCCCGGGAGAGTTGCATGAACCGCACGGATTTCACTCTGTCACGCCGTGACATGATAGCGACCCTGGGCAGCGGCGTGGTTATTTCCACGACATCGGGCGTTCTGAACGCCGCGACATCAGCGTCGACGAAGAACTGGTGGAAAGGCGAATATCGCATCCTGCAAACCAACCTGCGCGAGATCGATGCGCAGCAGGACCCCGTTGTCATCGCCCGCGCCGTGAAGGATTTCGGCGCCACTGCGATCATTTCGAACATCGGCGGAATCGTCGCCTTTTATCCTTCGGCGCTGCCGCTTCAATATGCCAACCCTTATCTGAAGGGCGACTTCGCTGGACAGATGCTCGAGGCGGCGCACGCCAACGGCCTTGCCTATATCGGCCGGTTCGACCTGTCGAAGGCCACCAAGCCCGTATTCGATGCGCATCCAGACTGGTTCATGCGCAACCGGGACGGGTCCGTACGTGAGTATGAAGGCACCTATCAGGTCTGCCCGAACGGCGGATGGGCGCAGGATTATGCCCTGCGCATCCTGGAGGAAGGGATCCGCCGGTACGACATGGACGGCCTGTTCTTCAACATGGTGGGCTATACGCGGACCGACTACGCCAACGTCGATCACGGCATTTGCGTCTGCGAGAATTGCGAACGGAAATTCCGCGCCATGTATGGGCTGAACCTCCCCACAACCGATGGTCCTGACGATCCCAACTGGTTGCCTTATGTCGCTTTTCAGGGGCGCACACTGGCCGAACTGGCGCAGCGGACGACCGCCCTGGTACGGTCGGTCAGGCCAGATGTGCCGCTTATGGACTTCTTCGTAGGCCAAATTGCGCGCGGAGAGGTTCAGCGTCGCGTGGATCGACCAGCGCCAGAATGGCCCTATGCGATGGGTGAGCAAGTGCGTTGGGCCGTAGGCGCAAATCCGAAGCGTCCCTTTTCCGCCGCATCGGCTGCTCATATCGACTATCCTTGGCGTCAGGCGACGGAAAGCGCGGACAATCATCTGCTTCGTTTCGCGCAGGCGCTGGGATCGGGCGGCAAGCTCGACCTGTATCTGATGGGCACATTGGCGGACCAGAACGACCAGAGCTGGCTGCCGCCGGTGTCGCAGCTCTTCAAGTGGCATGCGACCAATGAACGCCATTATGCGGGTCTGACCCCCGTCGGGCGCGTAGGGCTTTTCTCCCCCGTATTGGGCTTCACCGGCGGTGAGCGCGGCTTTTCGCCCGGCCTGCGCGGCGCCTATCAGGCGTTGATTGATCTTCGCCAGCCGTTCCTCAACCTCAATGCTGCACGTCTCGTAAAGGAAGGCCGGGCGCTGACCGACAATTTCGACGCCATCCTGATGCCCGATTGCCAGCGACTTTCGGACGACGAGGCGGCTGCGATCGACAACTTCGTCGCGGCGGGCAGATTGCTGATCACGACGGGCAAGACCGGCTCCCTCGATGCGAAAGGCCAGCAGCGCGCGCGGCAGATATTGGCGAGCAGCCCAGTGGACATGTTCACCGGCGAGTCCGACGCCCATGGCTGGTCGCTGAAGAACGAAGGCTCCAAGCTGGATTTTGGCGGGGGGCGTATTCCTGTGGACGGCCGCTACTTCCATAGCCGTCAGCGGCAGGGAGCGAGGACGCTGATCCCATTCGCACCCAACCAGCGCTTCGGTCCGCCGGAATTCAGCTATGCGAGGCCGGACGCTCCGGTGCGACCCGATCCCGGCGTGGTGGCGATCCAATATGGCAAGGGCACGGCGGTCCATATCCCCTGGACGCCCGAAACACTCTATTATCGCGACGGGCTACAGGCGCATCGTGACCTGTTCGGCGCGATCATCAACCGTTTTGCTCTGCCGCCACCGATCCGTCTGGAAGGCGAAGGCGCGGTCGAACTGACCGTCCAGCGGCAGGAGGGAACCGGCGCGCTGATGGTCCACGTCATCAACTATGCGGGGCAGCGGAACACCGCCTACACCACACCGCCCCTGCTGCACGGGCTGAAGCTCGGCGTGCGCGGCGCGTTCAATCCAGCCGCATCGGCTCTGCGCGCGGGCCGTACGGTCCGAGGCGTGTGGAAGCCAGATGATGATTATCAATGGTTTGATCTGCCGCCGGTTGCCGCTTTCGAAGTGCTGCGATTGGTGCCGCAATAGCTTTGGCAAGGCGCAATCGCTCTGTACTTGATGGCGACCAATAGTATGCACTGGTGATAAGATGAAACTAGTTGTAGGCGCGGAGGTCATGACGACTGAATGCACCGCCACAGCAGAGGTCCAGGAATTTTCCGGATACCGTAGGGTGCTGGCGCATTTGCGCGACCTGCTGATCAACGGCGGGGTCCAGACCGGCGACCGATTGCCGAGTGAACGCGAATTCGCGCTGCAACTGGGGGTCAGCCGGCCTGCGGTCCGCGAAGCGGTACGCGCAATGGAAATGATCGGCGTCATCGAAACACGTCACGGCCGGGCCAGCACGGTCCGCATCCCCGATGCTTCCGTCCTGGGCGAGTTTTTCTCGCTCGCTCTTGCCCAGCAGCCCGCGATCATTGAAGATATCGTCGAAGTTAGGATCGCGCTGGAACGACAAGCGGCGCGGCTGGCTTCCGAACGTGCTACCGAGCATGACCTTCAGCGTTTAGCTTTGGCGCTTGAGGAAATCGTGGCCACGATCGACGATGCTCAATCAGGAGGCGATGCGGACTTCCGCTTCCATGCCGAACTTGTCGCCGCAGCTCATTCGCCTGCCCTCACCACCGTCTATGGAACGATCACGCATTTGCTGGAGCGATCCCATTTTGAACGGAGGAAGCGGATCGTGCAGACGCCGGAGGCTCGCGATTTCCTGATCCACCACCATCGGAAGATCTTCGAAGCGATCGTAGCCGGCGACGCCCGGCTGCTTGATGACCTAATGCTCAGCCATTTCGCGATCGGCGCAGCGCTGCACAGGCAGGCGGAGACCAAATTCGCCTGAGGCACGCGGCAAGGCCGGACCGCAAAAACAGCGAAGACAAGCTGTCTGAGCGTGGTAAGACCAGATAATATGCGGGCAACCTCCGCGGATGCCGGCAAGTGAGAGGAGGGTGATGCTGTGCTAAAAACCAGGCCAATGGGCTGGCCTCAATTTGCCTTTCCTCGTCGATCTGCTCGCATCGAGCAGCCAGCATGATCGACCGTCGCGCCCTTTTAGCTGCAAGCCTGGCTACCGCTGTCGCGACCAACACTTCCCAAGCCGTGGCAGCAGCAGTCGCGCCAGATGATGGCACGATCAGATTGCATGGGCGCAAGCTCGAAATCCTCGACCTGACGCACCGGCTGACACGCGCATTCTCCTTCACGCCCGGACGGATGTCTATGGAAGCGGTGCAAGGGTCGGGCATGGCGGCTGGCATGCTCCTCAATCGGCTTTCCATCGTGGAACATACCGGCACCCATCTCGACGCGCCGCGTCACTTTTCCGCCGATTCTCGCAGCGTCGGAGATTTGCCGATCACGGATCTTGTCGTCCCTCTTGCCGTGATCGACATCAGGGCCAAGCGCCAGTTGGACCGGGATGCGCAAGTGGAACCGGAAGATCTGGCCGCTTGGGAAAAGCGGCATGGCGGATTTCCGGCCGGTTGCTGCGTTGCTATGCTTTCAGCGTGGGATCCGTTGGTGGAGGCGGCACGCTATGGCGACCTGCCCCCGGCGGAACGGCGCAAGAGCCCCGGCTTTGGTGAGCCTGCGGTAGAATTTCTGCTCAAACGGGATGTGCGCGGTATCGCGGTCGATACGCTCTCCTTGGATGCCGGACGAGACATGCCCGCCTACCCCGTGCATCAGCGGTGGCTGCGCAGCGGCCGCTGGGGGCTCGAAGCCGTCGCCAATCTCGATCGCGCGCCGGCATCGGGCGCCATATTGTTCGTAGGCGCGCCGCCCGTCGCAGACGCGACCGGTATCCCCATTCGGGCCATGGCGCTGTTCTGACATTCGATGCGGAGTCGAGAAATGAAAGGAGCGCTGGTTGAGTCAGATCGTGAAGCAGGACTCTTCCCAACGCCGTCGCCTGTCGTGGGCGACCCGAAGGAAAATCTGCTGGCCACCAGCCATCGCTTCGTGGCCCGGCTGCTCCGCCTGATTGAAAGCAGGGGCGGCGACGCGCAATCGGTGCTGAGCGCCCGCAACATCGATCAACCTCTGGCCGACTTTCTGGGCCCCAGCCTGCTCGCGGTCGATGACCAAAAGTTGCGCGCGATCGCCTCCTACGCCAGTGTCGTGGCCGCCGACATGCAATCGCGCATGGCGGGCCGCGCCTTCTTCCGCGCCGGGGATTGGCGACTGCTCTTCTATTGCTTGACCGGCAGCAAATCCCTGCGCGAAGCGATCCACCGCATGGAAGAACTGTTGATGGCGATCGACGGCCGAATGGGGTTCGTCTCGCTTAGCTGCTCTGGTTCCCGGGCACGACTGACGCTGCGGGGCGCCCGTAGCGGCGATGAGGAACTGGACTTCATCGTCTCGCTTCACGGTGAACTCATGTATCATTCGATCTTCAGCTGGCTCATCGGCGTCCCCTTGGGCGGTATCGCGGCGCTCGACTATCCCGAATCCGCTGCACGTTATCTGGATGATGACAGCTGGCCCTTTGAACTGCGCCTTGGCGCTCCGCGATCCGAATTGATCTTCGCGGAACGCATGCTCGACCAGCCTATCCTGCGAACGATGGACGATTGCGAAGCGGCGCCGACTCTCAGTTTCCTCTTCGGCCTACGTGACGGAAATGACCCGGAAGAAATCGCACGGCGATCTCGCCAGCTGATAGCGCTGATGTTGCGTCAGGAAGGGCGAATGCTCTCGCTCGACGAACTGGCGCATGACCTGGCGCTCGGCCGCATGACGTTGCGCAGACGGCTGAGGGCGGCCGGCACGACCTTCCACAAGTTGCGCGACGAAGTCCGGCGCCAGATCGCCGTGGATCTCGTCGCCCATTCCAACCTGCCAATCGAGGAAATCGCCGAGCGCCTGGATTTCTGCGATTCTGACTCTCTACGATCGGCTTTCCACGCCTGGACCGGCATGGCTCCAACCCATTACCGGCGCAGCATGAAACCCGCGGTTTGTCCTGACTGACCGCGGTGGTGGTCAGGGCATGTGGAGCTCGACAAGTTCCACGATCACCCCGTCGGGGTCACGCACCACGCTGTTGAGGACCGGACCTTTGGCGCCCTCGGCGGGCTGGCTGACCACCTGATAGCCTGCGGATCGGACCTTTGCCGCGGTGGCCCGCGTGTCGGCAACCCTCAACCCGATTTTCGCGCCAGATGATTTATTCTGGTCCATCTTGGGATGATCATAATGGATCAGGATCAGCAATGTTTCGTTCGACTGCGGATTGCCTGAGAAGTTATACGCGATCTTCTGGAACGGATCCGTCGGCTTGCTGATCGTCAGGATCGGCTTCATGCCCAGCGTATCGACATAAAAGCTTTTCGCCCGAGCCATGTCTGTCACCTCCAGCGAGACGAAGCTCATCGCGGGCGTCGAAAGCGGCTCGGCCCCTACCCGCGCTGAAGCAATGACCATAGGCGCCACCAGCAAGAGTGCGGCGAAACGCTTCGTCATACCATGATCTCCGAAATGGACCGATTTGTGCGCATCGAGCCTGTGCCCCAGCCGTCGAGCGGAACGCCCATCAACTGCTGCATCGTCAGCCCGATGCGGGATATGGCGTCGCCTTGGCTGGCGACATGGATACCGCTCTTCACCTTGCCCCCCGCCCGGCCAGCCAACATCACCGGAATGCCATTGACGTCGTGGTTCTTGGCATAGCTGACTTCCGAATGGGCCATGACCAGCATATTGTCGAGCAGGGTGCCATCGCCCTCCTTTACCGCGGCCATGGACGCGACGAAGTCCGCCCACCCCTGCATGCTCTGCGTGGAGAAAGCATCCACTGTCGGCTGATAGCCCTTGGTCCTGTCCACAAGTTCCTCATGCGTGGCCTGGTGATAGGCCGTGGTGGAACCGGCTTTGCGCAGGTCCGCCGTCGCGGTGGAAAAAACCATGTTGAAAACCTTGGTCTGATTGCAGGCTAGAGCCATGGCGAGCAAGTCCGCCATCAGCTTATGCGATTTCTGGCGCTCAATGACATCAGTGCTGGAATTCGGATCAGCAGGCTTTTGTGGGACGATGCACGCTTCGGCTC
>Ga0105148_100099_pt1 | contig 13675 bp, 24 predicted proteins | sample RS_199metaG_FD_91502 | JGI IMG/M metagenome (GOLD analysis project Ga0105148, IMG submission 91502) | Switchgrass associated microbial communities from Austin, Texas, USA, to study host-microbe interactions - RS_199 metaG | ecosystem: Host-associated > Plants > Roots > Rhizosphere | place: USA... | reverse complement strand
GGTGTAGCTGTCGCGGTCGACCTGGTGGTATTCCAGGACGGCGGGAAGCCAGTAGACGCCGTGGCGGGCAGCCACCTGGCGCACGGCGGCCACGACTTCGTCAAGGGTGATGCAGCGGTAGCCCGAGTCCTCGTTGTAGCCGGATCGCGTGATGGAAGGCATCTCTCGGATAGCCGCGGCGAGGGCCTTGTGGATGGGCATTTCAGCCGGTTCTGGAATGGCGGCCGTGGTGGGCTGCAAGACCGTGGGGGTTCGGTGGACTGGCCGAACGCGCGGCCGAAGGCGAGTGCGGGTGCGGGGGTTGTGCTTGGGTGCCGTGGTCACTTGGCTTCCTTTGTGATCTTGAGGTGAGCGAACTCGGCGCGCGCCTGCGTGGTGCGGAAGGCGGGCCCGTGGGTCAGGTTCTGGTCCTCGTCGGCGCGTCAGGGTGCAGGGCTCCGCGCAGGGAGACGGTGTCTTCGCCGGGGACGAAGTGGTCAAGGGGCATGGTCGGCAGGCCGGGTGCTGCCGCGCTGGGAGACGCGGCGGCACCCGGACGGTCAAGGAGTGTCGGTCAGGGAAGCTGGATGACGATGAAGAATTCCGCACCGTCCTCCGTCTCCACGCCGAGGACGCGCTGATGGGGCTGGTCGTCGTCGATGTCGGTCACGGAGATGAAGTCCGGGTCGGTGCGCAGGGCCTGCTTCACCTGCTCGCGGCGGCGGTCGAGTTCGGTTGCTTCCGCGGTGGTGTTGAGATCGGTCGCTTCCACGGTGGTCCTTTCGATGGGTTGGGTGGTGCGGGTGGCGTCGTCGTGTTCGGCGCGCCCGCGGGTGCACGGGTATCCGTGCACCCAGTCTCTGGGTGCTGCGCCCTGGCGGGGCGCAGCACTCGGAGCCGTCTCAGAGCATCGGGCGGTGGGGGTGGCTCACTCGCCGTATCCTTCGCGGACGATGCAGCCCCTGGCGTGGCCGAGGATCTTGCGGGTGCGGCGCCCGCAGTCGCCGCACGGGGCGGCCTGGGATGCCGTGGCCACTGCGGTGACGCAGTCCTGTCGGTGACCCTCGGGCTTGTTGGTGCGGCGCCCGCAGTGCGGGCACGGCACGATCACGGGGGCGCTGACCGCGGCGGAGATGCCGCGGGCTGCGATGTCGGCCGCTTTGCCGACGCCGGAGAGTTTCACCCTGCGGTTCTCGCCGAGCGGGACCAGGTGGATCAGTATGTCCGCGGTGCAGGCGGCGGCCACTGAGCGAGCGCGGGCGGCGCGGGCGGCCTGGAAGCGGGCGGAAGTGGTGGTCACGCGCCGTTTCCCTTCTGGTAGTTGATGCACTCGCGGGCGCTGCGGGCGGTGCGGAAAGCGGCGCTCAGGTCGGTGACATCGCGGCCCCAGGCGCGGCGCTTGCCGGTCGGGCACGGCTCGTAGGGGACGGCCGGGCGGTCGGGGACGCCTGCGGGCTGGGGGCCGCGTACGGGCTCCAGGACGGGGATGATCTGCCAGCTCATGCCGACACCTCCGCGGGTGTGGTCAGGTCGAGATCGGCGACCAGGTAGTTGAAGCCAGCGGCGACGCGAATGGAGCGGCGCATCTCGCGCAACAGGTCGTCGCTGGTGAGGGGCCGGGCGCGGCGGCGCGGGTAGCTCTCGGCAGGGCCGAAGACTGCGCGGAAGCGGGCGGCGTCGGTGATGCGGGCGCGGGCATCGGAGAGCAGCCCCGACGCGGTTGAGTCGTGCAGGGCGCGGCGCGGGTAGCTTTCGGCGGGGCCGAAGACTGCGCGGAAGCGGGCGGCGTCGGTGATGCGGGCGCGGGCGCGGGCGAGGAGTCCGGTGGTGGTGGTCTTGGTGGAGATGGGCCGGATCAGTTGGTCGATCCCGACCGGGCCAAGGTCGGTGAAGTAGGGGGTGACCGGCGGGACGGGGCCCTTGAACTTCTGCCGCAGCGCGCGGTGGTGGGTGATGCGGTCCAAGCGGAAGCGCTCGACGTGGCCGCACATGCGGCACCAGGCGTCGATCACAATGTTCCCGGCTTCGGATGACTGGATGTTATGGGTTTCGATGACCCGTTCACTGCCGGTGGAACGGGTGCAAGGGTTCTCGGCCTCGTAGCCGATGAGGATGGGGCGTGGCGGTGTGCCGGGGTGGTTACGGGTCTTCCGTTGCCCTGCGGCAGCGCAGCTGATGAGGGTGAGGCGTCGCTCAAGGGTGAGCCCGTGGGCCATACTGGTTCTCCGGTTTCCGTGCCGGGTGCAGCCCCTGGGGGGTGCGATGGCTTGGCTTCCGACGACCGGCCGACGCGTCACCTGGGGGCTTGCTTGCTTCGGGTACTGCCAACACCCTATTGCTACCCGGTAGACATTCTCAAGAGAAAGTGCATACGGCATGTCCTCTGATGAAGAATTGAGCTTGCAGAACCGCCGCGACGTCGTCTCGTCCTGCTGTATGCGGGAGGAAGCCGACAAACCGATGCGGGATGTGGCGCTCGCCGCTGGTCTTCAGTGGTCGTCGTGCGATCCGGCCCGCTGAAGGGCTTCTCGCAGCCGCGTTCCTGTGTCGAGAGACAAGGGGGCTCTCCTTCCAAGGGGAGAAGTTGAAGCCCGGTGACGGGGCAGGTACGAGCCACCGCCCGGCCGCCGGGGGCTATCTCGCGAGCTGGTCTGCCAAATTCCGGGGGCCGCAGCGGCAGACGTGCGGCGCCGCCACGTGGGCGCCGACGTTCACGGTCGGGACGGAGTCCGGGCCGGGCAGGCTTACGGGGGCGCCGGTGGCCGCGTGTCCGTACGTCACGATGGCCGCGGGAGCGCACCACACGAGGAGGGCTTTGGCGAGGAAGCCGACCGGCGACCAGGTGATGGACACTGGTGCGTGACGTCCGCTCAACTGTCGCATCCGATGACCGACAGGGGCGGCCAGGAGAACAGGACCTGTACGCCGTGCTCCTTCAGCCAGGAGATTTCCGGGTAGCGCAGCTCGTGCTGAGGGCTGATGGCGTTGGGCCACCGGGTGATCACCGACGTCATTTCCCCGCGCTCGGCCATCTCGCGAATGCGCAGCCACCCTTCGCGCTTGTGCGGGACCGGTTCGTCGTAGGGGTCGGTGACCTCGGCGACGATCTGCATCTTGCGGTTGCCGGCGAATGAGTGGCCTTCTTCTACGGCACGCTGTTCTGCCAGACCGGGAGTGCTCCTGCTGGCCTGGACGCAGACGTACAGCACGGCCGCCGACGCATCCGATGACAACGTTGGTCTTCCTGTGGGCACCACGGTCGCGTCTCCTTACCAGCACTGAGGCAATGGGGGGCGGGGCCCGAAAGGCGCGGGATGACGCCCCAGGGCCGTCTTCACGCCGAAGAGGCGGAAGGAGCCGGATGACGCGGCTGTCCTCGATGGCGTGAAATTCAGTCAACGACAGCGCTGGCATGTCCAATAACCCCGTGATGGGGGTCACATGGTGGGTACATTCCGCAGGACAGGCATACGCCGAACTGCCCGCCTCCTACCGAAACGGCCTCACCCGCACCCGGGCCCTGGCCCTCTACCGGTCGCTGCCCCGGCAGACACACGGGCTCGAAGTGCTCGGCAGTGCGCTGGGAGTCCCGGCCTGATCACCGCCTGTGTTGTGCGACACGGCTGCTTGCCCGTGTTCGCACCACACAGGCCGCGGAAAGAAGGGGTGCCTGACTCGCTCGGGTGCAGCCGTGGGGAATGCTTGGTCAGCGATCATCTTCGGACCGCTGAGTCCAGGCATCGCGGGCGCGGGCTGCGCTACTCGTAGAGACGGCAGTCAGCATCTCTACGCGCTCCGCGATCGTCACCTCCATGTCGCCAATGGCCCGAAGGTCGGATTGAAGGCGCCCGGCCTGATCGGAGAGGGTGCCGATCCGGTTTTCCAGCTCCGATACGCGCTTGGCGAGCTTCCCGTCCCGATCCGCCGACGCGTCGGCTACCTCCTGAACGGTCTCGCGGGCCTTCGCGACCTGACTGGAGAGGGTGGTGATCCGGTTTTCCAGCCCTGATGCGCGCTTGGCGAGCTTCCCGTCCCGATCCGCCGACGCGTCGGCTACCTCCCGAATGGCCTCGCGGGCCTCCGCGAGGGAGGCCACCACGCTGTCTTGGATGTGCCTGAGAGCGTCGGCCAGGGCCACCCCAAAGTCCACGAGGGGCAGCTCCTGATCCGGCACGCCAGCCTGAGCGGGAAGTTCGAGGTCTTGTGTAGTCACCCAAAGGATTATTGCCCGTTTGGTCGTAGATGTTCCGCTAGGCGCCACCGCCCGCTTCTTTCGGAATCCGCCACCGGCAGGTCACTCCCCGTCACCCTCGTAGGATCGGCAGCGAGACCATCCTCCGGGCTGCCTCACGTCCGATGGGTAGGCCGGTGTCACCGGTATCTGCCCCATGTTCCAAGGGAGGGCCAGGGAGTTGCCCGAATACACGATGTCCATCGAGCAGGATGCCACCGGCCGATGGACCGCCGCCGCTGGCGGCCTACCGCTGCCGCTGACGGCTACACCGCCGCCCGGGACGCTCTCAAAGACGCCCTCTACGCTCGCGATGGCGTCGAACCACTCATGCGCCGCAACCGTACCGAGGTACCGATCCCACCGGCTGCTGAGCGCACCCCTGAGCGCCTGATGGAACTGCTCACCCAGGAGATCCCCAGCCAGGTCGACAGGCGCCTCCAAGCTCTCCAGAAGGCCCGTGGGCAAGACGAGAGGGACGACAAACCGTACGCCGTCACCGCATGGTGCATCGACACCGCCCACACGATCGTCTCCAACCGGGCCGAACCCTGGAACACCGACACCGAGACCGACTTCATCCCCTGGACCAAGCCCGACCCACGCGCCGGCGACGACTTCTTCCTCACCTGCTGGTCCCCGCACGAACTGGACGAGCTTGCCGAGCTGAGGCACGCCGCAGACGTCCCCCGCACCATGCTCGGCATCCTTCAAGCCCTCACTCCGGACGAGCGCCCACGAGCATGGGCCGAGATGACCAGCGCCACCCACGGCCCCGACCTGGACCGGGCCATGGCCTGCTGGTGGCACGCGGCCATGAATATGGGCACCGCAGCCATGGGTCTGCTCGTCGCCCGTTTCCAGAAACGCCAGGCCGCGGGCGAACGGGGAACCCCATCCACCGACATCGCTTCTTCCCGGGCCTTGGATGATCTCCTCGCCGACCTGACCCCCAGGAGCGAGCCGCCCGGGACGAGAAGCACGCTCGCGCCCAGCGCATCCAGACCAACGAGCGCCAAGCCCGCGAGGACGCCTATATCGCTGACCTGGAACGCCTCCTCGGTGACGCCCGGCAGCAACGCGACGAGTGCAACGAGGAGCACGAACAACGCGAGACCGTCAACGCCGTACGCAGCCGCGTCACACCGCCGGCGCACCAGTATCGGGATACGGCGCAGCCCCCGCCTCACACCTTGAGGCGGGGGCTGCTTGCTGCCCCGCACGGGACACGGCCAGGCGTTCCCCGGGGGCTGCTGATGTCTCGCCGTCGCAGAGAGCCCGAGCATCCCGAGCGGGGACTTCCCCTGCGGTCATGATCTCTTGCTGCTTCGCATGCGATCAACCTCCGGAATCCGGCCGACAGTGACTGTCGGCCGCGCTGGGTAGTTAAGGCTTTGATAAGACTCGGACCATTGGAAGGGCCCCGATATGCGCCGCTCACCCTTGCTGTTCGCTTCCGCTCTCGCAGCGGCCGTTGTTCTGCCCGCCGTCCCGGCCTCCGCCGAGCCCGTACCGGTCGGAGGCTGCTTCTCCTCCGGCTGCACGGGCAAGGACCCGGAGAAGTACTGCCAGGGCGACGCATCCACCGTCGATTCTTTCCGTCTTGCCGGCGCGATTGTGGAGCTGCGGTACTCACCGAGCTGCGAGGCGGTGTGGGCGCGGCTGTCGGGGCCGTGGCCCGCGGCCGGGGCCGAAGCTCCGCAGGCGAAGGTGATCAGGAATCAGGACGGGCGTACGTACACGTGCACGTACGCCCGCCGGGGTCAGCGGTCGTGCTGGACGAAGATGCTCAACGACCGCGGGTTCCAGTCGTATGCGTTCGGTGAGTACGACACCGGACGGGCCATCCAGAGGGGCCGCACCGGCGCGTACTGACCTCTACGAGCGGCAGAACGCGATGATCAGGGAGCCGAGCAGAGCTGCTATGACGACCGTGGAGACGACTACTTCGGCGATGGCGCACCAGTAGGGGTCGTTGATCAGAGAGCGCCACCGATGGGCCCACAGGCGTAGTAGCCGCCGCCTGTCTCGTCGGCGTATAAGGGAGGGAGCTGCCGGACGGCTGCCTTGGTCCTGTGGGTGTTCGAGAGTGACAGTGGTTGCGTCATGGCGTGTTGGTGTTTCTGTGTGGTGCATAAATTGAGGCCCGGCGGCGGCCCGCGACAGGGCTCTACGGACGGCCGCCGGGAGCTATACGGCGTGCTCAGCCAGCCAGGCGAAGATGAACATTCCCACCAGGCGCCGGATCTGCCGGCCGCACCGTGGGCAACTTGAACGTTGAATCCAGGCCGACTACAGCGCCGACTGCCCACTCCGTGCGGGTGGGCAGTCGTAACCGCTTGCGGCGGTGTCGGCTCACCGCCTACCCACGGGCGTCACTGAATCGTCCTGCGGCTGGTCAGCCTGGGACACCGACGTCTTGGCGTGGATGTCGTGTCCGATGTGCTGGACGCCGGTGACGAGGGCGGCGGATGGCAGGAGCCAGAAGCCGAGCGCCTTGCCGAAGAACCGGGCGCCCGACCACGCGATGGAGTTGCGCTCGCGCGCGTGCTGAGGCTGGGTCATCGCGTGGTCGTCTCCGTTCCGGCGTGCGGCCCCTGCACCGGCCAGGAATACAGGGACCGCACGCCGCGCTGGATGAGGCCGTTGATGGCCTCGTGCCGCCGACCCACATCGGTGGAGATGTAGCCGGGCAGATGGACGACGAGGCGTTTGAAGCCCTCGTCGTCGGCGAGGTGCACCAGGTGCTGCCAACCCGGCCGCTTGGCCGGGTCGTCCTCGCCGAAGGTGTCGGTGATGGTCTCCACGACCCGGAAGCCGCGCGCGGTCGCGAAGGCGCGGCCCGCTTCGGCTGCTTCGGCCTGACGCTGCTCTGTGGGAGCGCAGACGTAGACCACGGCCGTGATCGTGCCCTCGGCGCTCACTGGATGCCGCCGAGGGAGATGAAGGTTTTCCAGGTGGCTGCGCCCCACTTGTGGGGCGAGAAGCCGTTGTTCGTACGGGTTTTCAGGAAGGAGCTGGCTGCGCTGGACATGGGACCAGTCGTGGTAGTGGCTGGTCGGGGCGGTGCTTTGGGGATCTGAGCGATGATCATGGGGATGCTCCCTTGCGCCTTTGGGGGCAGTGGCTCGTCCCCCACGGGGGTAAGGGACGAGCCGCTGCACTTCAGCGCTCCGGCGAAGACCACCCGACAAGGGAGGAGGTGGCCTCCGGAGGAGCCACTAACCAGTCAACGCCGTTTCGGGGACTTCCGGATCTGCCACTGAATCTGCCACTCTGTCAGCCACACGAGGCAGATTGACAAGGGAGCTTTCGTATGCATCATGAGCCAGGCCGCGCTGTCCTGCGCGGCTTCGGGACTGTTCTTCGCGATGCGCGGGTATCTAGAGCGTGGACGCAGAAACGTGTGGCCGACCTGGTGAACGCGCATTGCGGGGTGTCCTCGGTCACTGCGAATGACATCTACCGGTGGGAAAAGGAGATCAGGACACCGGACGAGTACGCGGAAGCTCTGGCCTCAGTACTCGGGCTGGACGTCGATGATTTGCTTGTATTAACGCGCGGGGTAGGGCGGCCCATGTACGGGGCCGCAGCTCGCTTCGCCCATCCCACCGCTCTGGATGCCGGCGACACGTTGGTGGCCCCTACGACCGAAAAGGTGCGTGCAGGGTTCGACGGGTTTGACGATCTGCTGGAGGATGATGTGTGGCGCCGATCTTTCCTGAAGGGGGTGGCCGGAGCCGGTGTCGTCACTGCTGGAGTTGGCGTCGGCACCGGGGGCGGCGGCCGTGAAATGCTGGAGGCTCATCGAGATCTCAGGGCGGCTCATGGGCGTCTGGACAACCTGTCCGGCGCGGCAACGGTCTACAGCCAGGCAGTAGCGCATCACGGGCAGATCATGACCTGGCTCACGCTGGCGGGGTCAGCAGCCGAGAGAAGGCCCGTGCAGGCTCTTGCGGCGGATACAGGCGGTTTCGTTGGGTTTCTCCAGGCCGATCTTGGCCTGGCGGATGCAGCCTTCGCGTCGTACCGAGAAGCGGCGCAACATGCCCAGCAGGCGGACGACGTCTCGTGCTGCGCGAATCTGGTCGGACAGGCAAGCCGAGTGCTGGCGGACCACGGTGACTACGCCGGGGCCCGGAGCCTCGTCGACCGGGCTCTGAGCATCGCTGGTACGCGGGCACACCCGGCGGTGCGGTGCTGGCTGCACGCGGTGCGTGCACATCACCATGCCGGGCTTGATGCGGCCCCCGAGGCGCGTGCCGACCTGCGGACGGCGTGGCGCATCCTCGAAGAGGTCCAGGACGGGGAAGTGCCCTCGTACATCGGATATCTGAGCGAGACCGAGATAAACAAGTGGCAAGGGCATGTCATGTGGCGCCTTGCCCGGCGCAATCCCGCATACCTGGATGCCGGTCAGACTGCACTCGACGCGGCGAGGGAGGCATGGCCAGCCGCCATGGTCCGGGGCGCGGCCGAAGTGCTGGCGTCGAGTGCCCGTGTGCACGCCTTCCGCGGGTCGCGTGACGTCGCCGTTGCGTACGCCACTCAGGCTGTTGGGGTGGCCACCACGACACGATCCGCACGGAATCAGCGGTCGGCGCTGGCCGCGCTCGGCGTGGCCCGGCAAGCATGAGTGCGCTGATGCGGGTGACTGGCAGTGCCTCGTCGTCGCGTACGGACCGCTGGGTGAACGGTGTGCTCCAGCGGCTGAAGGAGCGCCAGGACGTTGCCCCCGTCCGGGCTCTACTGGAGTGATCCGCACCGCCACCGTGTGGCCTTCTGACAGCCCGACGGCCTGTCCCCCATCTTGTCGGGGGCAGGCCGTTTTGGGTAGAGGCCGGGGTGATCGCTGCACTGGCCGGTCAGTACGCTGCGGCACGTGAAGGCACGCTTAGCGAGTACCCATCGCATTCTGGGTCGTCGCTTGGAGATCGAGCAGGGGCCGCCCTTGTTCGATGAGATACCGCCCTCGGAGGACGATGAGGAGTCGTCTACCAAGATCCACGTGACGGAGTTGCTGCTGGAGTACGACTGGAACGGCACCCAGTGGCGGTGTTTCGCCGCGCAGTTGAAGGGGCCGTTCCCTGCGGGTCACCGCCTGGGGCCGAACGCGTTCCGGACTCGAAAGCTGCTGCCGTGGCTGTCCGATACGCCGGCGTGGGTTCTCGGCTTGGCCGAGTTGCACCGGCCGCCGCCAGTGGCGAACGCCTGAAGACGGATGGAGAACGCTCTGCTTCCCGCGCTCACCGAGACACCCTCCTACGGGGCGTTGGACGTTGCTGCTGCCACTGCCCGTGACACGCTGGATTGGTTGAGGCCGAGGACCCGGGCGGCCAAGGACTGGTTATCGTCCGTCCAGACGATCTGCGCGATGGCATGTGCGCGCCGTGATGCGGCCCGGCGTTGTGCGTGCTCAGCCACTCGCCATTCACGGTCGGTCTTGCAGAACTGGATGAACCGCCGCAACTGTTCGACACTGGTAGGGATGTCGAACAGGACGTCGTCGTGGCCGTAATGTGTGAGGTATTCGCGGTTTTTGGCGGCCCAGGCGCGCGCGGCATGCGCCTTCTCGGGGTCGTCTGGGGCGGCCAGGACACTCTCATCCAGTTCGTCATGCTCCAGTACGCCGAACTGTGTGTCGCGCCCGCTGACGTAGTCGTCGCTGACGTAGAGCGGGAGGACGTCCCCCTCAAGGTGGAGGCCCACGAGCGTGTAGTGGGGGGTGCCCAAGTCATCGAGGGCGATTCGGCTGCCGATGCGGTATTCGCTGGTTCGCGAGTACAGCCGCTCTGCTTTCGCGTGCACCGGGTCGGCGCTGGCCATTGATCCTCCAGGGGGAGTCGCTTCGGCTATCACTATGCACCCCCCGCATAGGTTTGTCTATGCGGGGGGTGCATAATTTTCGGGGTGGGGCCAGAGACGGCCCTGAGCCACTTTCAGAAGGCCGGTCCACCCTGTTCGTCGATCCAGTCGTGTTCACCGCCGTGGTTGTCGTACAGCAGGCATAGAGCGGTCGTGTGGTCGGCTCGTCGGCGGGTGACGATGCACATGGTCAGGAGCATGATGCGGTAGTCGGTGCCGCCGTCGTCCCAGAGCGCCCAGTAGGAGCGGTCCGAGAAGACCGACGACTGCACTTCGGCGGCGTGATTGCCGTCGTGGCCCGGTGAGAGCACGCACCAGTGCTCGCTGCTGACGTCGTAGATCGGGTTGGGCAGTGCCGCGTAGGCGGCGACGTCGGCATCGGTCAGGTGCATGGAGGCGGGACAGGTCACCGCGGGTTCACCACCTCACTCGATGGCGCCTGCTGACTCGGTGGCGAGCTGGCGCATCCGGTCGTGCAGGTCCTTGTTCTGGGCCACGGCTTCGCGCAGGCCGGGGTGGTCGCCGAGGGGGTAGGCGAGGTGGCCGATGGCGTTGGCGATGCTGAAGCCCTGTCCGGCGCGGTGGGTGAGGCTGTCTGCCACGGCGATACGCATGAGGACAGCGCGGGAGTACGCGCCGTAGTTGGAGCTATGTTCGGTGCCCTTGAGGGTGCGCAGGGTGTGGATGGCGCGCTCGTAGACCGCGGCGGCGGCGTCCATGCAGGCGTCATGGAGCGTGTCACCGGTGAGGGCGAGTTCCTTGGCGTGGTCGTGGATCAGGCGCATGGCGGTCGGAACGATGTCATCGGTGAGGCACTGGGCGGCGGCCAAGTTGTCGTTGATGGAATCGGGCAAAAATTCGATAGGAAGATCGTTCATCAGGGGTCCTATGGTGTGTACTTATGACCGGTCGAATGCCACTGTTGAAGGGGCCATCTCCGCAAGTGGGAGGCAGCCCCTTTACATGACACGATATCCGATTCGTGCACTAGATCGCTGCGTGAACTTCAGTTCGCCAGGGGGCGCTGGGGGCCTGACTTGAGCGCGGCCATGGCCTGTCCGTGTATCACGCCGAACTCGACCCAGCCCGGCAGCTCCGGGGGATGCTCGCCCTGCACATGCACCCGGATGAAGGACTGCGCCCACGGCCGCAGGACTTCCGGCAGTCGGTAGAGGGCCTGGTTGGTCAGGCGGATGTAGGGGATGTGGGGCTCGTCCAGGATGCCGACGGAGGTCACCGGCAGGATTCGGCCCGCGGTGAGGTCGGTGACTTCGGTGAGTTCGAGCAGTGGGGCCGCGACGACGGCGGCCCGCAGCTGCTGCTGTTCCTCATCACTGGGCACGCGGCGGCGATGGTGGGTCACAGGTGTGGCTCCTCGCGGGGCGCGGGATCCTGGGGGCGTTCCAGGAGGCGGCCGGACTTCCAGTAGCCGACTGACGCGCCGGCTGATGCGGCGAGTAGGTAGGAGACGGGCAGTGGCCACGCGCCGGTGATCAGGCCGACGATGGTCATGATGATCCCGTAGACCAGGACGCCGGCGGCGGCGGAGAGCGCAGCGGCGAGGGATCGGAAGGTGCGGTCGGGGCTCATGGGGTGTTGTCCGGTGTCTCGGGCTTGGCGTACTTGGTCTCCGGTTTGGCGTCCGGGGCGGGCACGTTCAGGAGCTTGGCCAGGAAGTTAGGGTGCGACGTGGTGATCTGGGCGAGGGTGATCACATCGGCGTGGCCCTGGTCGATGCACCACCTCATCAGCGTGACGAATCGCGGGTCGAGGCTGCGGTCGCGGTAGTCGATCTCGTCGTAGAGGTGGCGTACGAGCGGGCGCCATGGGACGGGGGCCATGGCTCCGCTGTCGTTCTGCGCGGAGGTGTCCGAGGGCAGCAGGTCTCCGAGGGCGCCGATCAGGACGGCTTCGGCGTGCTCGGCCTGGGCGGGGAAGGTGTTGTTCGTGCGGACGGCTCCGAGGAGTTCGGGCGGCACGTGGGGCCATCCGCACACGCATCCGCCGGCCTCGGCGGGTGCGTGGCGGGTGGGGTGGGAGTCGAGATAGGCGCGGAGCTGGTCCGCGGTGGTGATCAGGTCGTCGGCGTCCTGGCCGGGTGCGTCGGCGACGGCGGGTTCGGTGATCACGTGCTGTCTCCGGATTCGGGTGGGGGGCTCTTCCTGCCTTGCCGCTGTCGGTCGCTTTCCTGGCTCCGGCGTTCGCGGCGTTGCTTGTTGACCTTCTCGCGGTATTCGGGGTTGGCGCGCTTGCGGACGCCCATGCGGGACATGCCTGCGGCGGCGCACAGGATGTCTTCCTTGTAGCGGCCTTCTTCCCACAGTTCTTGCAGGAGCCGGGTGACTGCTTCCTGGTAGATGTCGGTCCAGTTCTCCAGGGTCTGGATCATGACCAGGCGGGCGTCTGCGTCGGCGGGGATTGCCGTGCGCAGCTTCACGCCGTCGGGGGCGTCCAGGGCAGGCGGCGGCGGCAGTATGTAGTCGGGATCGCTCATGCCGGCGATTCTTTCAGAGCGCGGCGTGCTATCCGGTAGACGTATGGGTGATCCGCGGGTCGTCACGCAGGTGATGCCACAGTTCGCCGAGGGTGGCGCGCTCGGGCATGGGGTGGGGTTGAAGTGCTCTCCCGGCAGCCGGGACGAGCGCGTGGCCCATCCGGTATAGGTGCAAGATGTTCCGGGCTGCGTTGTGATCGGCGTTTCCTGACCATCCGCAGTCCGGGTTCTTGCACACGAACGTGGCTTGGTCCTCTCGGCTGCCGGGCGTGATGAAGCCGCACACGGAGCAGCGCTGAGAGGTGTACGCGGCGGGGACCTTGACCAGGGCTCCGCCATTACAGGCGGTCTTGTACGTCAGCATCGTCACGGTGCGGCCCCATGCCTCTTGGCTGATGGAGCGATTCAGGCCGGACTTGGCTTTGACGTTCTTCCCTGGCTCGTCCACGGTTCCCTTGGCGGACTTGACCATGTTCGTGATGTGCAGGTCTTCCACCACGACGGTGCCGTATTTCTGGGCGATGGCGGTGGTGGTCTTGTGTTGCCAGTCCACAGCGCGGCGTGTGGCTTTGCGAGGTAGAACCAGCCGCCGAGTGCGCGGGTGGGTGCGTCGAGGCGCAGATCGTTAGGGCCTCGAAGCCGGGGTGTGGCTCGCGCTTGCGGCGCCAGACACCGAAGTTAGGATGCTGCTGGTAGGGGCCGGTGATGTCGTCCTGGCGTTCCCAGCCGTAGTCCTCGGGGGTGAAGTCGCTTGGAATCCTAAGAAGAAACATTTCTGCACCATCTTTGCGGGTCGTATCGTTGTCGTCCCGGCTCGCATCCTGTCGTTCGTCCTTCAGCTTGCGGCCGGGGCCCGGACCGGCCTCACGTCATGGTGGCCGGTTGACGGCCCCACGTCCCTTCGGGGGCGGGGGGCCGTTTTTGTGCCCGGACGATCAGCCATTGCGGCGGCCGACCGGGCGCAGGCCGTTGGCCGAGGCCAGGGCTTCGGCGGGGGTGTCCATGGACAGGCAGTCCGCGGTCTGCCTGTTGTGGCGCGCCCAGTCGTCCCAGGAGAGCCAGCGACGGCCGGTCAGCGGGCGATCAGCCGTCGCGCGCAGCACGGG
>Ga0105148_100098_pt1 | contig 13718 bp, 12 predicted proteins | sample RS_199metaG_FD_91502 | JGI IMG/M metagenome (GOLD analysis project Ga0105148, IMG submission 91502) | Switchgrass associated microbial communities from Austin, Texas, USA, to study host-microbe interactions - RS_199 metaG | ecosystem: Host-associated > Plants > Roots > Rhizosphere | place: USA... | reverse complement strand
GAAAATCGCGCACGACGCTCTGGCGGGCTTGATCGATCAAGCCGGCGGCGACCGTATGGACACAGTAGTGCTTGCTTGCACCCATTTCCCGCTGGTGGAGGCTGAGCTGGCCGCCGCGGCGGCGCAGCCCCTTACCTTCGTGCATGGGGGCGAAGGCATCGCCCGGCGCATCTCCTATCTGACGCAGGGGCAGGAATGGCCGGCCTCCCGCCCATCGGGCAAAGCCGTCTTCACCCGCCTCGACAACAGCGTCGCAGCCCTCGCACCGGCCTTGGCCGACTTCGGGTTGACGCAGATGGAAGCTCTGTGACGGTAGGACCTTTAGTCCAATCCAAACTTCCTCTATCATCGTGATAGGTATTTCTCCCTAGCGCTGCGAACGGTTATCGCTGGTAATAGCGGGCAGCAGCAGGTAAACGCACCGCCGGAAGGATGCGGGCCACAAGGGACTGGGCGTTACGTGAACTACAAGCATATCTTCGCGCAAGCGATCGACCGGCTTCACAGCGAAGGCCGTTATCGTGTGTTCATCGATATCCTCCGGAACAAGGGCGCATTTCCCAATGCGCGCTGCTTCCACGGCCATAACGGTCCCAAGCCGATCACGGTCTGGTGCTCCAACGACTATCTTGCCATGGGCCAGCATCCCAAGGTCGTCGCCGCGATGGAAGAGGCGCTGCACGATGTCGGCGCTGGCTCTGGCGGCACCCGCAATATCGGGGGCAACACCCATTATCATGTCGATCTGGAAGCCGAACTGGCCGATCTACATGGCAAGGAAGCGGCGCTGCTTTTCACCTCCGGCTATGTCTCGAACGAAGCGACGCTTTCCACGCTCGCCAAGCTGTTGCCGGGCTGCATTGTCTTTTCGGACGAGCTGAACCACGCCTCGATGATCGCGGGCATCCGCAATTCGGGTTGCGAAAAGCGCGTCTTCCGTCACAACGATGTCGATCATCTGCGCGAACTACTCGCCGCCGAAGATCCCGATACGCCCAAGCTGATCGCCTTCGAAAGCGTCTATTCGATGGACGGGGACGTCGCCCCCATCGCCGCCATCTGCGACCTGGCCGATGAATTTAACGCGCTTACATATCTCGACGAAGTTCATGCGGTCGGCATGTATGGCGCGCACGGCGGCGGCATTTCGGAACGCGACGAAGTCGCCCACCGCTTGACCATTATCGAAGGCACGCTGGGCAAGGCATTCGGCGTCATGGGGGGCTATATCGCGGCTGACCAGATGATCGTCGATGTGATCCGCAGCTATGCGCCGGGCTTCATCTTCACAACGTCCCTCTCGCCGGTTCTCGTCGCAGGCGTTCTCGCGAGTGTTCGTCACCTCAAGCAGTCGAACGAGGAACGCGAAGGCCAGCAAGCCGCGGCTGCGACCCTGAAGCGCCTGATGGCCGAGGCAGGCCTGCCCGTCATGCCGTCCGTCACGCACATCGTCCCGCTGATGGTCGGCGATCCCGTGAAAGCCAAGCGGATCAGCGACATATTGCTCGCCGAATATGGCGCTTATGTGCAGCCCATCAACTATCCCACCGTCCCCCGCGGCACAGAGCGCCTGCGCTTCACGCCGGGCCCGGCGCACAACGAGGAGATGATGCAGGACCTCGTCTCTGCACTCGTCGAAATCTGGGACCGCCTCGAACTGGAAATCAGGAAAGCAGCCTAACATCGTCATCCCAGCACCAGCTGGGATCTCAGGTGGGTAGAGCACAAACTTGCTTTGCCAGATCCCGGCTTGCGCGGGATGACAGCTTACGCCCACATTCTCCCGGCAATCCGCTTTTGCTAAGAAGCGGTGAAACGCCTCATGATCCGGCAACGCCCGCGCCGCTGCCAGCTTCAGCCGATTAGGTGCGATATGCGCCGTATGGAGGTCCACCTCCGGATCTTCCCAGATCTGACCGTAAACAGTCTCCGGAACGCAAAGGCAAAAGCCCGTTCCAGCAATCCCTGCTTCGACAGAGGCCGGTGCACCGCGCGCGTTACATTCTGATGAGCCGTCGAAGCCATGGGCCGCCGCCTCCTGCTGCGGGGGGGGGTGTCGGCCCGCATCTAGGGCAATGGCGTGTCGGCCGCGTGAAGATCCGATTACGCCTATGTGAAGCCGCTCCGCTGCTGCCCCTTGCGGAACCGTTACGGCCGATCCCATCTTCTTGTACCATGGCTCATTGGATCGAACCGCACCCGACCGGCATCTATGTCCGCCCCGCCGATGCCTGGATCGACCCTTCCGTCCCATGTGAGCGCGCCCTAGTCACCCACGGCCATGCCGACCATGCCCGGGGCGGCCATGGCCATGTCTGGGCCACCGAAGAGACCTTGGCCATCATGGCTCTTCGCTACGGCACCGCGTCCGGAACCGCCGTCCCCTATGGGGAAGAAATCCGCATGAACGGCGTCACCATCAGCTACGTGCCCGCAGGCCATGTGTTGGGCTCCGCCCAGATTCTCCTCACCCATGCAGGTGAACGCGTCGTCGTAACCGGCGACTACAAGCGCCGCCCCGACCCCACCTGCAAGGCTTTCGAGCCCATCCCCTGCGACATCTTCGTCACCGAAGCGACGTTCGGCCTCCCCGTCTTCCGCCACCCCGACACCGGCAGCGAAGTCGATCGCCTGCTCGCCGCCCTGCACGCCAATCCGGATCGCTGCGTTCTCGTCGGCGCCTATGCCCTCGGCAAGGCCCAGCGCCTCATCTGCGAACTGCGTAGCCGAGGCCATCACGATCCAATCCACATCCACGGGGCGCTTGAGCGAATGTGCGCACTCTACGAACAGTTCGGCGTCACCATGGGCGACCTGCGCCCAGCCACCGGCTTGCCCGCAAAGGACATGCGCGGCCGTATCGTCGTCTCGCCGCCTTCCGCCCTCAATGATCGCTGGAGCCGCCGCCTGCCCGATCCCATTACAGCCATGGCGTCAGGATGGATGCGCGTCCGCCAGCGCGCCCGGCAGAAGAATGTCGAACTGCCGCTGATCATCTCCGATCATGCGGATTGGGACGAGCTAACCGACACGATCCGGGAAGTCGCTCCTGCCGAAACCTGGATCACCCACGGCCGCGAGGAAGCTCTGGTCCACTGGTGCATGACCCACCAGATGCGCGCGAGGGCGCTCGAACTGGTCGGCCGCGAAGATGAGGATGAGGGGTGATGGAGATTCACCACCACGCCACCCGTTCGCCGCGAGCGAAGTTGGGACGCGGCAAGCTCGGGCATATCGTTTCTCGACTGCGCTCGAAACGAATGGAGGTGGGCCAATGAGACAATTCTCCCAACTCCTCGACGGGCTTGTCTATACCCGCTCCCGCAACGGCAAGCTGGACCTCATCGCCTCCTACATGGCGACTGCGCCCGACCCGGACCGAGGCTGGACCCTGGCCGCCCTCACCGGCAATCTCGACATAAAGGCCGTCAAAGCCTCCACCATTGCCGAGATGACCCGCGCCCGCGTCGATCCCGTCCTCTTTGAAATGAGCCGCGACTATGTCGGTGACCTCGCCGAAACCGTAGCTCTTCTCTGGCCCAAGCCCGCAGATCAGCCGCAGGAAATAGACGACGGCTCCCTCACCCTGTCCGCGATCATCGACCGCCTCCACGCCACCAGCCGCGCGTCTGCCCCCCAAACCTTGGCGCAGATGATGGACCATCTCGACGCCTCCGGCCGCTTCGCCCTGCTGAAGCTCGCCACCGGCGGCCTGCGCGTCGGCATCTCCGCCCGCCTCGCCAAGACCGGCTTCTCCCAGGCATTCAACCTCGACGTCGATGATGTGGAGGAATGCTGGCATGCCCTCGCCCCGCCCTACACCGCTCTGTTCGACTGGGCCGAGGGCCGATCCGACCGTCCGGACCCCGCAGGCACGCCCTTCTTCCGCCCCTTCATGCTCGCTCATCCTCTGGAGGCCGAAAGCGTCGATCTCACCGAATATGCCGCCGAATGGAAATGGGACGGCATCCGTATCCAGATCGTCGGCACGCCCAACGAAACCCGCCTCTACAGTCGCGCGGGCGACGATATCACCGGCAGCTTCCCCGAGATTGCGGAGGCATTCCGCCACCACGCCGTTCTGGACGGCGAACTACTCGTCAAAGGCGAGTTCCAGGGAGGCGAGGCGGCGAGCTTCAACGCCCTTCAGCAACGCCTCGGCCGCAAGGCCGTGACGGCAAAGATGATGGACGAATATCCCGCCTTCGTTCGCCTTTACGACATATTGCTTGAGGCGGACGAAGACCTCCGCCCCCTGCCCTGGGAACAGCGCCGGGCAGCCCTCGAAAACACTGTCCCGAAACTCGACCCCCACCGCTTCGACATTTCCGCCCTCATCGAAGCGCCCGATTTCGAAAGCCTGGCCGACATCCGTTCGGGCGCCCGCGACGCCGCCATCGAAGGCGTCATGCTCAAGCGCCGCGACAGCCCCTATGTCGCCGGGCGCAAGGCCGCGCTCTGGTACAAATGGAAACGCGACCCCCTGACCGCCGACTGCGTGATGATGTACGCCCAGCGTGGCCACGGCAAACGCTCATCCTTCTATTCCGACTACACCTTCGGCTGCTGGACGGACGAAGGCGAATTGCTGCCCGTCGGCAAAGCCTATAGCGGCTTCACCGACGAGGAACTGAAGTGGCTAGACCGCTTCGTCCGCAACAACACCCTCAACCGCTTCGGCCCCGTCCGCGAGGTCGAAAAGTCGCTGGTTCTGGAGGTGGCGTTCGACAGCATCCACGAAAGCAAACGGCACAAGTCCGGACTGGCGATGCGCTTTCCTCGGATCGCGCGGATCAGACGCGACAAGCCTGCTGCGGAGGCGGATACTTTGGAAGGGTTAAGGAAGTTGGTGAGTTGAACCATGATCATTTCGGGGGTGGGCGAACCGTTCCGATTGCCTTAATTTTCTTTTCACGCCGCCATGGGAAAAGCGGGCTATGCGCTCACGACGAACTCCCAAATTTAGGGGCCATGTACCCCGCTCAAAACGTATCAGAATGCTAACCACGGCAATTGGACTGTGCTTGCTGGGAATAGGAAGTATTTGGTTGGTGATCGACGGCATGTTGAATGGTTACGTCCTGCTACCCACCGGACGCCATTCCAGTATCACTCTGTCTTTGCGGGATGGATCGCCGGCCATCGTACTGGCACTCTTGTTTTGGGTAGCTATAACTTTCTTCTTTGGAGGTGGCGGACTCCTCCTACTACGAGATGCCCTCAGGCGTGAGCCTCGGTTATAACGAGGCAGCCATCCAAGCAGCGCGATAGTACACATACTGTTTTCTTGGCATCCCCGCCCCGCTAAACTCCCACCAAAGGAGTCCCTATGCCCTACACCGGAAGCTGCCACTGCGGCGCGGTCACCTTCACCGTATCCGCCGACGCGCCGACAGAGGCCATGTCCTGCAACTGCTCCCATTGCAGGCGCAAGGGCTTCCTACTCACCTTCGTGCCCGCGGGCCAGTTCACGCTGAACAGCGGCGCGGACAAGCTGACCGACTATCAATTCTACAAACACAACATCACGCACCAATTCTGCAGCACCTGCGGCGCGCAGGCCTTCGCTCAAGGGAAGGGGCCAGACGGGTCAGCCATGCAAGCGATCAACCTGCGTTGTGTGCCGGATGTCGATCTCGACGCGCTCAAGATCAACAAGGTGGACGGCGCCAGCTTCTGACGCCGCTATCACCAGCTTCAGGAACCAAGGCCGGGCGGCAGGAATGCCGCCATCGGCCGGGCACTGCCCGCTGATCCTTCCAGTACCGCCTGCGTGACGCGAACGCCCCACTCACTATAGGCGATCGCATCCGCGATGATCTGCGTCAGCACGATCGCGCCTACGCCCCACCACCATGCCGCATGCACTTTTCCATGCCGCCGCTTGTCCGCGATCATGCCGATTACCGGAAAGATCAAGGTCACGACCATCATGATTCGCCACGCATTCGGCATGAACAGCGGCATGGGCAGCAGCCGTCCCAATCCGGGCCCGGTCAGGATCGACATTGCCGTCAGCATCAATCGCCGGTGCCAGCCTGTGTGACGACGGCGGCGCAGCGCCACCATCACCATCGCACCGAACAGGATCAGCAGCATCGAATTGCTGAAGAGAAACTCGTTCTGGTCAAAGAAGAATGGGCCGCCCGTTCGCCGCAGCGCGGTGATCATGATGACGAACCCCATCACGATCATCAGCGGCACCCATCCATAGGCGATCATGCCCAGCTTTCGGTGCAAGGCGACCTGATTGCCCGCGATCAGCCAGTTCTGGGCGACATAGAGCGCCGCCCATCCGAAAAACACAAAGGCGTGAAGATGATAGACCGGCGGCACGGCAAAGGCTGATCGCGCCATCGCCAAATTGACCGCAAAGCCTGCGACAATGATCGTCGCCATCACGATCGCCATCACCCGGAAAAATTGCCGCTCCGAATCCTTGGAGCCGCGGCCAGGCGAAATATCACTGCTGATTGTAGCCATCTTTCCCTATCCCCATCGAGATTCCGGCGGGGGCGATTCTCGCCTGAAAAGGAAAATGACGCAAGTGCAACGATGGATGATCGACAAGCTCGATGCTTTCACCCGTTCGGACATGTGACCTCCACCGCCGTTCGTTTCGAGCACAGTCGGAAAACGGTTATCGCGCCTCACTTGTCCGTGAGGCTACGCGGAAACGAACGCGGACCTTGGCAGGCGCGCATGTCTGACTTTGCGCTGTAACGCCAACTCCCTATATGGGCGCTTTCGCGCGTCCGGCGCGGCCTTGAAATGGAGCAGTGGAATTGAGCAAGGTTCTGGTCATCGGCGCGGGCGGCGTCGGGTCTGTCGCGGTTCACAAGATGGCGATGAACCCTGATATTTTCAGCCACATCACGCTCGCGAGCCGCCGCATCGTCAGCTGCGAGAAGGTCGCCGAATCGGTCAAGGCCCGCACCGGCATCACCATCGACGTGGCCCAGGTCGATGCTGATAACGTCGAAGAAACCATCGCGCTCATCGAGAAGGTGCAGCCCAAGCTGGTCGTAAACCTCGCTCTCCCCTATCAGGACCTGGCGATCATGGACGCCTGCCTCGCGACCAAGACCGACTATCTCGACACCGCCAATTACGAGCCGCGCGACACCGCGAAGTTCGAATATAGCTGGCAGTGGGCCTATCAGGACCGCTTCAAGGAAGCGGGCATCATGGCGCTTCTGGGTTCGGGCTTCGACCCCGGCGTCACCAGCGTATTCGCGTCCTACATCAAGAAGCATCTGCTCGACCGCATCGATACGCTCGACATTCTCGACTGCAATGGCGGCGACCATGGCCAGCATTTCGCCACCAACTTCAACCCGGAAATCAACATCCGCGAAGTGACCGCACCCTCGCGTCACTGGGAAGGCGGCAAGTGGGTCGAAGGCCCCGCTTTGAAGCACAAGCAGGTGTTCGACTTCGATCAGGTCGGCGAAAAGAACATGTACCTCATGTATCATGAGGAACTGGAATCGCTCGTCAAACACTATCCCGAAATCAAGCGCATCCGCTTCTGGATGACCTTCGGCGACGCCTATCTGAAGCATCTGGAAGTGCTCCAGAATGTCGGCATGACCCGCATCGACCCGGTCATCTACAATGGCCAGGAAATCATCCCGCTTCAGTTCCTGAAGGCCGTGCTGCCCGAGCCGTCGAGCCTCGGCTCCACGACCAAGGGCAAGACCAACATCGGCGATATCGCCACCGGGCAGAAGGACGGCCAGCAAAAGACCGTCTATGTCTATAATGTCTGCGATCATGAGGACGCCTATGCCGAAACCGGTAACCAGGCGGTCAGCTACACCACCGGCGTCCCCGCGATGATCGGTGCGGCACTCATGCTCACCGGCGCATGGAAGGGCGAAGGCGTGTTCAACATCGAACAGTTCGATCCCGACCCCTTCATGGACATGCTGAACAAGCACGGCCTGCCCTGGCAGGTGAAGGATCTGGATAAGCCGTTGGATTTCTAAAGTTAGGGAACGTCATCCCAGCGAAAGCTGGGATCTCGCGCCCCTACGCCGTGCCCTCCCGCCTGGGGCCCCAGCTTCGCTGGGGTGACGGAGAACCGTTGATGGAAACCAAAGCCGGCGATCCCGCCGCCTTCGCGCATTTCGACCTGCACCGCGTCCCCTCACCCGCCTTTGTGGTGGACGAGGCGGCTGTGCGCCGCAACCTCAGCATCTTGCGCGACATCGGCGACCGCGCGGGGATCAAAGTCCTGGGCGCGCTCAAGGCTTTCTCCATGTGGTCCCTCGGCCCCGTAGTCGCGGAATATCTCGACGGAGTATGCGCGTCGGGCATCTATGAAGCCCGCCTCGGCCGTGAAGAATATGGCGGCGAGGTCGCAACCTATTGCGCCGCATACAAGCCGGAAGATCTGGCCGAGATCCTCAAGATTTCCGACCACGTCATCTTCAACAGCCCTGGCCAGATCGCGCGCCTGAAACCGGTCATTGACGATGCTCGCAGGAACGGTGTGAACTTCGACATAGGCCTGCGCATAAATCCGCTCCACGCGGAGGGTGAAGTGGCCAAATACGACCCCTCTCAGCCACACAGCCGCCTCGGCTTCCCGATCGATCAGCTTCGCCCGGAACATCTGCACGGCGTCGCTGGCCTTCACGTTCACAACCTCTGCGAACAGGATTTCCTGCCGCTCGAACGCACCTGGGCAGCGATCGAATCGCGCGTCATGCCGCATGTCGGCGGCCTCAAGTGGCTCAACTTCGGCGGCGGCCATCATGTCACGCGGGCCGACTATCAGATCGATGATCTGATCACCTTCCTTCACCGCATCAAGGCGCAAACCGGCCTTGAACTTTATATCGAACCCGGCGAAGCCATGGCGCTCGACGCAGGTATTTTGATCGGCGAAATCCTTGACGTCATCGACAACGGCATGCCCGTTGCGATCACCGACATCTCCGCCACCTGCCACATGCCCGACGTAATCGAGGCGCCCTATCGCCCGGCCATGCTTCAGGAGGAAACAGACGGGCCCATCACTCGACTCGGCGGCCCGTCCTGCCTGGCAGGCGACATCATCGGCGACTATCGAGTCCCCGGTGGTGCGACTCCGGGGCGGCGGCTCGCCTTCCTCGATCAAGCCCATTATTCGATGGTAAAGACCAACACATTCAACGGCGTGCCGTTGCCGGGCATCTGGCTTTGGAACTCAAAGACCGACGAACTCCAGGAAATCCGCCGCTTTTCGTACGAGGACTTCAAGTCCCGTCTCTCGTGACGCACATTTCATAGCTGGGCGCGCAACAAAATTTACACGCGCGCTTTACAGGGGGGACCCCTACGCATATATCGCCCTTCCGCTGCCCCATGGGACTTCCACCGCAAGGCAGCTTGATTGCCATGAACTACACTGGAGGTCCCTTGAGTTGCACAAGCACCATAGCGCGCTGGGGGTAGCGACCGCCCTCAAACCGGCAGCACCGGTAACGCTGATCCGCCCGCAGGCTGCGGCCCGCGCCGCCCGATTCTTCACTCAGAAGTTTCCGGGGCGCTCGCTCTATGCTGTAAAGGCCAATCCCTCTCCGGACCTGCTCCGGACCCTTTGGGACAGCGGAATAACGCATTATGACGTAGCCTCGATCGCCGAGGTTCGCCTCGTCGCGGAAACGCTGCCGCAGGCGAAGCTGTGCTTCATGCATCCGGTGAAGGCTGAGGAAGCCATTGCCGAGGCGTATAACATTCATGGCGTGCGCACCTTCTCGCTCGATACGCTCGACGAGTTGGCCAAGATCATGCGCGCTACGAACGACGCCACGGACCTGGAACTGTGCGTTCGCCTGCGCGTGTCTTCGGAACATTCCGAACTCAGCCTCGCATCCAAGTTCGGCGCAGAGCTGGGCGAAACCCGCGAGCTGCTGATGGCTACCCGTCAGGCGGCCGATGCGCTGGGCATCTGCTTCCATGTCGGCAGCCAGGCGATGAGCCCGCAGGCGTATAGCGACGCCATCGAACGCGTTCGCGCCGCGATCGTCGATGCAGCCGTCACGGTTGATATCATCGATGTCGGCGGCGGCTTTCCCTCGGTCTATCCCGGCATGGAGCCTCCTGCGCTGGAAGCTTATTTCGACGCCATCTACCGCGGCTTTGAAAGCCTGCCCATCAGCTATTCGGCAGAATTGTGGTGCGAACCCGGCCGCGCTCTGTCGGCTGAATATAGCTCGATCATCGTGCGCGTAGAGCGTCGCCGCGGCACAGAACTCTACATCAACGACGGTGCTTATGGCGCGCTGTTCGACGCTGCGCATATCGGCTGGCGTTTCCCCGTTGCGCTGTTGCGTGAGGAGGACGGCGAGGCGGAGCCGACCGGCTTCTCCTTCTACGGCCCCACCTGCGACGACATGGACCATATGGTCGGCCCCTTCATGCTGCCGGACGATGTGGCCGCGGGCGACTATATCGAAATCGGCATGCTCGGCGCTTATGGTGCTGCGATGCGCACCGGTTTCAACGGCTTCACCTCCGAAGCCGTCATCGAGGTTGAGGATGAGCCGATGGCCAGCCTCTACGCCGATCCGGTTCCCGCGCGCCGTCGCGCAACTGTCATCAAGCTGGCCTAAAAAGGCTCAAGCTCCCCTTTGGAGAGGGTGCCTGCCCCTCGCTGCAAATATGCAGCGAGGGGCGATTTTTATCTCCGCCGGAACGTCGCGGCCAACTCGACATGCGTTGACCAGCGGAACTGTCCCACCGGCTTGACGCTCTCCAGTACATAGCCGCCAGCGACCAGATGCGCCGCATCCCGCGCGAAACTCGCCGGGTTGCACGACACATAAGCGATCAGCGGCACGGACGATGCCGCCAGCTGCATAACCTGCTCCCGCGCACCCGCCCGTGGCGGATCGATAACTACCGTCGCAAATCGATTAAGCTCCTCGGGGGTAAGCGGCCGCCTGAACAGATCGCGATGATCCGCCACCATCCGCCGCTGCGCGCGGTTACCCGCGAGCTTGAGCGACATCACCTGGTCCCGCGCCCCTTCCGCAGCATAGACCGGCCGCCCGTCCCCGATCGCCAGCGCGAAGGTGCCAAGACCGCAGAACAGATCCGCCACCGCTCCTTGCGCAGGCAATGCTTGCCGCACAAACTCGACCAAGGCCGCTTCACCATCCGGCGTCGCCTGAAGGAAGGCGAAGGCGGGAAAGCCCACCGCAACGCCGCCGAATCTCACCGTAACAGGCTCGGGCTCCCATCGCACCTGCAGCCCATCACCCTCATCAATCGTCAGCCGCGCCAGTTCCCAGGCCGCGGCGAAATCCCGCAGCGCTTCGTCCGCCGACAATCCCTCGACTCGGACACCCTCCAGCAGCAAATCTATTCCCTGGTCGGTAATCGACATTCGCACATGCGCCGCCCGTTTGTCGGGCAGGACCAAAGGCAGCAACGCGCGGATCGGTTCGATCAAAGCAAAGAGCCGCGGGTCCAATATCTCGCACATCGTGAGATCGATCAGCTTGTGACTGCCCGATTCAGCAAAGCCGATGATGATACGTCGCCCTTCTCGTGCAGCCCGCAGCGAAGCGCGCCTGCGCGTCCGAGGAGGCGACACATGAGCCGGCAGGACGGCCTGTGCCACGATCCCCTGGCCAGCCAAGGGCCCGGTAACCCGCGCGGTTACAAAGGCGGCGAGACTTTCCTCATCGACATGCTGAAGTTCGCAACCGCCGCAAACCGGAAAGTGCATGCAGGGCGGCTCGGCATGATGCGGACCAAACAATAGTCGGCCGTCTGCCAACAGGCGATCACCCGGTGCTGCAAGCGCCACATGCCGTCCATCGGCAGTCACGCCATCGCCCTTGGCGGCGATGCGAACGACAAGATCAGTATCGCTATGAGTCACAAGCGCGAGGCGATAGCCGCTGGCAGCTGTGCGATCAAATCATCCGCAACAAAGGCTGCTCCCGCACGCCTCGCCGCTTCACCATGAAGCCAAACGGCCTCGCATGCGGCACGGAAAGGATCAGACGTGACCGCCAGCCTCCCCGCAACCAATCCCGCCAGCACATCACCTGTCCCAGCTGTCGATAGCCAGGGCGAGCCACTAACTGAGACGGCAGTCCGCCCGTCCGGCGAAGCAATCACACTGTCGGCACCTTTAAGGATGACGACCGAACCAGCACGCTGCGCCGCATACCGCGCGCGCATGATCTTATCGCCATGCAGATCAGCGAATAGCCGCGCAAATTCCCCTTCATGGGGCGTCAGGATTGAACCGGCAGGTATCGCATCTACTCGACCACCAAGCAGCGTCAGCGCATCCGCATCAAGAACCAGCGGATGCCCGCAAATCAGCGCCGCGCCTAAACGCGACACCGCCTCTTCATCTTGGCCCAACCCCGGCCCCACGACAACTGCCGCCAGTCGGCTATCTGCGATGAGGTCCCCCAACATCGCCGCGCTCTCGGCCTGCGCCGTGACGACCGCATCCAACCCAACGGCGGCGTCCTTGGGCGCAAGGTGACGCACCATGCCTGCGCCGGACCGCGCCGCGGCCTGAGCAGCAAGCCTCCCCGCACCCGCCATGCTGCCGCCCACGACGGCGACCAAACCTCGGCTATATTTATGGTCCGATGCAAGCGGCTGAGCCAAGTGCGGCGCGGACAGGCTGTGCACTTCGTCCGCTGCAACGATACCTATGTCTGCACAGACCAGTCGATGAAAATAGCCCGCTGCCGGATGCAGCATATGAGCCGGCTTCAGCGCTCCCAAAGCGATGCACACACCAAAATGCGGTGCACGCGACAGCAAGGCCCCGCTGTCCGTATCGACGCCGCTCGGCACATCGATCGCATAGCTGAAACTCGCCCGCTCGCTAAGCTCGGACAGACGATCTGCAACAACGTCATCCAGCCCCCGGGTAAGTCCCGTACCGAAAAGCGCGTCAACAATCTGCGCAGCTGGTGCAGCTTCCCCCAGCTGTTCGACGGGCCCGTTCCACGCCGCTCGCGCCTTTTGGCTCGACTCTGTCTTGCTGTCTCCTAAGGCAGCGACCCGCACAGGCACGCCGCGGGCGCGCAGCAAACGAGCGATGACAAAGCCGTCGCCGCCATTGTTGCCCGGGCCGCAAAGCACCAAAAGGTCACGCTTGGCTCCTGCACGCCAGATGATCTCTGCTGCCGCTGCGCCTGCTCGTTCCATCAATTCATATTCAGGAACCCCGCTGGCGATTACCGCCTGCTCGGCCTCCCTCATCTGGGCAGCGGTCAGGATAGGCGTGCCCATCAATGTCCAGTGGTCCCAGCAATGGTGGCAGGCAGGCGGTAACGATCCCCACCTACCCCGATTTCGATCTGGCCATTATCGACGATGGCGACGTTCGCCGGTTCGGCACCATCAGCCACAGCCAGCCCGCGTCCATCATCCAAAATCGTGAAGCGCCGAAATCCGCCGTCGACGTGACGGAGGGTGAGTAGCGCTCCGTCCTGCTCGGCTCGACAGCTTCGCGTCCACCCTGCCGCCGATCCGATGGCGCAATCGGCAACGGCCTGATGGCTGGAGTTGGTCGAAGCTAACGGCTCGGAATCACAAGCAACCAGGGCGAGGCACAGCAGCCCCGCCCGGGCGATCTTGTCAGATATCCGCATAGACATGGGTTTCGGCCTTCGCTCCGGGATGCGTGACCGCTCCCTTGTAAGCCGGTCCCACATTCTGTGCATAGCGCCACAGCGCGCCCGCCT
>Ga0105148_100097_pt1 | contig 13747 bp, 11 predicted proteins | sample RS_199metaG_FD_91502 | JGI IMG/M metagenome (GOLD analysis project Ga0105148, IMG submission 91502) | Switchgrass associated microbial communities from Austin, Texas, USA, to study host-microbe interactions - RS_199 metaG | ecosystem: Host-associated > Plants > Roots > Rhizosphere | place: USA... | reverse complement strand
TGATGGGCGGAGCTACCGCCGGGGTGGGATTGACGCCTTCGGCCGCCAGCATCGGGATTGCGGCGCCTATCATCCTCATTCTGCTGCGGATCGCGCAAGGCCTGGCGCTGGGCGGTGAATATGGCGGAGCGGCCATCTACGTCGCGGAACATGCGCCATCGGGGAAGCGCGGCTTCTACACCAGCTTCATCCAGGCCGGGGTGATCGGCGGCTTCATCCTGTCGTTGATCGTGGTCGTCGGAACGCAATGGATCGTCGGCAAGGCGGCATGGGATGCCTGGGGCTGGCGGCTGCCCTTCATCTTCTCGCTCGCATTGCTCGCCATCTCGCTGTGGATGCGCCTCATGTTGCGGGAAAGCCCGGTATTCACCGCGATGAAAAAGGCGGGGGAGCAATCACGCAATCCGCTCAAGGAAGCCTTCACCTATCCAGGCAATAAAAAGCGGATGCTCGTTGCGATGATCGGGATCGCAGCGGGTTTCACCGTCATCGCTTATACGGTGATGTTCCAGGCGCTCTATTTCCTGCAGAGCGGCCTGCACGTGTCACCCGGCCTTGCACAGCTGCTGGTCGGCGGCAGCGCCTTTGCGGGCATGGGAGCGTTCATCTTCTTTGGCTGGCTGTCGGACCGCGTGGGTCGTAAGAAGCCCATCATTATCGGCTATGCGCTAGTCCTGCTGCTGCTCATGCCGCTTTACCATTTCATGGGGAGCGTCGCGAATCCGGTGCTCTATCAGGCGGCAGAACGCGCGCCGGTCGTGGTCGCGGGGCCGGACTGCAGTTTCGACCCGTTCGCCAAAGTTCAGCCGAGCGCTTGCGGGAAGCTGCTCGACCATTTTTCGAAGCGCGGCATCCCCTATGACAAGGCCATGGCGGATCGCCCTGCGGTGACGATAGGCGGTGCGGCCGTGACCGACCTGAGCGCGGAGGGCTTGGACGCGGCGCTCACCGCCCGTGGTTATGATTTCGGCGTCGTGAAGCCTGACTGGCCGCGCGCCATGCTGCTTTTCCTGGCACTTTTGCTGCTATGGACATTGTCCGGCGCCACCTATGGCCCGGTGGCGGCGCTGCTGTCGGAATATTTCCCGGCGCGGATCCGCTACAGTTCGTTGTCGATCCCCTATCATATCGGTACCGGCTATTTCGGCGGTTTCCTGCCGCTCGTCAGCCAATATATCGTGGCGCGGACGGGCGATCCCTATGCGGGTTTGTGGTACCCAATCGTGGTGGTCGCCGTGGCGCTGCTGACCTGCCTTATCGCGCTGCCGGAAACGCGTGGGGCGAAGCTGGGAGCGTGACGGCTCGACGCTTGGCGTCGATGCCGCTATCGCGAAGCCGATGACCGCATTTACCGCTCCGCTGCGCCTGCGCCTCGACAGCCGCGCACTTGTGAATAATTGGCGTTGGCTGCAGCAGAGAAGCGGCGGAGCAGCCTGTGGCGCGGCGATCAAGGCGGATGGCTATGGCACCGGCGCGGTCGAAGTGATGCGGCGCTTGCTCAATGCGGGATGCCGCGACTTTTTCGTGTCCAATTGGGCCGAAGCAAAGCTTCTCGAACAGTTAGTGGATGACGGGATTTCGCTTGCGGTGCTGCATGGCGTGCGCGCCGAGGATATGGAGGCCGCACTGGCTTCGCGTGCGCGGCCCGTTCTGTGTACGCCCAGCCAGATCGCGCGCTGGAAGGAGGCGGGTGGCGGCATTTGCGACGTCATGGTGGATACGGGGATGAACCGGCTGGGGCTCGACTGGCGCGGTGATGTCGCGGGTCTGATCAAGGAGGTATCCGTCGATACGCTGCTTAGTCATCTCGCTTCTGCTGACGAGGACACGAACCTTAGCAAGCTCCAACTCGACCGCTTCACAGCGTTGAAGTCCGGCGTTCCGGCACGACGTTACAGCCTGGCCAACAGCGCGGGCATCTGCCTGGGATCGGACTATGCTTTCGATCTCACGCGACCGGGGCTGGCGCTTTATGGTGGCGTGCCACGGGCGGAGGCTGCAGGGAAGATCGCGCAGGTCGTTTGGCCTCAGGCGCAATTGCTGCAGAGGCGGTACGTGCCTGCGGGCGACAGCATCGGCTATAACGCAATCCATGTGGCCGAGCGCGATATGGAGATTGCGGTGCTGAACATCGGCTATGCCGACGGTTATTTGCGGGGATTTTCTGACCGAGGGATGGTGACGGCCGGAGGCGTTCGTCTGCCAGTCGTCGGGCGCGTTTCGATGGACCTGATCGCCGTGGATGTGTCGGCCCAGCCATCGCTGGCGGAGGGCGATTGGCTGGATATCGATTATGCGCTGCCTGAAGCGGCTGCGCTCTCTGGCCTGTCGCAATATGAATTGCTGACCGGGCTTGGCGAGCGTTTCGATCGGCTTTGGAACTGATCGCATGAAAAAGGCCGCCGGTCCATGGGAGCGGCGGCCGTGTTTCTGGACGGAATCTTGGCTTAACGTTCGATGCACATGGCGACGCCCATGCCGCCGCCGACACAGAGAGTGGCAAGGCCCTTCTTCGCGTCGCGCTTCTGCATTTCATAGAGCAGGGTGGTCAGCACGCGCGCGCCCGATGCGCCCACCGGATGTCCGATCGCGATCGCGCCGCCATTCACATTGACCTTCTCGGGATCCCAGCCCAGTTCCTGCCCGACCGCGAGCGCCTGGGCGGCGAAGGCTTCATTGGCTTCGATCAGGTCGAGGTCGGCGAGCGACCAGCCTGCCTTCGCCAGAGCGGTACGCGAGGCCGGTGCGGGGCCGATGCCCATGATCGCCGGATCGACGCCGCAGGTCGCGAAGCCGGCGATGCGCCCAAGCACGGGCGCGTTGCGCTGCGCTGCATCTGCCGCCGTCATGAGCACAAGCGCGGCTGCGCCGTCGTTGATGCCGCTGGCGTTGCCTGCTGTCACGGTGCCGTCCTTCTTGAAGGCCGGGCGTAGGCCCTGCAAAGCCTCCAGCGTGGCGCCTGCGCGAATATACTCGTCCGCATCGACCACTGTGTCGCCCTTGCGCCCCTTGATCGTGACGGGGACGATTTCATCCTTGAAGCGGCCCGATGCGCGCGCAGCTTCCGCTTTGTTCTGGCTGGCGACCGCAAACTGGTCCTGTGCATCGCGGCTAATCTGATATTTTTCCGCCAGATTTTCCGCGGTGACGCCCATATGGTAGTTGTTGAAGGCGTCGGTCAGCCCGTCATGGGTCATCGTATCAATCAGCGAGATCGGACCCATCTTCGCACCGCCGCGCAGATATTGGGCATGAGGCGCAAGCGACATGCTCTCCTGCCCGCCTGCCACCATGATGCGCGCGTCCCCCGCCTTGATCGCTTGAGCGGCGAGGGCGACGGCACGCAGCCCCGACCCGCACAGCTGGTTGAGGCCGATCGCTGTCCGCTCCACCGGGATGCCTGCATTGACCGCCGCCTGGCGCGCGGGATTCTGCCCCTGGGCTGCCGTCAGGATCTGGCCCAATATGACTTCATCGACCTCATCAGGCGCGACACCCGCCTGCGTTAGCGCCGCGACGATCGCGGTACGGCCAAGTTCGTGCGCGGGCGTGGACCCGAATGCGCCCATGAAGCTGCCAACAGCGGTGCGCTTGGCGGCGGTGATGACGATGTCTGACAATGTCCCAATCCTAGTTAAAGAGCCCAACCTATCACCCGAATATCATCATCCCCCATGGCTTGAAAGCCAAAGGGAAAGCGGTTTCCACAGCAGTTCGCAGGCGCGGCTGCCCACGATCATTCCGACATGGCCAAGTTGCAGGGTGAGGCCGTCGGCAAGCTCGGGCGCTGCGCGGGCCGGTACGATCCGGTCGGTGGCGGAGCGGACCGACAGCGTGGGGCAGCGGAGTTGCGCCGGATCGACTTTGACGCCGTCGATCACCCACTCGATAAGCCCGGTGACATTGCCGCCGTAGAAGGTTTCGAACAGCTCCCGCCCCGCAGCGAAGGTGAGGGGGGGACCACCATTGGCCCAATCCTCCACCGCCAGGAAAGCGCGCTCTGCCTCCGAACCCGGCTCCATGTTCATGAACGCGGCATATTTGCGAATCGTACGCGCGGGGTCCATTGCCCAGAAACCCGACTGCAACACCTCCATCGGCACATAGCCCAGCCGTTCGCTTGTCGCCTTTGCGCCGCGCCAAAGTGAGCCGATCAGGTTGCGATCCTCATCGGGAAAGCCGTCAAACTGCCAGGGCGCGGCGATCGTGGCGACCCCCTTTGCATCTGCGAGGGCCGCGGCACCCAGAGCCAGGCTACCGCCCAGGCAATAGCCCACCAGGATCGGCGGTCGCGGGAGCGCCTCCAGCATTGGCAGCAATCTTTGCGTCACATGATGGTCGAGACCCAAGTTCGCATCCTCGGCCGATGGATGCCCCCAATCGACCAGATAGGCGTCATGTCCTGCTGCAGCCATGTGGCGCAGCATGGAGCGTCCCTCGGACAGGTCGAGAACCTGCGGGGGATTGATGAGCGACGGTATGAAAATGACTGGCGACCGGCCGTTCTCCTTGCCGTAGCGCAGCAATTTGGCGCTGCCTGCGTCGGCGAACACAGCAGGGCTCGGCGGGGGCGGAGGGCGTTCGGCCGACTGATATTTACGCAAACCCTGAAAGGCGAGCCGCCGAAGGTCAGGATCATCCTCCGTTTCGCGCCATAAAATGCTGAGAAAAAGGGGCAAGGGCCGTGGCCCATGTTGCGGTGCGGCAACCCCTTGTGCTAATGCGGAATATGCAGGTGTGGGAGAGGAATCCATGGCCAAAACCAAGACCGCCAATGAATCAGAGCCGGTCATCATCAAGAAATATGCGAACAGGCGTCTCTATAACACGGAAACGTCAAGTTACATCACGCTGGATCTGCTGTCGCAAATGACTCGTGAGGGGCGCGAGTTTGTGGTCGTGGATGCCAAGACGGGAGAGGATATTACGCATAATGTCCTGACCCAGATCATCATGGAGGAAGAGCAGCGGGGCAAGAATATGCTGCCGGTAAACTTCCTGCGCCAGCTTATCGCGATGTACGGCGATTCCATGCAGTCGATGGTGCCGCAATATCTGGAAGCGTCGATGGAAGCGTTCCGCAAGAACCAGATGCAGTTTCAGGAGGCGATGAAGGGGGCGTTCGGCGGAGGCCCGTTGGCTGAGATCGCCAAGCGCAACATGCAGATGTTCGAGGCGGCGGCGAGCGCTTTCGGTGGCGTGCCCGGGATGCCGGGGATGCCTGTCATGCCCGGTATGCCAGGCGCGGCGCCAGCGCCAGTTCCGGCCGCCGCAACATCTGGGGACGACAAGGATGACGAGATCGCCGACCTGAAGGCGCAACTCGCAGCCTTGAATGCGAAGATCGACAAGCTGAGCTAAGCCCACGGTTCGGGCTCGACGGGACGGCGCGCTTGGCCTATGGCGCGCCTTCCTTCAGATCAGAGCAAGGCCGGACCCGTGAAGCACGCCCTTTCCGTTACCCGCGAACAGGATTTTGCCGCCTGGTATCAGGCTGTCGTTTCCGAAGCCGACATGGCCGAGGAAAGCGGCGTGCGGGGCTGCATGGTCATCCGGCCGTGGGGCTATGGCATCTGGGAACGGATGCAGAAGCTGCTGGACGATCGCATCAAGGCGACCGGCCACGAAAATTGCTATTTTCCGCTGTTCATCCCGCTTTCCTATTTCGAGAAGGAAGCGGAGCATGTGGACGGCTTCGCCAAGGAAATGGCGGTCGTCACGCATCATCGCCTCATCCAGAAGGACGGCAAGCTGGTGCCCGATCCCGAGGCCAAGTTGGAAGAGCCGCTGGTGGTTCGCCCGACTTCGGAAACGGTGATCGGTGCAGCATTTTCCCGTTGGGTGCAGAGCTGGCGCGATCTGCCGGTGCTGATCAATCAATGGGCCAACGTAGTCCGCTGGGAAATGCGCACGCGCATGTTCCTGCGCACCGCCGAGTTTCTCTGGCAGGAAGGCCATACCGCTCACGCCACCGTCGAAGAGGCGATGGAAGAGACGATGAAGATGCTAGAGGTGTATCGCAGCTTCGCGGAAGAGTGTGTCGCGCTCCCCGTGGTTGCGGGCGAGAAGCCGGAGAATGAGCGCTTCCCTGGCGCGGTCGCGACCTATTCGATCGAAGCGATGATGCAGGATGGCAAGGCGCTGCAGGCGGGCACTTCGCACTTTCTCGGTACGACCTTCTCCAAGGCGCAGAACATCAAGTTCCAGAATGCCGAAGGGCAGCAGGAGCTGGCTCAAACGACCAGCTGGGGCGTCTCCACCCGCATGATCGGCGGGCTCGTCATGGTGCATGGTGATGATGACGGTCTGCGCGTGCCGCCGCGGCTTGCGCCTTATCAGATCGTTGTTGTGCCGATGCTGCGCGACAATGATGAGGATGCGGCGATCCTGGATTATTGCGGCAACCTCGTCGCGGAGCTCAACAAGCAGAATGTGTTCCGTGAGCCAGTTCGGGCCCTTCTCGACAGGCGTCCGGCCAAGGCTGCCAACAAGCGTTGGGGCTGGGTAAAAAAGGGTGCGCCGATCGTGATCGAGGTCGGGGGCCGCGATGTTGCGGGCGGCAATGTGTCCGTGCTGCGCCGCGATCGCCTCTATCGCGAGGATGGCAAGCTCGACAGCCAGATAGTGGCGAAGGGCGACTTTGTGGGCGCGGCTACGGGCATGCTGGAGGAAATCCAGCAAGCTTTGTTCGCCCAAGCCCAGGCGCGGCTGCAGGATAACATCGACAAGTCCATCACTTCGCTTGATGCGCTGAAGGCTTATTTCGCTTCAGCCAAGAAGCCGGGCTGGGCGCTGGTGCAATGGGCCAAGCCGACCGGGCCTGCGCTCGACAAGGTGATCGAGTGGTTGAAGGGCGAGAAGCTGACCCTGCGTAATGTGCCTTTGGACGCGGACGCGGCGGATGGTACATGCATCTTTACTGGTGAGAGGGCAGTCGAACGCGTGCTGGTCGGGCGGAGTTACTGACTCTTCTCCCCTCCCACTTGCGGGAGGGGAGTTTGAAATGTTTACAGCACATATTTGCTGAGGTCGGTATTCCGCGCGACTTCGTTCAGTTGCTTGTCCACATAAGCCGCATCGATGACCAGCGTCTCGCCTTGGCGGTCCTCCGCCTCGAAGCTCACATCTTCGAGCAGCTTTTCCATCACCGTCTGCAGGCGGCGAGCGCCGATATTCTCCACCTCATTGTTCACCTCGGCCGCGATCTTCGCGACCGCGCGGATGCCGTCGGGCGTCAGGTCGATCGTGACGCCCTCCGTCGCCAGCAGAGCGCGATATTGCGCAACAAGGCTTGCCTTGGTGTCGGACAGGATGGCGACGAAATCATCCTCGGTCAGCGCCTTCAACTCCACGCGGATCGGCAAGCGGCCCTGAAGCTCTGGCAGCAGGTCGCTGGGCTTGGCCACATGGAAAGCACCTGAAGCGATGAACAGGATATGGTCGGTCTTGAGCGGGCCATATTTGGTCGAGACCGTCGTGCCTTCGATCAGTGGCAGCAGGTCGCGCTGCACGCCTTCGCGGCTGACGGAGCCGCCGCGCACATCGCTGACCGCGATCTTGTCGATTTCGTCCAGGAAGACGATGCCATTCTGCTCCGCGCTGGCGATGGCGACGCGTGCGACATCATCCTGGTCCAGCCGCTTGTCCTGTTCTTCCTCGACCAGCTTGTCCCACGCCTCGGCAACGCGAAGCTTGCGACGCTTCTTCTGGGTCTGCCCGAACGCCTTGGACATCATGTCGCTAAGGTTGATCATGCCGATCTGGCCGCCCATGCCGGGGATCTCCATTGGCATGGAGGGGCTGTCGGCGACTTCCACCTCAACTTCGACATCATTCATCTGGTTGTTCTCGATCCTCTGGCGGAAGGACAGGCGCGTCGCTTCGCTAGCCTCCTTTCCGGTCAGCGCATCCAGCAGCCGACCCATGGCCGCTTCGGAAGCGGCCTCGCGCACTGCCTCCCGGCGGCGATCCTTTTCGAGACGTACGGCTTCTTCGACCAGGTCACGGACGATCTGTTCGACATCGCGCCCGACATAGCCGACCTCGGTGAACTTGGTGGCTTCGACCTTGACGAAGGGCGCGTCGGCTAATTTAGCGAGGCGACGGCTGATCTCCGTCTTGCCGCAACCGGTGGGGCCGATCATCAGGATATTCTTGGGCGTCACTTCATCGCGCAAATCAGGCGACAGGCGCTGACGGCGCCAGCGGTTGCGCAGGGCCACCGCGACCGCGCGTTTGGCGTCGGCCTGCCCGATGATATGTGCGTCCAGGGCGGAAACGATGGCTTTGGGGGTCAGGTTATCGTTCATCTTCATCTCACTCCCCTCTTTTGAGCGAGGGGCAGGGGTGGGTGCGATTGCCCGAGCAATCGCAGACAACATGTCGGGACAGGTTGGACGCGGGCACCGCGCGCCCACTCCAACCCCTCCCTTGAAAGGGAAGCGATTCCTTAAGTAACGCTCGCCAGTTCTTCGACCACCAACTGGTCGTTGGTGTAAACGCAGATGTCCGCGGCCACCGCCATCGCCTTGCGGGCGAGCGTTTCCGCATCTTCCTCATATTCCACCAGCGCACGGGCGGCGGCCAAGGCGAAGTTTCCGCCCGAGCCGATGGCCGCTACGCCGCCGACCGGCTCGAGCACGTCGCCGTTGCCAGTCAGGATCAGTGTCACTTCCTTGTCGGCGACGATCATCATCGCTTCCAGATTGCGCAGATATTTGTCGGTACGCCAGTCCTTGGCCAATTCAACCGCCGCGCGCATCAACTGGCCGTTGTGGCGCTCCAGTTTGGCTTCGAGCCTTTCGAACAGCGTGAAGGCATCGGCGGTGGCTCCGGCGAAGCCGCCGATGACAGAGCCATCGTGCAGGCGACGCACCTTGCGGGCGTTCGGCTTCATCACCGTCTGACCCATGGAAACCTGGCCGTCACCGGCCACGATCACCTTCCCATTCTTGCGTACCGACATGATGGTGGTGCCATGCCAGACGGGCATGGAACTGGAGCTTTGGTCGTTCATGGCGCGGCATATGGGATCGAAAGGGCTACCACGCAAGCATAGTGGTGTGCGGCGCTGGATCGTGTCATTTTCTGGACAGAATTATGACTATCCGTTCAGGAACCAACCCGGGTCGATTGACTTTGTGCAGAGCAGCACAGATCATGAAGGCCGGTGAATGGGAGAAAATCCAGATGTCTCTGAAGGCCAGAGCGCGAGAAAAAGTCGAGCGCGCGGGGATATCCAACTACACCTTCGACCATGATGTGCTGGTCATGTGCGGTATCCGCTACACATTGGCCGCGTGCGATTGCGGCGAACCGGATTGCGACGGCGTCCGGCTGGAAAGAAACGCGGCCGGGACCAGCCGCGTTCTTCAATAATCTGAGCGACAGTCGCTCAGATCACATGGCGCGGTCGCCCGCGCGGCCTACGGATTCGATATCCCGGCCCACACCCTGCACGGTGTTGCAAGCGGCGAGGCCGGTGAGAAGAAGCCCCGCAATCACGAGGGCAATGGTTTGACGCATGGACAGTCGCTCCCTTTCTGATCCAGCCACTATAGTGGGCCCATAAAAAGGCAATAAGCTCAATTTGCGATTTCGGTTTCACCGCCTGCTTGACAGGAGCGGTGACGGGTGCCAATGGCCGCATCCTCCTTTCAGGGGGCGCGTAGCTCAGCGGTAGAGCACACCCTTCACACGGGTGGGGTCACAGGTTCAATCCCTGTCGCGCCCACCATGGCTTCGACAGCCATGGGCAAGAAAGATTATTTCCCGACATTGATCTTTTTGGTTCCCCGGCGCTAGTTTCGCGGGATGACGATCTCCTCTTATACGAAGCGCGGCGCGGCCATTGGCGCACTCCTGGCGGCCACCGCCATTCCAGCCGGAGCGCAGGAAAAACTGACGCTGGAGCGCGTTTTCGCTAACCCCGACCTTTCTGGACCTCAGCCGCGCGCGTTGAAATTATCACCGGACGGCACGCTCGTCACGCTGCTGAAGCCCCGCGCCGATGAGAAAGAGCGGCTCGACCTCTGGGGGATCGACAGTTCGACCGGCGCTGAACGGATGCTGGTCGATTCGAAAAAGATAGGAAGCGGCGCGGAATTGTCCGAGGCCGAGAAGATGCAGCGCGAGCGGGACCGGTCGATCGCGGGGAATACCGGCATCGTCAGCTATGATTGGGCTCCCGATGGGAAGAGCATCCTCGTCCCGGTTGATGGCGACCTGTTCCTGGCCGCTCTGGATGGTGGGGTGACGCGGCTTACCAATACGTCCGACGGGGAGCTGAACGGCGTCGTCAGCCCGAAGGGCGGCTTTGTATCCTTTGTGCGCAGCGGAAATCTTTTCGTGCAGCCGATCGGTGGCCGCGAACGTCAACTGACCCGGGGTGCGAGCGAGACGGTAAGCTGGGGCGTAGCCGAGTTTGTCGCGCAGGAGGAGATGGATCGCCGCACCGGCTATTGGTGGTCCCCTGACGACGCGCTGATCGCTGTTGCCCGCGTTGATGAGGGGCCGGTGGGTGTCGTCACGCGCACAGCCATCGGTGGGGAGGGGACGAAAGTATATCAGCAACGCTATCCCGCCGCCGGCACGCCTAATGCGCTGGTCGATCTCTATATCATGAAGCCTGACGGATCGGGCCAGGTGAAGGTCGATCTGGGACAGGAAAACGACATTTACCTGGCGCGTGTCGATTGGTCGAAGGATGGCAAGACGCTATATGTCCAGCGGCAGAGCCGCGATCAAAAGAGGCTGGACCTGCTCGCCGTCGATCCGGCGACTGGCAAGGCGAAGGTCCTGCTGACCGAGAAGGCCAAGACTTGGATCAACCTCAGCAACAATTTCTCCCCAATGAGCGACGGCAGCTTCCTGTGGTGGTCCGAAAAGACGGGGCATGGGCATCTTTATCATGTGCGCGGCGGTAAATGGGTGCCGCTGACCAGTGGCGCGTGGGAAGTGCGCGAAGTGGTGGCCGTTGATGAGAAGCAGGGACTCGTCTACTTCACCGGCAACCGCGAGACGCCGCTTGAGCAGCACCTTTATGCCGCGCCATTATCCGGCAAGGGCATGCTCCGCCAGCTGACCAGCGATGGCTGGTGGAACGACGCTGTCATGGACAACGCCGCTACCCGGGTCGTCATCGCCCGCAGCAACACGGACCAGCCCAAGCAGGTCTATCTAGCCGACAGCAGCGGCAAGTTGCTGCAATGGCTTTCGGAAAATGCGATAGTCGGCGGTCACCCCTATGCGCCTTATCTCGCCAGCCATGTGAAGACCCGCTTTGGCACGATCAAGGCGGCGGATGGAACCACGCTCTACACCCGCATCATGACGCCCCCATTGGAGGCAGGGAAACGCTATCCCGTCTTCATGCTCCATTATGGCGGACCGGGAGCAGGACGGGTCGTGACCAATCAATGGGGGTCGCCGCTTTACCAATATCTGGTGGACAGGGGCTGGATCGTGTTCGCCGTCGATAATCGCGGCACGCCGGACCGGGGCAAGGCGTTCGAGGATCATCTTTACCGCGCGATGGGCACGGTCGAGGTGGAGGATCAGCTGAAGGGCGTCGAGTGGCTGAAAGCTCAGCCCTATGTCGATCCCCGCAGGATCGCGACCTACGGTTGGTCCTATGGCGGCTATATGTCCGTGAAGCTGCTGGAGAAGGCGCCCGGCGTCTTTTCAGCGGCAATCGCCGGGGCTCCGGTCACGCGATGGGAACTGTACGACACCCATTATACCGAGCGCTATCTGGGCATGCCGCAGGACAAGCCGAGCGCCTATCCCGCTTCCGGAGCGGTCGATGAAGCCGTGAAGATCACGGATCCGCTGCTGCTGATCCACGGCATGTCGGACGACAACGTCGTGTTCGACAACGCGACCGCGCTGATGGCCAAGATGCAGGCCGCCGCCATCCCGTTCGAGATGATGGTCTATCCCGGTCAGACGCATAGAGTGGGTGGCCCCGGCATCAGCGTCCATCTGTGGCGCACGATCGAGGATTTCCTGACGCGGCATGGGACAGGGCCGGAAAATCCGTCGCAATAGGAAGGCTATGCCGCCGCAAAGCCGCTTCATGCTGGACAATTGTCGGAACGGCGCTATGGCGCGCACTCCGCAATTTTGCATGGAGTGGAGTCTTTAGTCATGGGTTACAAGGTCGTCGTCGTTGGTGCCACGGGCAATGTGGGCCGCGAAATGCTGACCATTCTCGCCGAGCGCGAGTTCCCGATTGACGAGATCGCGGCGGTTGCCTCGCCCCGGTCGCAGGGTCTGACCGTCGATTTCGGCGAGACCGGCAAGACCATCAAATGCCAGAATATCGAGCATTTCGACTTCACTGGATGGGACATCGCACTGTTCGCCGCTGGCTCCGGCCCGACGGCTGAATATGCGCCCAAGGCGGCTGCCGCTGGCTGCGTCGTGATCGACAATTCGTCGCTCTACCGCATGGATCCGGACGTACCGCTGATTGTGCCCGAAGTGAATCCGGATGCGATCGACGGCTACAAGAAGAAGAACATCATCGCGAACCCGAACTGCTCGACCGCGCAGATGGTCGTTGCGCTCAAGCCGCTGCATGACGCCGCGAAGATCAAGCGCGTCGTCGTCGCCACCTACCAGTCGGTTTCGGGCGCCGGCAAGGCGGGCATGGACGAGCTGTTCGAACAGTCACGCAACATCTTCGTCGGCGACCCGGCGGAGGCCAAGAAGTTCACCAAGCAGATCGCCTTCAACGTGATCCCGCACATCGACGTCTTCCTGGACGACGGCTCCACCAAGGAAGAGTGGAAGATGGTCGCAGAGACGAAGAAGATCCTCGATCCCAAGGTGAAGGTCACGGCGACCTGCGTGCGCGTGCCCGTGTTCGTCGGCCACTCCGAAGCGCTGAACATCGAGTTCGAGAACGAGATTTCGGCCAAGGAAGCGCAGGACATCCTGCGTGAAGCGCCGGGCGTGATGCTGGTCGATAAGCGCGAGGATGGCGGCTACGTCACCCCCGTCGAGTGCGTCGGTGACTACGCGACCTTCGTTAGCCGGGTCCGCGAGGATTCGACCGTGGACAATGGCCTGTCGCTCTGGTGCGTCAGCGACAATCTGCGCAAGGGCGCGGCGCTCAACGCCGTGCAGATCGCCGAACTGCTGGGCCGCCGTCACCTGAAGAAGGGCTGAGCCCTTCAAGATGATCGCCGGTGCTGCTGCTGTCTGGGAAAAGCTTCCGATAGCACAGCGCCGGATGATCCTGCTGCTGATCACGGCCATTGCCTCTGCGCAAATCGATCAGCCCTATCCCGAACTGGCGCCGCTTCAGCATGGACCGACGCTTGTCCTGGCGCTCGCTGCGCCATGGGCACTCCGCCGTTGGCCGCTGACGAACCGAGCCGTTGCGTGTGTCTTCGTCTTTTTGCTGCTGCATACGCTGGGCGGCCGCTACATCTATTCCTATGTGCCCTATGACGATTGGGCGCGCTCCATCATCGGACATGATATTTCCCGGACGTTGGGATGGAGCCGCAACGGCTATGATCGCCTTGTCCACTTCGCATTCGGGCTGCTGCTGACGCTCCCTTTCGCGGAAGTAGCCCGGCGGCAGGGCGGCATGTCTGCCAAGTGGGCGCTGGCCTTCAGCTTCGCGGCTATCGGCTTGGTGAGCGCGATCTATGAAATGTTTGAATGGCTGCTGACGATCGTAGCCGCGGAGACAACTGCCGACTGGTATAATGGCCAGCAGGGCGATGGGTGGGAC
>Ga0105148_100096_pt1 | contig 13928 bp, 9 predicted proteins | sample RS_199metaG_FD_91502 | JGI IMG/M metagenome (GOLD analysis project Ga0105148, IMG submission 91502) | Switchgrass associated microbial communities from Austin, Texas, USA, to study host-microbe interactions - RS_199 metaG | ecosystem: Host-associated > Plants > Roots > Rhizosphere | place: USA... | reverse complement strand
CAACTCGACGGCGGCGGCAAGACGCTGATCCCCGGCCTCATCGACTCCCATGGTCAGGTGATGGCGCTGGGCCTTTCTCATATCACGCTGGACCTGTCGGACACGCGCTCACTGGCTGAGGCGCAAGCCAGGATACGGGACTATGTGGCGGCCAATCCGGGCCGCAAATGGATTATCGGGACCGGATGGGACCAGGACCGTTGGGGGCTCGGCCGCTTCCCGACCGCTGCCGAACTGGATGCGGCGGCTGGCGATGTGCCGGTCTGGCTGGAGCGGGTCGATGGCCATGCGGGCTGGGCGAATTCGATCGCGATGCGCGCCGCCAATTTGACCGCGACCAGCAAGGCCCCCTCCGGCGGCCGGATCGAGATGGCGGGCGGAAAGCCATCGGGCGTGTTCGTTGACAAGGCGATGGAGCTGATCCAACGCGCCGTCCCCGCTCCTGCCCCTAAGGACCGGGACATCGCGCTAGAAAAGGCGCAGCAGCAATTGTTGGCCAACGGGATCACCGCGATCGCTGATATGGGCACCAGTATAGAGGATTGGCAGGCGTTCCGGCGGTCGGCCGACCGGGGGGCGCTGCGCGTCAGGATTATTTCCTATGCGCTGGGGCTCGAGAACATGGTGCTGATCGCCGGACCGGAGCCGACCCCCTGGCTTTACGACGACCATCTGCGGATGGCCGGGCTGAAGCTGGGGCTTGATGGCGCGTTGGGATCGCGCGGGGCATGGCTGAAAGCGGACTATGCCGATGCTGCGGGACAGCGTGGCTATCCGCTGATCCCCGCCACCCAATTGCGCAATGTCATGAGCCGCGGGGCGATGGACAATTTCCAGATCGCCGTCGATGCCACAGGCGATGCGGCGAACAGCGAATTGCTCGATGCGATCACGGAACTGGACCAGACCTACAAGGGCGATCGACGCTGGCGGATTGAACATGCAGAGGTTGTCGATCCCGTCGACCTACCACGCTTCGGGCAAAATGGAGTCGTTGCGTCTATGCAGCCTGCGCGACAAGCGTCGGGCTGGCGCACCGCGCTCGCGCGGGTCGGTGAGGCGCGGCTGAAGGGCGGCTATGCGTGGAAAACGATGATCGACAATCGCGTGCCCCTCGCCTTCGGATCGGGCGCGCCGGGACAGACCGTCAGCCCCTTCACCGGCATGGCAGTCGCGATGAGCCGGGAGGATGCGAACGGCGAACCGGCTGGCGGATGGATGCCGCAGCAGCGGATCAGCTTCGAAGCCGCGCTGGATGGCTATACCCGGCAGGCGGCCCATGCAGCTTTCGCGGAGAAGCGCTTCGGCAGCTTGGCTCCCGGGCAACGCGCGGACTTCCTGCTGATCGACAGGGATATCTCCGTCGCCCGCTCGGCCGACATACGCGCAACTCAGGTGCTGGAAACCTGGATCGGCGGAAAGCGCGTCTATATGAAGGGCGTCAAACCCTAAAGCACGTCGCCCGAGGCGTTGAAAGCGTCCTCGATCGTCTCGGGCAGCGGCGGCAGCACCGGCTTGTCGCACCCTTCCGCCTTCATATGTGCGCGTAGCGCATCCATGCGCCCCAGGTTCCAGCGGGCCAGCGGCACACCCAAGGGACGGAACTCGGCGCGGTCGAACAGTTCGACGACATAATGCTCGCAAAGCTCATCGACTTGATCGAGCGTCAGCATGCCCAGGTTCATCACCATCGGCCGCCCGGGAACCCCGTCGCGCCCCCGCACCAGATCCGTGACATAGAGCCCGCCGCGCGGATCGACCAGCACCACATCAGCCTTGGACGCATCGATCATGCGGTGGCTGGCCGCATAAGGCGCGACGAAAACATGCGTGCGCCAGACCAGGAAGGCGCTCATGACCAGGGTGATAACGACACCAAGATAAAGCGGCCGCATCGCCGCCGGACGGAAGCGCGCCCAGCCCAGCCCTGCGAGCAGGCAGAAGGGACCGATAAAGCCATGGGCATAACGAAATCCCCAGCCATAGCCCTGCGCCAGGGCGAGGGCACAACCGGCAAAACAACCGAGCGCCAGCGGCAAGGCAATTTCCTGGCCCTTCAACGCACGCCGCCAGTGCATCGCGAAGACGCCCAGCGTCGCCAGCGGGACCATCAATATGTTGTTCCAGGCGACAAAGCGGCTGAGGTTGACCAGCGGCTGCCAGCGATCACCCAGCCGATCGAACAGGCTGCCGACCTTGTCCGCGACGCCTGCTGACGGACGGATATCGGTGGGAGGGCCGAGCGATTGCACCAGGAAGCCGGGCCACAGCTTTGCCCATATGATCACGATGGCGGCGAGGACGACGATGTGGAAAGCTGCTGCTGTCCAGCGTCGTCCAAGCAACATCCAAAGGATGAACGGCGCGATGAAGATTGGGGGGAAATGCCATTGGTGCAACCCAGCCGCCAGCAGCGCCACGGCCCCGGCGCTGACATGACCGATCACCCCTCCCCGCAGGATCAGCGCCAGCCAGATCATATTGAGCGCGAAATGCCCAGTCATGGCATAGGGCGTCATGGCCGTGACCCAGAGCTGCGTGGAAGACAGGCCCAGCAGCATCGTCACCCAGACGGCGTCGCGCCGGGTGGGAAAGAGGTGCAACGCCACGCGCCACAATGCGAACAGGCCTGCAATCAACAGCGCCGGCCCCGCAAGATTGGGATCGCCCAGCTGCCAGAAGAGCGCCTGGATCGCGCTGTTCACCGGCAGATAGGCCGCCGTCCAGTAATCGGCCGCGCCGAAGGGCGAGAAGAATTCGGGCATGATAGCCCGGCGATAGGGTTCCCACTCGGCCGGGATGGGCCTCGCGAACAGCCCTTCCCGCATATAAGCAGCGGCGAAGCGGGCGACTTCCTCATCGCGAGAGATCGCATAATTCTGGAACAGCCAATAATGCCCAGCCCAGGCGATCAAGCCAAGCAGCAGGATAAGGGGAACGATGATCCGCGCGCGGGGCGCAGGCAGCCGCAGCCCCATTCCTTCCGCGAACGGCGCGGCGAGCGTCAGCAACAACAGCCCGCCCATGAGCGCAGGAAAATCCTGGTCCAGGAAAAGAATGACGGCAAGGCTGATGCCCTGCCGGTAGGTCACATGCCACAGGAATGTCGCGCCCAGCCACAGCGTCAACCCGATGGCGCCTGCCAGAAACAGGCGGCGGGCATCGACAGGCCGGGCGGGCGAAACGTACATTCAGCCTTCCTGCGGCAACAGCGCCTGGTTGACGAAAATTCCGTCCATCTCGACCAGCAGCGGGAAATGTCCCTTATTGTTCGCGAAGAATGCGGAGGGCAGGAAATTCCTGTCGCCAAGCCAATCGATCATCGCGCGATAGCCTGTGCCGCCTTCATATATCGGCCGCACCCCGAGCTCCGTCTGTACCCCAGCCATCTCCTGAAGCGCGAGCGCAGCGCCTTCACAAACCGAAAGGTCGTGGCCCTGCGTATCCATTTTCAGGAATGGCCGTTTAAAGCCGTGCGTCGCGCGCAGTTCGGGAAGAAGGCCGTCAATGCGGCGGCACTGCATCTCGACCGTGCGAGTCACCAGATTGCGATCTGCGAAGATCGCATCCTGTTCCAGCGCAGGTTTCTTGAGCGAACTGAACTGGTCGGCCGCCATGATGTTGAAGCTCGCCATGCCGTCAAAGTCGGACAGGGCGAGACTGAAAACATGCCATTTCGCGTCCGATGCGGCCCGGCGCGATAGTTCAGCAAAAATATCCGGATTGGGTTCAAACGACAGGATCACGCCAGAAAAGCCCGCATCCTTGCGCAACATCGTCGCATATTGGCCTCGGTTCGCGCCCACGTCGAACACACAATCAATGGCAAAGGCGCTCAGAAAACGGCGCAATGCCTGAATTTCCGGATATTGGTGGACCCGCCCCGAGAGGGCGAGGCGAACCGCCAGCGCACGGTCCGTAAGTTCGCGAAGGTAGCGGTTCATCGGCGGGCGGCCAGAACGGAACGATAAACGCCGATCGTCGCCAAGGCCATATCCTTCCAACTGCCCATGCTTTCTCCATAAGCGCGCGCCGCCGCGCCTGCCGTCTGCCTGATGGCGGGGCTTTCGAGGAGCCGCAAGAGGGCTTGCGCAAGGGCTGTCGGATTTCCGGCAGGCGTGCGGATAGCCACATCGTCAGGCAGCGCTGCAAACATCCCTGCGTCAGATGTGACCATCGCTTTACCGTGGTGCAGCGCTGATAGAAACGCACCACTCGAGTCGATCTGCCGATAGGGGAAGATGATAGCCTCCGCCTTCACCATATGCGCGTCCAGCCGAGGCTCGGTAAGGAAGCCGAGATCAGTTACCAGGCGATCGGCAAATCCGGCGGAGCGCACTCTGTCGAGCAGCGGCGCAATATCTAGGAACGGTTTGCCTGCAATAGCCAGCTCGAACTCGCGCCCCGCCTGCCACAAGGACAGGCATGCCTCGATCAGGATGTCGATACCCTTATAGGGCCTGATAGTGCCGAAGAAGAGCAGGCGCGGCGCTCGCGGGTCGGCTATCGCGGCCAAGTCGGACGATGTCGCAGCCGCAAGCCGCATTGGCGGATGGGGGGTCACATGGATGCGATAGGGCTCAATGCCCTGAGCCTCCAGCGCGCGGCGCGTAGTATCGCCGTGAACAATGAGCGCGTCGAACAGATCCAACAGCGCACGATATCCGCTACCCTGCACGCCCGCATCCGCATGATAGGCGTCGGCATTGTGGACCGTGTGGACCAGCGCAGTCCGCCCCCTCAAGCGGCGCAGCAGCAGGTGGTCGGCGGGCGCGAGGGGCAACCACTGGAAATGGGCGACATCCGCACCCTCCAAAGCCTTCAGGCTTCCGAGTGCGCAGGACCCGGCATATTCAGCAGCCTTGAGCAGACGAAACGCACGGCCCTCGCCCACCTGACTGCGCAACGCCTCACTTCGCCGAAAGAAGCGGGGGTCATAATGATAGCCCGATGGCGCAATGGCGTCGGTCGCTCGCGGGGGACGGGCGAGCAGCGTCACATCGGCACCTTCGTCACCGAGCGCTGCACACAAGCTGTCATCATAGCGTCCTGTGAAAAGCGACGGGTCGACCATCGCCACCTTCATTGCCGCGCTCCCCGCAGCAGGCGGCGGAGCGAAAGCGCGTGAAGCGCTGAGGCCGTCAACAGCGTCAACGTATAAAGCGACAGAAAAGCAAGGTCGAACCGATCACCCAGCAAAGCCGCCAATGGAACGCTGAGCAACGATCCCATGAGGAACGGCAAGGATCGCTTCAGCAGATGGGCGAAGCGCCCCAGGGCAGCCTGAACATAGACCGAAACACAGATCACAGTCAGAGCCAGCAAAGCCCCATCGATCAGCAGCAGGTCGGTAATGTCGATGAAGGACCGCCCCGCAAACAACTTGGTGAATAGCCACTGCCCCACCAGCAGCAAGGCGCCCGACGCAGCCAGGGCGAAGATGAAGGCCGCGCCCAGGGAGCGGGCCAGCAACTGTCTTAACCGGGGGGCGTCGCCAGCATGGAAAGCGCGCGTGATGCGCGGCAGCGCGGCCTCGACCATTGCGCGAATGGCCATCGATAAAGCGCGGGACATCTTGAAGAAGAAGTCGAACAGCAGCATCGGCCGGGCATCGTGCGTCGCCAACGCAATGGTGAAATAGGGCGCGTTGTAGGCGACCACCTCCGATATGGTGAACAGGGCTGATGCGCCGATGTCATGCAGGTAATTGAAACGAACATGCACCCCGCCGCGGCGGAACGCCAACCATTGCTGGACCGTCATGCCGAGCCGCCTGTGAACCAAGGCGATGGCATAGCCGATGACGGCAAGACTGATGGTCAGTTGCAACATGACTGAAAGGCGCGGATCAAGCCCTTTGAGGATAAGAAGCAGCAAGGCGATGGTCATCAGCCGCCGCAGGCAATCCAGCGCTTCCCACAGAAAATTGCCGTCCACCGCTGCAAGCGCGCGCTTGGCGAGCAAGGCAGGCAAGTTGACGCAAGCGGACAGGAAGAACAGGATGAACAGCAGCGGCATCGTCGTGCCGACCGCCCCGGCCGCGAACGCCATCAGCAGGATCACCAACCCGCTGAGGATCAGCATACCGAGGAAGAGGAACAGCACGCCCATCTCTTCCGGACGGAAACCCCCTGCCCCCTCATCCCCGTGACCAAGCCAGTGACGCCTTAGCCTAGCATAGATGATGCTGGTCAGCCCGAACTCGGCGGAGATAGTGAAATTGCCGAAAGCGACGAGCAGCAGGAATGCCTGAAACTCGCGCAGGGGCAGGACGCGCACGAATACATATGTGACGGCAAAGCCCCAGATCAGCGTCAGCCCGACATTGGCAAGCTTGATAAGCGCAAGGAAGCGGGCGGACCCTTCCATCCGGGCCGCCGCCCTGCCCAGCGCGGCGCTCACCGCGCGAGGCTTCCCACAGACTTGCGGGCGCGGAAAAGGCGGTCATCGAGCGCGTAGAAATGCCGCGTGTCAGGGTCGATGCCGCTGGCGTCGATCTCTTCAAGGTCAAAGCCCGCAGCGCGGATTCGGTCGGCGAAGTCCGGTCCGTACTGGCGCACATGATCCCACTGACCGAAACGGCGTTCCCGTTCGCGCGGCGGAATATCGAAACTGCCGTCCTCGGTGGGCTTGTTCCACAGCGGAACAATCAACCACGCTTCGCCGCCGGGCTTCAGCGCACGGTGAATATTGCGCAAGACGGCATGGTCATCCGGCACATGCTCCATGACATGGCTCGCGTAGAACAGGTCGTACCGCTCCTCATCGGCCAGCGCCATCAGGTCGACGCGCCGCATGCCGTTCACCCCGTAACGATCGGGATCGAGATCGGCGGGCGTGTAGTCGGCGGCAGAGGAGAAGCGGCGCACCAGACTGCCTTCATTGGGCGCCATGTGGAGGATCGCCCCCTCCGTCGGAACCTGCAGCACCTTGCCGGCGATCAGGTGGTTCATCAACCGTTCGCGCGGAGACGCGCCGCAATTGGGGCAGCCCCATTCGGCATTGTCGCCATAGCGGAAAAAGCCGACCACAGCCTGCCCGCAGGCAGGACATGCACGGTTCGCCCGCGCGCCCATCGCCTTGCGAAGTGCCAGCATGGTCCGGGTCAGATGCTTGCCGGCGGCCTTCGCCACCCGCTGGAAAGTAATCACGCCTTTGCTCCGATCAGCATTGGGGAGGGCCTATACAATATGACCCGCCTTTGGCGAGAGGGATCAGCGCGACTTGGCCGGATTCCAGACGGTAACGGTACGGCCGCTCATCGCCTTGAACACGCCTTGCAGAGTGGCGGCATAGGCGATGAGAATATCCACCACCGCCGCCACGGGACCGCTCTTGGATCGAACGCCAAGCGCCAACAGCGCCATCCCCACCGCCGAGCCCGCAATGGCCAGCCAAGGCGAGATGCGGAGCGCCAGCACGAACGCCGCTATTGCACCGGTAAGAATGAACAGTCCACCGAACCAACGCACGATCTTGCGCGAAGCATATTTGAAGCGGTCCATCCCGCTCATCCGCCGAAGCTGCGGACGCAAATAGGCGTGGGTGTGCCAGGCACGCGCCGCAATCCGCACCTTGCGCCGATATTCGTCGCCACGCGCCGCGACCAACCGCTCGCGGGCGATGACGTCTTTCGCCTTCACCAGCCGCTTGCCCGCGAAAACCACCGCCATGGACACGGTTAGGTCATCAAGCACACTGTCCGGAAACTCGGGATAGAGGGAGCGCCGGATCGAAAAGATAGAGCCATCCGCCCCAAGCACATTGCCAGTGCGCGATTCCTCGTCCTTCAACCGCTCCTCGATCCGCCAGTAGAGCGAACCGACTGAAGCTGTCGCGCTTTCCCCTTCCCCCATATAGTGGAGCGACCCCAGAACGCCGCCAATCGCAGGATCGACATAGCGGGCGAGAAGATTGCCGATGGCGTCCGTGTCCAGAAGGACATTGGCATCAGTGAAAATCAGCACGTCGCCGCGCGCTCGAGCCGCCAGCTGCTTCATACCATGGGCCTTGCCGCTCCGGCCCGGCCCCCGGATCAGCGTCACCAAATCCCCGCTCGCGGCGAGCAGGGCAGCCGTGTCATCGGAGGAGCCGTCATCGAAGGCGAGAATCTCAAGCGCCGGATAACGCTGCTTCAGCATCGCCAGGTTGGCGAGCTTTTCCGGCATCGCGGCCGCCTCATTATAGGCGCAGAACAGAAGCGATGCCGATGGCACTTGCCCCTGCCCCGACTGCTCCGGCCGCGTCGGCAACATGCGGAGGACCAAGGGATAGACAAGAAACGGCCACAACACCCCCATCACCGACAGGATGAGGATCAGCGTCAGGAAAAGATCAACGCCGCGCATCAATAGGCCTTGTGATGCACCAGCACCCCGATCGTCGCGATGATGATACGCAGGTCACGCCAGATCGACCATTTGGTGACATATTCCAGGTCCGATTGTAACCGGTCGATCAGATCCTGATGATGATCCGTTGATCCGCGATGGCCGCGCACCTGCGCCAGCCCGGTCATGCCCGGCTTGATGCAATGGCGTTCCCAATAGCGCTCGTCCACCTCCCAATAGAGGCTGTCCCCGGCCTTGGCGGCTGCGGCATGTGGACGGGGACCGACAATGCTCATGTCTCCGCGCAGCACGTTGAAAAGCTGGGGCAGCTCGTCAATGCTGGTGCGACGCAGGAAACGGCCGACGCTCGTCACCCGGTCATCGTCCCTAGCCGTGAGCTTGTCCGCCTTCCGATCGCTTGCTTCGCTGCGCATCGACCGGAATTTGTATATGTTGAACGGGCGAGCATCGCGACCGATGCGGGGCTGCTTGAAGATGACCGGGCCCGGGCTGGTCAGTTTCACCGCGATGGCTGCTACGATCAAAACCGGTGAGACGGCAAGCGTAGCTGCCGTGGCCACAACGATGTCGAAAACCCGCTTGATGATGCGATCGCGGAACTGGAATGGTCCGCCAGCAACGATGATCGTCGGCTGACCATCAAACTCATCGACGCGTGCCGGTGCAAAGCGCAACAGCTCGGGCACGACGATCTCGCCCCGCGCCGAAAGGGACTTGAGCGCCACCGACCAGTCGCTCATCCGCTCCATGGGGCAGGCGACGATCACCCGCTCTGCCGTGCCAACCGCCGCCGCAAGCCGGGCTGCCATATCGGCGTCGTGGCGTTCAGGCCGGAGGTCGGCTGCGTCGGCGTCAATCAACTCCATGTGCGGCCGGGTTTCAATCACCACGCCATCCATGATGACGGCGGTGAGATGGGGCACCTCTCCCAACAGCCGCGCGCTGAGGCGGCCGATGGCCAGCCGGACCAGCGCAACGCTTACCGCAGACAAGCCAAGCCCGGTGATGAAGGTCAGGCGGGACAGCTGCTCCGCGATCTTGCCCAGATAGACGATCAGGAGCATCAGCAACGCCGCCTGCGCCAGCGCGAGCAGGCCCCGGACGATGCCTCGCCGGATATTGTCCAGCATGTGTATGCCGTAAGCGCCGCCCTGCACCGCCAGCAGGATGTAAAGCGGCGCGACCATCGCAAACATCACCAGCCCGTGCGGCTTGCCCGGTTCACCCAGCAACGCGCCCAGCACCAATCGGTTGGCAAGCAGAAACGACAGGAAAAGGCCCGCCAGGTCTCCAAGGAGGCATAGCAGATATAGCCGCGCTCGAACTATTTCCTTCGAAACTGTCACTTGGCGTCCTGCTTGCCCCTAGCTTGAGCGCCCCGTTGGCACCGCCACGCGCGGGTTGCAAGGGGCGACGCAATTGGCGAATATTTAGAGCGCCTTGCCCCCGTGGCAATCGCTCCAGTTTCGCTCGGGCTGAACTTGCCGAAGCCCCGTTCTCTCGACAGGAGGAGCCCTTCGACAGGCCCTAAAGACCGAACAATCGCCCTAGCGCCTTGTCGAGCATCAACAACTGCCACAACAATCGGCCGTGATCCGCCAACCCCGCCCTGTGGTCAGCCGCGACCTTGCCAAGCATCTTCGTGTCGAACCAGCCGGTCTTGGCGAGCGCCGATCCTCCGGCAATGGCCGTCGCCTCCCCCGCAAGAGGGCCGCGGAACCAGGTGCTGATCGGCGTCACGAAGCCCATCTTCGGCCGGTATAATATGTCCTGCGGCAGATATGGCTCCATCGCCTTCTTCATGAGATATTTGCCGCTGTTGCCGCGAATACGCTGAGCAACGGGCAGGCGCGCCGCGAACTCGACGAGTCGGTGGTCGAGCAAGGGCTCGCGCGCTTCCAGGCTCACGGCCATGCTCATGCGGTCGGTCTTGGTCAGGATGTCGCCCGGCAACCAGATGCGGATATCCGCATATTGCGCGCGGTCGAGCGGGTCGCGGGCAGGTGCCTGCGCCATGGTGCGAATATAACGTTCCTCGGCGCGGTAAGCGCCCAGGCGGCTACGCATATCCTGGCTGAAAAGCCGCTGGCGCAGGCCATGCGGGGTCACGCTGACCGAAGCGGCATAGGCGTCGCCGCCCTCACCCGCCAATTCCAGGAAGGTCGATTTGGCGCGGAGCGGTCGCGGAGCCCAGTCCGCCTTGGGATACCAGCGGCCCAGCGCGCCGAACAAAGGCTGGCGCACCGACGGTGGAATAAGCGCCCGGACCCGCTCTCCCTGCATTTGGAAGCGATGGCGGCGATAACCGGCAAAGGCTTCGTCGGCCCCGTCGCCCGACAGCGCGACAGTGACATTCTCGCGCGCCAATTCGCATACGCGATAGGTCGGAAGCGCCGAAGCATCGGCGAAGGGCTCGTCGAAATGGAAAGCCAGGTTGTCGATCAGGCCGTAATCGTCCGGCGACACGATCCGAGTCCGGTGATCCGTCGCAAAGCGGCGTGCGATACGATCGGCATAGATAGTCTCATCCAGGCTCGCAACATCGAAGCCGATGGTGCAGGTCTTGACCGCCTGCGACGAAGCTTCCGCCATCAGCGCCACAACGCTGGAGCTATCGACGCCACCCGACAGAAAGGCGCCCAGCGGAACGTCTGCGACCATCCGCGAACGGACCGCCTGCCGCATCAGGGCGACCAACTCTTCCTCCAGCGCTTCGGGTTTCGCCTTGCTGCGTTCAGCAAAGCTTACATCCCAATAGCGCTGCGGCTGCGGCACCGGACGGCCGCGCACCAGGCGCAGCGTCTCACCCGCGCCCAGCTTGCGCACGCCCGCCACCATGCAGGCGTCGTCGGGAACATAGCCATAGGCCATGTAATCCTCGACTGCCGCCAGATCAGGCGCGCGGCGGAGCAGCGGATGCGCGAGCAGGCTCTTCAATTCCGATCCGAAGATAAGGCTGCCGTCCGACAACTGCGCATAATGAAGCGGCTTCACCCCCAGCCGGTCACGCGCCAGCCAGAGCGATTGCGCCCGCGCGTCGAACAGCGCAAAGGCGAACATGCCGTGAAAGCGCTCGACGCAGGCTTCCCCCCATTGGCGATAGCCGTGAAGGATCACCTCCGTATCGCTGTGCGTGCGAAAGACATGCCCCTTCGCCTCCAGCTCCGCGCGGACGTCGGCAAAATTGTAGATCTCGCCATTGAAGGTGACGGCCAGGCTCTCATCCTCCGTCAGCATCGGCTGAGCGCCGCCGGACAAATCGATGATGGAAAGCCGCAGATGGCCCAGACCCACGCCCGGTGCAGTCCAGATGCCGCTGCCGTCGGGGCCACGATGCGGCATCACCTCCAGCATCGCCCGCACACGAGCTGGGTCGACCGGCTTGGCCGTTTCAAGATGGAAGATGCCCGCTATCCCGCACATGCGAAAGGGCTTTAGCGAATGCCGAGGCCGCGGTCAGCCAAATCCTTCACCTCGCCAACATCTTGTAGAAAGGCGGCGATCGCGGCATCGGCGGACATGCCTTGCCGCTCTTCGGCGGAAATCAGGATCGCTGCAGCGCGCTGATCTCCGCCGAGCAACTTCGCCTTCATCGTATCGATCTTGACCTGCGGTGCGCTGCCTGTGAGCGGCATTACGCCGACCTTGTAGAAACTGACGACATGGCGCACCACCGGGCCGGGTGCGGTGATCTGTTCACCGCGCGCATTCCCCGGTGCAGGAGCGGGCGAGGACCAGGCCCAATGCTGATCGGGATCGGCGGCGCCCTGCGCGAAGCCCACCAGCTCCCGCCCTTCCGCCTGATGGTCGAAGCTTGCGATGGCGAAATCGACCACATGTCCCGTCGCGCTGCGATATCGCGCCATGACAAGATGGTCCGCGCCATCGAAGCGCGGCTTCCAGGGGTAGCGCGGCTGTTCCGCTGTTCGAGCCCAGCCCTTCACTTGCGGTAATATGGGAGCGCCCGGCAATGGCTCGCTGGCCGCCGCGCTAACGGCCAGCCAGAGAGGTGCGGCGCCAATCGTCAGTAACGCAGCCCCCCATGCGAGCGGGAGCGAGACGACACCCCAGGACGGAGTCCTCATTCGCTCCGGGTCGAACCAGGGATCCCCCGGACGGCGATCGAAGAAGGGCCAAGCGGCCGCCATCACCACCGTCATGATGATCGCGAAGAATATCCAGCCATAGAGCACATGGTCGAACCCCACCGCCGCATCAATGCTGGTCAGATGAGCGATCAGGATCGTGGCGAACGCCCGCGCCCCATTGGCCAGCACCGAAAGCGTGAGCGCGCCCGCCATGAAAAGGATCCGCCGCCGCCAGCTGTAGAAGCACACATTGCAGACCAGCACGCCATAGGCGGTCATGGCGATCACGAACTTCGCGCCGGAACAGGCCTCCGCCACCTTGAAATAGCCCGTCGGCGTCGTGATGAAGATTCCGTCCAAATGCGCTGGGACGCCCGACAGGCTGAGGAGCAGCATGCAAAGCCGCGCAGTGATCAGTTGCAGCGGAGCGACGATCTCCTCCCCCACCGGCACCATGAAGAAGGCATAGAAAAGCGGGAACAGCAGCGCTCGCCCGACCGATGGCCCCAGCAGGGTCAAAACCGCGCCCTGCAGCATCAGGATAAGCGCGCCGTGCCGGAACAGCGCGACGCCCGCCGCCGCCCCCAGCAGCCAGGCGAAACCGCCGAGCGCGACCCCCAGCAGGCCGGGCGCCCAGGCCGCGGGCTCCAACTGCCGCAGTCCGGCCAAGCGCTGCTGCACCAGCCAGGCGATCAGGATGGGGATGAAGAGACAATGGCCGAATGTCGACGCGTTCCACCAGATGGAAACCATGCCGATGGCGTCGCGGTGGAAAAGCGCCAGGATCAGGACGCTCAACACTCCCAGCGCGGCCAGATGCCCCCGCCACCCCATGAGGGCAGTGCCGGCCACAGGCCGCAGAGAGAGCGTCCGTGACGTCATGCCGCCCGCACGTGGGCGCGCTGCGGACCAAACAGCATGTCCGGCAGATCCTTTAGCGTTTCCGACCAGCGATAACGTTCTTCCATCCGCGCCCGCGCAGCCCGGCCAAGGCGCTGCGCCCTCTCTGGATCGGCCAGCAGCGCGGCGACCTTCTCAACCTCCTCGGCCGGGTCGGCGGCGATCAGGAAATGCTTGCCGTTGCTGGCGTCGATCCCTTCGGCCGCCTCAGGCGAAGCCACGACCGGCCGTGCCATGGCCATTGCCTCCAGCACCTTGTTCTGTATCCCACGCGCGATCCTTAGGGGTGCGACCACCACATCCGCCGCCGCCAGCCAGCCGCGCACATCGGGAACGGAGCCTGTCACGATCACCCCCGGCAATTGCCTTAACACCTCGACCTGCGGAACCGGGTTTCGCCCAACGATCGCAAAGCAGGCTTCGGGATGCACCGATCGCAAGGCAGGCAAGGAATGATGGGCGAAGCTTTCCACCGCCTCGACATTCGGCCGGTAATCCATCTGGCCGGTGAAAACGATCAAAGGTCCGCTGATCCGCTCAACCGGATCGAAAGCAGCCATCGGATCGAAATAATCGAGCGCAACCCCAT
>Ga0105148_100095_pt1 | contig 13976 bp, 14 predicted proteins | sample RS_199metaG_FD_91502 | JGI IMG/M metagenome (GOLD analysis project Ga0105148, IMG submission 91502) | Switchgrass associated microbial communities from Austin, Texas, USA, to study host-microbe interactions - RS_199 metaG | ecosystem: Host-associated > Plants > Roots > Rhizosphere | place: USA... | reverse complement strand
GGCCGACCTGGGCTGGCGGGTGGGACTGGTGTTCGGGCTGATCGCGCTGGTGCTGGCGTTGCACTGGGTCGGGCGCGACGGGCTGAAGGACAATCTGGATAACCATATCAGCTTCATCGATGTGCTCTATTTCACGACCGTTACCGTCACTACGGTCGGCTATGGCGACATCGTGCCGGTAAGCCCGGAAGCGCGGCTGTTCGAGGCGCTGCTGGTGACGCCGATCCGGTTGTTCGTATGGCTGATCTTTCTGGGCACGGCTTATAATCTCTTTTTCCGCAACATCTTCTACAGGTGGCGCATGGCTCGCATTCAGGCCGATCTGCATAATCATATCGTCGTAACCGGCTTTGGCACCAGTGGCAGCGAAGCCGTGCGGGAGCTGCTGGCGCGGGGCGTCGATCCGCGCGAGATCGTGGTGGTCGATCCGCAGGAAAAGCCGCTGGTGGAAGCGGAGGATCTGGGCTGCAACGTGATGTGCGGCGATTCGACCCGGGACAAGACGCTGAAGGATGTGGCGATCGACCGGGCGCGGTCCATGATCGTGTCGGCGGGGCGGGACGATACATCGATCCTGATCACGTTGACGGCGCGGCATCTGGCCCCTCGCCTGCCGATCAGCATCGTCGTGCGCAATGAGGATAATGAGCTGCCCGCGCGGCAGGCTGGCGCAACGACGGTGATCAATCCGGTCAGCTTTGCCGGGCTGCTGCTGGCGGGCAGCACCAGCGGGCGGCACATCGCGGACTATATGGCGGATCTCGCCGCATCGGGCGGGGAGGTGAAGCTGCACGAGCGGATCGCGCTGCCGGAGGAAATCGGGCGGCCGCTGTCCGCGATAGGCACCGGCCTTGGCGTGCGCATCTACCGGGGCCAACGGGTGGTCGGCTTCTGGGAAGACGGTGCGCAAAGGCTGGAGCCGGGCGACGTCATCATCGAGATTGTTCAAGGGGATGCGACAGGCCGAGCGCGCGATCTTGCCTGATCTTTCCGTCCCGCGTGACATTTGGCGCAAAAATCCCTATGTGCGCGCCGATCATGGCAACCAAAATTCCTGAAGCGCCGAAGGTCGGCATGGTGTCGCTCGGCTGTCCCAAGAATCTGGTCGACAGCGAACGCATCCTGACCAAGCTGCGATCCGACGGCTATCTGATGTCGGCCGACTATGCCGGCGCGGACGTGGTGCTGGTCAACACCTGCGGCTTCCTCGATTCCGCCAAGGAAGAGTCGCTGGAGGCCATTGGCGAGGCGATCGCGGAAAATGGCCGCGTCATCGTGACGGGCTGCATGGGCGATGAAGCGGAACTGATCCGCCAGAAATTTCCGCAGGTGCTGGCCGTTACGGGCGCGCATCAATATGAGCAGGTGGTCAATGCAGTGCATGACGCTTCGCCGCCGGTGCCCAATGCTTTTGTGGACCTGGTGCCCGAGGGCGGCCTGAAGCTGACGCCGCGCCATTACAGCTATCTCAAGATTTCGGAAGGCTGCAACCATCGCTGCTCCTTCTGCATCATCCCGTCGATCCGGGGCGACCTGGTATCACGCAGGATCGATGCGGTGCTGCGGGAGGCGGAGAAGCTGGTCGCAGCCGGTACGAAGGAACTGCTGGTGATCAGCCAGGACACTTCGGCCTACGGCGTCGATACCCGGCATGAGCCCCGCCAGTGGAAGGGCCGCGAGGTGCGCGCGCACATGACCGACCTGGCGCGCGAGCTGGGGCAGCTGCGGTCCAGCGAGGGCGTCGCGCCGTGGGTGCGGCTGCATTATGTCTATCCCTATCCGCATGTGGATCAGGTCATCCCGCTGATGGCCGAGGGGCTGCTGACGCCCTATCTCGACATTCCTTTCCAGCACGCCTCGCCCACGGTGCTCAAGGCCATGAAGCGGCCCGCGAATGAAGCGAAGGTGCTGGACCGCATCCGCAAGTGGCGGAGCATCTGCCCGGACATCGCGATCCGTTCGTCCTTCGTGGTGGGCTTCCCCGGCGAGACGGAGGCGGACTTCCAATATCTGCTGGATTGGCTGGACGAAGCACAGCTGGACCGCGTGGGGGCGTTCCGCTTCGAGCCGGTCGAGGGCGCGGCGGCGAACGACTTGCCCGGCGCGGTGCCGGAAGAGGTCAAGGAAGAACGCTACCAGCGGATCATGGAAAAGACCGCCGCGATCAGCGCCGCGAAGCTCCAGGCGAAGGTCGGGCGCGTGCTGCCCGTCATCCTCGACGAGGTGGGCGAGGCTGACGAAGATGGCTCCATCGGCGCCACCGCGCGCAGCCAGGCGGATGCGCCGGAAATCGACGGCAATGTATTCCTGCGCGATGTCGGCGAAGGGCGCAAGGCTGGCGACATCCTCGACGTAGTGATCGAGGATGCCGACGAGCATGATCTTTATGGAGCGCCCGCGAACGCGTCCTGATATTCTGTCTTGATCGCCTTACGCATGGCGGCATCTACCGGCAGCGCGACTTCGTAAGTGCCTTCGGAATAGGGGCCGGCGCTGTAGGGGCCGATGACGACCTTGATGGCGTCGATCAGCGCGCCGCTGCTGGAGACGGGGACGAGCACCTCCTTCATCGGATCGATGCATTGGGTGAAGGGATCGTCGCCGCGCATGATCGGGCCGCCACGCTTCTTCGCCCTCGCTTGGTCCAGCCCGTCGCAGAAGCGACCGTGGATAGCCTCGGCAAAGGCGGCGGGTGACGTCATGACGGCCCGGATGCTCGTCTCCCGCTTGCGCGCCTTGTCCCATAGCAGCGCGTCATAGCCGGTCATGCCGTGCGCGCCGCCGGTATAGGTGTAGCGGCTGGATTGGAGCGAGAGGAAGCGCGGCGTATCGGCGGCGACTGTCCAGCGGGTTTCCAGGCTGTGCGCGTGGAAGGGAAAGCCCGATTGCTGCGCGGACTTGCGGTCCTGCTCGGCCATTTTCAGCGCGTCTGCCCTGCCCGTTTCCATATCCTTGCGGAATTTGGCTTCAATGGCGGGCACGGCCGCAGCCTCAGCGGGCCACGCGTAGAGAAATTCCAGCAAACCCGTCTTTTCGGACTGCTGGAACGCCTTGGCGGGCGGTGCGGGCTGCTCCTCCCCTGCCATTCGATCGACGAAATTGGCGGTCGCGATGTCGTTGCGGCGGTCCTGCGCGCCGCTTGCCGCCTCATCCTCGGGAGAGGGCGAGCAGGCGCAGAGAAGCAGGGCCAGCCCGAGGAATGGCCCCGCCTTCCCCCTATGGCAACGCTGCATCAATGCGGCTTGGCTGCCAGACAACGCTCGCTGATCGCCTTCCGCGTGTAGCTGCTCTGCAGCGCGGCGGCGGCATTCGCCCAACCTTCCGCGACCAGCGCTTTTTCGACCGCATGCGCGCCATCATAGCGCCCGCTTTCGGCCAGTTGATAGGCGCGCGCACGAAGGGCCTGAAGCCGCGCGTCGTCACCGTGCATCACCATGTCTCTCTCCTTCTTTTGCTTGGGGGCAGTCTATGCCTGTTCCCCGCGCCGCGCAAATGCGGCGGGGGCAGGCCGAGACAGCCGCTCGACGAAAATGGGGCTTTCCAACCTTGCCGTCCTTGTCCAGACTTCAACGCCATGACCAATTATGCCGACCTGCTGAAAGCAGATAACAATCAGCCCGCCCATATGATCCAGATTATCGATGCGGAGGGCTTTGAAACCTGGCTCGCCGCTCAGCCCGATCGGGCGCGCGCTATCGTCACCGCCCAGAAATTCACGGGCAAAGGCTATGAACATGCGATAATCCCCGGCGAGGGCGCGGCCGACTGGTCCGTCGTCGCAGGCGTGGCCAATGCCGGGAAGCTCAGCAGCTGGTGCCTCGCCAAGCTGGCCGAAGTCCTGCCCGAGGGGCAGTATCGACTAACCGGCGCGAGTGCGGGCCCCGCGATGCTGGGGTGGCTGACTGCGCAATATCGGTTCGACCGTTATCGCCGCGACGAGAATGCCGTAGGACCGCGCGTGCTGCTGACCAGCGAGATCGCCCAGATCGAGCCTACCGTCCGGCTGGCGCAAGCCGTGGCGCTGGTCCGCGATCTGGTCAATGTCCCGGCAGGCGACATGGGCCCGGCCGAACTGGAAACGGAAACGGCGAAGCTGGCGAAGGAGTTCGGCGCCAGGCTGACCGTAACCAAGGGCGATCCGCTGGAACAGGGTTTCCCGATGATCCATGCGGTAGGCCGCGCGGCGGGCAAAGCTTTCGCACCCCGCCTGATCGAGCTGCATTGGGGCGAGCCCAGCCATCCGCGCCTGGCCGTGATCGGCAAGGGCATTTGTTTCGACAGCGGAGGATTGGACATCAAGCCGTCATCGGCGATGCGCCTGATGAAAAAGGATATGGGCGGAGCGGCACATGCGCTCGCGCTGGCGCGCTTGATCATGGGCGCGCGCCTGCCGGTGCGGCTGCACCTGTTGATCCCGGCCGCGGAGAATGCGGTCGGGGGCAACGCCTTCCGGCCCGGCGATATATTGCGCAGTCGCAAGGGGCTGACGGTGGAAATCGGCAATACCGACGCCGAAGGCCGGCTGGTGCTAGCCGACGCTCTGGCATTGGCGGGCGAGGAGGAGCCCGAACTGGTCATCGATTATGCCACGCTGACCGGCGCGGCGCGGGTCGCGGTCGGGCCGGATCTGCCCGCCCTCTTCACCAATGACGATCAGCTTGCGGCGGAGATGGAAGCGGCGGGCAGCGAGACGGATGATCCGACATGGCGCCTGCCCCTATGGGACGGCTATGCGGAGATGCTGAAATCCGACATGGCCGACATCAACAATGCAGGCGAAGGCGCCTTTGCAGGGGCGATCACCGCGGCGCTGTTCCTGAAGCGCTTCGTGCCGCCACGGGCGAAGTGGATCCACCTCGACACTTTCGCCTGGCGCCCCTCCCCCAAGCCCGGCCGTCCCAAGGGCGGTGAAGCCCTGGGCCTGCGGGCGGTTTTCCACTTGCTGCAGCAGCGCTATGTTAAATCTGCGTAGGAATGATGCTGTAGTGGGAGGCCGTTACGCAACCGGATTGGCCATTGTGCGTTACGGGGGGCATGGATGCTGCCTCTGCACAGGATCAGACCACTGAGCTGAACCGCCCGGGTCTGAAGCCACTTGCCCAATGGATGCAAACGCTGGTCGATTATGTGCGATCCGGCAGGCCCGATCTCACGAACCGGCAAATGGCCTTGATGATGACCGTTTACATCACATCAGGCCCCCACACGGTGAGGGGACTCGCGGAAGCGCTGCACGTATCGAAGCCGGTCATCACCCGCGCGCTGAACAAGCTATCGGCGCTCGGTTACCTTCGCAGGGAGCGGGATGCGGCCGATCGGCGCAATATTTTCATCACCCGGACCCCCAAGGGGGCGGAATTCCTTGACGCCTTTCACCATTTCATCGCAGGAACCGGGCGCGATGAACGCCACGACCTCTCCTCCGCGGAACGCACCGCCTGAACGCATCCGTTTCAAACTGGACGGCCGCTCCGTCACGCTCGACAGCCGCATCCATGCGGCGCGCGGCGACCTGGCGGACTTGTCGCTCGCCGGGGTGTTGTTTTCGGCCCATTATGCCCGCGCGGTCGAGTTGACCTGCGTTGCCGCGGGCACGCCGCTGCTGTCCGCGCCTGCCATGACGGCAACGGCGGTCAGTGAATTGCTGCGCGGCGAAAGTTTTCATGCGCTGGACATCATGACTGACTGGGCCTGGGGCTTTTGCGGCCATGACGGCTATGTCGGCTATGTCCGGCGCGAGGCGCTGGACGTGCACGAAGAAACAAACCACCGAGTGTTCGCGGGCACCGCACCGCTGTTCGGCGCGCCCGACATCAAGTCGCCTGTACGGGACTATTGGCCAGGCGGCGCATTGTTCACCGGCGAAGCGGAGGGCAAGTTCATCGCCTGCGCCGAAGGCTATGTGCATGAACGGCATGCGGTGCACGCCGACGCGCTGGAATGCGACTGGGTCGCGGTGGCGCTGCGCTATCTGGGCCAGCCCTATGTGTGGGGCGGACGGGGTCATCGGGGCATCGACTGTTCCGGACTGGTGCAGGTGGCGCTCGGCCAATGCGGGATCAAGGCGCCGCGCGACACGGACCTGCAGCGCGAAGATATCGGCGCGCCGCTGCCTTCGGATGAGCCGCTGAAGCGCGGCGACTTCATCTTCTTTCCGGGCCATGTCGGCATCATGACGGACGGCGAGAATCTGCTGCACGCCAATGCCCATTGGATGGCGGTGGTCGTGGAGCCGCTGGCGGACGTCGTTGCGCGGCTGGCGGGCGATCATCCGGAACCCATTGTTTCGCGGCGGAGGATCGGCGCGTGACGCACAAGATCTTCATCGACGGCGGTGTCGGGACAACGGGCCTGGAAATCGGCGAGCGGCTTGCGGGGCGGCCTGAACTGTCCTTCATCACGCTGGACGAGGACAAGCGGAAGGATGCAGCCGCGCGGCGGGAGGCGCTGAACGCTGCCGATATCGTGATTCTGTGCCTGCCCGATGATGCGGCGCGGGAGGCCGTGGCGCTGATCGACAATGACCGGACGCGGGTGATCGACGCATCCACCGCGCACCGGGTTGCAGAAGGCTGGACCTATGGTTTTGCCGAGCTGGAGCCGGGGCACCGCGAAAAGCTCGCCAATGCGCGCTTCGTGTCCAATCCGGGCTGCTGGCCGACGGGTTTCCTGGCATTGGTGCGGCCGCTGGCGCTGGCGGGGCTGATCCCGGCGGACTGGCCTGTCACCGTGTCGGGCGCGTCGGGCTATTCGGGCGGCGGCAAGGCCATGATCGCGGAGTTCGAGGCAGCCGAGGGCGCGCCCAGCGCTTTCCGGCCCTATGGCCTCAGCCTGACGCATAAGCATATTCCGGAGATGCAGCGCTATTCCGGCCTTACCCATCCGCCGATCTTTGCGCCAGCAGTCGCAAATGCCTATCGCGGCATGATCGTCGAAGTGCCGCTGCAGTTAAGGGCCATGGCGGGTGCGCCGAAGGTGGCCGATATTCACGCAGCGCTGGCGGAAGCCTATGCCGGATCGCCAATCGTCAGCGTCGCATCGCTGGAGGATAGCGCGGCAATCGGGCAGGTCGCGCTTGAGCATGTTGGTGCGACTGACCGGCTGGCGCTGTTCGTGTTCGGCAATGAGGCGGCTGGCCAGGTGCGGTTGATGGCGGCGCTCGACAATCTGGGCAAGGGCGCGGCGGGCGCGGCGGTGCAGAACCTCAATATATTGGCGGGGCTGCCGGAGACGGCCGGGTTGCGACTTTAGCCTCTAACGTCCGCTCGCTTCAAATCAGGTCAAGAAGCCGCACATCAGGTGTCTCGACTTCGCTCGACACGAACGGGATTCATGATGGCCGATCAGTGCACCGTACCGAGCGGCGCGTCCTGAGCCAGCAGGATGATGAGCCGCTCGATCTGCCGCCAGTGGCAGAAATGGATATAGTTGCCGAGGTCGCGACTGCGGTCTGCGCGGGCGGCGGCTTCATAGCCTGCATTGTCGCCAAATGCGGCCATGAGTTCCGCCGCATCCTCATAGCTCTTTCGATCCGAAAGATATGGCAACTGCATGGCAACCCCCCCGAAACTTCACGAACCCCGATGCGTATCAGGACTCAAATTGCGTGCCATTTCCGTGGTTTAACGCAACGCTGCGCCTTTGGAGGGTGAACGGCGCGTTAGCCAAGTCCCGATGCGGCACAGATGTCCAAAGGCGGGACGGTGCGCGTCCCGATATGGCGCAGGCGGGAAAGCTGCTGGCGTTGCCGCGCCTGCCGTGGCAAGGGCTCGCCAGATGACCAACGGCAAGAAGAATCCGACCGGCGCGGGCGCCATCATCGCTCTCCTGATCCTGGCTGGGGCGATCCTGGGCGGCATGCTGGGCCAGCCTAGCGCGGGGCTGCTGGCGGGCGCAGCGCTCGGCGGGGTGATCGCGCTGCTGCTCTGGCTGCGCGAACGGGGGCAATAGCGCGCCTTGCCGCGCGGTTCATCGCAGCATAGACAGGGCGGCATGAAGAAGCATCTGATCGCCATCGCCCTAATCCTGCTGCTCCTCATCGGAGGCGCGATTCTCTATTTCGCGCAAGGGGATAAGGCGCAGCTGGCGGCGGGAGCGGACACGGGCAAGGAGCCAGTCTTCACCGCGCCGCGCAGCGAGCTGATCCCGACGATCAACGTCGCGAAAGTGAAGGGATGGGCCGCTGACGAGAAGCCGGTTCCGGCGAGGGGGCTGACCGTGGCGCGCTTCGCCGAAGGGTTGTCGCACCCCCGGTCGATGCTGGTCCTGCCCAATGGCGACATATTGGTGGCCGAGACGAACAGTCCGCCCCGGCCGAGCGGCGGCATCGTCGATCGGGTGATGACCTATCTGATGGACAAGGCGGGTGCAGGCGTGCCTTCGGCCAACCGGATCACTCTGTTGCGCGATGCGAATGGCGACGGCCGGGCGGAGGTGAAGACGGCGTTCCTGACGGGGCTGAATTCGCCCTACGGCATGGCGCTGGTCGGAGACACGCTTTACGTCGCGAATACCGATGCGCTGATGGCTTTTCCCTACAAGGCGGGTGAGACGCGGATAACGGCCAAGGGACGCAAGGTCCTGAAGCTGCCGGCCAATGCGCCCAACATCCACTGGACCAAGAGCCTGGTAGCGAGCCCCGAAGGGCTGCTCTATGTCGGTGTCGGCTCCAACAGCAATATCGGCGAGAATGGGCTGGACGGTGAGGCTAATCGCGCCGCCGTGCTGGAGGTCAATCCGAAGACCGGCGGCTATCGCATCTATGCTTCGGGGCTGCGCAACCCGGTGGGACTGGCGTTCGAGCCGAACAGCAAGACGCTGTGGGGCGTCGTCAATGAACGCGACATGCTGGGCAGTGACCTGGTGCCCGACTATCTGACGCGGGTGGAGTTCGGCGCTTTCTACGGCTGGCCCTGGAATTATTGGGGCGGTTATGAGGATCGCCGCGTCCAGCCGCAGCGTCCGGAGGTGCGGGAATATACCAAGCGGCCCGACTATGCGCTGGGCAATCATGTCGCGCCGCTGGGACTTGCCTTCGCCGACAAGATGAAGATCGGCGGAGCGTTCACGAACGGGGCCTTTGTGGGGCTGCACGGTAGCTGGAATCGCAAGCCTGCCGCAGGTTACAAGGTCGTGTTCGTGCCCTTCGCCCCCAATGGCGAGGTGGGCAAGGCCAAGCCCGTCGATGTGCTGACCGGCTTCCTGAACGCCGATGGCGACGCGCGCGGGCGGCCGGTCGATGTCGCAGGTGATGCGAAGGGCGCGCTTCTGGTCAGCGACGATGTGGGTAATGTGATCTGGCGAGTGACCGGCGCGAAATAGCAAGCAGTCAGATGGCGAGGCCGTTGCGCCCCGCCAGCTCGACGACATATTGCCACGCGACGCGACCCGATCGGCTACCACGCTGCGTCGCCCACTGAATGGCCTCCAGCGGATCGAAGCTGAGGCCGAGGCTGGCGGCATAGCCGCTGACGATATCGACATAGGCCTGCTGATCGATGGCGTGAAAGCCGAGGCTGAGGCCGAAGCGGTCGGACAGCGCCATCTTGTCGTCGATCACATCGCGTGGATTGACGGGATCGTCCTGCTCCGAAAGGTGGCGCGGGACGATGTGGCGGCGGTTGGACGTCACATAAAGGCGAACATTGGCGGGACGGGCGGCGGTGCCGCCCTGTAGCAAGGAGCGCAGCGCACGCGCATCGCCAACGCCATGTTCATCGAAGCCCAGGTCATCAAGGAACAGGATGAAGGGCCGTTGCGTCGCGCGCAGAAGGGAGAAGAGGCGCGGCAGGCTGGCCAGCTGATCGATAGCGCATTGCAGCAAGGCGATGTCCGCCCCCTCGCGCTGAAGCTGGTCGACAACAGCGGCGACCACCGCCGACTTGCCCGTACCCCGCGCGCCCCAGAGCAGCACATCATGCGCAGCATGGCCAGCAGCGTGGCGCCGGGTATTTTCGAGCAGCGTCGACTTTTGCGCGTCTATGCCGGTCAGCAGGTCGTAATTGACCGGGTCGAAGGCTTCGACCGCCCGGATCGCCGTTCCATCCCACAGATAGGCGGGCGCGCCGACAAGGTTAGCGGAGCTTGCGGGCGGCGGCGCGATGCGTTCGAGCGCTTCGGCGATGCGGCTCAAGACATTGTCGTTCATGGACCGGACTTAGCCCCCCTCCCCTGCCCCGGCAAGCCGCGCGGCCTTGTCATTCTTATGTAGTAATGGACTTTTACTCTCCGACCGCGAAGCTTATACCGCTGGGGCCGTGACCATCCCAAATCCTGCCTTCTCCACCCGGATCTGCCGCTATGGCGCCGAGGCGCTGCGCGAGGCTGCACTGCTGATCCGCGCAGGCGAGCCGGTCGCCGTGCCTACCGAAACTGTTTACGGGCTCGCCGCCGACGCAACGGATTCCGGCGCGGTCGCGGCGATCTACAGCGCCAAGGGGCGGCCGAGCTTCAACCCGCTGATCGTCCATGTCTCGGACAGGGAAATGGCCGAACGACTGGCGGTATTTTCGCCTGTCGCCGGCAAGCTGGCCGCGCGCTTCTGGCCCGGCGCGCTGACGATGGTGCTGCCGGTGCGGGAAACGAGCGGCCTGTCGCCACTGGTGATGGCGGGCCTGCCGACGGTTGCGCTGCGGCTGCCCGCGCACCCCGCCATGCGCGCGCTGATCCGCGAGAGCGGGCGCCCGCTCGCCGCCCCTTCCGCCAATCGCAGCGGCGCAATCAGCCCGACGCGGGCGGAGCATGTGCTGGCCAGCCTCAATGGCAAGGTGCGTCTGATTCTGGACGAAGGGCCGACCAGCGAAGGGCTGGAATCGACGATCGCCGCGCCGGAAGAGGATCGTATCCGCCTGCTGCGGCCGGGGCCGGTGACAACGGCGATGCTGGAACAGGCAACGGGCCTACCCGTGGTGACCGGGACCGCCGAGGCGAAGATCGAGGCGCCAGGGCAGCTGGAAAGCCATTATGCGCCGTCCAAGCCGGTGCGGCTGAATGCGTTGCGGGCGGGGAAGGATGAATATCTAATCGGCTTTGGCCTGATGCCCTGCAATGTGAATTTGAGCCCCGACGCCGATGTGCAGGAAGCGGCGGCGAATTTGTTCGCGGCGCTGCATCTCGCCGACGCCAGTGCCGCGTCGCATATAGCGGTTGCGCCGATACCGGATGTAGGGATCGGGGTGGCGATCAACGATCGGCTGCGGCGGGCCGCGGCTTAGGCGACAGCGGCGCCGTTTGCCTTCCCTCAATCGCAATCCTCGTAACCGGCGCGGCGGCATTCCCGGCGGCGTTGTTTTTCCGCCTTCTTGCGTTCCTTACCTTCGCGCGCCTCCTGCTCGCGCATGCGGCGGCCGTAGTTGCGGTCGGCTTCGTCCTGGCTCGTGGTCGCCCAGTCGGCGGCCTGCGCCCCTGCGCGGACCGGCAGCGTGGCGACGTCGAGAGCCGTCTTTGCGATGCAGCCGGGAAGCATAAGCATCATCCCGGTTGCGGCCAGTATCGCGGTCATGCGCATTGAACGTCCCCTGTAGCTATCCGGCCGCCATGGCATAGGTCAGATTAACCTCGGCCTAAGCACGACGGCCCTTCGGTTCGGCCGACGCAAGTGACACATTTGAACGGTCCGAACAGGAAGGATCCCGGCTAAATAGGGCGAAGTTCACACCGTCCTTTGCCCCTCGCCTACCCCTCGATCCGCTCGGCAAAGCCCTTGCGCAGCTTGGCGAGCTTGGGCGGGATGACGGCCATGCAATAGGGGTTCCGATCTCCGACCCGCTCCCAATATTTCTGATGATAATCCTCGGCCGGATACCAGGGCGCTTCGGGTTCGATCGTCGTGACGATCGGGTTGCGGTGATCGGGCTGCGCGCGGGCGATGGCTGCCTCCGCCTCGGCCTCCTGCTCGGCCGAATGAGGAAAGATGGCGGAGCGATATTGAGTGCCGACGTCATTGCCCTGCCGGTTCAGCGTCGTCGGGTCATGCGTCGCGAAGAATATGTCGAGCAGATCGCCATAGGAAATCACGTCCGGGTCATAGGTGATGCGGATCGCTTCGGCGTGCCCCGTCGTGCCGGAACAGACCTGCTCATAGGTGGGGTCAGGCAGCTGGCCGCCGATATAGCCGCTCTCGACCGAACGGACGCCTTTCAGATTCTGATAGACCGCTTCGGTGCACCAGAAGCAGCCGCCTGCCAGCGTCGCGATTTCTTCGGCCATGTGCCTGTTCCTTATCCTGTTTGGCCACGAAGATAGGGTCGGTCAGGCGGCGGTTCCAGCCTTGGCAGCGGCTTCCGCTTTCGCCCTTTCCTCGGCGACCAGTTCCTTGCGCGACAGTTTGCCGACGAGGGTCTTGGGCAGGCTCAGGCGAACTTCCAGGTCGCAGACCTTTTCATGCTTGCCGAGTTGCGGGTTGAGCCATGCCTTGAGGCCATCAGCGTCAATCTCCGCCCCTTCCTGAAGCGTGACGAAGGCCTTGGGGCATTCGCCACGGTAGGTGTCCGGGATGCCGATGACGAGCGCTTCCTTGACTGCCGGGTGGTGGTACAGCACCTCCTCCACCTGGCTGGGGAAAACCTTGAAGCCGCCGACAGCGATCATGTCCTTCAGCCGATCGACGATCTTCACATAGCCATCTTCATCAATCAGGCCGACGTCGCCGGTGCGCAGCCAGCCGTCGGTGAACACTTCCTTGTCGGCGTCGGGCCGCTGCCAATAGCCTTTCATGATCTGCGGACCGGAAAAGACCAGTTCGCCGGGCTCTCCGGGTGGCGGCGGGCGGCTTGGGTCTTCACGATGCACCAGCTTTACATGGGTGCCGGGGATCGGCTGGCCGACCGTGCCGGGCTTGTTTAAGCCCTCGTAAGGATTGGAGCAGACGACCGGGCTGCTTTCCGTGAGGCCATAGCCTTCGCAGAGCTTGGCCCCGGTCGCCGCCTCAAACCGCTGCTTGAGTTCCAGCGGCAGGGGCGCGCCGCCCGAGATGCAGAGGCGCAGCGATGAAAAATCGATGTTCGGCGTCGCCGGATGGTCGAGCAACGCCTGATACATGGTCGGCACGCCGGGCATGGAGCTGGGTTTCGTCCGCTGAATGGCGGCCAGTACCTGCACGGCTTCGAAGCGGGGCAACATCACCATCTCGCCGCCGTTCAACACGGTGCGGTTGAGGACGCAGGTGTTGGCGAAGACGTGGAAGAAGGGCAACACCGCGATGATGCGGTCGGTCGCTTCGGGATGCGGATCGATCAGGCGGACCTGCCGCGCATTGGCGGTCAGGTTCTGGTGCGTCAGCATCGCGCCCTTCGGCCGTCCGGTGGTGCCGCCGGTATATTGCAGCAGGGCGACGTCATTGACCGGATCGATTGCTACCGGCGCCGGATCTTCACCATGACGCAGCAGGTCGGCATAGTTGGTGATGCGCGGATCATGCGGCAGGGGCGCAGTTTCGCTGCGCTTGAAGATGCGGAAGAGGACCGACTTGGCGGGCGGAAGCGCGCTGGCGACACAGCCGACGACGAGCCGTTCCAGGCTGCTGTTATCCAGCACCTCCAGCGCAGTCGGTAATAGCGCCTTGGCAGAGAGCGTGAACAGGATCTTGGTCCCGCTATCCTCGACCTGATGCTCCAGCTCGGCGGCGGTGTAGAGGGGCGAGAAGTTGACCACCGTCGCTCCGGCCATCATCGCTCCATAGTAGCCGGCGACATAATGGGGAACATTGGGGAGGTAGAGACCGACGCGATCGCCCTTTTGCACGCCCATGTCCTGCAGGCCCTTGGCGACGCGGCGGATCATGAGAAGCATGTCGCGATAGCTGGTCTTGCGGCCGAGAAAGTCGATCATCACCGCGTCGGGCGTTGCCGTCGCGCTGTTCACGACCATGTCGACCATCGACATGGGTGGGAAGGACTGATCCCAAGGTGAGGGATGATTATAGCGGTCCAGCCAGACCTGCTCGCTGCTCTCCATTGCTGAAGGTGTAAGTGAGGTGG
>Ga0105148_100092_pt1 | contig 14396 bp, 16 predicted proteins | sample RS_199metaG_FD_91502 | JGI IMG/M metagenome (GOLD analysis project Ga0105148, IMG submission 91502) | Switchgrass associated microbial communities from Austin, Texas, USA, to study host-microbe interactions - RS_199 metaG | ecosystem: Host-associated > Plants > Roots > Rhizosphere | place: USA... | reverse complement strand
GTGCAGAGCAAGATCGAGGATCGCTATCGCCAGTCGGTGATCGCGTTGCTGACCCCGATCCTGGGCGACGGCAAATTCTCGACGGAAGTGCGCGCCGAACTCAATTTCGCCGAACGTCAGGCGACCCGCGAAACCTATCCGCAGGACGAAGCGCGTCTGCGCACCGAAACCGGCAGCTGGGCATCCGACCCGCGGGGTCAGGGCGCTGGCGGCGAGGCGAGCGGTGTGCCGGGTGCGCTCAGCAATCAGGCGCCGGTCAACCCGACCGTCACCCAGACCAACCCGAACGGTCAGGCCGTGTCGCAGGGCTCGCAGGCCAGCCAGCCCGCGACCCCGGCGAGCGCGCCGATGAAGACCGAAGAAACCTTCAACCGCAGCTTCGAACTCGGCCGTGAAGTGTCCGTGACCAAGGACGCGATCGGCACGGTGAAGCGCCTGTCCGTTGCCGTCGCGCTCGACAATGGCGCGGATGGCAAGCCCCGCTCGGCGCAGGAGATTGCTGCCCTTGAAGCGCTGGTGAAAGGCGCGGTCGGCTTTGATCAGCAGCGCGGCGACGTGGTTGCTCTGTCCTCGCGCAGCTTCGTGAAGGCCGAGGAAGTGCAGGCCCCTTGGTATGAGGCCGACTGGGTCTCGCCGCTGGTGCGCAATCTGTCCGCTCTCGCCGTCGCCCTGCTGGTGATCTTCGGCATCGGCCGCCCGCTGCTGAAGCGCCGCGCCGCCGCACAGGAAGCAGCCGCTGCCAACATGGCCGCGCAGGGTCAGAAGATCGGCCGCGAAATCTCCACCGAGATCGGGCGTCAGGCCAGCATGGCGCCTGCTGGCGGTCAGGCCGTCACGCTCGACATGATCTCCTCCACCTATGACTATGCGCAGCGCGCCGACCTCATCCGCAATTTCGTGAAGCAGGACCCGGATCGCGCCGCCCTTGTCGTCCGCGACCTCTTGAAGGAAGGGAAGAAGGACAATGGCTGAAGCCATGCAAGCTGCCGCGATCAAAGGTAGCGCCGCCGCCGCCGTCCTCCTGATGCTCTTTGATGAGGATGAAGCCGCGCAAATCCTTTCGCGCCTGGAACCCGACGAAGTCCGCCAGCTCGGTTACGCGATGTACGACGTCGCCGATGTGCAGGTCGAGGAAGTCAATGAGGCGCTCGACCATTTCGTGACCAAGGCGAAGAAGCGCACCACCATCGGCTATGGCGCGACCCGCCATATCCGCGGTGCGATGACCAAGGCCCTGGGCGAAGAGCGCGCCGAAACCATCCTGGCGCGCATCACGCCGCCGACCCGCTCGACCCAGCTGGAAATGCTGAAGTGGATGGACGCCAAGGAAGTGGCTTCCCTGATCGAGGCGGAGCATCCGCAGATCATGGCGATCGTGCTGGCTCATCTGGAAGCGCCCGTCGCCGCCGATGTGCTGCAACTCCTGCCCGCCGAATATCAGGAAGAAATCGTCTATCGCATCGCGACGCTGGGGCCGGTGTCCAACGAGGCACTCGATGACCTGGAGCAGTTGCTGCTGCGCGGTTCGACGGCCAAGAAGCAGGGCGCGCAGTCGCAGCGCGGCGGCACGATCGAAGCGGCCGCGATCATGAACAATGTCCGCAAGGAAAATGAGCAGCGGATCATGAAGGCGGTGGCCAAGCGCGACAAGATGATCGCGCAGACCATCGAGGAAGAGATGTTCGTGTTCGATAACCTGATCGACATGGATGACAAGAATATGGGCACGCTGATGCGCACCATCGACAGCAGCGTGCTGGTCGTGGCGCTGAAGGGCGCGAACGACATGCTGAAGGGCAAGATCTTTGGCTCCATGTCGGCGCGCGCGGCGCAGGCCATCGCCGACGAGATCGAGGAACGCGGGCCCATCCGCCTGGCCGAGGTGATGGAGGCGCAGAAGCTGATCATCGCCACCGCGCGCCGCATGGCGGACGCTGGCACCATCATGCTGGGCGGCAAGGGGAACGACTTTGTTTAAGGTTCTGGGCGCCAGCAGCAGTCATGACGTCGCCAGCATTCCGCTGGGCGGCATGGGTCAGGTGAAGAGCGGCGGCTTCCGCAGCCTGTTCAACGAAGGCCCGATGGCCGCGATGGCGATGCACGATGCCGCCAGCGCGCCGATGACCGACGAGGATATTCTGGAGCAGGCGCGTATCGAGGCCTTCGCCCAGGGTTTCGACGAAGGATGCCGCGTGGTCGGCGACTCCCAGGCGGCCGAAGCGGAAGCCCGCAATCGGCTGGCCGAGGCAATCGAGCTGCTGACCCCCGCGCCCAGCGGCATGCTGTCCACCATGTTGTCGGCTACGGTCGTCCGTCTGGTCGAGCAGATCGTCGGCGAGGTCGAAATCGATATCGAACGGCTGGTGCAGCGCTGCGACACGGTTGCCGCCTTCATCGAGGACAATGACCCCAAGGGCGCGCTGCACCTGCATCCCGAAGACATCACACTGCTTCAGGATCAGGAAGTCGGCGTGCGGCTGGTTGCGGATCAGGCGATGCATCGCGGATGCGTGCGGCTCGAAACCGCCGACGGTTGGGTCGAGGATGGCCCGGATGTGCGACTGTCCCGCCTGCGCGCCCTACTCGACGATATGGAAGGCAAGGCGTGATGGGGACTTGGGCGTGATCAAGGCTTCGCTCGCGCAGGCGGAGACGCTGTTCGACCATCTGCAGGTGCAGAACCGTCAGCCCCGCCATGTCGGGCGGCTGGTCAGCCATGATGCGGGCATGCTGGAGGTCACCGGCTTCCGTAAGCCGATCGGCGCGGGCGCGCGGGCGATCGCTTCGGACGGCACCGTCTGCCGCGCCGAAGTCGTCGGCTTTCGCGGCGACAAGACCTTGCTGGTACCGCTGGACGCCGACGCGCCGCTGGAAAACGGCGCGCGGGTCGAGCCGGACAGCCAGGCGACCATGGTTCAGGTGGGTGATGGCCTTATCGGCCGCGTCATCGATGCGATGGGCCAGCCGCTCGACCGCAAGGGACCGATTATCGCGGGTGGCAGCTGGCCGCTCAATGGCGTCAAGGGCAATGTGCTCGACCGGGGGCGCGTGACCGAGCCTTTCGACCTGGGCGTGCGTGCCGTCAATGCACTGCTGACCGCTGGCCGTGGTCAGCGCATCGCGATCATCGCGGGCTCCGGCGTTGGCAAGTCCGTCCTGATGGGCCAGATGATCGCAGGCGCCGAAGCCGACATCGTCGTTGTGGGCCTGATCGGGGAACGCGGCCGCGAGGTCAGCGATTTCCTGGAAACCAAGCTCAAGGGCGCGATGCACAAGTCGATCGTCGTCGCCGTGCCCGCCGATCATCCTCCGGTGCTGCGCCTGCGCGCCGCCGCCCGCGCTACGGCCATCGCCGAATATTTCCGCGCGCGGGGCAAGAAGGTGCTGCTCCTGATCGACAGCCTGACCCGCTGCGCCCATGCTCAGCGCGAGATCGGCCTGGCGCTTGGCGAACCACCCGCGATGAAGGGTTATCCGCCCTCGGCCCTGGCTCTGATCCCCCGCCTGGTCGAGCGGGCGGGCGTCGATAGCCGCACGGGCGGTTCGATCACGGCGCTCTACACCGTGCTGGCCGATGGCGACGACACTGACGATCCGATCGTCGACGCCGCCCGCGCGATCGTCGATGGGCATTTCGTCCTGTCGCGCCATCTGTCGGAGCAGGCGATCTTCCCCGCCATCGATATCGGCAAGTCGCTGTCGCGCGTCATGGCCGATGTCGTGCCCGACGAGCATCGCATGGCCGCCGCCGCCTATCGCCGCCTCTGGGCCGCTTATGAGGAAAATCGCGACCTGATCCTGATGGGCGCATACCGCCCCGGCAATGATCCGGTGATCGACGAAGCCGTGCAGCGGCGGCAGGAGATATTGGACTTCATCCGGCAGGATCAGAAAAGCCGCATTGATCTCGACACCAGCGCTGGCGCGCTCATCGCCGAGTTCGGCGCATGAAGGGCGCGCTCAAGACCCGCCAGCGCATCCTGCGCGTCCGCCATGTCCAGCATGCCATGGCGGTCGCCGAAACCGCGCGCGCGCGGGACGAGGCGGACGGCATCGAACGCAATGCCGATCGGCTGCGCAAGGTGCGCGGCGATCTTTTTTCCAACCCGGGCATGGCAACTGGCGCGAATTTTGCAGCGATGCAGGAACTGGCGGGCCGTCTTGAACAGGCGGGGCGGCAGTTGGACGGCGCGCTCTATGACGCACGCCGCAAGGTCGAAGTGAAGGAAGGTCTCAGCCAAGTGGCTAATCGCGACCGCGAAATTGCCGAAAAGCTCCAGGACCGCGCTCGCGCGGACCTGGAGGAATGGCGCGAGAATAAGCTAGCGGCTTTGCCGCGCTATCGTCGCATGCAACGGACAGGGGGTGTCTGACATGAACATGCTAACTAGCCTCAAGGCACTGCTTTTCTCCTCCGCGGCCGTGCCGGGGACGGCCGCCGCAGCGGCGCCGGGCCAGGGCAAGGCCGATTTCGCGGCGATGCTGAGCGGATCGATGGAGGAAGCGCTTCCCGGTGCCGCCGCGCCCGGCATGCCGCAGACCGATGCGGAAGCGCCTGTCGTCGCCGCGCCGGACGTCCAGCCCGATTTCGATCAACTGGTCCAGCCGGCCGCTGATGATCATGTGCCGTCCGGTCTGGCCGTTGCGGTCGCAGCGGGGAAGGGGATGCCGACTGCGCTTCCGCCGGGCCTCGCCTTGGGGCTGGTCAAGCGTCAGACGGATGTGCAACCCGCACCCCAGCCGGAAGGCGAACCGGAGGCCGTTGCCGTAGAGGCTGGCCCGCAGCCCGCAGCTGCGCAGCCTGATGCGTCAGTTGAAGCTGTGGAGGTCAAGTCCTCCGGCAAGCCGCATAAAGCCCATCAGAAGAAAGACGTGGCGACCGAACCGCGCCCGCTTGCTTTGCCGACCGTCGCCGAAACCGACGCGGAACCCGCGTCGAAGCGGGGCACTCGCGAGGAAGCTGAGGTCGGAGCGCTCACAGCGGTTTCCCCGGAGGCCGTGCCAGTGATCGCGCCCGTACTCGCTGTCGCACCCACGCCTGCGGCTGCTCCCGCACCGCTCGTCATCGACACTGCACAGGCCGAAGGCGACCAGCCGGTCGCGCCGCAGCCCGTCATGCCCGCCGCTCTTCCGGTGGCCGCTAGCGCGCCGGTAGCTGCCCCGGTTGCGAAAGACATTCCGGCTGCGGCCCTGCAAAACACTCAGCCGGTTGATCTGGCCGCGCCCATCGCTGTGACCACGAAGGACGAACCGGCAGCGGAAAGCCCCGCGCCTGTCGCCAAGAGCACGGCCCCTTCAACGCCCATAGTCGATGGGAAGCCGGTGAAGGCCGAGGCGCTGGCACTGCTGCAAATCGTGCGGGAGCAGCTGTCCGGCCGCCAGTCCGCCCAGCCTGTAAGGGTAGGCGAGCAGGTTTCGGCCGCAGCGTCCGCGAAGGACAAGCCCGCCGCGCGTCACGTGGAGGCCGTCTCTGTTTTTCCGATTGCTGCGCAGCCGTTTGACGCTGCGCCCCCGGCCTCTGGCATCGCCAGTCAGCCCATGGCGGTGCAGGCTGCCGCACCCTCCGTCCCGGTCGTGGACCTTTCCGCCAGCCTTGGCGCGCAGATGGTGGACATGGGCGTGTCGGGCCAGTGGATCGACGGCCTTGCCCGCGACATTGCCGGCCTCTCCGCCAATGGCGCGCAGGGCCGGTTCCAGATCGACACGCATCATCTGGGCGCTGTGCAGGTGGATATCCGCCAAGGCGGCGACGGCGCAGCCGTCAGCCTGACCGTCGCCAGCGAGGCCGCCGAGGCGGCGTTGCGGCAGGACAGCGACCGGCTGAAGCTGGACGCGGGCCTTGCCGCCGTGCGCATCTCCGATGTCCGGGTAGAGCGGGCAGCGCCGGTCGCGGAAGCTCATCGCGTCGACACGGGCAACCCATCCTCCTCGCAGCAACAACCGCAGCAGCAGGGTTCGCAGACCGCCTCCGCCTGGCAGCAGAACAATCAGAACATGGGCCAGCCCCAAGGCCAGCAGGGCCGCTGGCAGGGCCGTGAGAATAATGCTTTCGGCCCTAAAGGCTCTGCCGATCCTGCCGTTCTTAACCATGCGGATGCACAGCCGCGCGCCCAGGACGCGGTGCGCGCGCGCTACGCATAAATTCCAGGATATTCGGGGGATCAGCAAATGAGTGACGAGGCGAAGGCGAAGAAAAAGAAGGGGGGAGGCATGAAGATGATCCTCCTGATCGTCGTCGCGCTGGTCCTTGGCGGTGCTGGCACGGCTGGGGGGCTCTATGCCGCGGGTTTCTTCAGTTCGAAGGAAGAAGGCCCGAAGGAAGATCCCAACAAACCCGTTCTCGTCCTGGCGGGCGAGAGCGCGGAGGAAGTCGCCAAGGCGCATGGGATGACCGGCGGCGAGGGGCATGGGGAAGGCGGCGGGCATGCGCCTGCGCATCCCGGCAAGGGCATCGACCTGCCCACGCCCGCCAATCCGGCCGCCTATCAGGCCACCTATTTCCAACTCCAGGCGCCCTTCACCTCCAACATGTCGGACACCGATGCCTTCGCACAGATTTCGGTCGCGGTTTCGACCTATTACGACCTGCGCGTCGTCGAGGCGATCAAGACGCATGAGATGGCGATTCGCAGCCAGGTGCTGATGCTGCTCGCCCAGCAGCCCGAGACAATGCTCGCGACGCCGGAGGGCAAACGCCAGCTTCAGGGCCGGATCAAGGGCGCAATCAACGATGTTTTGAAGCAGAAGACCGGATATGGGGGCGTGGATAACGTTTATTTTACCAATTTCGTTATTCAATAGGGGCGCCTGATAGGCCGGGAAGTCCCCTGGCTCTTGAGGGCAGGGGACTATCATGAACGACGTTCAGACCTACGCCTTCGGGCGAGGGGAATCGCAGACACCGCAAATGCTGTCGGGACTGGACCGGCTGAGCGAAAAGCTCGGCCGGCGTTTGCGCGCCCTGATCGAGCCGATTTCAGGCGTGCGCCCGCATATCGGGGTGGCCGATGCGCAGGTGCTGGACTTCGCGACATGGTCGGCCGATGTCCCGGCCTTCACCAGTATCGGCGTCTATCGTATGGCGCCGCTGAAGGGGCAGATGTTGCTGCGCATGGACGCGGCCATGATCTCGACCCTTGTCGATTGCTTCTATGGCGGCCTGGGAGCCCGGCCGCTGCCCGCGCGCGGCGAATTCACGCCGACGGAGGACCGGCTGATCAGCCGCATTTCGGAAGGGCTGATCGCGCGTCTCGTGGATAGCTGGGCCGACATTCTGCCGCTGGAGCCGGGCCTGATCGTGCGGGAAAGCGGCATCGGCTTCGCTTCGGCGGCTCAGCCGGGCGAGCAGATGGTGCTGCAACGCTTCAAGCTCAGCATCGCGCGGGATCAGGAATGGCCTATCGACCTGCTGTTCCCGCTGTCCTCGCTGCGCGCCGTCGAACCTCTGATGGGATCGAAGGCGCAGGTTGACGAGGAACGTGTGGACCCCGTCTGGCAGGCGCGCATCGCCAATCGCATGCGCGACATCCGCCTGCCCGCACGCACCGTGCTGGCGCGCCCCAATCTCTCGCTCGCCGACCTCATGCAGTTGAAGGCGGGCGACATCATCCCGGTGACCATCAGCCGCAGCCTGCCGCTGATCGTGGGGGATCGCATCGTCGCCCATGGATCGATCGGCGATCAGGACGGCCGCGCCGCATTCCAGATAGAAAAGCTTTCACAAGGACCTGAACAATGAGCGACATGAGCGAAGCGCCCCGTATCGACAGCTTCGGCGATGAAGGCGGCAGCCGGATGGCGAACAACCGTCAGTTCCGCCTGCTGGCTGACATTCCCGTCCGCATGTCCGTGGAAGTCGGATCCACCTCGCTGCGCCTGGCGGAGGTCATGGACCTCGCCGAAGGCAGCATCGTGGAACTGGACCGCCAGGCCGACGACCTGCTCGACATCATGGTCAATGGCGCCCTGATCGCCAAGGGCGAGGTGGTGACGGTGAATGGCCGCTATGGCATCCGCATCGTCGATATCGCGGCCGCCGAAAGCCGTCTGGCGGGGGTCGAACGGCGCGGCTGATCGCGCCGCACGCGCTTTTCCCTTGCTGCGCGGCGATCTTTCTGATTCGGAAAGACGATTAACCATCATTGCGGACTGCGCCCCATGTTCTGGTATTTCGTCAAATTGCTGATCCTCTTGCCGCTGGTGGGCGGCATGGCCTTCGGCGCGCTCTGGCTGTGGCGCAAATATCAGCCCGGCATGATGGCGGGTCAGGATGGCCGGTCGCTCAAGATGCTGGAGGCGCTGCCGCTCGGCACCTTCGGCAAACTGGCGGTGGTCGAGTTCGAGGGCAAGAAGATCCTCCTTTCCGTCACGCGCGGCCGGATCGAAAAGATTGCGGAAGGCGATCCCTATCGTGCGCGCTAAGGCGCTGCTGATCGGCGGACTTGCGCTGACGGTCGGCCTCTTGCTGGCCGAACCTGCTCTTGCGCAGGCTGCTGCGCAGGCCGCGCCTGCCGCGCCTGTCGATAATGGCGGGGCGCTGACCCGCGCCATGGGCCAGATTTCGGGCGACGGCCGTTCGCTGTCGCTGTCGCTGCAGATCCTCGTCCTCATGAGCCTGCTGTCGGTTCTGCCGTCGCTCGTGCTCATGATGACCAGCTTCACCCGGATCATCATCGTCCTGTCGCTGCTGCGCCAGGCGCTCGGCCTGCAGCAGACCCCGCCGAACCAGGTGCTGGTGGGTCTCTCGCTGTTCCTGTCGCTTTTCGTGATGCGCCCCGCCATCGACCAGATCAACGCACAGGCATTCGATCCCTATGGCAAGGGTCAGATCAGCATCGAGGAAGCGGTCGGCCGCTCGGGCAAGGTGCTGCACGGCTTCATGACCAAGCAGACCCGCGAAACCGACCTCAAGCTGTTCGCCAACCTCGCCGAAGCGCCCGCCTTCCGCTCTCCTGCCGACATTCCCTTCTCGATCCTGCTGCCCGCCTTCGTGACGTCGGAATTGAAGACCGCGTTCCAGATCGGCTTCATGATCTTCCTGCCTTTTCTCATCATCGACCTGGTGGTCGCCTCCACGCTGATGGCGCTGGGCATGATGATGCTGTCACCGACGATCATTTCCATGCCGTTCAAGCTGCTGCTGTTCGTGCTGGTGGATGGATGGGCCTTGACCATGGGGTCGCTGGCAGGGTCGTTTGCGACATGAGCAGGGTCACTCTCCAAACGGAGGTGAGGGGGTAGGCGCCATGGACAACGCCGACTTCTTCATGGGCCTCGCCCAACAGGCGCTCTGGATCACGGCGCTCGCCGCCGCGCCGATCCTGATCCCCGCGCTGATCGCTGGCGTCCTCATCGGCATGGTGCAGGCGGCGACCTCCATAAACGAACAGACGCTGAGCTTCATCCCCAAGATCATCGTCGTGGGCGGCATGCTGGTGCTATTCGGCGGGTCGATCCTGGTGCTGATCGCAGACTTCACCCGCGAGATATTCGAGCGCATCCCGGACCTGCTCCAATGATCGCGCCCGGCTTTGCGAATGTGGAGACGCAGCTGTGGATCTGGCTGATCGCCATGATCCGGCCCGGCGCGGCCTTCATCGCGGCGCCCGTCTTTGGCGCGCCTGCCGTGCCGCTGCCGCTGCGCTTCATCCTGTCGCTCGCCCTGGGCCTTGCCGCCCTCAACAGCGTCACCATTCAGTTGCCGCAGGATGGCCTCGCCAGTTTCCAGGGCGTGATGCTGGTCGCGGGCGAAGTGCTGGCCGGGCTCGCCATGGGCTTTGCGGTGCAGATCGGCTATGCCGCCGCCTTCGTCGCGGGCGAGACGATCGGCAACGCCATGGGTTTGAACTTCGCCGCGATGGTCGATCCGTCCTCGGGGCAGGCGACCCAGGCGGTCGGCACCTTCCTCTCCATTCTCGCAACCTTCCTGCTGCTGGGCATGGACGGTCATCTGATGCTCGCAAGCTTCGTGGTGCAGAGCTACAAGGCGCTCCCTCCTGGCGGCGCGATGATGAGCAATGATGCGGTCTGGCACCTTGTCCAGTTCGGCGGGTCGCTGCTCGGCGCAGGCGTCACGGTGGCGCTGCCCGTCGGCTTCGCGTTGGTGCTGGTGCAGATCATCATGGGCATGCTCGCGCGCAGCGCACCCTCGCTCAACCTCTTCGCGGTCGGCATGCCCGTCGCGGTGATGGCGGGACTCATTCTGCTGGCCATTGCCGCGCCGGTGATGGGGGATGGCCTGACCGCCGCGCTCAAGGCCGGGCTCGACCAGGCCCAATCGATCGCGGAAGGGCGCTGAACCATGTCGGGCAGCAATGGCGGCGGTGAAAAGACCGAGAAGCCAACCCAGAAGAAATTGCAGGACGCCGCCAAGAAGGGCGACATTCTTCAGTCCAAGGAGCTGGCGACGGCGCTCGTCGTCATGGCGGGCATCGGCTGGATCGCGGTCACCGGACCATCTGTCGTCGAATCGCTGTCCCAGATGCTGATCGAAGCGCTGCGCTTCCGCCGAGAGGACATCATGGACTTCGCCCCCGCCGCGCGCGGCATGAGCCTGCTGACCGGCATTGCCTTGCCGGTTGGTGGCATTTTGCTGGCGACAACGCTTGCCGCAATTGCCGGGCCTGCCATCCTCGGCTCGCTCGGCTTCCGTCCCGGCGCGTTCGCGCCCAAGGCGTCGAAGCTCAATCCGGCGGCGGGCTTGAAGCGCATATTCGGCATGCAGGGCCTTATCGAACTGATGAAGTCGATCGCCAAGGTGGCGCTCCTCGGCTCCATCGGCGTCTGGCTGATCTGGGACCGGCTGACTGCGATCATCGGCCTTGGTTCGTCAGGCCTCGCGCCTGCCATGTCGGACCTTGGCAACATGTTCATCATGACCTGCCTCGTCATGGCGGGCGGCCTGTTCCTGATCGCCGGCATCGACGTGCCCGCGCAGATCATGCAGCGGTCCAAGCGGCTCGGCATGAGCAAGCAGGACATCAAGGACGAGAATAAGGAAAGCGAAGGCTCGCCCGAACTCAAGGGCCACATCCGCCGCCGCCAGTTCGAGGTGCTGAGCGGATCGACGCGCAAGGCCGTGGCGGAGGCCAGCGTCATCATCACCAACCCGACCCATTTCGCCGTCGCCCTGCGCTACAAGCCGGGGCAGGACGCAGCGCCAGTCGTGGTGGCCAAGGGATGCGACGCGATCGCCGCCGCCATCCGCGAGCTGGCCGACCAGAATGGCGTCACGGTCCTCCAATATCCCGATCTTGCCCGCGCCATCTACTTCACCTCGCGTGCGGGCCAGATCGTCAATGAAGGGCTCTACATGGCGGTCGCGACCGTGCTCGCCTTCGTTTTCCGGGTGGAAAACCGGATGGCGAGCGAGATGGACCGGCCCTTTATCAGCGTACCCGACGATCTGCGCTTCGACGCCGACGGGCGGAAGCTCTGAAAAAAAGAGCCAAGGTGAACTAAATCTTAGGCATTGCTGGCCGTAATATATTCACGGGGACGCATTAGGATGGTGCGTCATGAACGAATATGTTTCGCGGAGCGAGTTAACGCAGGTTGATCGGGTCTCACCCCGAGTGCCTTCGGCCGTGCCCGCGGTCCAGCCGGTGACAGCGCAGCAGGGCGTCGATCCCCATGCGGGCAAAACCCACGACTGGGGCAGCGGCGCTGGTCTTTCCGAAGATGATCTGGCGAGCGCGGCGGAATATGCAAAGGTCCATGCCAAGGTCGCCGATATTCTGGCAGACCTGCGCGCGGCAAGCGCTCCCACAATCGAAGACGCGGAGGCGGAGATCCAGTCGCTGCTGCCAGCGCCGATCATATTGGTGCCGCTGCCGCCTGCTTCGAAGGAAGCGGTGGAAAGCGCCGTGACGCTGGGCAAGCGCATCGCCGAGCAGGCGAGTTACGCGCATGCCGCGCAGGCGCATCTGCGCCGCGGAACGGTGGATCAGCTGCTTTCGTCCGGCAATTGAGACAGATCGTCCAGGCGGGCGACCTTTCTTAACCACGAAAATCTTTCCTAAAGGTCTTCGCCCTAGAGCCGTTCTCACTTTCGAAAGGACGGATGGATGACCTCGGTAAGCGGCAGCATAGCGACGGCCCTCGGCATTGGATCGGGTATCGACACCAGTGCGCTGGTCAGCAGTCTGGTAAGCGCTGCGCGCGATCCCAAGCAGAAGGTCATCACCGACCGGCAGACCACCAATAATGCCAGGATTTCGGCGTTGGGGTCGGCCTCCAGCTCGCTCGACACCTTTGCCGATGCGTTGAACAGCCTTCTCGCCGGGACGGGCTTTGCCGGATCGCCTGCCTCCAATGATCCCAGCATCGCCGCCGTCAGCCTGCTGCCTGGCGGCGTACCCAAGCTGCCCGCCCAGCTTGAGGTGCGGCAGCTCGCCGCCGCCCAGACCATCGCGTCCGCGCCGGTCGCGGGGGCGACCGCCTCGACCCAGCTTGGCGCAGGCAGCTTCTCCCTGCAGGTCGGCAGCGGCGCGGCCGTGCCGATCACGCTGACCGCGCCCAATAGCAGCTATGCTGATCTTGCCGCCGCGATCAATGCGGCAGGAACTGGCGTCACCGCCAGCGTCATCACTGATAATCAGGGCACGCGCTTGGTCATGAAGGGCGCGACCGGCGCGGCGAACAGCTTCACCTTCACGAATACGTCCGCGAACACGGCGCTCGACGCCTTCACATGGGACGGCGCAGCGGGCGGCATGACCCGCCAGGTTGAAGCCAAGGACGCGATCATCCTGCTCGACGGCGTTGAGCAACATTATTCCACCAACACCGTCGATAACGCCATCGCCAATCTGAGGATCGACCTTAACAAGGCCGCGCCGGGCACCAGCGTGACGCTGGCCTCCACCGAGCCGACCACGTCCATGCGCGATCTGATGGTCGAGTTTGTCGATGCCTACAACACGCTGATGAAGGCGCTGAACACGTCGTCGGCGAAGGGCGCGGATTCTTCCAGCGCGGGCGTGCTGAACGGCGAAGCATCGATCCGGGACATGAAGCGGCAGCTGTCGCAGATGACCTCGACCGTCTTGGCCACCAGCGGTACCTACAAGACGCTGTCCTCGATCGGCGTCAGCACCAACCGTGACGGGACGCTGAAGCTTGACACCGACGCGCTCGACAAGGCGCTGGCGGCCGACGCCCAGGGCATCACCCAGATGCTGAACCCGGCCGTCAAGTCGGACACGACGCCGGGGCTTGCGGGCCTGATGGACAGCGTGCGCGACAAGATCCAGCAGAAGGACGGGCCGCTCGCCACGGCCAAGGCCAAATATGAAAAGCTGGGCGACGATCTGAAAGAGCAGCTGGACAAGCTGAACGACCAGATGACCGATTACCAGGCGCAGCTTTCCAAGGTTTACACCGCGATGGAAACAAGGCTGTCCGCGCTCAAGGCCACGCAAAGCTATCTTGAGCAGCAGGTCGCCATGTGGACCAAGAGCGATAATTGAAAATAGGGGTCAGATAAGATGTTCTACTCTCAAGGCTATGCAGGCGCCAACGCGGCGCGCCGTTATGCGGCGGTGCATTCGGGCAGCCGGATCGAGGGCGCGACGCCCCACGCGCTGGTCAAGGTGCTGTTCGACGAACTGCTGATCGCGCTGGAAGCGACTGCGCTGGCCGAACGCAATAACGATCGGCTCAAGGTTTCCGACAAGCAGGCGCGTGCGATGTCGATCCTCATCGCGCTGGAATCGAGTCTGGACTTCGACAAGGGTGGCGACATCGCGCTGGGCCTCGCCCAAATCTACCGCGAAGCGCGCCGCCTGCTGCTGCTCAGCGCCAAGGAACGGTCGGCGGAACATGCCGAGCAGGCACGCGATATCATCGCCGAGATCGCCGACGCCTGGAATCAGATCGGGTAAGGGCTGGCGCTTCCACAGCACCACTTGCACCACCCCGGCGGCGCTAGTATAGGCGACGCTCGCAAAGGGCGGCCCGGCGGGGGCCGCCTTTTTGCGTTTTGAGACTTTTCATCAGCCCAGGAAAGGGAGGGCCACCATGTCGATTACGCCGCTCATGCCCGTTTACCCCCGGTGCGATGTCCGCCCGGTGCGAGGCGAGGGCTGCTACCTGATCGGCGAGCGTGGCGAACGCTATCTGGATTTCGCCAGCGGCATCGCGGTGAACCTGCTCGGCCATGGTCATCCAAAGCTGGTGAAGGCGATCGCGGATCAGGCCGCGACGCTGATGCACACGTCGAACCTCTACGGCATGCCGCTGGGGGAGAAGTTCGCGCAGCGGCTGGTCGATTCGACCTTCGCCGACACGGTCTTCTTCACCAATTCGGGCGCAGAGGCGGTCGAATGTGCGATCAAGACCGCGCGCCGCTACCATTATGCCAATGGCGAGGCGCACCGGCACAAGATCATCAGCTT
>Ga0105148_100091_pt1 | contig 14416 bp, 11 predicted proteins | sample RS_199metaG_FD_91502 | JGI IMG/M metagenome (GOLD analysis project Ga0105148, IMG submission 91502) | Switchgrass associated microbial communities from Austin, Texas, USA, to study host-microbe interactions - RS_199 metaG | ecosystem: Host-associated > Plants > Roots > Rhizosphere | place: USA... | reverse complement strand
GTCCTCGACGTCGGCGACAAGCCCCCCCTGCGAACTGATGGTGCCGGCATCACCCATCTGGCCGCCGCTTTCGCCGTAAAAAGGCGTCTGATTCGTGATGATTGTGACCGTTTCGCCAGCGGTCGCGCTGTCGAAGTTCACACCGCCCTTGACGATCGCCAGCACCTCGCCCTCGCCCTCGGTCGAGCTGTAGCCGATGAACTCGGTATTGCCTGCCTTTTCGGCGATATCGAACCAGATTTCGTCCGACGCCTTTTCGCCCGAACCCTTCCAGGCAGCGCGGGCGGCGGCTTTTTGTTCGGCCATGGCGGCGTCGAAGCCAGCGCGATCAACGGTCAGACCGCGCGAGCGCAGCGCGTCTTCGGTGAGGTCATAGGGAAAGCCGTAAGTGTCATAGAGCTTGAACGCGGTCTCGCCCGGCAGCGTGTCGCCTTCGGCAAGGTCGCCGGTCGCTTCGTCAAGAAGCTTCAGCCCCTTCTCCAGCGTCTGGCGGAAGCGGGTTTCCTCACGAAGCAGGGTTTCCTCGATCAACGGCTGGGCGCGGACCAGTTCCTGATAGGCTCCGCCCATTTCGGAGACGAGGCTGCCGACCAGACGGTGCATCAACGGCTCCTTCGCGCCGATGATGTGCGCGTGACGCATGGCGCGGCGCATGATGCGGCGCAGGACATAGCCGCGGCCTTCGTTCGCGGGCAGAACACCGTCCGCGATCAGGAAGCTGGTCGAGCGGAGGTGATCCGCGATCACCCGGTGGCTGGCCTTGAACTCGCCGTCGATGGCAGTCTTGGTCAGCGCGCCCGATTCCTCGATCAGCGCCTTGAAAGTGTCGGTGTCATAATTGTCATGTACGCCCTGAAGCACGGCGGCGATGCGTTCCAGGCCCATGCCGGTGTCGATGCTGGGCTTGGGCAATTCACTGACAATCTCGTTCGCTTCCTGCTCATATTGCATGAAGACGAGGTTCCAGATCTCGACAAAGCGGTCGCCATCCTCTTCCGCGCTTCCCGGAGGGCCGCCCCAAATGTGATCGCCATGGTCGTAGAAGATTTCCGAGCAGGGACCGCAGGGGCCGCTGTCGCCCATGGCCCAGAAATTATCCTTGGTGGGGATACGAATGATCCGCTCTTCGGGCAGGCCAGCAATCTTCTTCCACAGGTCAAAGGCTTCGTCATCGGTGTGGTAGACGGTGGCGGTGAGTTTCTCCGCCGGGATGCCCCATTCCTTCGTCAGCAGGGTCCAGGCATGAGTGATCGCCTGTTCCTTGAAATAGTCGCCGAAACTGAAATTCCCCAGCATCTCGAAAAAGGTGTGGTGCCGTGCGGTGTAGCCGACGTTGTCGAGGTCGTTATGCTTGCCGCCCGCGCGGACTGACTTCTGGCTGGACGTCGCGGTCGAATAAGGACGCGATTCCAAGCCGGTAAAGACATTCTTGAACGGCACCATACCCGCATTGACGAACATCAGCGTAGGATCGTTGTGCGGCACCAAAGGCGCTGACGGAACGATGGTGTGGCCGTTGGCCCCGAAATAGTCGAGGAAGGAGCGGCGAATGTCGTTGGTCGAGGTCATGCGCGCGATTTAGTGGGAAGCGCCCCAACGCACAAGCGGGGCTTTTCGTCGTATCAGCCAATCGGGGTTTCTAATCCGACCGGCGGCGCTCTCCACCCAAAAATGCCGCCTGTCGGCGCTCTGGCGGCATTGCTCCGATCCCAAATCAATAATAAGGCCGCTGCATGGACGACAATACCCGCCGCGCAGCCCTGGATTATCACCGCTTTCCGCAGCCAGGTAAGCTGCGGATCGAACCGACGAAACGCATGGTCAATCAGCGCGATCTGGCGCTGGCCTACTCGCCCGGCGTAGCCGCGCCTTGCATTGAGATCGCTGAAGACCCTGAAAAGGCGATGGATTACACCGCGCGGGGCAATCTGGTCGCGGTCATTTCCAACGGAACTGCCGTGCTCGGCCTGGGATCGATCGGTGCGCTTGCCTCCAAGCCGGTGATGGAGGGCAAGGCGGTCCTGTTCAAGAAATTCGCCGATATCGATGTGTTCGATATTGAGGTGGACACAACTGATCCGGAGAAGTTCGTTGATGCAGTAGCTCTGCTGGAACCGACCTTCGGCGGCATCAACCTGGAAGATATCAAGGCGCCGGAATGTTTCGCGATCGAGGCGGAACTGAAGAAACGGATGAATATTCCGGTCTTCCATGACGATCAGCACGGCACTGCGATCGTCGTTGCAGCGGCGGTGCGTAACGCGCTGGTATTGCAGGGCAAGACATTGGCGGAAGCGCGGCTCGTCACATCCGGGGCTGGCGCGGCGGCGCTGGCATGCGTCGATCTGCTGGTTTCGATGGGACTTCCGGTCGAACAGGTGACGCTCACCGACAAGGACGGCGTCATCCACTCGGGCCGGGAAGGCATGCTGCCCAACATGGCCCGCTATGCGCGCGACACCAATGCGCGAACGCTTCCCGAAGTGCTGCCCGGCGCGAACATATTCCTCGGCCTGTCGGCGCCTGGCGTGTTGAAGCCGGAGTGGCTGCCCCTGCTAGCGCCCAACCCGCTGATCTTCGCGCTCGCCAATCCCGAGCCCGAGATTCGGCCGGAGGTGGCGAGGGAGGCGCGGCCTGACGCCATCGTGGCAACGGGGCGGTCGGATTATCCGAACCAGGTGAATAATGTCCTGTGCTTTCCCTACATGTTCCGGGGCGCTCTGGACGCGCGGGCGACCGAGATCAACGAAGCAATGAAGGCCGCGGCTGCCGAGGCGATCGCCGCGCTTGCGCGCCTGCCTGCGCATGACAGCGTCGCCCAGGCCTATGGCGGACGAAAGCTGGCGTTCGGTCCGGACTATATCATCCCCACGCCGTTTGACCCGCGCCTGATCGCGGAGATTGCTCCTGCCGTGGCGAAGGCGGCGATGGACAGCGGCGTTGCCAAGCGGTCCCTTGACCTGGATGCCTATCGTCGCTCGCTGGCGCAGCAGAATACGCGTTCGGCCCAACTCATGCTGCCCGTCTTTGAAGCGGCGCGTGGGACCTGCCGCCGCATCGCTTATGGCGAAGGGGAGGACGAACGTGTACTGCGGGCGATACAGGACGGGCTTGATGAAGGCATTGTCCGGCCCGTCATCGTAGCGAGACGGCGGATTCTGAAAGACAAGCTGCCTGGTCTTGGACTCCGCTTCGAACTGGACCGCGATGTCGAGGTTGTTGATCCGGAAACCGATCATGAACTGCTGGGCGAGTTGGTCGAGGCCTATCGTGGGATCGCAGCGCGCAAGGGCGTGCCAACGGCCGAGTTGCTGCGTCATGTCTATCGACGGCCTACCGTCACCGCAGCGATGCTGCTGCGCACCGGGCGGGTCGATGCTGCTCTGGTCGGCGGCAACAGCGAATATTGGGGGCAGGTCGAACATGTCCTGCGGATCATCGACCGCCGGGGGGGACATAGCCGGGTTTATGCCCTGTCGGGGTTGATTCTGGACGCTGGCGCATTGTTCATCACGGACACGCATATGGTGCCCGATCCCACGCCGGAGCAGGTGGCGGAGATGGCGATCGCGGGTGCCACGGAGCTTCGCCATTTCGGGCTTTCGCCGCGCGTCGCACTATTGTCGCACTCGAACTTCGGCGCATCGCATAGCCCCAGTGCCCGCAAGATGCGGACAGCGCTGCAATTGGTGCGCGCCCAGGCTCCGGACCTGACCATCGACGGCGAGATGCATGCCGATGCGGCGCTGAGCCAGTCGCTCCGTGAACGGCTGGTGCCGGATTCGCGCTTTGACGGACCCGCCAATCTTCTGGTCATGCCCAATCTCGATGCGGCCAACATAACGCTGACGGCGCTGGCCGCATCATCCAGTTCACCCACGGTGGGGCCGATGCTGATGGGGCTCGCCCAGCCCATTCATGTCCTGACACCCGGCGTCACGGCGCGGGGCATCCTAAACCTGACCGCGATCGCGGCGGCGGAAGTGGATCGCGAAGGCTGAACTTAACCTTTTTCGTCCAACAGGGCGGGCATGGTGCGGTTGATCAAGAGCGTCGCGAAAGCGGCGGGCCCAAAGTTGCTCATTGGCGGTGCGCTGAGCGCTGCTGCTTTTTTGGTGAGCAGCTATGTCGATCGCGGGCAGGATTTGCGTTCTGCCGTGCCGACGGCGGCCGCGCCTAAAGTCGCCTCTGACAATCGCCCAGCCGAACGCAGCCGCGCCGAACCTCTGCCGGTTGATCCGCACGCTCTGGTCGTCAAAAGCGTCTTGCCGATCACCCCGCCTTTCCGGCATGGCGACTATGCCTGGGATGAAAGCCGCGCTCCTGCCGCGGGGCCAGTGATTGTCACGGTCGACCTGAAGGCGCAGACCCTGTCGGTCTTTCGCTCTGGGCATGAAATCGGCGCCGCGGTTATCATCTATGGCGCGGACGACAAGCCGAGCCCGCTAGGCGCCTTTCCGGTCACGCAGAAGGACGCTGACCATGTTTCGACCCTCTATGACGCGCCGATGCCCTATATGCTCCGCCTAACGAATGATGGTGTCGCGATCCACGGCAGCGACGTCAAATGGGGCAATGCCACTCATGGGTGCATCGGTGTGCCCACTGCCTTCGCACGGAAACTGTTCAACGTGGTGAAGCTGGGGGACCTGGTCATCATCACGAACGGGAAGATGCTCGATCTCAGCCGGGCAGAACGATCCTAATCCGGATTGCAGAGTTGCTCGCCATTACGGTCCTGCGCGCGCAATGCAGATGCCCCATCGCTTCCGACACGAGGGAAGCTTACGCCTTCCAGTGATCCGCGCCCGTCGCACAGGGCGGCGCATTTCATGTCGAGGACGCCGGGCAAGGACAGCTGATCACCGTCATACTGCGCGACGACGATACAGCCGTCAGCCCCGCTGAACTTCAGGATCAGCTTGTCTCCTGCGCGCTTTGCCGTCCCCTGCCCCCGGCAGCGTTGCTCCTTGCCGAAGATGGCTTCTGCGCCGAAGCGGAAGTCGCCGGAGCGACCAGGAATGACACACAGGCTATCCCGGCCCGCCTCATGACTGCGTTGGAAGAGGCCGATGGGGGAAAGTTTGGCGGCGTCAGCGATCACGCCACTTTCGATCGCTGCTCGCTCCAGGCCCGTCGCGGACGGCGCATCGCCCGATGATGCTGCGGAGCGGCCGCCCTCATCCTGGCATCCCGCCAGAAGCAACAGGGCAAGCAGATTACTCCAGCGCATCAACAGCAGTCAGGCCCCCTGAACCCACGCGGCGGAAGAAGCAGGAACGTGCGCCGGTATGGCATGTCGGTCCGGCCGGTACTGCCTTTACCCACACCGCGTCCTGATCGCAGTCGATACGGATATCGCGGACGTGCAGCATGTGGCCGGAGCTTTCCCCCTTTTTCCAGAGGGATTGGCGGCTGCGCGACCAGAAATGGGCAAAGCCGGTATCGACGGTCAGCCTCAGCGCCTGCTCATTCATGTGAGCGACCATCAGCACATCGCCGCTGTCAACATCGGTCACGACGGCAGTGATCAAGCCATCTCGGTCATATTTGGGATTGAGGGTCAGCCCCTTGTCGCGCGCATCATCCATAGCGTGGCTATAGAAGGGTCGAAGGCTCCTGCGAAGCCCGTACGAGGCCGCGAATGAGAGAAAATGGGGCGATCGACGGGATCCGAACCCGCGACCTCCGGTACCACAAACCGGCGCTCTAACCAACTGAGCTACGATCGCCACAGGGCCATTCGGCCCGAGAGAGAAGCGGCACATATGCGGCCATTTGAAAGTCGTCAAGCTGACAAATGTGCGCGCCACCCGGAAAACGAAATGAGGCGCAGACCCGTGGCCCGCGCCCCTTTCATTTCGGCATACCGCTGCAACGGGGCATTCCCCTGTCGCAGCTCAACTCCCCTAAACCTTCAGGCCGCGATGCCTGGCAATTATATCGGCAAAGGCGCCCAAACCGGCGCCGGCATTTCTCAGTTGACCGAATCCTTTAGTCCCTTGCCAGCCTTGAACTTGGGCTGAGCCGAAGCCTTGATAGTCATCGTTTCACCGGTGCGCGGATTCCGACCGGTGGATGCCTTGCGCTGCGAAACAGAGAAGGTGCCAAAGCCGACCAGGCGAACTTCGTCGCCCTTCTTCAGCGCGGCGGAAATGGAATCGAATACGCCCTCGACCGCCTTACTGGCGTCGCTTTTGCTGAGGCCGCTGCTTTCGGCGACAGCACTGATCAGATCCTGCTTGTTCATACCTTGGGAACCCCCTTCTAGCTTGTGAATACCTAAGGAATCGCGGCGTAGGCGGCGCAATAAGGCTCAGCTTTGAACGACTGTCAAAGGGAAAGCGACGAACCCGCCACCTTCGATGAGATTTTCCCTCTGCAGGACAAAATCTCGAAGAAAATGGGGGTTAATCGTCGTCGAACCCTAGTCAGTGCCGAAGGGTGGCGTCTCCGTCCCGGCCCTGAGCCGGACTCGGCTGGGCGGCGAGATCGTCCTCCTCCGTCCAGGCGATCGCTTCGGGCGTCGAAACCAGCGCTCTCGCAAGCACCTCGTCCACATGGGACACCGGCACGATCTCCAGCCCTTCGCGGATGTTGGCGGGGATTTCCGCCAGATCCTTTTCATTCTCGGCCGGAATAAGCACTGTCTTGATGCCGCCGCGAAGCGCCGCGAGCAGCTTTTCCTTCAGACCACCGATCGGCAACACGCGACCGCGCAGCGTCACCTCGCCGGTCATTGCCACATCCTTGTGAACGGGAATGCCAGTCAGCGTCGAAACGATGGTCGTCACCATGCCGATGCCCGCGGAAGGGCCATCCTTCGGCACCGCACCTTCGGGAAGATGGATGTGGATGTCCTTGCGCGTGAAGATGCTAGGCTTGATGCCATAGCCGGGCGAGCGCGCCTTCACATAGGAAAAGGCAGCCTGCACCGACTCGGTCATCACTTCGCCAAGCTTGCCCGTGGTCCGGATCGCGCCCTTGCCGGGCACGGTGACGGCCTCGATGGTCAGCAGTTCGCCGCCAACTTCGGTCCAGGCAAGGCCGGTCACGGCGCCGATCTGATTTTCCTCTTCACCCACCCCGTGACGGAATTTCCTGACACCGGCATAATCGGCCAGATTTTCGGGCGTGATCGTGACCTTCTCAAAGGCGCCCTCCAGGATTTTGCGCAACGCCTTGCGGGCAAGACGCGCCAATTCGCGTTCGAGCGTACGAACGCCCGCCTCACGCGTATAGTGACGGATCAGGTCGCGGATGGCGGCTTCGGTGACTTCCAGCTCGCCTTCCTTGAGGCCGTGCGCATCGATCTGCTTGGGCAGCAGGTGACGCTGAGCAATCTCGACCTTCTCATCCTCCGTGTAGCCTTCCAGCCGGATGATCTCCATGCGGTCGAGCAGCGGCTGAGGGAGGTTTAGAGAGTTGGCCGTGGTGACGAACATCACGTCCGAAAGATCGACGTCGATCTCCAGATAATGGTCCTGGAACTTGCTGTTCTGCTCAGGATCAAGCACCTCCAGCAATGCCGAAGCGGGATCGCCCCGGAAATCCTGGCCCAGCTTGTCGATCTCATCGAGCAGAAACAGCGGGTTCATGGTCCCCGCCTTTTTCAAGTTCGTGACGATCTTGCCCGGCAGCGATCCAATATAGGTGCGGCGGTGGCCACGGATTTCGGCTTCGTCGCGCACGCCGCCCAGCGACTGGCGCACGAACTCGCGCCCCGTCGCCTTGGCGATTGAACGGCCGAGCGAAGTCTTGCCGACGCCCGGCGGGCCGACGAGGCACAGGATCGGCCCCTTGAGCTTGTTGGTGCGCGCCTGAACCGCGAGATATTCAACGATACGGTCCTTGACCTTCTCCAGCGCGAAATGATCCTCGTCCAGGATCGCCTGCGCGCGTTTAAGGTCCGTCTTGACCTTGCCCCGCTTGCCCCAGGGCAGGCCGAGCAGCACGTCGAGATAGTTGCGTACGACCGTTGCCTCAGCTGACATGGGCTGCATGCCCTTCAGCTTCTTGAACTCGGCATTGGCCTTGGCGCGAGCTTCCTTGCTGAGCTTGGTCTTGGCGATCTTGTCAGCCAACTCGGCCAGTTCGTCGCCTTCTTCGCCTTCGCTGTTGCCCAACTCCCGCTGGATCGCTTTCAGCTGCTCATTCAGATAATATTCGCGCTGGGTCTTCTCCATCTGGCGCTTCACGCGGCCGCGGATCTTCTTTTCGACCTGCAGAACGCCAAGCTCGCCCTCCATGAAGGCGAAGACCATTTCCAGACGCTTCACCGGGTCAGCCTCTACGAGCAGCGACTGCTTGTCGGCGACCTTGACGTTGATGTTGGCGGCGACCGCGTCGGCCAGGCGGCCAGCATCTTCGATCTCACGCAGTTGCACCGGCGTTTCGGCGGGCAGCTTCTTGTTGAGCTTCGCGTAATTTTCGAACTGCTCAGCAACCGAGCGCATCAGGGCGGCGGCCTCAGGACCTTCCGCCGCAATCTCGTCAATCGGGCTGACGGCGGCGACCAGATGATTATCGGCGTTACTGATCGATTCCAGCTGCGCGCGATGCTTGCCTTCCACGAGCACGCGAACCGTTCCGTCGGGCAGCTTCAATAGCTGCAACACGATCGCGATCACCCCGGTATCGTATAGCGAGTCCCGCCCCGGATCGTCCTCAGCCGGATCAAGCTGCGACACGAGGAATATTTCCTTATTCCCCTCCATCGCGGACTCGAGCGCAGCGACGCTCTTATCGCGGCCGACGAACAGGGGCACGATCATCTGCGGGAAAACCACGATGTCGCGCAGCGGAAGAAGGGGATATTGCGTAGTCATTCAATCTCCGGGAGGCCGCCCCATTTTGGCTTTGCCGTGCGGTCATCGCTTTATGGGGACAATCATCGCGTCATTCAATCGCGTCATCCTATTAAAGACGGAATGAACAGTCCCTGATCACCGTCCTGATCAGAACGGCAATTTGAAGCCTGGCGGCAAAGGCAGGCCGCTGGTCATTTTCGACATTTCAGCCGAACTTACCTCGTCCGCCTTCTTCCGCGCGTCGTTAAATGCTGCGGCGACAAGGTCTTCCAGCATCTGCTTTTCGGAAGGGGCGAGCAGGCTATCGTCAATCGAGACGCCCACGATGCGGCCCTTAGCAGACGCGCGTACCTTCACCAGGCCGCCACCGGCTGCGCCCTCCACCTCGATCTTGTCGAGATTTTCCTGCGCGCGCTGCAGCTCTTCCTGCACGCGGCTGGCCATGCCCAATATCTCGTTCAAATCCTTCATCGCTCTGCGCTCCATGCTTCCGTCCGATCAAGATCGGCGTCGGGGAAGGCCGCAAGCACAGCCTTCACCACCGGGGTGTCGAATATTTCTGCGCGTTCCCGCGCCTCGCTTTCCTGCTGCTGCTCCAGCAAGGAGGGAGCAGCGCTGCCTTCGCTGCGCTTGATCTGCCAGGCGACGCCTGTCGCCCGCTGCAGTTCTACCGCCAGCGTCCGGCAGAAATCGCCCTCATTCCAACTTTGCGTCAGCTGCAATTCCATTTCGGGCGGATCGAACCGGATGATCCGCGCACAATCATGCAGGAAGTCAGCGAGCCGTCCCTTCTTTTGTTCCCACAGCAGATCGACGACTGCCTTCACATCCTTGGGCAGGGACACGGATGCGGCGGGCTGCGGAACGGGATTCGCTGCGTTCGGAGCAGTCGCAACCGAGCCCCCGTCGCGGAGCAGCCTCGCAATCTCGCCCGGGTCAGGCATCGACGCCGCGTGCATGACCCGCAGCAACGCCATTTCGCATGATTCGATAGGGAATGCGGCGCTGGCCACTTCCTCATGTCCTTTCAGCAGCAACTGCCAAAGGCGATGAAGAGGCGCGAAACCGATCTGTGATGCCCAATCGGCAAGCGCATCACGTTCCTCAGCCGATTGACCGGGGTTCGATATGTCGCGCCCCGCCTTCACCAGCGTCACGGCATGAACCAGTTCCAGCAGTCCCCGCATCAGCGCCAGCGGCTCAACGCCCAGCGCATATTGATCGCGTACTGCACTCAACAGCATGCCGGTGTCGCCCTGCAGCAGCAGACCCAGCAAACGGCGGACGGCTCCGCGATCCGACAGGCCCAGCATTTCGCGTACCTGAGCGGCAGTGACCAGCGGAGCGCCCTCGCCCATTTCGGCATGGGCGATCGCCTGATCCAGAATCGAGAGGCCATCGCGGGCCGACCCTTCAGCCGCCTGCGCGATGAGCGCCAGCGCGTCTTCCTCGGCCGCCACCTGCTCAGCTTCCACGACATGCGCAAAATGTGTGGCGAGCAGTTCCGCCGGAATCCGGCGAAGGTCGAACCGCTGGCAGCGGGACAGCACCGTCACCGGCACCTTGTTCACCTCTGTCGTGGCGAACAGGAATTTCACATGCGCCGGGGGCTCTTCCAGGGTTTTCAGAAGCGCGTTGAACGCGTTCTTCGAGAGCATATGCACTTCGTCGATGATGTAGATCTTGTAACGGGCGGAAACCGCCGCATAGCGCACCGCCTCGATGATCTCGCGCACGTCATCAACCCCGGTATGGCTGGCGGCGTCCATTTCGACCACGTCTATATGGCGGCCTTCGGCAATCGCCCGGCAAGGCTCGCAGACACCGCAGGGATCGATGGTGGGACCACCCTGCCCATCCTCTCCGACGCAGTTCAGCGCCTTTGCGATCAGCCGAGCGGTCGAAGTCTTGCCGACCCCGCGCACACCGGTCATCAGGAAAGCATGGGCAAGCCTGCCGCGGCGGATGGCATTGCCCAGCGTCTGGACCATGGCGTCCTGCCCGATCAACTCACGAAAGTTGCGCGGCCGGTATTTGCGCGCAAGCACGCGATAGGGCTGAGGTGAATCGGACATGGAAACAATCTAGCGGCTTGAGGAGCGGCTGTCGAAGCCGGAAAGCCGGATAAAGGTGGGAGCCGGAACGACCCGCGGCGAAATCGTTGTGGCTGCTTCCGTCAGGACCTGACCAGGTTGGCGACGACCACGTCCGCCCGACTCCCGGCGAGGCATATGGCGAAAGGCTGACGCGATGGCAAGGGGCGGCTCAGTCAAGCCCAGTCCGCTGCGCCTTTCCGACGAAATCGAGAGCGGCACGCGCGGCTTCGGCGATGGCGGCCTCCGCAGCCTGGGCGTCCACGGTGGGCCGGTCGAGATAGACGGCAAGCACATATTGCTCACCCGATGGCGCCTTCACCAGCGCGACATCGTTGAAGGCCGTGCCGCAGCTTCCCGTCTTGCTGCCTGAAGTCCAGTTGGGCGGCAAACCGGCCTTGATCCGTTTGTTACCGGTGGTGCTGGCATTCAGCCACTCCGTGAGGCGGGTTGCGCTTTCGGCCTTCATATCGCGAAACAAAAGCCGGGAAATGAGAGTCGCCATGGCGGCGGGGCTGGTGGTGTCGCGCGGATCGCCCTCCGCATTTTCGTTAAGGCCAGGCTCAGTCCTGTCCAGCCTCGTCACGCTATCGCCATGCGCCCGGACGAAGGCGGTCAGCCCTTCCGGGCCGCCGATCATCGGCAGCAGCAGGTTCGCGGCGCTATTGTCGCTTACCTCGACAGCCGCCTCGGCCAATTCCGCCATCGACAGACGGCCGCGCTTGCGGTTCGCCTTAACGACCGGCGCATAGTCGAGGATATCGGACTGGCTGAAGGCGACCTGGCCGTCCAGCCCGAAGCGACCTGCATCCGCGCCCATCAGGACTGCGGCTGCCAGCGGCGCCTTGAAGGTCGAGCACATGGCGAACCGCTCATCCCGGTTAAACCCGAGAAGGAGAGCGCCCTTGCTGTCCACCAGCGCCACACCCAGACGGCCGCCGCTTTCCTGTTCGATCGCGCGCGGATTTCGGACGGTCTTCATCGCCGATTCGCTGACCATGTAGCGGGGCGCCGGCGGCAAGAGAGACTGGCGCACCTTGCTTTCTTGCGCGGCGGCACTGCCGACGATCGCCGTCAAGGCCGCCGCCAGCAGCAGGACAGGTAGGCGCATGCCTTACATGCCCTGCATATTGTGGGACTCACCCGGGATGCGAACGGTGAGGCCGTCCAGCTTCTCCTCCAGCACTATCTGGCACGACAGCCGGCTGGTCCGCGTCGCAGCGGCGGCGAGGTCCAGCATGTCCTCTTCCGCTTCGCTCGCGACCTTCAGCTTGGGAAAATCATCTGCTTCGACAATGACATGGCAGGTGGAGCAGGCCATCTGACCCTCACATGTCCCCTCAAGCGGCTGGCCTGCGGCCTGGGCGACGTCCAGCAGAACCGATCCGGCGGGCGCATCGACCTCCTGCCGATTTTCCCCATCCGCACTGATGAACGTGACCCTGATCATGATTGCGACTTCCCTTGACTACGGCGCCGCTTGTACGGCTGCCGCCTCGTTCATTATCTTCGCGGCGCTCTCCAGTTCGGCCAGTGTCGTGTACCGGCCAAAGCCGATCCGCGCCGATCCGCGCGCCTGCCGGTCCGACAGTCCGATGGCGCGCAACACATGGCTAGGCCGCCCGGAGCCACTAGCGCAAGCGCTTCCCAAGGAAAATGCGACATCACGGCAGTTCGACAACAATCGAGCACCATCGAGGCCATCCCGCCGGATGTTGATATTACCATGATAACGCGCATCCGCGCTGCCATTCAGCGTCCATCCGTCAAACAAGATGCACGCGTGTTGCCAGAGCGTCTCGACATATGCGCCGTCCTGCTCTGCACGTTCGCGCATCAGCCGGGCGGCTGCGCCGAAACCTGCGCATAAGGCCGGCGACAGCGTGCCTGAGCGGAGCCCCGCTTCCTGGCCCCCGCCATACATGACCGGGCTAAGCTGCTCCCCCTCCCGCAGCCAAAGAGCGCCGACGCCCTTCGGCCCATGGATCTTGTGCGCGCTGATGGCCACCATGTCGCAGCTTTGGGGGATCGACATACGCCCATAAGCCTGTACTGCGTCGCAGAGGAACAAGGCTCCTGCACGATGAGCAAGGGCAGCCAGCTTATCGACGGGTTGGATGACGCCAATCTCATTGTTCACCAGCATTGCCGCGACCAGCCCCACACCGGGCCGGATCGCAGCCTCAGCCGCGTTCAGATCGACAAGCCCATCGCTACCCACCGGCAGGATGACAACCCGCCTGCCCTTCGCCTCAAGCGCTGCAACCGTGTCGAGTACCGCCGCATGCTCGGTCGCGAGCGTCACTATGTCCCCGGCTGGAGCGCCCTGGATCGCCAGATTAAGAGCTTCAGTCGCGCCCGATGTGAAGATCAGGCGGCCGCCATCCGGCAAAAGCCTGCAGATCTCGTCCCGCGCCCGCTCCACCTGAGCAGCGACCGCTCTACCGAGCTGGTGCGCGCTGTGCGGATTGGCGAACTGGTCGCGGAGCAGCGGAACCATGGCGTCGAACACCTCGGGAGCCAGCGGCGTTGTTGCCTGATAGTCCAGATAGATGGTCATGACTGCCGCCCCGCCATCTTGATCCACTGTCCGGCGAACCGGTCGATGTCCGCTTCGTTCGTCAAGGGGCCGAAGCTGACGCGGATAACCTCGCCCGCTGCTGTTTCGTCCCATCCCATGGCGCGCAGGACATGGCTGGTCTTGAGCGAACCCGACGAACAGGCGCTGCCTGCCGAGACGGAGATTCCCGCCAGATCGAACTGGATGAGCTGAGATCGGGCGGAGATGCCGGGCATGCGATAGCTTGCGATTGTGGGGATGCGCGGCCCACCGCGTGCGACAATCTCACCGCCTGCTTCCTCTATCGCGGCATCGAGACGAGCGCGAAGCTGCGCCGCGTGAGATAGCCACTCTTTTCCAGCCTCCAAGGCAGCCGCCATGGCCAGGATCCCAGGCAGATTTTCCGTCCCCGCGCGATAACCCTGCTCCTGCCCGCCGCTCGGCTCCAGCAAGGCAAGGTCTCGTACCAGCAGCGCGCCTACGCCCGGCGGACCACCGAATTTATGGGCGCTGATCGCGATCATGTCCGCTTGGGGCAGGGCCAGCTTGCCCGCACTTTGCGCGCAGTCGGCGAAGAGGATCGCTCCGTCGCGATCGATCTGGTCCAGAGGCTGGATGACGCCCGTCTCATTATTGACGTGCTGAACGGCGATGATCCGGCCAGCTCCGCCCTGAAGGCTCCGAAGATCGATCAGCCCGTCCGACGTGACGGCCAAGCGATCAGCGTCCGGCGTAACGCGCAGGACCGAATCATGCTCGATAGGCGAGGTAGATATCTTGTTTGCCTTGGCGCGCCTCAGCCCAATGGCGATCGCCTCGCTGGCGCCCGATGTGAACAGAATATGCCCTGCCCATCCCAGCGACTGCGCAATCCTTGCCCGCGCATCCTCCAGCGCCGCGCGCGCGGCGCTGGAGGATGCGCGGGCAAGGATTGCGCAGTCGCTGGGATGGGC
>Ga0105148_100090_pt1 | contig 14440 bp, 15 predicted proteins | sample RS_199metaG_FD_91502 | JGI IMG/M metagenome (GOLD analysis project Ga0105148, IMG submission 91502) | Switchgrass associated microbial communities from Austin, Texas, USA, to study host-microbe interactions - RS_199 metaG | ecosystem: Host-associated > Plants > Roots > Rhizosphere | place: USA... | reverse complement strand
TCGATCGTCCGGGCGACCTGCGCCGCTAGACGGGGACGGCGCAGTGGCCGCTTCGCCTCCTCTGATGCTCCGCGTCTCTCGACCTGCAACTTAGTTGCCATCTATTCTCCGATACGCAGCCCGCAAAGCGCGGCGGGATGCATTGCACAAGGTTTAAGCGCCTTCGCTAACGGATGGGGACCGCCGACGCCAGCGATGAGAGGCGGGACGCCTCCAGGATGCCCACTCTCACAGCTCCAGCGGCCGAGGCGAAACATCGCGCGCGCTCGATGAAAAGCGGATTTTGTGGGTAGCGCCACCTAATTCATGATCGCCCAGCACTTTCGCGAGGGCATTCCAATTTTCGCGAAGCCGTTGACACTTTCGTGTGGAACCGAGAGCGCGCCGACTTCCGATCAACGGGGGGCTGTCCCCTCGCCGACGGTTTCTAGAATCAGGTCGCGCAGCCAGCGGTTGCCCGGATCGTTGGTCTGCGTTTCGTCCCAGATCAGCGACGGGTCCGACGTAACGACCGGCGTGAACTGGGTCAGGACGGCAGTGCCGAATTCCTGACCGCCTATCACGGCCAGGCGCTCCGGCATGAGGGCCAGCAAGTCCGTCTTGCCCACGACTTCAAGCGCCACGCGCCATTGATGGAGATAAAGCCGGGGCACTGGCGATGCGCGATGCGGCGCGGCCGCTGGCAGCATCGACTGCACGTCGGCGGCTGCGCGGCGGCGGATGCCGCCTTCCTGCCACAAACCCTTGGCGCTGACCGGGCCCTCGCCTGCATCCAGTTCCACACGCGGCAGCGCAAGCACCTCCTCGATCGACCGCAGAGAAAAGGCTGTCGGATGCTCGCGCCGCGCGTACCAGACGTAGGGATGGCCGAACAGGCGGTGCGAACGCACACGTTTGGGCAGATGCTCGAACGTGCCGATTGCCATGTCGATCATGCCATTCTCAAGCCATTCCCCCACATTGCTGCTCATGTTCCATACGCGCAAGCCAATGTTCGCGGCACGGTGCGTAAGGGACGCGATGATCGGCGGCAGGACCATTTCGCCGATATAGGATCCCGCCACGATCCGGAACTCACGCGTGCTGGTCGCTGGATCGAAAAGCGGCGGGCGGCAGGCAGCGCGCCATTGCGACAGCAACGCGTGCATCGATCCCGCCAACTGCTGTGCCCGCGCAGTCGGCACCAGCCCTTCGGGCGAACGCAGGAACAACTGGTCGTTGAGCGCGTGGCGCAGCCGGCCCAGTGCCTGGCTGACGGCAGACTGGGTCAGCCCCAAGCGCACGGCGGCGCGGCCCACCCGCCGCTCCTCATACAGCGCCTCGAACACAGGCATCAGGTTGAAGTCAATATCTGACATTAGTCTCACTGAATTCCATTTTCAGAAATATTAATTCGATTAATCCTCTGCTTCAAGGCATCTTCGGTCAGCGATACAGAATTATACGCGAGGAGAGGCGAAATGGCGAAGGTCGAGATGCTCCCGGAGCGGGTGGTCGCGGGCGCATACCGCACCGACTCGATGGAGGGGCAGGTATCGCCCGAGGAATGGGCGTTGCGGCAGGAACTGGCAGCGCTGTACCGGCTGGCCGCGATGCACGGCTGGGACGATCTCATCTTCACTCATTTTTCCGCGCGGGTGCCGGGCGCGGATGATCATTTCCTCATCAACCCCTATGGCTGGATGTTCGAGGAAATCACCGCGTCCAGCCTGGTGAAGGTCGATGTGCAGGGCAACAAGGTCGATGACAATCCCGCGCCGGTCAATCCGGCCGGTTTCGCCATCCATAGCGCCATCCACATGGCCTTGCCCGACGCGCATTGCATCATGCACCTGCATACTGACGACGGCACCGGCGTATCCGCGCAGGACGAAGGCTTGTTGCCGATCACCCAGCAGGCGATGATCGTGGTGAATGACCTTGCCTATTATGAATATGGCGGTCCAGGGCAGCATGCCGACGAAGGCAAGGAGATGGCCGCCGCGATCGGCGGGAAGCATTTCGCGATCCTGCGCAATCACGGCACGCTGACGGTCGGACGGACGTGCGCCGACGCCTTCATCCGGATGTATTTTCTGGAACGCGCCTGCTCGATGCAGATCCGGGCGCAGGCAGGAGGAAAAGTGCGCAGCGTCAATCAGGGGATCGTCGGGCTGATGGGGAGCACGCGGGCTACGTTCGACGGGCCGCTCGGCCAACTCGCCTGGCCCGGGCTGCTCCGCAAGCTCGACCGGATCGATCCCAGCTACCGGCGATGAAACGGTGGCGTGAGAGGAGGCGTTGATGGCGAAAATAGCGGTAAGGCAGCTTCCCGAAATTCCGGCCGAACCGGCGGTCGTGCTGAGCGACGAACGGCCCAGCCGAGGCGTCCTCACCCGCAGGGCCTTTGCAGATAGCGCCCCCATTCAGCTGCGGATGCACATAATGCCGGGCGACGCGATGATCCGGTGGGAGAACAGCGCGCGCGGCCACCTTGCCTATATCTGGTCCGGATCAGTGCGAGCGGGTGCCCGGAAATTGGGTGCGGGCAGCGTGCTGCTGATCGAACATCGCGCTTCGGCGGAGATAAAGGCGGAGAAAGAAGGCGCGGAAATCCTCGTTTTCAATGTCAATCCCGACAGCGAACCCGTGCCAGAGCGAGCCGGCGGCCGCGTCCACGTACTAAGCGCGGGTCAGGAGCCGCGCGTCGAGCGGATGAGGGGCAATGAGAGCGTCGGCGCCGCCCTGTTCGCAGATTCGCGCTGCCCGACCTGCGAGCTTTGGCTGCATGAAAACAGTTTTCACGCGCCCGGCTATCCGGTGCATCCTCACTATCATTCCGAAGATGAGGTCATTCTGGTGACGGCAGGGGAGATTGTGCTCGGCCACCGTCGCTATGGTCGGGGAACCGCGATCGCGGTCGAGCGGGAGGCAGTCTATAGTTTTCACGCCGGCCAAAACGGACTGCGCTTTATCAATTTCCGCGCCGGGCGCCCCTCCTATGCACGGGCGGGAGATGAACATCCGGTCGATGAGTTGGCCTTCTACACCGAGCTTGCCCGGCCGGACTATCAGGACGTCTGAAGCGATATTCGAGACTTTTGGAGAGAATGAAATGGCTACGATAGCAGAGCAGCCCGCGCCGGCGGCGATGCGCGATACCGATTATCTGACCACCCGCATGGCCGTAGAGGTGCCTGAACTAGGCGGGGATGTGCACTGCTGGATGGGCGGTCCGGACGTGCCGCCGCTCTTCATCGAGCGGCAGGGCGAGGCGCTGAATGCGCTCGACGTCTTTCTTGACTGGGTACGCGATCATCGGGCCACGCTCGACGCGCTGATGATAGAGCATGGCGGCGTTATGCTGCGCGGCTTTCCCGTCGGCTCGGCAGATGATTTCAACCGTCTGATGGCGCTCTTTCCGCGCTATGAGCCCGGCTATGTCGCGGGCATGTCGCCGCGCAAGACTGTAACTGGGCAGGTGCTGGAATCGACGCGGCTGGACGAGAAGTTCAAGATCAATTTGCACAGTGAGATGGCCTATATGAAGCGCTATCCGCCGCGCATCGCTCTGTTCAGCAAGACGACCGCGCCAGTCGGCGGCGAGACGACCATTGGATCGATGCGGCTGTTCATGTGCCGCTTCCCCGACTGGCTTAAGCAACGGCTGGAAGGGCGCAAGGTGCACATCGTGCGCAACTATGCCCCTGCCGGCAGCACCAAGAATGCCGCATCGGTCGACCATCCCGACAAGATCGGTTGGGACGACGCCTTCTTCACCGAAAGCCGGCAAGAGGTAGAGGCGCATTGCGCGAAGCTGGGCATGGAACCGATCTGGCACGCGGACGGCAGTCTGACCCTCCGCGAGGAAACAGATGTTTTCACCGTTCATCCGATAACCGGCGAGCGCATCTATCGGACCAATCTCCACACCAACACCAATTTCGATCGTGACCCCGCCTTCGCCGGCATCGTCGCCGCCGTGCGCGCCGCGCAGAAATATCCCTCCGGCCATTATCTCGATACGGGGGAAAAATTCACCGAGGAGGAGATCGAAGCGGTCTTCAAGCTCTATGAGGATGTCGAACTTGCCTGGCCTTGGCAGGATGGCGATGTCGTAATCCTCGACAACCTGCTCTGCGCACATGGCCGCAATCCCTTTTCGGGGCCGCGCGAGGTGATGGTTTCGCTGCTGGATCGCTGAAAAACTGCCAAATCGACGGATATTGATCCCCGTCCGGGAGGGTGGGGATTTTTCTTGCGCCGACGATGAATATGATACACATGCGGAAAGAGTATCATATTTGGCGCCAAAAGAGCGCTGGCGTATTGATAGGCAGATGGAGGGGTGCGGTGATCAAGCTCATCATGTTGGTTCGGCGTAAGCAGGGCATGGACGTTCAGGCTTTTCGCGATCATTATGAGAATGTTCACGCGCCGCTCGCCCAATCGCTTTTCCCCAGCCTGCGGGCCTATGTTCGCAATTATCCCGAGTCCGCGCTTGCCGGGGAAGCACCGGCCTTCGATGCGATCACCGAGTTATGGTTCGACGATGAGGCCGGCTGGCAGGCATCGATCGCGGTGGCCCAGTCGGAACAGGGCAAGCTGCTGCAAGCAGATGAAGAGAGCTTCATGGATCGCGCGAGCGTTACTGCCATGCTGGTCAAGGAGCACGTCTCGGAAATCACCTCTTTGTAAAGCCGGTTCCGAATTCGAATTTAGTTCATTATCCTTCTGACGGAGAGAGCCTGATGGAAATCAACAGCGAGACCGTGGCCGTCGTCACCGGCGGCGCCAACGGCATCGGGCTGGCACTGGGTGAAGCGCTGATCGGTCGGGGCGCCCGCGTGGCGCTGGCGGACATCAATGGCGAGCGGGCAAAGAGTGTCGCCGCTGCGCTGGGAGAGCGGGCACGCGGTTATGCCTGCGACGTGACGGATCCGGCGTCGCTCGCCGCACTGGCCGATGCTGTGGTCGGGGATTTCGGTGGCGTCGACCTGCTATTCGTTAATGCCGGCATCGCCCTGGGGGGCACGGTGATCGACATTGCGCCACAGGAGATTCAGTGGCTCTACGATGTCAACGTGATCGGCGCCGTCTCCACCGTCCGCGCTTTTTATCCGGCGCTGGAGGCGCGATCGGAGGAGAAGGGCGCCGCCCGCATCGTTTTTACCGGATCGGAAAATTCGGTTGGCCTGCCTGCGCTGGGTCCTGCATCCGTTTATACCTCGACCAAGCATGCGATCCTCGGCATCGCCGATGCGCTGCGCCGCGATTTGCAGGAGACGAAGGTCACGGTCGCCATCTTCTGCCCCGGCCTGACGGCGACCCGTTTGTGGGATGCGCGTGCGTTGCGGCACGATCGCTACGGCGGGCCGGTCAAGATGCCCGAAGAAGAAGGCGCTGCAATGGACGCGCATCTCAAGGCCGCCGGACAAGACCCGGCGCTCACCGCGCGTATCTGCCTTGACGGTGTCGCGCAGGATGAGTTCATCATCATCACCGATCCGGTGATCCGGACCTTTGCCGAACGCCGGCATGGCGAAGTCGGCGAGGCGCTGGACCGGCTCGACACGCGGCTTGCCGACTATGGCATCGCTTCAGCAGACGGAAATTGATCCCATGGATTATACCAAACTCGGCACCACCGGTCTTACCGTTTCGCGCATCTGCCTTGGCTGCATGAGCTTCGGCAAGGGGCAGTTCCATTCTGGTTGGACGCTGGACGAGGAACAGAGCCTCCCCTTCTTCCAGCGCGCGTTCGAGGGGGGCGTCAACTTCATCGACACGTCCGACGGCTATGCTGAGGGGCAGAGCGAAATCGTCGTAGGCAAGGCCATCAAAGAGTTCGGCCGACGCGAGGATCTGGTAATCGCCACCAAATTCTTCGCGCCGACAGGCCCCGGCCGCAATGAATGGGGCGCGTCACGCAAGCATATCATGCAGGCGGTAGAGGGCAGCCTGAAACGGCTGGGTACGGACTATATCGACCTCTATCAGCAGCATGCCTGGGATGGCACGACGCCCCTGGACGAAACGCTGCGCGCGTTCGAGGATCTGGTGCGGTCGGGCAAAGTCCTGCACATCGGCGCGTCCAACTACAAGGCGTGGCAGCTTGCCAAGGCCTTGCAGATCCAGGCGCTTAACGGCTGGACGCGCTATTCGACCATGCAGGTGCAATATAATCTCGTCTATCGCGAGGAAGAGCGGGAGATGATCCCGCTCTGCCAGGATCAGGGGCTGGGCGTGCTCGCCTGGTCGGCGCTGGCACGCGGCTTCCTTGCCGGCAACCGCAAGCGCGAGGGCGGCGGTGAAACGGCGCGTGCGCAGGCCGACAAGACGGCAGAGCAGATTTACTTTCGTGAGGAAGATTTCGCATTGCAGGCGCTGCTGGCCGAGATCGCGGAGACGCATGGCGTATCGCCGATGCAGATCGCTCTCGCCTGGTTCGCGACCCGGCCGAGCGGCGTGATTCCCATCATCGGCGTGACCAAGATGGCGCAGCTGGAGGAATCGCTCGCTGCCGTCGCCATCAAGCTGACCGATGCCGAGCGCGATCTGCTGGACGCCGCCTATGCGACGCGGCCGGTCTTCACCTTCGGGCAGTAGGAGCGGCGGACCATGGGCGTTGAGCTGCTTCGCTTCACTTGCGGGTCCTTTCAGGCGCCGCTGACCTTTTTCCTGGGTGGCGAGGATCAAAGTTTGCTGACCTCGCCCATTCCAGCCTATCTGATCCGTCATCCCGACAAGGGGATGGCGATCTTCGACACGGGCCTCCATCACCGCTTCCGAAGGGAGATTGACGCGCAGCTCGGGCCGGAGGAGGTCGGCTTCGACTTCCGGGAGGGCGACGAATTGGCCGCCCGTCTGCGCGCGGCCGGCATCGATCCAGCCGACATTCGCTGGGTCATCAACTCGCATCTCCACGCCGACCATTGCGGCGGCAACGGCGCCTTTCCCAACGCGACCATCGTCATCCAGCGCAAGGAGCTGGATTTCGCACGGGCGCATATCGACGGCATGCTCTATGCCGACGACGACTTCGAGACGGGGCAATCTTTCCTGGCGGTCGATGGCGAGTATGACCTATGGGGCGACGGATCGCTGATCCTGTTCCCCACCTATGGCCATACGCCCGGCCATCAGTCGGCGCGCGTGCGTTTGGCGGACGGTGATGTCGTGCTGACCTCCGACTGCTGCTATCTCGCCCGGAACCTAGACGAACTCGTCATATCTCCCGGCAATTTCGACCGGGAGATGAGCCTCGACGTGCTGCGGCGCCTCCGCTCGATGCGCGAGCGGGGAACGCGCATGCTGTTCGGCCATGATCCCGACCAATGGCAGGGAGTCTCCCAGGGCACGGTCCTCCTGTGAGTATCCACGCTTTTGTGTTCGGCTTTGCCCCCCACATACCCCGCATGCCTGTCAAACTCTGCTTGCATGGCCAACCGAAATGCGGCAGGTGAAAACGAAGAGTAATATATTAAGAAGACCGCGGCCCTTTCAATAGAACACGGTGGTTCACGCGCTCCCTCTACGTCCGGCCAATCGTCGCGCGGATGGCCGTGCGAGCGCCGTGCGAGCTGCTGGCGTAGTGGAGAAGAGACTATTATGACGAAGATCTGTTTTAAGGAACATGACGGCACCGAGCATGTCGTTGATGCGAAGGACGGCGAGTCCGTGATGCGTGTCGCGATTGAAAATGGTGTACCGGGGCTTCAGGCCGAATGCGGCGGCAATCTCTCCTGTTCGACCTGTCATGGCTATCTGGAGCAGAAATTCTACGATCTGCTGCCCAAGCCGGGCGAGAATGAGGAGATGCTGCTGGACGGGACGATCGACCCCGAGCCGACCAGCCGCCTGACCTGCCAGATCATCGTAACGCCGGAGCTTGAAGGCATGACCGTCCGCTGGCCCGAGTCGCAATATTGATCCTGGCATTACCGATCGCGACGATCGCTAAAAGGAGAGTCAGTCATGGCGACCGCTCTTAGGGCCGAGCAGTCGATTCTGCCGCGTGACATGATCCTGATCGATGGTGAGTGGCGATCACCGCTTCGGGCGGCGCACTGGAAAGCGACGCACCGATCGCAGAGCGGCTATGGCCGTGAGGGCGCCCGCATCGGCATCGAGCAACTCCTGCGACCTGAAAATGTCCATCCGCCACTGTAAGATGGCGAGATCGGTTGGAGGATGGCGGCAACGTCATCCTCCCACGCATCTATTCCACCGAGGTCGAGCATCATGACATTGCAAACCCTGCCCCCCTATCGCGACCGCGCCCTGATCGGCGGCGAATGGGTCAGCGGTACCGCCACAACCGATATTCACGACCCGGCGACCGGCGCAGTCATTGCACAGGTGCCGGCGCTGGGCGCCGAGGAGGCCGATCGCGCCATCGCAGCGGCGGAGCGAGCGCAGATCGCGTGGCGCGCGCGCCCGGCGATCGAGCGGGCGGACCTGCTGCATGCCTGGCATGCACTGATACTGCGCCACAAGGACGCGCTCGCCGCGATATTGACGGCTGAGCAGGGCAAGCCACTGGCGGAGGCAGCGGGCGAGATCGCCTATGCCGCCAGCTTCGTGCGCTGGTTCGCGGAAGAGGCGCGCCGCATCGACGGAGAGATCATCCCCGCCCCCCGCTCCAATCAACGTGTGCTGGTCTGGAAAGAGCCGGTCGGCGTCGTCGCCGCGATTACTCCGTGGAATTTCCCCGCCGCCATGGTCACGCGCAAGGTTGCGCCGGCCCTTGCGGCGGGCTGTGCTGTCATCCTGAAGCCGGCTCCCGAAACCCCGCTGACCGCGCTCGCGCTAGCTGGGCTGGCCGAAGAAGCGGGCATCCCAGCTGGCCTGTTCAACGTCGTGACAGGCGACGCACAGGCGATCGGCGGCGCCTTCATGAAAAGCCCCGTGGTGCGCAAACTATCTTTCACCGGTTCGACCGCGGTCGGGCAGATGCTCTATGCGCAGGCGGCGCCCACGCTCAAGCGCCTATCGCTGGAACTGGGCGGCAACGCTCCCTTCCTGGTGTTCGAGGATGCCGATATCGAAGCTGCGGCGGACGGAGCCATGCTCGGCAAGTTCCGCAATGCCGGCCAGACCTGCGTCTGCGTCAACCGCTTCCTGGTCCATGACAACGTACATGACGCGTTCGTAGCGGCGCTGGCGGCACGCATGGACCGGCTGGTCGTTGGTCCCGGCACCCATCCCCAATCCACGATCGGCCCGCTGATCAATCAGCGCGCCGTGATGAAGGTGGAGCAGCATGTGGCCGATGCGGTCGCCCGCGGCGGCAAGCTCGTCACCGGCGGCGCACTCGACCATGATCTTTTCTTCACGCCCACGCTGATCGCCGATGTTCCCGCCGACGCCATCATCGCGCGGGAGGAGACGTTCGGTCCGGTCGCCGGCATCATCCGCTTTTCGGAGGAAGCCGACGCGATCCGCATGGCGAACGACACCGAGTTTGGCCTCGCCGCCTATGTCTACACGCGCGACATCGGGCGGGCGATGCGCGTCTCGGGCGCTCTGGAATATGGCATGATTGGACTTAACGAGGCCGCCATTTCCACGGAGGTCGCTCCGTTCGGCGGCATCAAGGCTTCCGGCCAGGGTCGGGAGGGTTCACGGCACGGCATCCAGGAATATCTGGAACTCAAATATGTGATGATGGGTGGATTGTGAACCGGCCAACGCGCAGCGCGCGGGCTTGCGCCACAAGTGACATAATCCTATAAAAAGTGCTATATTAAGACCTGGGACCGGCGATGGGCAAACGGTCAGCATGTCCGCTTCCGGGTTTGTTTTATTTCCTGCAACGCATGACAGTCTGCCGAAATCACAAGAATTCTATCTTAGAGAGGATCGTACCAGTGCCGACAATCGACACATTCCGGGCCGAAGCCACCGGTGACAAGGAACTGACCTACAAGCTGCGCGGTCTCGACGCGACCGTGCGGATCGGCCCCGATGCCGAAGCCTTCGATCTGGAGATCGTGGGCGGTGAGATCAAGGATGTGCGCCCCGCGTCAGGCGATGCAGACGTTGTCATCTCCGCACCTGATGCCTTCTGGGCGCAGGCGTTGTCCAAGCCGCTCGCCGATCCAGGTTATGAGACGGCGACGATGAGCTTTTCGCATGGCCTCAAGATTGAGGGCAACTTTGCGGCGCACGTAGCCGCTTATCAGGCTGCATGGCAGCGTCTTTACCTCGTCTTCCGCAAGGCGGTCTGCGGCCTCAACGAGCGCCGCGCGGAACCTGTTCCCTTCCGCGACACCGACACCGCAGTTGGCCGTTATGGCTATATCCAGGCGAACGGCGTGGAAGCTCGCGTCTATTATGAGACCGCTGGCACCGGCCCGACGCCGCTGCTGCTCCAGCACACTGCCGGCGCAGATAGCCGCCAATATCGTTACCTGCTCGCCCATCCCGAGATGCAGAAGCGCTTCACCATGATCGCCTATGACCTACCCTATCATGGCAAGTCGCTGCCGCCGATCGGCGTGCGCTGGTGGGAGCAGCCTTACAAGACGACGCGCGAGGAGCTGATGAACTGGGTCGTCGCCCTCGCCGACTATCTCAAGCTCGACCAGCCCTTCTTCGCGGGCTGCTCGGTCGGCGGGCAGCTCGCGCTCGATCTTGCCGCCTATCACAAGGACCGCTTCGGCGCTTTCATCTCGCTCAACGGCTGGTACGACAATCCGATCCCGCCCGACGCGATCAACAATGACATCTTCCGCACGCCGTCTGTCTCGGAAGATTATCCGATGTCGATCATCCTGGGGGGCACGACCCCCGTCGCGCCCGAGGCGCTGGCGCAGGAAGTTTATTGGATCTACCGCAGCAATTTCCCCGGCGTCTATGCCGGCGACAACGACTATTTCATGCATGGGCATGATCTGAAGCAATGCGGCCACATGATCGACGCCCATGCCAAGCCGCTGGTGGTGATCGAGGGTCAATATGACTCCGCTGCCTATGACGAGGTGCACGGCGGCCCGGCGATCGAGCGCAACGTCGCCGGGTCCGAAGTGATCGTCGCCCACGGCCTGGGCCACTTCGCCCCCTCCGACGATCCGGTGGCCTTCGCCGACATGCTGATCCCGGTGCTCGACCGGGTGCTGGCACGCGTTCAGAGCAAGTAACACAGGGCAAGTGAGGCAGGAACATGACGGACCGGTCGCCGACATTCGATTTCGATCATCAGTCGATCGACTTCAAGGACCATTGGATTGACACTGCCCGCCGGTTGCACGCCATGGATTATCCCATGGCGTGGACCGACGCCCATGACGGCTATTGGGTACTCGCCGACTGGGAAGAGGCGAAGCGCATCGCGACGGATTATGAGAATTTCTCATCCGACAATGATGTGCACAAGGAACGCGAAGGTTATCGCGGCGTCTCCATCCCGCAGCAGCCCTTCCCACTGATGCTGAGCGAAAGCGACCCGCCCTTGTCTACCGCGCGGCGGCGACTGGAAATGCCCTTCTTCACACCCAAGTCCCTGCGCACCTGGGGGGCGAAGGCGGAGGGATACTTCCGGGAGGCCCTGAAGAACTGCGAGGGGCGCGACGAGGTCGATCTGGTCAATGACATCGTCATCCCAACAACTGCGCGCACCACGCTCAACCTTGTCGGATTTGAGGCGGACAATTGGCAGGACGCGGCGATGTCTTCGCACCGCGCCATCTATCTGCCGCCCGATCATCCCGACTATCCGCATACGGAAATAGCGAATACGCGGGTGATGTTCTCCCGCTATCTTGCTGACCGGCGCGCGAACCCGACGGACGACATCATCTCCGCTCTTGCCCATGGGCAGGTGAACGGACAGCCGCTCAGCGACCCCGAAGCGGAAAGCATGATGTACGCCCTCGTTTTCGCCGGCTTCGATACCACGACCAGCGCGGTCGTGAACGCCCTGATCTGGCTGGCGAGCCGGCCCGGCGCGCGCGAGACGCTGATCGCCAGTCCGCAGGCCATGTCGCTGGGCATCGAGGAATTTCTCCGCTTTTTCCCACCGACGCCGGGTGTGGGGCGCAATGCGCGGCACGATGTGGAGATTGGCGGACGCAAGGTGCGCGCGGGTGATCGCATCTTTTGCTGGCTGGGCGGCGCCAACCGCGACCCCAAGAAGTTCCCCGATCCCGACACGCTCGATCTGACGCGCGCCAATGCGGGCGACCATCTGTCCTTCAGCGCCGGCCCGCACCGCTGCCTGGGCGCGCCGCTGGCCAAGCTGGAGATCACCGCCATGCTGGAGACCTTCATCCGCGAAATGCCCGACTATACCATCGACGAGGATCGCGCCGTCCGCTTCCCGCGAACGGGGACCATCCTGGGTTATTCCAGCGTGCCGGTCCGACTGAATGCGGGAGTGGCGGCATGAGCGTCGTTGCCGCTGCGCAGCGCTTGCGGGCGTCGCGAGACCGCGCCCGTGACTGGCTGCTCGAAAGGGTCTGCTCCAACGGCCGCCCGGCCGACGCCGACAAGGGCAATGGCTGGTCACGCTTTCCCTGGACCTTCGCCCTGCTGGGCGAAACCGCAGCGGGCGCCTCCGTGCTGGAATGGGCCAATCGTGAAGGCCTTGGGGAGAATGGCGATTTCTCCGCCGGCGCCGCCTATGGCGAGGGGCGGTTCAGCGCCTATCCGATCGGCCACCTCACCATGGGCGCGCTGCTGCTGGAACGGCACGACGTCGCCGCGCGGCTGTTCAACCGGATCGGCGCGCTGGAGCAGAATGGCGGTATGCCCGTCGACGTGCCCGGTGGCCCCTATGCCGACCTCACCGACCTGCTCTCGACCGCGCAGGTGGGCATGGCGGCAGTACTGGGCGGACGCATGGATCTGGCGAAGCGCATCCGCGACTGGACGCTCGCCTGTTTGGCCGAACAGCCAGCGCTTCCTAACATCCTCTATACGCTGCGCTCGCCCCAAGGGCTTGTGACTGAGCCCCCGGCCGATCTCGGCTGGGTCGCCGCAGTTAAGTTCCAGGAAGCGCGACAGGCTTATTTTTACCCCGGCATCGCTGCCGGCTTCCTCGGGCTCTATGCGATGCGCACGGGCGACAAGGACGCGTTGGCCGGCGGCCACGCCTATCTCGGCATCAACCTTGCCGGCACGCAGGCGCAGTTCGACGATCTCGCATCGGTGCAGGCGTGTAAGTTCGGCTGGGGCGTGGCGCTGATGCAGATCGCCGATCCGACGCACGACTATTCCGATACACTCGTGCAGATGGCCGACTGGTTCATCGCCCGCCAGCGTTCCGACGGCAGTTGGGGTCCGTCCACCTTCGTGTCGCCCGAACCCTCGCAGGTCGAGCTGATGACCAAGACGGCCGAGCATGCGATGGAGGTGACGGCGATCCTTGCGGCGCTCGCCGTGGTGGACGCCCGGACGTAGCCGACAGGGAAGCGAGCATGAAGGCCTTTACGGTAATCAAACCGGAAACCGACTTCGCGAACGCGGGATGAGGACGGCGGCCGGCTCTGCGCATCCGCCATCGCCCATGCGTGGCCCTGTTCCACGCTGCGCGGCGGGGTCCCCCGCAGTTAGCCTTGCAAATGCCCCGCGACTTCACCGAGCAAGTCGAAGGTCTCGTCCAGAGCTTTTCCGAGATTTCCCTGGCCGCTCATGTTGTTCTTCAACGAGGCCACTCTGAAGGCGGCATAACCGGCGGCAGCCACCAGCCGCGCAACCGGATCGCCGTGCGGCTTGCCGAGCCTGTCGGCCAACCTGTCGGCAATCTCCGCCTCCCACCGTTCTTGCCGCAGGAGCATCAGGCCTCGCAGCGCGGGCGTCTCCGCGATCAGCCAGCCGAGCAATTCCATCCGGCGGCGTTGCGCCGTATCCTGGACGTCCAGCGTCCTGAAACCGTTGCGCAGGGCCAGCATCGGCCCCTCGCTCTTGGGCCGACACCGGATCTCGTCGAAAATGATCGTACCCATTTCCTCGAACTGGGAGAGGATCAGTTCTTCCTTTGTCGGGAAGTAACGGAAAAAAGTGCGCCGCGAGACGCCGGCGTCTCGCGCGATGTCCTCTATGGTCGTTGCTTCGAACCCATCCTTGACGAAACGCGCCATGGCCGCATCCTGCAAGGCTTGCGCCGTCTCGCGCTTCTGCTGCGAACGGGTCCGAGGCGCCCCCGCTATCTTCCTGTTCGCCGGTCTGGCAGGGACCCCCGGGGAAAGTTGCTCGGCTTGGCTGGACATGGGATCACTGTAGAGCGGTCATTGGCAAAATATCAAATGACATGCCAAGAAGGCATGAGCTTTGAACAACTTTCGACATAATGACACCCTGCTTCCGATGGGCGAGCGACGCTGTCTGACGCAGGGTCACCTCGCATCATTTGTCCAGCATCAGTATCTGCCGGACAAGTGGCAGCAATGTCGTCAGTTCCGCTTCGCCGCCGTTCGGTCGTCCTCTGCGCATTTCCGCTTCGGCAATGGCATCCAAC
>Ga0105148_100089_pt1 | contig 14465 bp, 16 predicted proteins | sample RS_199metaG_FD_91502 | JGI IMG/M metagenome (GOLD analysis project Ga0105148, IMG submission 91502) | Switchgrass associated microbial communities from Austin, Texas, USA, to study host-microbe interactions - RS_199 metaG | ecosystem: Host-associated > Plants > Roots > Rhizosphere | place: USA... | reverse complement strand
GGGCTGGACGAGGGCACCGTCGATTTTCGTCCCACTTATAATGGCGAGGATGAAGAGCCGGAGGTTTTTCCCGGCCTCTTCCCCAACCTGCTGGCCAATGGTGCGAGCGGCATCGCGGTCGGTATGGCGACCAGCATTCCGCCCCATCATGTCGCCGAACTTATCGATGCCGCGAATCTGCTGATCGAAAACCCCGAAGCCGAACATGCCGAGCTGATGCAGATCGTGCGCGGTCCGGATTTTCCGACGGGCGGGGTGTTGGTGGACAGCGCCTCTATCATTTCAGAAGCTTATGCGACGGGGCGTGGATCATTTCGCACCCGCGCGCGCTGGCACAAGGAAGATGGCGGGCGCGGCACCTGGGTCGCGGTGGTCACGCAGATCCCCTTCCAGGTGCAGAAGTCGAAGCTGATCGAACAGATCGCGGCGCTGATCAACGACAAGAAATTGCCGATCCTGGCCGATGTCCGGGATGAAAGTGACGCAGAAATCCGCATCGTCATCGAACCGCGCGCGAGGACGGTTGATCCGGACGTGCTGATGGACAGCCTGTTCCGGCTGACGGATCTGGAAAACCGCTTCCCACTGAACCTCAACGTGCTGGACGCCACGCGGACGCCGCGCGTGCTGGGGCTGAAGCCGGTCCTGATCGAGTGGCTCAAGCATCAGATCGATGTGCTGGTCCGGCGCGCAAGGCACAGGCTGGACAAGATCGCGGCGCGGATGGAGCTGCTGGACGGCTATATCATCGCCTATCTCAACCTCGACCGGGTGATCGAGATCATCCGCACGGAGGATGAGCCCAAGCCGGTGATGATGGAAGAGTTCCAGCTGAACGACCGGCAGGCTGAAGCGATCCTCAACATGCGGCTGCGATCCTTGCGCAAGCTGGAGGAAATGGAGCTGCGGCGGGAACATGCGGAGCTGGTGAAAGAGCGCGATGAGCTGACCAAGCTGGTCGAAAGTCCGGCGCGACAGCGCACGCGGCTGAAGAAAGACCTGGCCGAGTTGCGCAAGCGCTATTCCCCTGAAAGCGAGATCGGCAGGCGGCGCACCCTGGTCGAGGAGGCCGCGCCGGCCCGCGAAATTCCCCTGGAGGCGATGATCGAGCGCGAGCCGATCACCGTCATCCTGTCCGAGCGGGGCTGGATTCGCGCGATGAGCGGGCACCGGGACCTGGCGGCGGCCGATACGTTGAAGTTCAAGGAGGGTGACGGCCCCAAGATCGCTTTCCATGCGCAAACGACCGACAAGCTGCTGCTGGCGACTTCGAGCGGGCGCATCTTCACGCTGGGCGCGGACAAGCTGCCGGGCGGGCGCGGCTTTGGCGATCCGGTGCGGTCGCTCCTAGATATGGATGATCAGGGCGACATTGTGACGCTGTTTCCCGCGAAGGCCGGTAGCGAGTTGTTACTGGCGGCGTCTGATGGCCGTGGCTTTGTGGCTGCAGTGGCGGATGTGATAGCCGAGACGCGCAAGGGCAAGCAGGTTGTGAATGTGCGGCCGGGCGCACGCCTGACCGTGGTTCGCGTGATCGCGGCGGAGGCCGACAGCGTTGCCGTGGTGGGTGAAAATCGCAAGCTGCTGGTCTTCCCGCTTGTAGAAATGCCACGCATGGCGCGTGGGCAGGGCGTTCAGATGCAGCGCTATCGCGATGGCGGCCTGTCCGACGCGGTGGCGTTCCGTATGAGTGACGGGCTCAGCTGGGCGATGGGTGGCGATAGCGGACGGACGCGGACTGAGGCGGACATGACGCCATGGCGCGTCGCCCGCGGGGCAGCCGGGAGGATGCCGCCAGTAGGCTTCCCGCGCGACAATCGTTTTTGAACGATCGCGTAACAATCGGCATATCTGGTTGAAAATAGGGAAGTCGTTTCCCAAAAATTTACCACTGGCGCCTAGTGCGGGAGGATGAAGTCCGCTCCTGTGCGTATTCGGCCAAGCCTAAGGCCGAAAGACGACCTCCTCGCGAGGTTCACCCGCACGCATCTGCGCTGCTTGGCGGAGATGGAGCATTGGCTGGAGGCAATGCCTCAGGCTGCAGCGATGTTATGTCTGAAAAACGGTGACTTATCACTTGTTGCCGTGAACGAGCCTTTCCACCAGCGATTCCTCGCATCCGTCGACCCGGAAGATGAGCCGCCCTATTATGATGATTGGCGCAAGCGGATCATTGAAATGGCCCTATCGGGCAACAGTTCCTCCTTCTTCGAGCTTCGCCGGGAAGGGCCGCTCGGACCTGAATATTTCTGCTGTACGGCTGGTTTGCTGCCTGCGATGGAGGACGGCGCGAGCCTTATCCTCTTCACGGCGCTTGACCGGACGAGTGACCGGGCGACGGAAAAGAATTTGCGGCGTGAGTTGCTTTCGGACGGTTTGACCGCCTTGCCCAACAGGACGGGTTTCGGCGAAGAAATTGAGGATCGCCTGCATAATTCCCCTTGGCCCGAAAACACGCAGTTCGGCATCATCGCCATCGACCTCAGCCGGTTCAGTCGTGTCAACGAATCGCTGGGACCATTGGCCGGCGACGAATTGCTCATCACCGTTGCCAAGCGTTTGAAGTCCAACCTGCGGCAGGGCGATGTGCTTGCCCGCATCGGTGGGAATGATTTTGCCATTTTCGCTCGCCTGAACAACGGCTTGTCGGACTGTCTTCATATCACTCAGAGAGTCAGGGATTCGCTGAACTCGCCCATTCGTCTGAGTGATCTGCAGATTCGCGTCGATTGTGCAATCGGTTGCGCAATGTCCGCGAGCATGGACGATGATCCCGACGATGTCGTGCGCAAGGCGCAGGCCGCGGTGAAAATCGCCAAGCGCAGCGGCAAGGTTGAAATTTACCGGAACGGCGTGCTCAAGGAGGCGCAGCGGCGCTTTTCCATTGAGAGCCGGCTGCGGACGGCGCTGTCGCAGGGCGAACTGACGCTGGCGTATCAACCACTGATCCATCTGCAGACCGGTGAAATTACTGGGTTCGAGGCGCTGGCGCGTTGGAATGACCCGGAACTGGGGCAGGTATCCCCTGTCGAGTTTATCGCCGTGGCGGAGGAAAGCGGTCTCATCACGTCGCTGGGCTCTTGGGCTGCCTATGAGGCGGCCCAGGCGCTCAGCCGCTGGGATAGCAAGTTCGGCCAGCCCCTTCCCGTGGGCGTCAATGTCAACCTGTCGCCGATCCAGATGGCGCGGGTCGATGTCGCGTCGATGTTCGAGGAAGCGCTGCGCTATTCGGGCATTTCGGGTAACCGGCTGACCGCCGAACTTACAGAGAGCGCCATCATCGCCGATCCCGACAAGGCACGCAAATTGCTGGTGGCGCTCAAGGATCTGCACATGCCGATCGCGATGGATGATTTCGGCACCGGCTATTCAAACCTCGCGAGCCTGCACAGCCTGCCGATCGACATATTGAAGATCGATCGCAGCTTCGTATCGGGCATGTTGGAGGACAAGGACAAGCAGGCGATCGTGCGCACCATCCTGTCGCTTGCCGAATCGCTGAACCTGCATGTCACGGCCGAAGGGGTGGAGACGCAGGAACTGGCGCATGCGCTGCAGTCCATGGGCTGTGGTAATGGGCAGGGTTTCTATTTCGCGCGGCCGATGCCGGAAGCGGAAGCCTTCGACTATTGGCGCGCGCGCTGGAACTTCGAGACCGTCTGATCCGCGATCTGGCCGACCCGATCTGCGTCCGGGAAGCCTTCTTCCACCCATAAGCGCCGCACTTCGCCTAACGCCTTGGCCACATCTGGCCCTGGCGATAGTCCGCGCGCGATAAGGGCACCGCCGCCAATGGGGAGTTGCGGCGGGATCCAGCCTTCCAGTAGCTGGAGGCTTTCGACTGGGGCAGCGGGATCGAGGAGGATGCGATCGATCGCACCCTCGACCCCGATATGGAAGGCGAGTGCCTGAGGCGACGACGTGGCGCCATTGGCGTCGAGCGCGACGGTCAGGCGCTTGCGGGCCTTGTTCGACAATTTAAGCCGCGCCCCCACCAGATCGGCGGTGCGGGCGTCGGGCGGGAGCAAGGCAGCGAGGCGCCGGAGAGGGGCAGGCTCCGTGCCGGATGCAGCTTCGCGCGCGATCAACTGTTCGACACGGGACAGCCCGTCCGCATCAATCTCTGGCAGCACGGGTGCGAATATCCCGCCTTTGACCATCAGGCGGAGGGACATGATCGGCGAGGGCAGGGCGAGCAGCTTGAGCAATTCGTCCGCGATACGCTCGCGCGACAGCGCCATCAGGCTGTTGGCGGCCGCGCGGCAGGCTGCATAGGCCTCTTCATCCGGCACATTTCGGCCGAAGCGGGCGAGGAAACGGAAATAGCGCAGGATGCGGAGATGATCCTCGGCGATGCGTGCAGCGGCGCTGCCAATGAAGCGGACGCGGCCTGCCTCCAAGTCATCGACGCCGCCGAAATAGTCCGTCACTTCATGGGTGATCGGATCCGCATAGAGGGCATTGATCGTAAAGTCGCGGCGGGCGGCATCTTCTCGCCAGTCTGCGGTATAGGCAATGGTAGCCCGGCGGCCGTCCGTGCTGACGTCACGGCGCAAGGTGGTTATCTCCACCGGCCAGCCGGCGATGACGGCGGTGATGGTGCCATGGTCGATGCCGGTGGGCACCGCCTTGATCCCGGCAGTTTTCAACCGATCGACGACCTGCTGCGGTTCCAGCACCGTGGCGATGTCCAGGTCACTGACGGAGAGGCCCAGCAGACCGTCGCGCACAGCGCCGCCGACATAGCGGGCAAGACCCTTTTCCGCCTCCAGCGCCGCCAGCAGGCCGTCCAGTCCTGGCCGGTGACGCCAGTCAGCGTCAGGCAAGAAGGCGGTCATGGTTCAGTCTCCGGGAGAGATTGACGAGGATCGCGGCGGTGATGCCCCAGATTCGGCGGTCCTTCCACATTATCTCATAATAATGACGCTCAACTCCATGAAAATCCACGGAATTCTGAACCCGCTTGGCCGGGTCGAGGGCGTAGGAAAGCGGCAGTTCGAACCAGTCCGCAACTTCGTCGGCCTGGGGAGTCAATGGCAGGTCGGGGGGTATCACGCCCAGCACCGGCACCACATCGAAGCCCGTGAAAGTGTGGTAGCGATCCGACGTACCGATGACATCGACCATGTCGGGTGGCAGGCCGATTTCCTCCTCCGCTTCGCGCAGGGCTCCGGCGATTTCGTCTGCGTCGCTGGCGTCGACACGGCCGCCCGGAAAGGCGATCTGGCCCGCATGTTTGCGTAAGGAAGCAGCGCGTTCAGTCAGGATTAGGCCCGGTTCCGGCCGGTCGGTAATGGCGACCAGCACCGCCGCCGGCGCAAGGACAATGTCTCCATCTATGCGCGGGTCGCGGGTGTCCGACGTCATGAGGCCGACTTCGCGCGCATGGCCTTTGGTCAAAGCGATGCGCAGCCGCTCCGCCAGCGTCATACAGATCCGTCCAGCGCGAAAAAGGCGCCGTTGCTCCACAGGCCGATCGGATCGCTGCCTTCGTCAAGGGCGAGGTTCATGAGCTCATAATAGACGCTGCGGTTGACGAGCGCGTCAAGCCCGCCGCGAACATGAACATAGGGATGCGGGCCGTCGGGTGTTTCCCGGATCGAAAGCGGATGATCCGGGCCTGCCGGCACCAGATCGCCGCTGTTGAGGCGAAACGCCAAGGCGCGTTTTCGTCCTACCCCCTCACTCTTCAATTCGACGGCAAGGAAGGGCGCGTCCTCGACTTCGATGGAAAGCTTTTCTACTGGTGTTACAAGGACGTAAGAGCCATCCTTCTCACGCCTGAGGATCGTGGAAAAAAGGCGTACCATGGCCTCCCGGCCGATGGGTGAGCCCTGATGATACCAGGTGCCGTCGCGGCCGATCCGCATTTCACTGTCGCCGCAATGATCTGGATTCCATTTTTCGACTGGCGGCAGCCTCTTCTCCGCCAGCAAATGGGCGACTTCGGTCAGCGACAGGCTGGCAAGATCAGGCTGCGGGTCCATGGGCATGGCGTCGAGATAGGAGCGCCAGCGGCGGATGGCAAAAGGGAATTTAGACGACCGCGGTGATTCGCGGGCCAAGCATCCCCTCGCCGCCGATCGCGCTGCCATCGACGGACAACGCCAGCAGGCGGTGCGCCTCATAAGGGCCGGGGCAGGTCCATCCGCCGGTCGCTCCTGCGGAAAAGCCCCAAAAGCGGCCGTAATATTCGGGGTCGCCAATCATCATCAGCGGCTCGCTGCGATGGATGCGGGCGGTAGTAACCACGGCGTCCATCATTGCGCGGCCGTGGCCGGTTCCCTGCAGTGCGGGAGACACGGCGACTGGGCCGACCATGATGAGCGGGGTCTGCGTGCCGTCCAGGTGAGTCAGAGCGACGGGCCAGCTTTGCAGCGAGCCGACCAGTTCGCCATGTTCATCGACCACGCCAAAGGACAGTTCAGGCAGCCAGGGCATGCCATCGCGGATCAGATAGGCTGTGCGGCCGTGCCGATCAGGGCCGAACGCCGCGTCGAGCAGCCGTTCGATCGCCTCTTCCGCCACGATGTTGAGGGGCATGATATGAGACACGTCTTGCCGATCCGCCGTCAATGGCGCATGGACCGCGCCGGGAGCGGCGGGCTTAACGCCTGCTTCGCAAAATAAAAGTCTATTCTGGTCATCGCCAGCAGCAGGAAAGCCATGAACAGCGGATTTGACGATTTTCTGACGCTGGAGGTCAACCATCTGGACGTGGATGTCCTGACCGGCATCTATTCGGAAGAAACGCACCTGCCGCAACCGTTGCGTATCTCCATCCGGGCGCAGCTGAAGGTTGCGGACCATTATGCGCTCGACACGCCGTTGTCGCGCTCCAAAAATTACATGGACCTGAAGCATGCCGCGACGGCGGCGCTACCCGAGGGGCAGCATTTCACCCTGATCGAAGCCGTCGCGGACCATATTATCGAGACGATCTTCTTGCAGGACGACAAGGTGCTGCATGTCGAAGTGAAGATCATCAAGCTGGCGTTGAGCGAGAAGGGTGAGGAGATCGGGATCACGCTTGGGCGCTGGCGGCGCTAAGCTGCCGCCTTACTGCTTGATCAGGCCGATCTCCCGGAGGCGCTCCGTCAGATAGTCATGCGCGGTGATCGGCGGATCGCGCCGGGGATGTGCGGCGTCCACGCATTGCGGCAGGGCGTCGATCAGGAAATCCGGGCGCAGATGCAGGAAGAAGGGCATGGAGTATCGCGCCACAGAGCGACGCTCGGGCGGCGGATTGACCACACGATGGCTGGTCGAGCGCAGGCGGTGATTGGTCAGCCGCTGGAGCATGTCGCCAACGTTAATGGCCAGCGCGCCAGGAGGCGGCACGACCGGGAGCCAGTTGCCCTGCCGATCCTGAAGTTCAAGGCCGCCCTCTTCCGCGCCGAGCAGCAGGGTGATGAGGTTGATATCCTCGTGCGCGCCCGCACGGATGCCGGGCGCGTGGACGGAAACCGGCGGATAATGGAGCAGCCGCAGGATTGAATTCCCCTTGCTGACGGCGTCGTCAAACCAGCTATCTGGCAGTCCCAGATGAAGGGCGATGGCGGAAAGGATGCAGGCGCCGACGCGATCGAACTCCGCGTAAAGACGGGTGAAAACAATTTGAAATTCCGGGATTTCCGAAGGCCAGATATTGGGCGGCATGGTTGCAGCGAAAGGATCGTCGGCAGGAAGGTCGCGGCCGATATGCCAGAATTCCTTGAGGTCATTCTCTGTCGCGCCCTTCGCGATTTCCCCACCGAACGCCGTGTAGCCGCGTTGCCCGCCATTGGCCGTGGCGTCGTAGCGCTGCTTCTGCTCCTCAGTCAGGGCAAAAAAGGCGCGGGCAAGCGTCCAGCCCTCATCGATCAGGGCGGCGTCCATGCCGTGATCCTTCACCATGGCGAAACCGAAATGCTCGAAGGACTCGCCAATTGCGGAGGCGAAATCCTCCTTCGGCATGTTTGTCAGCGACAACAACGGAACCTGGTCCAACGGAGCTTCCGGCAAGTTTCAGACGTCCTTCTGGCAAATGGCGTTCTCGCATCCTTGATCGGCTCCCGCGGCTGATGCAAGGAGGCGGCCATGAACTACTGGCTGATGAAATCGGAACCCGATGTTTTTTCCTACGACGACCTCGTCGAAAAGGGGAAGGCGGAGTGGGACGGCGTACGCAACCATGCCGCGCAGCTGAACATGAAAGCGATGCGGAAGGGGGACCTTTCCATCTTCTACCACAGCAATATCGGTGTCGAGGCGGTCGGCATCATGGAGATTGTCGAGGAAGCCGCGCCCGATAGCACGGATGAGACGGGCAAGTGGATGGCCGTGCACGTCGCGCCGAAGGAAAAACTGGCCAAACCGGTGACTCTGAAGGCGATGAAGGCGGATCCGGCGTTGGCGGACATGGTGATGCTGCGCCAGTCGCGCTTGTCCGTATCTCCGCTGACGGAAGCGCAGTTCCGGCACATCGTCGGGATGTCGGAAGCCTGACGAGGCAGTGATTGCGTAAGGCGCAACTGGCCAGCCGCTTTTTGCGATTGTCGCGCAGATGCACGACTGCAAAGCTGCGATCAACAGAACAACAAGATCCAGAGGTGTTTGATCGGCATTCACAAGGAGCACACCCATGCGAATGCTGTCTAAGATTGTACTCACCGGCGCTTTTGGCGCTGCCATCGCCGCCATTGCCCCCGCCCAGGCGGAAGAAGGCAAGCAGCGCTTCACCCATGAAGGCTACACCTATGTGTACGAGGTGAAGGACACCAAGACCGGCAAGCTGATTTCCGGCCGCCGTTATCCTGATGCCGTTGCGTTCAACCTGGCCGTCAAGAATGGCAAGGTTTCGGGCCTATCGGGTGGCCAGCCGGTCGCCTTCAAGGTCGAAGAGGCCCGCGGCGCTTCCACGAAATAAGGCTTCAGTTCTGCTGAACGATAAAAGGGCGGCTCCCCTAGGGGAAGCCGCCCTTTTTCATCGCCAAAGCTTAACGGCAGCGACGCTTGCTGTCGATTTCCTTGCCCAGCAGCGCGCCGCCAGCAGCGCCCAGGATCGTGCCGGTTGCTCGGTCGCCACGCGTGTCGATCGCGCGGCCGAGCAGCGCACCGCCTACGCCGCCGATGATAAGGCCCGTGGTGCCGTCGGACTTGCGGCAATACGTACGACCATCACGGCCGCGCCATTCGCGATAGCGGTAGTGCTCGCGCGCGCTGACCCCGTCGGTGGGGATCGCCATGGAAACCGGAATGGCCATCGAAAGGGCCGACAGAGCGATAATGGCTTTACGCATAAAATTCTCCTCCGAAACAATGATTTGCCTGTTGAACCCGCCAATATTGGGGGAGGTTGCATGAACCTACGGCAACAGGATAAGCAGTTGGAAACAAAAGGATAAAAATGGAATATGGGCGATGAGTGACCATGACGGCGATGCTGCAGCAGCCCTGATCAAGGCGCTCAATCTTTCGCCCCATCCTGAGGGCGGATGGTATCGGGAGACGTGGCGAGCGGGAGCTCGCCAAGGGGAACGCGCCGCTGGCACGGCCATCTACTTCCTGCTGGAGGCGCGTCAGCATTCACGTTGGCACAAGGTGGATGCAGATGAACATTGGTTCTGGCATGGCGGATCGCCGCTGCTCCTTTCCATCGCAGCGGATAGCGGGCCTGCCGACGAGGTGACACTGGGCATCGACATCATGACCGGACAGAGGCCGCAGGCGCTCGTCCCGGCAGGTTACTGGCAAGCAGCCAAGCCTTTGGGCGGGTGGGCGCTGGTCAGCTGCACCGTCATCCCCGGCTTTGAGTTTTCCGGTTTCACGCTGGCACCGCATGGCTGGTCACCCGGAGAATCGCCCACAGCGCCACGCAAGTGAAAAATTTGCCATCTATGGACATGTTAAAGCCAATCGACGGCGTGCGCCGGGCTCGCTAAGGGGATTCGCGATGACATGTTCCAGGTCGCCCTCCGCTCATGCATGATAAGCCCAATCGTGGCCGGGCGGTCGCTTTGCCCAATGGTGAATTCCGTACTCGCGCGACGGAATATCTGGATTTCCTGGCCGCTTGGGTGAAAAAGCCGCGCCAGACGGCGTCGGTCGTGCCCAGCAGCCGCTATCTGGCTCGGCTGATGGTGAGCCATATCGATCCAGCGGATGGCCGCGTCATGGAATTGGGCGGGGGGACTGGTGTTTTTACGCGCGCCATTCTGCAGACCGGCCTTCCGCCAGAAAAGCTGGAGGTGGTGGAGATCAATCCGGCCTTTGCGCGGGGGCTTCGGCGGCATTTCCCGCATGTGTCGGTGCTGGAAACTCCGGCCCAGATCGTTTCAACGGTCGCCGCAGGGGAGCCGGGCCAATATCAGACGGTGGTGAGCGGCCTGCCGTTGCTGGCGATGGACCGCCATATGCATGCCGATATCCTGTCGGAAGCATTTCGCATGTTGCGGCCCGGCGGGAGCTTCATTCAGTTTACTTACTCGACCAGGCCGCCGGTCAGCCGTGACGTGCTGCACGCGCTGGACATCGACGTGACGCGCGTGGGCCAGACCGTCCGCAATTTTCCGCCAGCCACGGTTTTCCGCTTTCACCGATCAGGTGAATAGCCCGGTTGCGCAGCGGCGGCGCAGTCCTATCTTGGCGTTCAGATAAAAAGGGGCTTCTGCGCGCATGGCGTCCATCATTACCGTTTCGGGCCTAACCAAAAGCTATGCTTCGGGATTTCAGGCGCTCAAGGGCGTAGATCTAGAGATTGAAGAGGGCGAGATTTTCGCGCTGCTGGGGCCGAACGGCGCTGGCAAGACGACCATGATCTCCATCATCTGCGGCAATGTGCGGCCGAGCGGCGGCAGGGTGACGGTCGCAGGCCATGATATTCTGCGGGATTATCGCGGGTCGCGGTCCGCCATCGGCCTTGTGCCGCAGGAGCTGCATACCGACGCGTTCGAGCGGGTGATCGACACGGTACGCTTTTCCCGCGGTCTTTTCGGCAAGCCCCGGAATGACGCCTATATCGAAAAGATCCTGCGGGACCTGTCGCTATGGGATAAGCGTAACAACAAGATGCTGGAATTGTCCGGCGGCATGAAACGGCGCGTGATGATCGCCAAGGCGCTCAGCCATGAGCCGCGCGTACTGTTTCTGGATGAGCCGACGGCGGGCGTCGATGTCGAGCTGCGCCGGGACATGTGGAAGCTGATCGGCGAACTTCGGCAGACGGGCGTCACCATCATTCTGACCACCCATTATATCGAGGAGGCCGAGGAGATGGCCGACCGCGTGGGCGTGATCAACAATGGCGAGTTGATCCTGGTCGAGGAAAAAACCGCGCTCATGAAGAAGCTGGGCAAGAAGACGCTGACCGTGGCGCTCAGCGAGAGATTGGAGCGGCTTCCCGCCGAACTTGGCGAATGGAACCTGGCGCTGAACGACGATGGGCATGAGATTGAATATGTGTTCGATACGCGGGCGGAGCGCACTGGCGTGTCCTCGCTGCTGCGCAAGCTTGGCGACCTGGGCATCGGCTACAAGGATCTCAACACGCAGCAGAGCAGCCTGGAGGATATTTTCGTGAGCCTGGTCCATCAGGAGAAGGCGGCATGAGCGGCTTCAACCATCGGGCGATCTGGTCGATCTACAAGTTCGAACTGCACCGGTTCAGCCGGACGCTGCTGACAGGACTGCTGGTGCCGGTGATTACTACGTCGCTATACTTCGTCGTGTTTGGCGGGGCGATCGGGTCGCGCATGACGCAGATCGACGGCATCCCCTATGCGGCGTTCATCGTGCCCGGCCTGATCATGATGTCGATGTTCACGGAGAGCATCTTCAACGCCAGCTTCGGCATCTACATGCCCAAGTTTTCCGGCACCATCTATGAACTGCTGTCCGCGCCGGTCTCCGCGACGGAAACCGTGATCGCTTATGTCGGCGCGGCCGCGACCAAGTCGCTGATCGTTGGCATCATCATCTTCGTGACCGCGCATTTGTTCGTCGATATTCATGTCGCGCACCCCTTCGCCATGGCGGGCTTCATGCTGCTGATCGCGGTCAGCTTCTGCCTTTTCGGTTTCATCCTGGGGATATGGGCGCAGAGTTTCGAGCAGTTGCAGGTCATCCCGCTGCTGCTGATCATGCCTATGACCTTCCTGGGCGGCGCCTTCTATTCCGTGCACATGCTTGCCGAACCGTGGCGCACGGTGACGCTGTTCAACCCGATCGTTTATCTGGTGTCAGGTTTCCGTTGGACCTTCTTCGGGCGAGGGGACGTGGGAATCGAGTTCAGCCTGCTGTTCGTCAGCGCGATGCTGGTCGTCTGCCTAGCGGTCATCGGATGGATGTTCCGGACCGGCTACCGGCTGAAAAAATGAAAAAGGGCGGTCGCTTTTGGACCGCCCATGTGATCGATCAGGCCGCTGCGCTTTCCGGCGCTATGGCGAAGAGGGTGACGCCCTTATACTTGTCGTCATTCTCGTTGTAGAGGCCGTACATTCCCTCGAACGTCTCATCCAGCACGCTGACGTCGTTCAGGCCGGCCAGCTTGAAGGTGCCCAGCTTCAGTTCGCGCGGCGGGCCGCCTTCGCGTTCCACGGTCACGGCGTCAATGAACATCTCGTCGTGGCGGGTATAGAGGATGTGCGGCGCCAGCTTGACGACCATCTTGTTGTAGGTCGCCTTGAGGCACTTCTGAAGCGCGATGGCTTCGAAAATGGTCGTCGGGGCAGTCATAACGCCTTGTCCTTAGCGATTTGAGACCGAGGTTCAATTGCTTTGTGCGTCGCACCATCGACGTATGGTGCATCCGGGCCTTTTTCAGGATGAGCCGACAAGCCCCAGCCGGTCGCGCATCATCCAGCGGACAAGGAGCAGAACCGCCACTGCGCCGAGCCCGCTCGCCAGGCCGAACCAGATGCCGAGACCCTTCATGCCCAAGGGGAAGGCCAGCAGCGTGCCGACGCCCACGCCGATGATCCAATAGCCGATGAGGGCGAATATCATCGGCACCTTCGTATCGTGCAGACCCCGTAGCACGCCTGCGCCCACTGCTTGCGTCGCATCGACCAGCTGGAACAGGGCGGCGACCGCCAGAAAGCTGACGGCCAGTGCTGCCGTCCCCGCATTGGCCGGATCGGCAAGATCAAGGAAAGCGCCGATCAGCAGGCGGGGAAGGGTGATGAGCAGGATCGCTGCCGCAAAGGCGAAACCGAAGCCGAGAATGAGGGCGAGCCAGCCCGCCCGGCCGACTCCGGCCTTGTCCCCGCGTCCATAGGCCAGGCCGACGCGTACGGTCGCGGCCTGGCCGATACCCATCGGTACCATGAACAGCAGCGCCGCGATCTGAATGGCGACGGCATGAGCCGCAAGCGAATCGCGGCCGATGAGCCCCATGAGCAAGGCCGAGGCGTTGAACACCGTGGTTTCGAAGCCAACCGTGATCGCGATCGGCAGGCCGAGCGCCCAGACAGCGCGGTGCCGTTCCCGATCAAGGGTCCAGAAGCGGCCGAATAGGCGATAGCGGCGGAAGCGGCGATCTATCAGGATCACGGCAAGCAGTCCCAGGAACAGGAAGAGGGACGACAAGCTGCTCGCCAGCCCCGCGCCGAACAGGCCCAGCGCGGGCAGGCCGGCATGGCCGAAGATCAACAACCAGGCCGCAAGCAGGTTGAACGGTATGGCGAGCAGCATGATGACCACTGCCCAGACCGGCCGCTCCAGCGCGGAAATGAAATTGCGCAGGGTGGTGAAGCCAAGAAAGGGCAGCAGCGCCCATTGCAACCCAAGCATCATCCGTCCCGCCTGATGGGCGAGGTCGGGCTGCTGCCCCATATTGAGCAGGATTGCTTCGCTTTGGGAAAGCAGGAGCCAGGCAGGCAGGACGAAGAAAAAGGCGGCGCGCAGCGTCTGCTGCACCGTGCGTCGGACGTCACGCACCGAATGGCGGCGGCGGCCGCGCTCATTGGCAATAAGCGGCGCGGCGGCCGTGACCAGGCCCATGCCGAAGATGAGCAAGGCGTGGAAAAGGTTGATGGCGAGAGCGCCCGCAGCGACTCCCTGCGCGCCCAGGCGGCCGATCATGAGTAGATCGGTCGCGGCGATCCCGGCCCAGGCGATATTGCCCGCGATCATGGGCAGCGCGAGCGCAAGCAGCGCGCCTGCCTCTATGCGCCAAGGAGAGGGATTTCCCGTCATGAAATTCTCAGACCCTGGTCCCGTTCCGTTGGGTTAACGAAGGTGGGGACGCTCGCCGCTCGGCCCTCTTAGTGCTTCTTGAACAGGTGCAGCGCGGCGACGATTATCCCGCCGATCACCATGCCGACTATCGCCGCTCCGATAGCATTCACGACCCAGTCGATCACGCCGCCGACGGCGGGCAAGACGTGGGCCGCACCCTCGGCAACATGATGAATCGCGCCGGGGATCAGGTCCCAGTGAAATTCGTGCAGGCCATGAACGATGAGCCCGCCGCCCACCCACAGCAT
>Ga0105148_100088_pt1 | contig 14466 bp, 12 predicted proteins | sample RS_199metaG_FD_91502 | JGI IMG/M metagenome (GOLD analysis project Ga0105148, IMG submission 91502) | Switchgrass associated microbial communities from Austin, Texas, USA, to study host-microbe interactions - RS_199 metaG | ecosystem: Host-associated > Plants > Roots > Rhizosphere | place: USA... | reverse complement strand
CGTCACTGTGGCGCGAGTCTAACAGATTGATTATGTTGTATTTTTACATAGCCGAAACGACCTTTTTTCTTCTCCTCGTCGGCTTCGCGGCACGTTTTGCCGCGACTAGCCGGCAGACGGCGCGGACGCCCGGGCCGTGAAAGAAGCAACCTCCGTGGTCGCGAGCCCCGGCATCATCCTGCTCCCCAGGATCACGATGCGCGGCGTCCATGGGCATGCGGGCATCTTTTGCGTCACACAGGAAGGATAATGGCACGGGATCGACAGAAGAAAGGCTGGCTCACGGGCCGGAGCGATGGCACCTTCGCCCGATAAAAATGAGAAGAGGATGCGCCGCGATGGGTGACGCGCTGAGAGAAGCAACGGACATGAATGAGGCCGAATTGCGTGCAGCGCAGCGGCTGCTTTCGGGGCAATCCTGGGACGATTTCTGCGATGTCCTGAAGGTCGCAGGCCGGATGATCGATCGGTTCGGCGACGATCCTTCCGACCTGGACCGCGCGGAATGGTATCGTTTCCTCACCCGCCTGGCCCGGTCCGGTTTCGAGCGCCTGATCGAAAATGCCGAGCCGACCCGGCCTCGGCTGCGGGACATGGTGTGGCGGCAGTCAATTAACGTGCAAACGGTCGATCAGGACCATCTGATGTGCCAATTCGACGAGGCACGCGATTATCGCATCATCGGCAAACGCGGAACGATACCCTATTTCGTCCTGGCTTTGCTGGCAGCACCCGCGCCGGACGATGCAGGCGCGCGCGACTGGGCCCCGCTCGGGGTTGATAGCCTGAAGCAATTCGACCCCGCCAACCTCAAGACCACCGGATTCCTCGGCAGTCAGCAGCTTCACATCGAAGATGATGGGACGTTCGAGATCATCCTGTCGCAAAATGATCCGGGCGAAGGCAGGAACTGGCTGAGGCTGCAGCCTGACACCAATTGCATCCTGATCCGCCTGGTCTGGAGCGACCGGGGAAGGGAAATTGCGCCAGATATGCGGATCGAGCGGCTGGACGGCGCAGCGCCCGCGCCGGTCACGCCCGCGCTGATGGCAAACAACCTGGCCTGGGCGGCACAGAATGTGCTGGGCTACGCCGAACTAGTCCGCAACTGGTGGAACGGCACCCAGGGCAATTTCGCCGCCAAGCTCAACAGGCTGGATTATAGCCGCGCTCAATATCTGTCGAATGGGGGCGTGCCTGACCGCCATGTCGCCTTTGGTGGGTGGGAAAAGCGGCTGGATGAAGCGCTGGTGCTGGAATTCGTGCCGCCGGACTGCGAATATTGGAACTTCCAGATCTGCAACATGTGGCAGGAAAATCTCGACACTTTCGAGGACGGCAATGGCTGGGTAAATAATTACCGCTTCGCCGCCGAGCCGGACGGACGCGTGCGCATCATCATCGCCGAACATGATCCGGGCCTGGGCGGCAATTGGGTAAATTCCTACGCTCATGAAAAAGGCATCTGGGGTCTGCGGCTGGTGCGGACCGAAAGTACGGCGGCAGTTAACCTGTGGCGCCTGCCTTGGGCGCAGTTGAAGGCCGACGGACTGGCTGCGCTCAAGCCGGAGGCTGCGATCGCCACCGGCCAGTTCGTGGACTGACGCCATGGCCGTGAGAAGCCTTGACCATGTGAATATCCGCACTGCGGACGTGCCCGGCACGGCGACCTTTTTCCGCGATGTGCTGGGCCTGCGAGCGGAGGCTGCGCCCGGCTCACCCTCGATCGATCAAGGCTGCTGGATCCACGATCCGGACGGCCGCGCGATCGTGCATATCGGCCCCTTAGACGCCGCTTACCCCAGCGACGATGCGCTGCCTTTCACTCCCGCCCGGGGCAGCGGCGCAGTGCATCATGTCGCGCTGGAGTGCGACGACCTGCCCGGCATGCTCGCGCGGCTGGATGCCGCTGAGCTTCCGGTGGTGCGAAAAGATTATCCGCCCGCCAACCTCTACCAATTGTTCGTCGAAGAGCGAAATGGGATCATTCTGGAACTGAATTTCCGGCGGGAGGCACCATGACAGACGATCTGCCGCTGGTGCTGTCCGGTCCGCCCTTCGTGCATGTGCCGCTGCTGGAGCGGCTCGCCCCAGCGCGTGAAGCGGGCTTTGCGGGCATATCGCTGATGCCCGGCGATGTATGGTCACTGGAAGAAGCAGGGATAAAGGCTTCCGAGATCGCCGCGCGGATCGCGGACCATGGACTCACGGTGATGGAGATCGACTGCACGGCTTGCTGGCTGCCCAGCCATCGCCGCGCGGGAGACGACGCGCCTTTGGCTGGATTGCTCCAGTCGCTGACACCCGAGCGCGTTGTGGAAACCGCCGCCCGGATCGGCGCGCCATCGGTCACGGCCGTGGAGATGATGGGTATTTCCCCATCTCTGGATGAGGCGGCCGAAGCCTTCGCGCATCTTTGCGATCTGGCGGCCTCCCACGGCCTGAAAGCGCATATCGAATTCCTGCCCTTTGGCGGCATCCCGGATTTGGCGAGTGCATGGGCGATCGTCCAGGCGGCGGGACGGGCGAACGGCGGGCTGACGGTCGATAGCTGGCACTTCTTCCGAAGCGGGTCGAGCTTCGACCTGCTGGAGAGCATCCCCGGATCGCGCATCCATACAGTGCAGATCAACGATGCACCTGCGGAGCCGGAGGCTGACCTGCTGCACGAAACGATGACTGGTCGGCTCGTTCCCGGCCAGGGAAGCTTTGACCTGACGCGCTTCATCCGCGCGCTGGATCAGACCGGGAGCACAGCCCCCTTCTCCGTCGAAATCTTTTCCAAGGACATTAGCGGAATGCCGATGGCGCAGGCCATCGCTTCATGGGCGCCAGCCGCCCGCGACATCATCAGAAAGGCTAGAGAAACTAGATGACCGGCAGGGAAGCGCCCATCGGCGCAGTCGTCGTAGGGACAGGCTTTGGCCTGTTCACGCATGTTCGCGCACTGCGTGACGCTGGTTTCGAGGTGCGCGCCATCGTCGGGCGTCACCGGGAGCGAACCGCCCAGCGGGCGGCTCCGCTGGCTATCCCGCTTGCTTCGGATAATCTGACAGAGGTGCTGGCCGACGACCCGGCCATCCAGCTCGTCACCGTCGCCACGCCACCGCACGCGCATTATACGCCGGTCATGCAGGCGATCGCCGCAGGTCGCCATGTTATGTGCGAAAAGCCCTTTGCACGCGACCTGGCCCAGGCGCGCGAGATGCTGGCCGCAGCCGAAAAGGCCGGGATCGTCCATGCATTAGGCGCCGAGTTCCGGTTCGACAGCGCGCAGGCATTGCTGCGCCGGGTGGTGCAGGACGGCCTGATCGGCGATCCGCTGATGTTCAGCCGCATCTATCAGCAGCCGGGCAGCGGAGAGGAAGAACCGCTCGCCGACTGGTGGACCGATGCCGCGCAGGGCGGCGGCTTTCTGGGCGCGTTCGGCACACATATGATCGATCAGGTCCGTTCGACTCTCGGAGAGATCGTCGCGGTCAACGCGATCCTGCGCAAGCTGACCACCACGCGCCCGGCGATGACTTCGGACGATTATTACAACGTCCAGTTCCGGACCCAGAGCGGTTGCCTCGGCGTAATCGAGGCGGCGATGAGCTTCCCCGGACCCTTCGTCATGGCCACCAAGGTGGCGGGCACCAAAGGCGCGGCCTGGATCCAGTCCGGCAGCGCCTTCGGCGACCCGGAGGAAGTCTGGATCAAGAATGCCAACGGCGAGCGGCAGATTCCGATGCCGGCCGAACTTGTGAACCCTGCACCAGCACCTTTCGCCATCGAGGAACTGATCCAGACGGAAATGGACCGCTGGCATACGCAGGGCTTCGATGTCGCGCCCTATGCGAAGCTGTTCGGGCAGATGAAGGCGAAGATCGAAGGCCGCGCGCCACCCCTGCCCGACCCGGCGGGGGATTTTCGTGACGCGGCGGCGGGGCAGGCAGTGCTGGACGCCGCGCGCCTGTCGGCGGCGGAAGGCCGCTGGGTGGAAGTGGAGGCGGTATGACGAACCCATCCTATGATTTTTCCGGTGCGCATGTGCTTGTCACCGGCGGCACCAGCGGCATCGGCGCGGCAACGGCAGCCGCCTACCGCGAGGCGGGCGCGGATGTGACCATCACCGGCACGCGCGGCGACGCTGCCGATTATGACGCCGATCTGTCGGGCTATCGCTATCTGCGGATGGACATAGAGGATGGCGAGAGCATTGATGCTGTGGCGGCCAGCCTTTCGACGCTCGACATACTCGTCAACAATGCCGGGATGGCGCTGCCGAGCCTCGGCCTCGACGAATATGAGCCGGATGTGTTCGCGCGGGCCGTCAACATGCTGTTGATCGGCGCATTTCGCATGGCCCGGCGCAGCGCCGACCTTCTCGCACAAAGCCATATCGCGGGCGGGCCTAGCATCATCGGCATCGCGTCGATGAGCAGCTATTTCGGCATACCGATTGTGCCGGGTTATGGCGCGGCCAAGACCGGCCTTGTCGGCCTGACCCGCACCCTGGCGGTGAAGTGGGGCGAGCGGGGCATCCGCGTCAACGCCGTCGCCGCCGGATTGACGCGCAGCCGCATGACCGAAGGCACCTTCGCACAGGAAGACTGGATGGCGCCAACGCTGGCGCGGACTCCCTTGGGACGGCCCGGTGAGCCCGAGGACATTGCCAACGCCATCCTCTTTCTGTCGAGCCCTGGCGCGGCATGGATCACAGGTCAGACACTGGCGGTGGATGGGGGATACACGGTCTCAGGTTGAGCGTCGGCGCGCTCACACTCGTTCACGACGCCGTTCGTGTCGAGTGAAATCGAGGCGTGCTGTTTGCGAGGCTTCTCGACTGCGCTCGAAGTGAACGGAGCTTGCGTCGTTTCAAATTCGCAGATGATGCCCCTTAAACAGTGAGAGCCGGCCCTTCCGGACCGGCCATCACCCGTTATCCACCCATCAAAGCTGCTCAATGCAGTTCGAAATTTTCCTTCACAGGCCCTCGGGTCTGGTTCCACAGGTCCACAAGCCGCCACGGCCAGGACAGGAAGACCCGGCCCTTCGAGTTGTTGTAGTAGCTGTTCGCCCGCGGGTGGGTCCAAATCATATTCTTCATCTGTTCATCGACCTGGCGGTTCCAGGTCTCGAACGCTTCCTGCTTGGGCTCCACGGCACGCGCGCCGCTGGCGTTGATCCAGTCGAGGCATTCGATGATGTAATTCACCTGCGCTTCGGAGATAAGGTTCTGGCCCGCCGCATGGTTCGGCGCACTGTTCGGACCCACCGTCATGAAATAGTTCGGATAGCCCGGCACGGTCACGCCCAGATAGGAACGCGGATCGTCCTTGCCCCATTCGTCGCGCAGCGACCGGCTGCCCTTGCCGCGGATTTCCAGCTTGCCCATCATGTTGGCGACGTCGAAGCCGGTGGCGCAGATGATGATGTCGAATTCATACTCCGTCCCATCCTTCAGGCGAATGCCCGTGGGGGTGAAGCATTCGATGCCGCCCTGCTCCAGCGTGACGTTGGGCTGCTTGAGCGCGTCGAGCCAGCCCGCGTCCAGAATGATGCGCTTGGAGAAGATCGGGAAGTCCGGCGTCATCTTTTCCTTGAGATCGGGGCGGTCGTGGAACTTCGCCTCCAGATGGGCGAGCGCCCACTGCCGCGCGCCTTCGTTCATGGCGGATACGGACGGGCTGTCCACCGGCCATTCGGGATCCTTCACGACGTTCGCATAGAGGCCGTCGGCCGCAAACCAGTAAACACGGAACCGGAACCATTCACGGAAGTGCGGGATGTAGCGCAGGGCGAACTTCATGCCCGGCGACACTTCATGATTGATCTCAGGATTGTAGATCGTCCAGTAGCGGGTGCGCTGGAACACGGTGAGTTGGCCGACCTGATCCGCGATCGCGCCGATCAGCTGCGCGGCGCTCGCGCCGGTGCCGATTATGCCGACGCGCTTGCCTTCAAGCCGGGTGGACGGATCCCAGTTCGCCGTATGCATGATCTTACCCTGGAATTCTTCGCGGCCAGGGATGTCGGGCCACTTCCAGCGATTGACGGGGCCATGTGCGTTGATGACCGCATTGGCGCGGATGACCTCTTCCGTGCCATCCTTTCCACGAACGGTGACGTTCCACATGGCCTCGGCATCGTCATAGCGTAGGGCGACCACTTCGGTGTTGAAGCGGATGTTGCGGCGCAGGTCATATTTGTCGGCGACGTGCAGCAGGTACTTCTGCATGTCCACGCCCTTGGGATGATAATGCGTCCATTCGGGCGTGATTTCGAAGGAATAGGAATAGAAGTGGCTGGGCGTGTCGACGCCAACGCCGGGATAGCGGTTTTCGTACCAGGTGCCGCCAACTTCGGGATTCTTCTCGATCACGATATGCTCATAGCCGGCTTCCTCGAGCTTGAGCGAAGCGGCAAGGCCGGTCATGCCCGCGCCGATCACCAGCACCTTGAAGTCGGACTTCGGCGCAGGACGTCCTTCGATTGCCTTGCGCGGCTTGGGCAGCTTCAAGCCGATCTGGTCAAACAACAGCGGCAGGAATTCGTCGGCGACTTCCTCGCCCACGCCCACACTCATCATCCGCTGCATCAGCGCGTCGGACGGATCATCCTCACGCGCAGCGCCCGGGGTGGTCAGAACATGCAGCAGCTTCGAGCGCAGGTCCTGCAGATATTCAGCCGGAATTTCGGTGCCGGGAACGGCGAAGGGCGGTTTGATATAGTTGCTGAAAATATCCAGCATCACCGCATCATGGGTAAGATGCACATATACCATCAGCAGCGTCTGGATGTTCGCTTCTTCCAAGGCATTGCGCAGTTCTTCGGTGTCGGCGAGCGGCAGGCTACGGTCGTGCCAATCCCGTGCAATCACCGCGCCATCACGATGTTCAGCCATTTTCTTCAATCCTCTCCGACTCAAAAAGCAGCAAAGTGAGTAAACACTTACTTGTTAATAGCAACGGCGGTTGTGCTGGTCAAGCCGCCGCTGCTGCGCGGGCATCTTCCCCTTTCCCGCGCAGAAAGGTGCGCACCGCCATATCGACATGCAGCTTGCATTCCTGCTCATCCGGCAGAGCATCGTCGACCAGCAGCGCATTGTGAACCGGCGCCAAAATCATCGACAACAGCAGCATGGCCGCGCGGCCGCTGTCCCTGGGCGCCAGGCCCACCCGCTTCAGATAATCAGCAAGCGGCTCAGCCAGATGATCGTCCCTGCTGCGCCGGATCAGCGGTCCGAACTCGGTGAATTCATGCGCCTCACGCATCAGCAGACGAGCCATTCCGATGGTCGATGGCCGGATAAATTCCCGCAGCAGTTCCATGCCAAAGGCGCGAAGGTCGGCCTCCGGCTCCGCGGCGTCGCTGAACTGCGGCAGGGGAAAACGCTCCACCCCCGCATTCAGGCAAGCGCGAAACAGCGCCGCCTTATCCTCATGCCACAAATAGAGCGTGCGTTTGGACACGCCCGCCGCCTGGGCGATCGCGTCCATGGTCACTGCGCGATAGCCCTGCCGGATGAACTCCTCACGGGCGATCTGCAGCAGGCGGCGCTTTTTCGCGAGCGTCTGATCTGCGCGGCCGATCGGAGCAGCAGAAACTTTGCTATCAATCGCCATCTCAGTCCTCGTGCCGCACAGGAAAGCGTTCATAATAGAAAGCGAAGCGCTCGCGGGCGGCCGCTTCGTTCAGGCCAAACACGCCTTCCAGATCATAGATCACCTTGCCATGCTTGTTACGCGGATTTTCGTCGAGATAGCCAAGCAGTTGCGCCTCGACGTCCGGCGTCAGTTCCAGGCCAGCCAGATTATAGACCTGCCGCATAACGCGTTCCTGATCGGCCATATATTCGTGGAACAGGATGTCGGCGGATTGATCCGGACCCCATGCGCCGCGCTGATCGACGCAGGCCCGCAGCAACCTTTCGATACGGTCGAGCCAAAGGCGGGCGAGCGCGGGCGGATCCACCGGATCACGGCGGATGCGATCGCTATAGCCGAGCATCGTGGTCAACGATCGCAGGACCGCGATCGGATCGCGGTGGGTGATGACCATGGTGGCGTCGGGGAACACAGTCTTGATCGCCGCCAGATTTTCCATGTGCTGCGGTGATTTCAGCAGCCAGCGGTTGGGCCCGCGGTGCCAGGTCAGGACTTGCAGCACCTTCTTTTCGTAGGCGTAGCTGGCTGTGCGGTCATGCGCGAAATAATAGTCGGTCCAGCGAGGTATCCGGGACTGAAACTCCCAACTGTAACAATTGAGATCCATGTAGAGCAGTTCATTATCCTCGTGGATCGACGCTGCATCCATGCCGTGCATCGCGGCCATGTGCGGCAGCATCGCTTCAAACGCGCCCCAAATCTCTGCGCTGCGCAACTCGCGGGGGTCGACCTCACCGGGCGCAAGCTCGCGCAACTGAACCGGCTCCTCCGATTCCCAGAGGGTCAGCGATCGCAACCGCTCGTCGCGGGCCAGCCAGTTGACGAGATGCGTGGTGCCCGAACGGGGCAGGCCAGCGATGAACAGCGGCCGGTCGATCTTGATCTCCAAGATCTCCGGGTGCCGTTTGACCAGATCCTCGACACGCAGGCGGTTGACCATCACGCGCACCAGATGGTTCAGCAGCGTGATCCGCCCCCCACGAGTAAGGCCCGCATCCTCTTCCCAAGCCTGTAGCGTCACGGCCATTCGCTCTCGAAAGCTTTGGTCTTCGCCGAAATCATCAAGGCCGTCGGCGTCGGCGACGGCACGCGCGAGCACTTCATCCACCGTCATCCGGTCGGGCTCATTTGGCGGGCCATTGCGGGCGGTACGGATCGCCGGAGTAACCACCGGGTCGGCCATGTCATCGATGCGGATTTCCTGCGGCTCACGCAGTTCAGCTTCACTCATCTTCTAACCCTCTCCAGCGCGGCGCGGTTATGCGGCCTCTCACGCCATCTTACGAAAAAGTGACAATGACCTTGGCCGACGCGTCGGGGTCGGCAGCAGTGCGGAAGGCTTCATCCAACTGGCTGAAATCCACGCGATGACTGATCAGCGGATCGACATTCACCACTCCCTCGGCCAGCATTTTCACGCATTCGTTGAACTCTTCCGCCCGGTTGTCCGCAACCGACCCGGAAATGCTGACCTCATTGGCCATCAGCTGCCACAAATTGATGGGCATCGGTTTCTTATGGAGCGCGACAATGACGATGCGCGCCTGATATTTCGCCGCCTCAAGCAGTTCGCCCAACGCCTGTTGCGACCCCGCCGCGTCGATGATGACATCGCTTCCGACGAAGGGCAGGCCATAGCGTTCGCCGGTTCCATGCGCTTTGCCGACAGCATCGCGCAGGGGCTCGCGCGAGGGGTTAACGGTGACCGCCGCACCAAGCTGTCGCGCCCGTTCCAGTCGCGCGTCGCACAGGTCCGCGACAAGGATGTCGCTTACACCGCGGTGGCGAAGGCAGATGACGGTGCATAGTCCGATCGGACCCGCGCCCAACACGACCACCCTGTCATCTGACCGGACGCGGCCGATGTTCAGGCCGTGCATGGCGACCGACAGTGGCTCTGCCAAAGCCGCTTTCTCCAGCGGCAGATGGTCGGGGATCGGGCAAATTTCCGACCCTATGCGCGCATCTTTTATCAGGATGAAGGGAGCGAAGGCTCCAGGTCCGCCACTGCCGATCAGCCCGGTGTCCGGGTTGACGGCGCAGCGCTGCCCCGGAGCTATGTCGCGGACCTCAGTTCCAACCTGCTCGACGGTGCCTGAAAATTCATGCCCTAGGGGTAAGGGCTCGGTGAGCGGCGCGCCGCCCATATTGCCGGCGGCGATATAGCCCAGATCGCTACCGCAAACGCCCGTTGCACCGACCCGCATCAGCACGTCATGCGGGCCGATTACCGGCACCTGGACCTGATCGACACGCATGTCTCCCGCGCCATGCACGCGAGCCAGCGGCATGGTGGCTGGAAGCGATTCATTTCCGCCCGCAGCCGCGCCTTGAGAATCGTTCACCACGTCCTCTCCTTCTCATTGGGCTCGTTGGTAAACTACCAAGTTTCCCGGTCAAGCTGAATGTCAGACTGCTTAAGCGCGCGTAGGCGCTCCGCACTCCGTGCAGGAACGAGAGCGAAAGGACTGTCGATGTCTCGCGAGGCGCCAGGGGCGGGCGCGTTGGATAGCTTGTCCTCCGCAACCTGGGTCAGGTGGCGGAGGACCGCTGATGTTAGGCTAGTTCAGACGAGTGCCGGAATTCAGGCGATCTTCGCGGTCACGAGGAAAGGCCGAAGATAGGCATCCATGCCTTCGATGCCGCCTTCGGACCCCATGCCGCTGTCGCCCACGCCGCCGAACGGCGTCTCAGGCATCGCCATGACATAATGGTTGAGGCCGAGCATGCCTGCATTGATCCGCTCGGAGATCTTGCGTTCCGTGCTGAGGCTGTTGGTGAAGGCATAGGAAGCAAGGCCGTAAGGCAGACGATTGGCTTCCGTCAGCGCCGCGTCGATGTCATCGACCGGCATCACCAGCATCAGCGGGCCGAAGGGTTCCTCGTTCATCGCGTTCATTTCAGGTGTCATGCCGGACAGCACCGTGGGCTGGAAGAAATAGCCGCGATTGCCGATCCGCGATCCGCCCGTTTCCAATTTTGCACCACGCTGAACGGCGTCGGCGGCGAGCGCCTCGATCTTCGATAGCTGCCCTGCGGTGGCGAGCGGCCCCATTTGCGTCTCGGCATCCATGCCGTCCCCGACGCGCAGCTTGCTCGCGGCTTCCGTGACGCCTGCGACGAAATCGGCGTAGAGCGGCTTTTCGACGATAAAGCGGGTCGGCGACACACACACCTGGCCCGCGTTACGAAACTTGAACTCGGCTGCCAGCGGTACGACCGTGTTCAGATCCACGTCCCGCGCGATGATCACGGGGTTGTGGCCGCCCAGTTCCATCGTCACCTTCTTGAGGTGCTGCCCGGCGGCGCTCGCCAAAATGCGGCCGACGCGGGTCGAACCGGTTAGCGTCACCTTGTGGATTTCGGGCGCGGCGCACAAGGCGGCGGAGATAGCCGGCGCATCGCCCCAGATTACGCTCAAGGCCCGCGGCGGCAGGCCGGCATCGAGCAGCGCGCGAGCGATGCGATAGCCCGAAGACGGCGTTTCTTCTGCACATTTCAGGACGACCGAGCACCCTGCCGCCAGCGCGGGCGCGACCTTCTGCATCACGGTCCAGGCGGGGAAATTCCAGGGCGTAAAGGCGGCGACAGGGCCGACCGGACGCCGGTGCACGGCCCAACGCATGTCGCTCGCGCGGGTGGGGATCAGCCGACCATAGGCGCGGCGGCCCTCTTCCGCGAACCAGTCGAGGAGATCGGCCGACGCCATCCATTCGCCACGCGCCTGTACCAGCGGCTTGCCACTTTCGCGCGTCATTTCCGCTGCTGCCTCTTCGACCTCAGCGCGCATCTGGTCGGCGGCGCGGCGCAGGATCTTGCCGCGGTCGAACGCCGAGATGGCGGACCATTGGGCGAAGCCTTCGACCGACAGCCGCGCAGCTTCAAGCGCCTCTTCCGCGCCGCAACTCGGGATATTGGCGATCACTTCCTCGGTCGATGGATTGACCAGCGCAATGGTGCCGAGCGACCCATGCTTGCGCTCCTGGCCGTCGATGATGGGATAGGGGGTCGAATTGGTCATGCGATATGGTCCTCTACCAAAAGCGCTGCGCTGCTCGGACCATCTGTCCGCGCGCAAAAAGGATGCGAGCTGAAATGCCTCTTACCGCCTCGGTTCGACGTGCGACAGTCCCCGCATCGCTCGTGATCAGGCGCCCCGAATGAAATCGGCGGTCGGCTTTGCAGGATCGGCCAAGCGCAGTTGGCCCAGAACGCCTGCCCAATAGCCTTCCGATCCATCGGCCAGACGCCAGCCGTGCAGACGGCGGGTCAGCAATTGCAGGTCATATTCCTCGCTGATGCCGATTGCGCCATGAACGGCATGCGCAATCGCGGCGACCTGCCCCGCTGCCATGCTCGCGCCATGTTTGGCGATCGCTGCGTCGGCGAGCTTGGGCTGCATGCCCGCACGGGCACCGATGGCCGCCGCGATACGGGCAGCCACAGCCTGTTCTGCCAGAAGAGACAACTGCTGCTGCACCGCTTGCTGTTTGCCGATGGGCTTGCCGAACTGGACGCGTTCATTGGCGTAGGCGACGGTCATTTCCATCACTCGTCCCGCCGCGCCAGCAATGAGCTGCGCCCGCAGCACAGCGGCGATGGGACGCAACGCCGCGCCGTCCAACCCCGCCACATAGGCATCGCCATCGTGGGGAACGCCGGTCACCTCAACCTTTGCAGGCGTCAGCACCGGCGCGTCCGGCGTGCCGGAAAGAATGTGCGAGGCAACAGCTGCGAAGGGCACCGCGCCCGCACCGGTGGCGATCGCGATCGGGCCTTCGGGTGCTTCCATTCCAGCGGCTGCGAGCAGCGCGCGGGCGATCATCGTGTCTCCGACGGGCAGTGGCACGGCATGACGGCCGAGCAGAGCGATCAACGGCGCGGCGTCGTTCAAGGAAAGCCCTGCCCCGCCCGACTGCTCGGCGACGAGCGCATCGAGGAAACCGGATTCAAGAAAGGCGTTCCACATCGGCCCGCTGTCGCCGCCCTGCTCGATCTCACGGATCGCGGCGGGGGTGCAGACATCTTCGATCAGGCGGGCGAAGGGATCAATCAGTTCGGACATGTCCATGAAGTGGCTCCCTTCAGCGCAGGCCAAGGCCGCGGGCGATGATGCCGCGCAGGATTTCACGCGTGCCACCACGCAGCGAGAAGCTGGGCGCGATATGGGTGACGTAAAGCAAAGTACGGTAGAGTTCAGGATCGACCAGCTCGTCGGGGTTCGCCGCCAGGTCATCGCCGATCAGCTGCGGCACGGCCTGTTCAAAGCCAGTGCCAAGGTCCTTCATCAGCGACGCTTCGACGACCGGACTTTCACCCGCCACCAGGCGCGCCGTGACGGCCAGCGACATTTCGCGCAGCACCGCCTGCTGGGCCATCAGCGATCCGACAAGGCGCAGCGTGGCGCTGTCCTTCCGTCCCACCGCTTCCAGGTGACGAACCCAAGCGTCGATCAGCACCACGGAGGAATAGATGCGCTCCGGCCCGCTGCGTTCAAAGGCCAGTTCAGCGGTAACCTGCTTCCACCCCTGCCCTTCCGCGCCGATCAGCGCGTCGGAGGCCAGGCGGACATCTTCGAAGAAGACTTCGGCGAAATGCGCGTCGCCGGTGAGATCGACGATCGGGCGGATGCTGACACCAGGCGCCTTGAGATCGACGATCAGCTGCGACAGGCCCTGCTGCCGATCGGCGCTGGTGCCGGAGGTGCGGACGAGAGCGATCATATAATCGCTGTGCATCGCGTTGGTGGTCCAGATCTTCTGGCCGTTGAGGAGCCAGCTGCCGTCCGCTTGCTGATCGGCGCGGCTGCGCACGCTGGCGAGGTCCGAGCCCGAGCCCGGCTCGCTCATGCCGATGCAGAACAGCGCCTCGCCCTTGGAAATGCGGGGGAGGTAAAAGCGGCGCTGCTCTTCCGTGCCGTAGTGGAGGATCAGCGGGCCGCTCTGGCGATCGGCGATCCAGTGGCCTGCGACCGGAGCGCCTGCGGAGAGCAGTTCCTCGACAACCACGAAGCGGGTGAAGGGGCCGCGACCGACGCCGCCATATTCCTTCGGCAGGGAAAGACCGAGATAACCCGCCTGGCCGAGTTTGCGGCTGAAAGAAGCGTCGAAACCCTGCCAGGATCGCGCGCGGCGGTGAACCGGCAGTTCGGCGATGGCTTCCTGAATAAGTGCGCGCAGAGCGGGGCGGATCGCCTCATCTTCGGGCGGCAGGGCGGAAAGGGTCAGTGTTTCGAACAAGCCGGCCTCGTGAAACCATGAAGGAAGTGGCGAGTAGATCGCGTTTTGCAGCGGGATAGTCCAATATCGAATTAGGCCATTTCGATATTCAATGACTATCGGATGCAATGGCGGCGAAGTTGCGCGCCAGCGGGCTGGGCGTGTCGCGAGGCAAGGCGACGCCGGTGAGGACAGGCACTTGGCTGGCGAGGCGGACGAGGCGCACGCCCTGCGGCACCGATCCTGCCGCGCGCGAGGGAACAAGCGCCACGCCAAGGCCGGAGCGGACGAGGGCGAGCACGGCGCTCAGCTGCGCCGCTTCCTGCGCGACGATGGGCATGAAGCCGGCCTTTTGACAGGCGGTGAGTGCGATGGAGTGCAGCACGCTGATACGGCTTTGCAGGATGAAGGGCTGCTCCGCCAGGTCGCTCAATTCGACACTGTCGGCGTCGGCAAAGGGACTGCCTTCAGGGAGCGCGGCATAAAGTTCGTCCGGGTCGATCACCTGCGTATCGACCGCCGCGATCTGCAACAGCGGCAGGCGCACGAGGCCGACGTCCAGCTCCGCAGCGGCGAGTTTCCGCGCGATTTCGGCG
>Ga0105148_100086_pt1 | contig 14695 bp, 17 predicted proteins | sample RS_199metaG_FD_91502 | JGI IMG/M metagenome (GOLD analysis project Ga0105148, IMG submission 91502) | Switchgrass associated microbial communities from Austin, Texas, USA, to study host-microbe interactions - RS_199 metaG | ecosystem: Host-associated > Plants > Roots > Rhizosphere | place: USA... | reverse complement strand
GTCAAGATCGTCCTGCCTTGGCACAACCTCGGATTAACCACGAATGTGGATGGCCGAAAAGGTAAATGAAGCGTTAACATGCTGCCATGCGATCCCGACCGCTTATCCTGACCACTGAATCGGCCCGCCACCCCTTTCGTCAGCGGCTGCCGCATCATGTGCTGGAAGTGCGGAGCGCCGCGACTTCCGCTTCCGATGACAATGACTGGAAGCTGTTCGTCCTGAGTTTCTGCGCGTTCTTCACGGCTTTCTACAGCTTCATCTTCTAACGCCCGCTTCAATCGCAAGCCTTATGCAGGGTCCAGGCGATCCAGGCGCAAGGCAGGCACAAGGCCGCGACCAGTAACAGCTGATTGACGACAGACATTCCCGCGACGCTGAGGCCGATCGCGAAGAAGGAACCCAGCACCATCGCGCCTGAGTTGACGATGTTGTTCGCTGCCACGGTTCGGGCCGCTTCGCATTTTTCGACGGTGGTAGTGAGGAAGGCGTAAAGCGGCACCACAAACATGCCCCCGAATGTCGCGACCCCTAACAGGCAGGCGGACAGGGCCAGAGCGAGCGGATGAGCGAGGAAGCCGTGAAGCGACAGCATCGCTCCATCCGCTGCGGGCGTCCAGAGGTCGCATACGATGTGGAAGGCGATGATGCACAGGCCCATGCCGATGACGGACGCGGGCGCATAGCGCGCTGACACATGCCCCTTCAGCAGGCGATTGATGGCGATCGATCCTATGGCGATGCCGATCGAGAAGATGGCGAGGAACAGGCTGGCGACCGCTTTGTCTGCGGTCAGCACATTTTTCACCAGCGGGGGAAACTGGATGAACAGGATTGAACCCACGGCCCAGAAGAAGCTGATCGCCATGATCGCGAGATAGAGGCGACGGATGTGCATGGTGCCCCGCACCAGCGTCACCGACGAACGGATGATATGAAAATCGATCGGCTGCCGGTCGAGCAGCGATGGCGCAGGCGGCACTTCCCGCCCGGCAACATAGCCCACCAATGCCGTGATCACGATCCCGATGGCGGCAACCTCGACCGGGATGATACCGGCCAGGATGGTTCCTGCCAGGATGGCGATATAGGTCCCGGCCTCCACAAGGCCGGTGCCGCCAAGAACCTCATCATCATGCAGATGCTGGGGCAGGATCGCATATTTGATGGGGCCGAAGAAGGTCGAATGGACGCCCATCGCGAACAGGGCGCAGAGCAATAGAGGGATGGCGAGGCCATGGACGGCGATGCCGCTCCAGATCAGGCCCAATCCGGCAGCACCCACCAGCATTATGATGATTTCCGCTGCTTTCACATAGCGGATGATGGTCGCTTTGTCCCGTTGGTCGGCAAGCTGGCCCGACAGGGCGGACAACAGAAAAAAAGGCAGAATGAATACGCCGGTCGCCAGTGCGCTGAACCAGGTTTCAGACCGCTCATCATTATAGACGCTGTACACGACGAACAGCACCATGGCGTTCTTGAACAGATTATCGTTGAAGGCGCCGAGTAGTTGAGTGATGAAAAGCGGCAGAAAACGTCGCTTGTTAAGGAGCCTTAGGGAGGCTTGCATAGGCGAGGGGGTCTTCTTCGCTGTGGACGAGCGGAGCGCGGTCTAGCGGCTGCAAGGGCCTCTGTCCAACCCGGAGCGCAAGAAGTCGATCGAGTTCGCTGTTGCGTCTGCTTGTGCAAGGGCCAGGACTGTGGCAGTTCGCCGCCATGCTGACGCTGCCAAATCTGCTGACGCTTTCGCGGATACTCACTGTACCCCTGCTGGTCGCGTTGCTGTGGCCGGCAGAGATTGGCGCGCGCTGGACGACAGGTTACGCCTTCGCCTTCGCGCTTTACTGCCTGATGGGAATCACGGACTATTTTGACGGCTATCTGGCGCGCGCGCAGGGAGCTGTGTCAAAGCTGGGAATATTCCTGGATCCGATCGCCGATAAAATCATGGTCGGTGCTGTGATTCTCATGCTGGCCGCGACGCGTGACATTGCGGGGATCCACATCGCGGCGGCCATGATCATCCTGTTGCGGGAGATCGCCGTATCAGGCCTCCGCGAGTTTCTTGCCGGGCTGCAGGTGTCGGTGCCGGTTTCACGCCTGGCGAAGTGGAAGACGGCTTTTCAGCTTATAGCTCTGGGGGCATTGATCCTGGCGGGCGCGGTGCCCGATTTCCCGGTCGTGCAACTGGTGGGCATCGTCACGCTCTGGGCCGCGGCGATACTGACGCTGATTACCGGATGGGACTATCTGCGGGTCGGCATCAAGCATATGGATTGATCCATGGCGACGCTCGATATCCTTTATTTCGCTTGGGTGCGCGAACTGATTGGTCGCGATGATGATCAGGTCGACCGGCCTGCTCCTGACAGCACCGTCGCTGACCTTATCGACATGCTTGCCAGTCGGGGTGGCGGCTATGCCGAGGCGCTTGGCGACAAGGAACGGCTGCGGGCCGCGCTCGACCAGCATTTCGTGGTGTTAGACACGCCGATTGGGCAGGCGAGGGAACTGGCGATCTTCCCGCCAGTCACGGGTGGATGAAACAGGTCTCGGTCCAGGCTGAAGATTTCGACGTCGCAGCCGAATTGTCTGCATTGGAACAAGTGGGCGGCGGCGGCGTCGCCAGTTTCACCGGCATCGTTCGCGGCGAAAACGGCCTGACGGCGCTCGAACTGCAGCATTATCCGGCGATGACGGCGCCCCAGGTCGAGCGCATCGTGGAGGAAGCGATGACACGCTGGCCGCTTTTGGGGGTGCGCGTCATCCATCGCGTCGGCCGTTTGTCGCCCGGCGATCGCATCGTCTTCGTGGGAACCGCCTCACGCCACCGCACTGCTGCGCTCGAGAGTTGCGCCTTCCTTATCGACTGGCTGAAATCTCACGCCCCCTTCTGGAAGAAGGAGCATTTCGCCGATCGCGATCCCACATGGGTCGAAGCCAAGGCGGAGGATGAGGCAAAGGCCTACGGTTGGACTAAGTAGGGTCAGGCGGCAATGCTGGATTGCGGCAGGTCCGCAGCGTCCCGCAAAAGTTCGGCAAGCAGCCGGAATTCCTTTTCCCTAGGACTGTTCTTGCGCCAGACCAGAGCGATATCTCGATGCGAGCGTTCGGATTGCAGCGGGCGCGCAGTGATCCGGGTGTGATCCAATATACCGCCGTTGATCGCCATTTCCGGCATGATCGTCATGCCAAGGCCATTATCCACCATCTGGACAAGCGTGTGCAGCGACGTCCCCATCATCATAGCGCTGGAGCGGATCTCGGGGCGGTTGCAGGCGGCAAGGGCGTGGTCTTTCAAGCAATGGCCGTCTTCCAGCAGCAGCAGCTTCGTCTCATCGATCATGTCGGGCGCAATCAATTCGGGCGGATCATGCGGATCGTCATGCGGAAAGGCGACATAGAGCTGATCTTGAAATAGCAGTTCACTGTCCAGTTCGCCGGTCGGAAAGGGCAGGGCCAGCAATACACAATCGACACTGCCATGCCGCAGGGATTCGATCGCAGCCTGCGATGTCTCCTCCCTGAGATAGAGTTTGAGTTCCGGCCGGTCCGCCCGCAGGCGGGGTAAGAGGCGCGGCAGAAGGAAGGGGGCGATCGTCGGGATGACGCTCATCCGAAGCTCGCCCGTCAGGGGCTTACCCGATGCCTCGGCAATTGCGGCGAGTTCCTCTGCTTCGCGCAGTACCCGGTGCGCCTTTTCCACGATGCGGTCGCCGAGGGCCGTGAAACGAACCACCCGGCGCGTGCGCTCCACCAGTGTGACTCCGATCAACGATTCCAGCTCTCGAATGCCTGCCGAGAGCGTGGACTGAGTGACATAGCAGCTGTCGGCCGCCTTGCCGAAATGCCCATGCTGTTTCAGTGCAACAAGATATTGCAACTGCTTGAGCGTGGGCATGTAGCTCGACATTGATCGCCTTTCTCGATTAGAAAGCCGAAGATAAGAGCGCTAGCCGATATATCCAAGCCATTTGGCGATTCCGAACAGCGACGTGAGCGTGAGGATTGTGCCAACGGCCGTGAATAGCACGCGCGGTGCGACATGGCGGGCCAGCATCGCGCCGAAGGGCGCTGCGACCACCCCGCCGATCAGCAGGCCAACCGTGTAGGTTGTGAATGCCTGCCATCCCAGATGCAAGATGAAGGTGAGGCTGATTGCGAAGGTCAACACAAACTCGACCGTGTTGACGGTGCCGATCGTATGACGCGGACTGGAGCCTTGGATCAGCAGGTTCGACGTGACGATCGGGCCCCAACCGCCGCCGCCCGTGGCATCCATGAAGCCGCCGACCAAGCCGAGCGGGGCAACCCATTTGGGATCGCGCGGGTGAGGAGGAAAATGGAATCCGCGCCAGATCAGATAGACGCCTATCGCGGAAAGATAGATTTGTACCAATGGCTTGATGATCGATCCGTCGATGTTCGACAGGACATAGGCACCCGCCACCCCACCGATCACGCCCGGTATGATGAGGCGAGCGAACAGCCGCCAATCGACGTTGCGATGTGCAATATGGCTTAGCGCAGACACGCCTGTAGTGAAGGTTTCGGCCGCGTGGACGCTGGCGGACGCCCTGCTCGGCGGCACGCCCAGCGCGAGCAGCAAGGTGCTGGAAATAACGCCATAGGCCATGCCGAGTGCGCCATCGATCATCTGGGCCCCAAAGCCGATGAGAATGAAGGGTAGCAGATCGCCGAGATGGGCGAGGATGGGATCGGTCATTCAGAGGCCTCAGGTTGATTGTCTACCGCATTGATTGGTATATCACGCACCGCCAAGAAACATTCTGTTTTATGGTAGGAAGCCGAAATAGCCACCATCTGGAAAACTTATCCCCATGCGCCTATGTAGGGCAGGTTCGGTTTTCAGGGGCCGCCTGCATGTTTCGCAATCTTGTTGCTTATCTGGACTCGGTCAAGTCTCGTGATCCTGCGCCGCGTTCGCGTGCAGAAATTCTTCTTTATCCAGGGGTTTGGTCGCTGGGTTTCCATCGCGTGGCGCATCGCCTTTATAGGGTGAGGCTCTATTTCTTGGCGCGCGCGGTTAATCACCTGTCCCGTTTCCTGACTGGTAACGACATTCATCCGGGCGCGCAGATCGGCAAGCGCTTTTTCATCGACCATGGTTTCACGGTCATCGGGGAGACGGCGGAGATTGGGGACGATGTCACCCTTTATCAGAATGTGACCCTGGGCGGCACTGATCCTGCAAACGGTATTGCAGGCAAGCGTCACCCGACCCTGGCGGACGGTGTAATTGTCGGGTCGGGCGCTCAGGTGCTGGGTCCTGTCCATGTCGGTTCCCGCGCGCGCATCGGCGCGAACGCGGTGGTGACGAAGAATGTACCCGAAGGCGCGACGATGGTCGGCATTCCCGCGCGCCAGATGCTGGTGGACGTCACAGCTTATCAACGTGAATTTCTGCCCTATGGCACCCCTTGCACCGACTGCTACGATCCGGACAAACACAAGCTGGAGCAGCTTCAGGCGGAGGTCGAGCAACTGCAGAAGCGGTTGGCCGAGCTTCTGGCGCGGAGGGAGAGCGGGGATGTTGATCCGGAGGATGACATCCCCTTGTTCCGGGAGCGTGGTCGCGCCTGATGACCAACGTCACGCCGTTCCCGTCCCAAGCCGCCACGGCCGGGCAAACGGGGTTCGATCGGCTTGAACTGCAACGGATCATGGACCTTTATGGGCGGATGGTTTCCGCCGGTCATTGGCGCGATTACGCCATTGACCTTGGCCGCGACGCCGCTGTCTTTTCGGCATTCCGCCGGACAGCCGAACGTCCCGAATATCGGATTGAAAAGCGGCCGTCGCTTCGTCATCGCCAAGGCATGTGGGCGCTAATTGGGGAAGCGGGCAACATCCTGAAGCGCGGGACCGAGCTTCAAGGCATTTTGGCCCCCGTTGAACGCCGCTTGCTTAAGATCGTCCGGGACTGAACCTCTCGAGAAGCGCTGGCTCAAGATTATGCCCAGAGGCAAGTTGAGCTTTGACCTTACCTGTGCTGTAGCGGCGGGGGCAGGAGGACATGCGGGAACGCTGTCGCCCTTTGCTCTCGTCGAGGAAATTCATGCTGAGTCTGACGGGCCCTTGATCCTGTCAGGAGCGATCGCCACTGGCCGGTCAATTGCAGCGGCTCGCATGATGGGTGCCGACCTCGCCTATATGGCTCGCCCTTAATTGCGACGGAGGAGGCGAATGCCGAGCATGCCTATAAGCAGATGATCGTCGACAGCGGCTCCCCGGAGATTGTCTATTCCGACTATTTCACCGGGGTTCATGGCAATTATTTGAGGCCCAGCATCGCGGCAGCCGGCCTTGACGCGGACAAGTTGCCGGCAGCCGCGGACATGGACTTCGGTTCCATGACGGAAGGCGGCAAGAACGCATGGAGCGACGTATGGGGCGCGGGTCAAGGCATAGACGCTATCCGGAAAATACAGCCTGCCGCTTCTTTCATCGAGCAGTTGAAGGCCGAATATCAGGCTGCTGTCTCCGCCTTCCGTTCATAGGAAGGCGCGGAGTTCTCCAAGGAATGCGTCGAACCGATCGTGGTGAAGCCAGTGCCCCGCTTCGGCGAACTCGACGAGCCGGGCGTCCTGAAAATGAGCTGCGCGTCCATCCTTCACTGGATTAGATGCCCAACTGTCCAGTCCCAGGCAAAGCAGGACGGGGCAGGTGATTCGGCTCCAGAAATCGGGCAGATCATTATCCGTCATGTCTTGGGGCGGGAGGTTGCGCAAATAGGGGTCGAACTTCCAGCCATAGCTGCCGTCTTCGTTGCGGTTGACCCCGTGGGCAGTCAGGTGCAGCGCTTGTTCGACTGACAGATGGTCATTGCGTTCCCGCATGCGGGCTACGGCTGCTTCCAGCGTAGGATAGTGGCGCGACGCTCGCCGGGCACTTGCACGCCGCTGCTCGATCCATTCCCGCCAGCGGTCGGGCGCGGGGCGGGACGTTTTCTCCTTCAGGCCTTCCGGCGAGAGGCCTAGCCCCTCAATTGCGACCAGCCGCTCCACGCGCTCTGGGAAAAGCCCGGCGTAGCGCAGGGCGAGCGATCCTCCGAGCGAATGGCCGACCAACGTGACCTTGTCCCGGCCGAATTGCTCGACCAGTTGCGCAAGATCATAGACGAAATCGGCCATCAGATAGGCCCCCTCGGCGGACCAGGCGCTGTCTCCATGGCCGCGCAGGTCGGGTGCGACCACATGATAGTCCCGCGCCAGCGCCCGCGCGGTCCAATCCCAACTACGCGCATGGTCGAGCGAGCCGTGAACAAGGATGAGCGTCGGAGCGGAGCGATTGCCCCAATCGACATAGTGGAGGCGGGTACGGAGCGAGGTGAAGAAATGCGAAGTGGGGCTGAGCGCTGGCAGACTGTCCATGCGATCGTCGAAAAGACCGGAGAAGCTTGGCGTGATGTTCATGTCCTCGGGGGCGCTCCGCGATGCTGGACAGGGATTATAACGCTGCTGTTATAACAGCTTTTTCCAGAAAACTGATGGTGATAATGAGCGGAGCGCTCAGTTCCCCGTGCCAAAACGGGAGGATGTCGATGATTTTTAATATCCGCTTGGTCGTCCGGTCAGCGGGATCAGCCGCTCGCTGGCACAATTCTGCCGGGCTAGCGATACAATGCGGGCAAGATCGGCCTGTTTGAAGGGCTTGTCGAGACGCAGACGCTTTGTAGCGTGCGGAGGGAGTTCCGCATAGCCGGTGATAATGACCACAGGGAGGCCGGGATGGCTTTCGTCGAGGACATCCGCGAGCTGTGCCCCCGTCATTTTTGGCATAGCGTGATCGGTAATGACCAGATCGACTTCACCCTGCCCCAACACCCGGAGAGCATCGGCGCCTGACGCCGCCTGAAACACGGTATGGCCCAATTCTTCAAGCATGCCGGCCGTATTGGTCAGCACCAGATCGTCATCGTCTACGGCGAGGATTACCAGTGGCTGATCGTTTTGAGAGTGCAGGATCTCGGGCTGATCCTGCGCTGCGTGCATATTATCTTCGGATGCAACTGCAACTGGCAACCACAGCGACACCGTCGTGCCCTGCCCCGGATCGCTGGAGATGATCAGCGAGCCGCCGCATTGTTGCGCAAATCCATGCACCATCGACAGCCCAAGACCGGTGCCCTTGCCAATTCCTTTGGTGGTGAAAAAGGGTTCGCGGGCGCGGGAGAGAGTGGCTTCGTCCATGCCCTCGCCTTCATCGATAACTGACAGGCGAACATAATGCCCCGTTTCAAGATCGGGTCGCTGTTCTGCGAGCAGATGAGTTTCCAAGCCCTCGATGATGATCTTGCCGCCTTCCGGCATCGCGTCGCGGGCGTTGACGGCAAGGTTCAACAACGCCAGTTCGAGTTGAGCAGGATCGGCATGAGCGGGGCTGAGCGTCAGAGGAAAGCGGGTTTCGATCGTCACGGTCGAGCCAAGTGTCGATTTCAGCAGCCCAGCCATGTTGTGGACCAGCGCCACACAATCGACGCTGCCCAGTTTCAGTTCCTGCTTGCGGGCAAAGGCCAGCATTCTTTGGGTCAGGGTAGCGCCGCGCTCCGCGGCCGTCATCGCATTGTCTATGTAGCGCGAAATATCGGCACCGCTTTCCAAGCGCTGTCTTGCGAGGTCCAGGCTGCCCACGATCACCGCGAGAAGATTATTGAAATCATGCGACACGCCGCCGGTCAGCTTGCCGATCGCATCCATCTTCTGTGACTGGAAGATGGCTTCCCGGGCTTCCTCCAGCGCGAGCTGAGCCTCACGCCTTTCGGTGAGGTCGCGTGTGATCTTCGCGAACCCGATCAATTTGCCCATAGGGTTGCGGATGGCGTCGATGACGACACTGGCCCAGAAGCGTGAACCATCCTTTCGGATGCGCCAGCCTTCGGCCTCGAACCGGCCTTCTTTTGCGGCCGTTTCCAGGGCGCGCGACGGCACGCCGGCCATGCGGTCTTCTTCCGAATAGAAGCGCGAAAAATTCTGCCCGAGGATCTCGGCAGAAGTATAACCCTTGAAGCGTTCCGCTCCCGCATTCCAACTGGTGATCGTCCCGACCGGGTCCAGCATGTAGATGGCATAGTCTGTGACGCTTTCGACCAGCAAGCGGAACCGTTCTTCGCTGGCCCGCAAAGCCTCTTGCGCGACGCGTCGCTCGGTCAGGTCTCGCGTGATCTTTGCGAAACCGACGAGGGTGCCGGCTGAATCTCGGATGGGATCGATGACGACATGGGCCCAGAAGCTCGTGCCGTCCTTGCGTACGCGCCATCCTTCGGCTTCGAAACGGCCTTCGCGTTCGGCGGTATCCAGAGCCAGCGCGGGAATGCCCGCTGCTTGATCTTCGGGTGTGTAAAAGCGGGAGAAGTGCTGGCCGACAATCTCATCGGCCTCATAGCCCTTGAAGCGGCGCGCGCCAGGGTTCCAACTGACGATCGTGCCGTTCGTCGACAGCATGTAGATCGCGTAATCTGTGACACTCTGGACAAGCAACTCGAAGCGGTTTCCAGAGTTCTCCGGCGCCGCCGTGCTCATGAGATCCCCATAGGATATTCTATCTTCTTGAAACTCTTGAACACGCCGCCCGATCGATCGTTCCGCCTGTGAGACGCTTGTTCCCGCTTTGACGGATATGTCGCTATAAATTAGGCTATATTTCTACGCGGCCGAGAGATCGTTGACGTTGTGGGGGACAGCCGCTAATCCGCCGTGGCAGGCGGGTGTAGCTCAATGGTAGAGCAGCAGCTTCCCAAGCTGACGACGGGGGTTCGATTCCCCTCACCCGCTCCACATCAAATTTCAGCCTACCTGCCGCTTGGCGAGCTTTCGCGCCAAGGTGCGGCGGTGCATGCCGAGGCGGCGGGCGGCTTCCGAGATGTTGAAGTCGCTGTCCTTCAGAACTTCGTGGATATGTTCCCATTCCAGCGTCTTGATCGAGGTAGGGCGAGGGGCGAGGGGTGTTGAGGGGTCACCGATCGACTTGGCGAAAGCCGCTTCGATATCGTCGGTGTTGGAGGGCTTGGCCAGATAGTGGGAAGCGCCGAGCTTGATGGCTTCCACTGCGGTGGCGATGCTGGCGAATCCGGTGAGCACGACAATCAGCATATCGGGATCATGGGCGTGGAGCGTTTGGACGCAGACGAGGCCCGATTCCGGACCCAGCTTGAGATCGACGACGGCATAGCCCGGCTTGTGGGTTTCAAGCAGAGACACGAGCTTGCTGTGGCTGTCGGCGGTCAGGACCTGATAACCGCGCCGTTCGAAGGACCGCTTGAGGGTCTTGGCGAAGGCTTCGTCGTCCTCCACCAGGACCAGGACCCTGTCATTTGTCATCGGCCGGTTCCTCCAAGGCGACGGTGCTGAGGGGCAGGCGGAGCAGGATCAGCGCGCCGCCGTCGGCACCGTTGCTGGCGGAGACGCTGCCGCCCAGTTTGCGGACGACGTTGACGACGAGGAAAAGGCCGAGCCCGCCGCCCTGCTTGCCCTTGCTGGAGCGGTAGGGTTTACCGAAGTCGGCGAGCATTTGTTCGGAAAAGCCGCTGCCATTGTCGCGGACGGCGATGTTGAGCGAACTGCTGTCGCGGCCGATGAGCAGGTCGATATAGGTGGCGCCGGCTTCGCGGGCGTTGTCGAGCAGATTGCCGATCGCCTGGCGGATGACGGGATCGGCGACGATGCGGGGATAATCGTGGGGGCCGAAGTCGCAGCGGAGCGGCATTCCTGGATTGGCGGAGCGCCAGCTTTCGGCGATTTCATGAATGAAATCACGAATTGAAGTGATTTCTGGAGCTTCACCCCTGGCTTCGCCTGATGAGATGAGAATGCTAGTCAATATCTGCTTGCAGCGCTCGACGGCGGACTGCATTTCTTCGACTTCTTCGACAAGAGGCGGATGCGCGGTGATTTCGGGCATGTGACGCCAGTCGCCCAGCACCACGGCGAGTTGGGAAAGCGGGGTGCCGAGTTCGTGGGCGGCGCCGGACGCGAGCAGGCCCATGCGGACGATATGTTCTTCCTCCGCCGCCTGCTGGCGCAGCTGCGCCAGATAGGCCTCGCGCGCTTGAAGGTTGCCGGTCACGCGGCTCATGAAAAGGACGAGCAGCACCGCGATCATGGCGAGGCAGATCCAGGTGCCCACGATGTGTAAATCGAAAAGATGCCCCTGCAGCGCGTCGGTGAGCCCGAGCGGACGATAGACGAAGGAAAGCAGCGCGGCGCAGAGCATCGCCACGAGGACGATTCCCCAGATGCTCAGCCGGTCGAGCAGAACCACGCCCAGCGCGACCTGCAACAGGTAGAGCGCAATGAAGGGGTTGGTAGCCCCGCCGCTAAGATAAAGCTGGGCCGTCAGCAGCAGCACGTCGAAGAGCAGCGCCAGGAAGAGTTCGGCGCGGGCGACATCGGTACGGTGACGGAGCGCGGCGAAGGTGACAACATTCACGGCGGCCGCCACCGACGCCACCAGCAGCATGGCCGCCACGGGCAGGTTGATGCCCATGCCCCAATGAACGAAGAGGATGGTGGCGACCTGCCCGGCAATGGCGATCCAGCGCAGCTGCACCAGCAGCGCCATATTCTTGCGCCCCGCGGCATCGACGGGCCACTGGCTGGGGAGCCATCGGGCGCTGATGGGCAGCGATCGCATCATCCCCGGCGTCCTTTCCATTCATGCCGCATGGCAACCATGTACCCGCCAGCGGCAAGCGCCGCCAGCGCGAACCATGTCAGGGCATAGGATAGATGGCTGTTGGGGAAGGTCAGGACGGTGAGGCCGCCCACCGGCAGGGCGTCCGGCGCGCCGCGTTCGGCATCGATGAAGTAATTGGCGACCGGTGCGCGAAGCTGGCGCGCGGCGGCGATGGCGGTGACATCGCGCGAGTACCAGCGGTTCGCGGCGGGGTCATTGCTGCGCAGGAAACCGCCGCCGGGCTCCGTGAGGCGCATGAGGCCGATGACCTGGACCTTTCCTTCGGGGCGAGCATAGCGGGCGCGGGATTCAGGCGGGACGAAGCCCCGGTTGACGAGCAGGGTGAAGCCGCGATCTGTCACCAGCGGCGTCAGCACCCAATAGCCCGCGCCACGCGCCGTCGAAGCCTGAACCAGCGTGGCGCGATCGTGCAGGAAGCGGCCCGACACTGTCACGCGGCGGTAGGTGTCGTCCGAACCCGCCGCAAGAGGGGCGGGTTGGGGAGCGGCGTGGACGCGGCTTTCCACCTTGGCGATGAGGTCCCGTTTCCAGGCGAGACGATGAAGCTGCCACTGGCCAAGGCTGACGAGCCCGGCGACCGCCAGTGCGGCGGCCATTGAAAAGATGATCAGGAACCCCGCCGAGCGACGCCGGGGTCGTGGGTCGGTCACGGCATCTGGCTCATGTCGTGCGCGCTCATATCCTGCATATGCGGCATCATATTGTGATTGAGATGATACATGACCCAGATCGACCCGGCGAGCGTGATGACGACAAGAACGACCGTGAAGATCAGCGCCAGCATCGTCCAGCCGCCTTCCGAGCGGGTGTTCATGTGCAGGAAGTAGATCATGTGGACCAGGATCTGCGCCACCGCGAAACCCATGATGGTGAAGGCGGTCAGTTGCGGATCGCCCAGCACGCCGGTCATGACAAGCCAGAATGGGATGGCCGTCAGGATAACCGACAGGCCGAACCCGATCATGTAGCTGCCGAACGTGCCATGGGCAGGGGCCTGCCCATGATGATCGTCGTGATGGCTGTGGCCGTGCGCGCTCATCGCAGCATTCCCATGAGATAGACGAAGGTGAAAACGCCGATCCAGACGACGTCGAGGAAGTGCCAGAACATGCTGAGGCACATGAGACGGCGCTGGTTGGCGGGAATCAGGCCCTTTTTCGCGACCTGCGCCATCAGCGTCACCAGCCAGATGATGCCGAAGGTGACGTGCAGTCCGTGGGTGCCCACCAGCGCGAAGAAGGCCGACAGGAAGCCCGAGCGCATCGGGGTCGCGCCTTCATGGATGAGGTGCGAAAATTCGTATAGCTCGATGCCGAGGAAGGCGAGGCCGAACAGACCGGTGATCGCCAGCCAGCCCTGTGTCGCGGCCACCCGGTTCTTTTCCATCGCCAGCATGGCAAAGCCATAGGTGATGGATGAAAAGAGCAGCATCGCGGTGTTGAGGGCCACCAGCGGCAGGTCGAACAGATCCTTGGGGCCTGGCCCCGCCGCATAGTTGCCGCCTAGCACCGCGTAGGTCGCGAAGAGGCAGGCGAAGATGAGGCAATCGCTCATCAGGTAGATCCAGAAGCCCAGCATGGTGCTGGAGCCTTCCGGGTGGTGGGGCTCATGTTCCAGATGGAAGAGCGGATTGCCGTCCTTGTCGAGGAAGGCGGCGTCGACGGTGGGTGCGCTTGCCATGTGCTGTTAGCCCTGCATCGCGAGACTGCGCGTGCGCTCGCCCTCTGTGCGTTCGACCACATCCTTGGGGATGTAGAAGTCGCGCTTGTAGTTGAAGGTGTGCCCGATCGCGACGGCGAGGATCCCGATGAAGCTCAAGCCCGCGAGCCACCACATGTACCAGATCATGCCGACGCCGAAGGCCACGGAGAGCCCTGCGAGGATGATGCCGGTGCCCGTGTTGCTGGGCATGTGGATGGCTTCAAAGCCAGAGACCCGGCGCTGATAACCGCGCCTCTTCATGTCCGCCCACGCGTCGCCATCATGGATGACGGGCGTGAAGGCGAAATTATAGTCTGGCGGGGGCGAACTGGTCGCCCATTCCAGCGTCCGGCCGTCCCAGGGGTCGCCCGTCGTGTCGCGCAGCTTGTCCCGGTTGATGATGCTGACGGCGAACTGGATGAACATGCAGGCGATGCCAGCCGCGATCATGACTGCGCCCAAGGCCGCGATCTGGAACCAGATCTGCAAGCTGGGGTCATCGAACACCCGCATGCGGCGGGTGACGCCCATCAGGCCGAGGACATAGAGCGGCATGAAGGCGACCCAGAAGCCGATGACCCACAGCCAGAAGCTGCGCTTGCCCCATGTCGTTTCCAGCTTGAAGCCGAAAGCCTTGGGCCACCAATAGTTGATCGCCGCGAAGAGGCCGAACAGCACGCCGCCGATGATCACATTATGGAAGTGCGCGATCAGGAACAGCGAGTTGTGCAGCACGAAGTCGGCTGGCGGCACGGCGAGCAGCACGCCGGTCATGCCTCCGACCACGAAGGTCAGCATGAAGGCGACCGTCCACATCATCGGCAGCTCGAACCGGATGCGGCCGCGATACATGGTGAAGAGCCAGTTGAAGAGCTTAGCCCCGGTCGGGATGGAGATGACCATCGTCGTGATGCCGAAGAAGCTGTTGACGCTGGCGCCAGAGCCCATGGTGAAGAAGTGGTGCAGCCAAACGAGGTAGCTGAGGATCGCGATGACGACCGTCGCATAGACCATCGAGGAATAGCCGAAGAGCCGCTTTGACGAGAAGGTCGAGGTGACTTCGCTGAACACGCCGAACAGCGGCAGGATGAGGATGTAGACTTCCGGGTGGCCCCAGATCCAGATGAGGTTGACGTACATCATCGGATTGCCGCCAAAATCGTTGGTGAAGAAGTTCGTTCCCACGTAACGATCCAGCGACAGCAGCACCAGCACCGCGGTCAACACCGGGAACGCGGCCACGATCAGCACGTTCGTGCACAACGAGGTCCAGGTG
>Ga0105148_100085_pt1 | contig 14707 bp, 12 predicted proteins | sample RS_199metaG_FD_91502 | JGI IMG/M metagenome (GOLD analysis project Ga0105148, IMG submission 91502) | Switchgrass associated microbial communities from Austin, Texas, USA, to study host-microbe interactions - RS_199 metaG | ecosystem: Host-associated > Plants > Roots > Rhizosphere | place: USA... | reverse complement strand
TGATGGCTTCGCTCTTCGGGCATCAGGCAATCGTCGACCGGCTCGTCCGATCGGGTGCCGATACGGGTATGATGGACGCGGCAGGCAATAGCGCCGTTTCACTGGCACAGGGCCAAGGAAACGCGAAAATGCTCGATCATCTGGGCAGCGCTGGGCAGAATTGAAAAACACGCCCCGGGGTCTCGCTCGGGGCGCTGCTGCATGGCAACGGAAGTATGTGCGATGGTGCGAGGCCGACCCTTCCCGGTCGTTCAGCGGCGGATTTCTCGCTGCAGATTCCAGAAGGGCAGCTTTTTAGCTTCTCCCCTTCGACGCTGACAAACAGGTCCAGGAGCATTCCGCTATAATACAACCGCTTCCCCGCACGAAGCGAGCAGTTTTTATTCCTGATTTGCCGTAGGATGCTACCTCGGCTCGCCGTGAAAGCTCTCCTTCTTTTTGGAACTCTGGGAAAGGCTCCCCCGATCAATACAACGCCAGAGTAGGTTCTCCAGTGATAGCAACCAGTGGAAAGCTACGCTGTTTAGGAATGGGTGCATATTGGAGGCCGATATGAAGGATAGTTTCATCACCCCTGCTCCTGAGCGGGGTCCGCGCGGCAACGACCTGCCGGCCTATGTCGCAAACGGCATGATCGGGGTTCGGGTTCGCGAAGTCTCCCTGCTTGCAGGTTCGCTGATCATCAATGGTGTCGTCGGTCTGCACGCCGAGAAACGGATCGAGGCGGCGGTGCCTGTTCCCTATGCTCTGGCGGGCGACATTGGCATAGGCGAAACCTGGCTTTCCGATCAGCCCTGGGCTGTCGATGAACTTCAGCAAGACTATGACTTCGAGACTGCTGAGCTCACAAGCAGCTTTCGCTATTACGGTTCGGGCCACAGCCTCCGCGTCGAAGTGACGACATTGGCCAGTCGCTCTCATCCCATGCTTATCCTTCAGCTGAGCCGAATAACTGCTTCCGACAGCTGCACGGTTCGGCTGCGATCCGTCGTGGATACGAGGGCCGTTGTCGGACATGTGAAAGAGCGGCTCGTCGCCGAAGCCGCTCCCGTTGGCGATGGATCACTGCTCTGGGTTCCCGAAGGCGGCCTCAGCAGTTGTGGCATGGCCGTCCATAGCGAATGTTCGGCGGGCGAACTTGAACAGGTCGGACCGGGCGCGGGCTCAACCCCCTTGGTGACCAGCTATCGCGTCGGTCTCAAGGCCGGGCAAACGGTCGAGCTACGCCAGATCGCCGCCCTGGTTCCCTCGATCGTCCACCATCGACCGCGGGAAGAGGCGGTGCGGCGGCTGGCGCACGGCGTGAAGATCGGGTTTGACCGGTTGCGCACGCTTAATCGCGAGAACTGGCAGGACATTTGGAAGGGCCGCATCGTCGTCGACGGGGCGAGCCCCAGGCACCAGCAATTGATCGACGCGGGATTTTTCTATCTCAACTGCTCGGCACACCGCTCGTCTCCGGCGGCGACATCGATGTTCGGATTGGCGAGCTGGCCCAACTATCATTATTATTATGGCCATGTGATGTGGGACATCGACGCCTTCTGCGTTCCGCCCCTCTTGCTGCTTCAGCCTCAATCCGCGCAGAGCCTGATTGATTTCCGGGTTCGAAATGTGGCGGCGGCGCGACGCTACGCTCAGTTGGACGGCAAGGGCGGAATGCGCTTCCCCTGGCAAGCAGCGCCGCTCACCGGAGAGGAGGCGGCACCCGGAGACGGTTCGGCCGCCAGCAACGCAGCACATCTCTCGCTGCATGTAGCTCGCGCCCTGTCGTTGCACGCCGACATCGTCGGTGATCGGCGTTATTTGAGAGACAGTGGTTGGCCGGTCATTTCAGGCGTGGCGGACTGGTTGACGCAAAGATTGTCTCGAACCGAAAGAGGTTCGGAACTTTTTTCGGCCACTGGTCCGGCGGAAGTGACGCAGCCGCCGGACAATGACAGCTTCACGCTGATGACGGCGCATGACCTGCTTGATCGCGCCATCAGAACGGGCAAGGCGATCGGCGCGGACATCCCCGCTGAATGGGAAAGCACGCTGGAGACACTCTATCTGCCTCAGCGCGATGATGGCGTAATCCCCTCACATGACGGATTTCGCATCGACGAGCCCAAGGGAGCGACGCCCAGCCCGCTGACCGGCCTCTTCCCGATGAACTATCCCGCCGCAAATCGAGAACGGACGGCAACGCTAGACTTCTTCCTGCCGCGCTGGCGGGACTATGTCGGCTCACCCATGCTACCCGCCTTCTATCCGGCATGGGCAGCGATGGCAGGCGACCGCAAGCTGGCGCTCGACCTGTTCGAAGAGGGCTATGCCGCCTATGATGCCGGGCGCTTCCATCAGTGTTTGGAATACCGTGCCGACCACCCGGACTCGAAAGTCCCTGCTGGCCCGTTCCTCGCTAATATCGGCGCGATGCTGACGACGATGCTGTTGGGTCTGCCCGGTCTGGAGATAAGTGACAAAAGCCCTGAAGCCTGGGCAAAGCGCCCGGTCGTGCTCCCTGCCGGTTGGTCCGGCATCCATGTGGACCGCCTCTGGGTGCGGGGAAGATCGATGCGGCTCGTCGCCGATCAGGGCAGCGCACGCGCGAGCCTACTGGAGGCGTAATGGAGGTCGCTGCGGCCGTCCAAGCTGCCCGCGCAAGCGCTCGGCGAGTTTTTCCGCTGTAAGGCACAGGCCAGCTTGCGTTTGTGCGACTGATCCCGCCGGCCTATGTGAAGCGGTTCATGGAGTTTACCTCCTCCTCAGCGATCTCGCTGGGGACAAGCGACCGACTGACATATAAAATGGACTTCACCGTGGGCTCCTTGGATCATTGGGGAACAACAGCATACCGGGCTGATCCTGCTTCAGCAAAGAGACGACCCATTGAGATGTTTTTTGCTGGTGCGTACAAAAATCTGTGCCCAAAGTTGCATCCCATGGCGACCACGGCGTCATGCTGAGCGGGCGTTTCGAACCCTTCTGCTACCGACTTCACGCCCAGGTTACGACCTAAATTGAGCAGAGCCGCCACGATTGCAGTCCCCTACCACCCCTTGCGCCCTTATGTGCAGCCATAACTTCATCGATCGGCGCGGATTTTCGCTTGGCCTGCCGATTACATGAAAAAGCGGAGCGTGATCCGATCAGCGAGAAATCGGATCACGCTCCGGCCGCGTCATCGACAACAGCAGCGAGGACGCGGTTAAGCAGCGCCGGACGCAGGACGCGACGCGAAAGAGTCTGGCCCTGGGACCTGCTCACGCACACGCCGCTGCGCCATCTTCCTGTAGGTGGCGAGCGCCTGTCCCACGACCTGGTCCATATTATAATACCGGTAGGTCGCCAGCCGCCCGACAAAGCTCACGTCCGATTGCACCATCGCCAGCGCTTCATACCGCTTGAACAGCGCCTGATTTTCCGCACGCGGGATCGGATAATAGGGATCACCCTCAGCCGTCGGATATTCATAGGTGATGCTTGTCCGAGGCGATTGCTGGCCGGTGAGATGCTTATACTCCGTGATGCGGGTATAGGGTACGTCCGGCGAAGGATAGTTGACGACCGCGACGGGCTGGAACTGTTTCACATCAAGTCGCACATGGTCGAACTGCAATGACCGATAGGGCAGCTTGCCGAACCGATAGCCGAAATATTCATCGATCGGCCCGGTAAAGACCAGATGATCGTGCGGATAGGCATCGCGCGCCTCGCAATAATCGACGCCCAGAAGGACATCGATATTGGGGTGATCGAGCATCCGTTCGAACATTCGGGTATAGCCATCCAGCGGCATCGCTTGGAACTTGTCGGTGAAATAACGGTCATCGACATTGGTACGGGTCGGCACACGCGCAGTGACCGCCTTGTCCAGTTCGGAAGGGTCGAAGCCCCACTGCTTACGCGTGTAACCCTGGAAGAACTTCTCATAAAGTTCGCGGCCAACTGCTGAAATCACCACATCTTCCGACGTCCGCACGACAGGGACCGGTTCTGCTTGGGCTGCCAGAAATTCGGCTGCCTGCTCTTCAGTCTTCAGGTCGAGCTTGTAGAGCAGATTGATCGTGGTGCGGTTGATCGGCATAGGCACGAGCAGATCGTCCACCGCCGCTAACACCCGATGTTCATAGGGTCTCCATCTGGTGAAGCGCGACAGATAGGTGAAAATCTCTTCGCTGTTGGTGTGGAAGATGTGCGGACCATAGCGATGGATCAGGACACCGTTCGCATCATATTCGTCAAAGGCGTTGCCCGCGACATGGGGACGGCGGTCCACCACCAGCACCCTCTTGCCCCCGTCGGCGGCAAGACGCTCGGCCATCACCGCACCAGCAAAGCCCGCGCCCACGACCATGACATCATAATGGTGGGACCGGCTGCTGCTCCATGAGGTGGGCGACACGATGGGATGCGCATGCGCGCTGCGCGGCAATGCGTCCTTGATCAGCCGGTCCATCTGCTGGAAGCTCTTGTCCCAGGACATGCCGGCAAGCAGTTGATCCGCTTCGTTCAGCCATTGTCCGCCCCGTTGCGCCAGCGCCAGCGCCTGATCGCAGGCATTGATGAATGCGTCCCCTGCCGGTGCGATCTTCACGGCCTCTACACTGCCATAGTGGCGCACGACGTCCGCGATCGGCGTGGATACGACCGGCTTTCCCGCCGCCAGATATTCAGGCGTCTTGGTGGGGCTGATGAAGCGCGTCGCATCGTTGATGGCAAAGGGCATCAGCGCCACGTCCCAACCCGCGATACAGGCAGGCAAATCATCATAAGACCTGCCGCCAAGGAAATGGAGGTTCGCGCGCCGGGGCAGGTCATCCTCGCTGATCTTCACGACCGGCCCGATAATCTCCAGCACCCAATTGGGCCGCGCATCCGCCAGTGCGGCGAGCAGAACAACGTCCATCCGTTCATCGACGACACCATAAAAGCCCAGCCGGGGCCGCCCGTCCGGTTCGCTCTTCGCCGCGCCGAAACGCGCCTGCGCGAAATGTCCGGCATCGACGCTGGATGGGAAAGGGAAGACTGCAGGATGCTTGTCCCGCTTCGCTTCGTAAAGGCTGTAGCCGCCGGTAAATACCAGGTCGCACTGGGACAGCAGGCGCCGTTCGAGGGGAAGGAGTTCAGGCGGCGCGCCTTTGAAATTGGCAAGCTCGTCCATGCAGTCATAGACGATGCAGTCGGCCATGACATGCTCCGAAAAAGGTAGCATCATGGGCGTGTAATACCAGCGAACGAAAGGCCCCGCTTCTCCCGCCAGATATAAGTCCAGCAGCTGTTTCAGCACCTCGCCTTCCTGCTCTCGCGGCAGGGAATCGGGCAGTTGCGGCGTGATAACGATAACCCCCGTCAGCGAGCAGGTTTCGACATGAAGGTCGGCCGTCTCCCGCTCGGCGACATGGCAGGGCTCCTCCCAAAAAATGACACGCGATTGCTTGGCAAAGCGGCTCATCAAATGTTGGGGACGCTGAAAAACGAAATTCCAACGCAAATGACTAAAACAAATGATGGTATGCGCGCCAGGTTTCGGGTCTGGTCCAGTTCCTTGCCAAGATGACGAATGGGGCGGAACCATAAGCGCGTACCTTTCTGCTTGGTGAATGATCCTCAAACCCTGCCGCTGGAGCCATGTTCCTGCACCGCCGCTGATCTAAGTTGGCTGATCGGCGCTATTCCGGTGTACCCACTTGAAGTCTTGATCTGTTTCAACCCTACTCGGAGGCACAATCAGCGCTCCCTCTTCATAAAGCCGGCATGGAGGATCCGAATGGCCGAGAAGCTGCAGCTATGGGGCGGGGTGGAATGCACCGTTAATCGGGTGCATGAACGCTATAGCGATCAGATCCGCCTCAGCGGTCATGAGGACCGCCCGGCGGATATCGAGCGTTTCGCCGAGCTTGGCATCAGCGCGATTCGCTACCCCATATTGTGGGAAAGGGTCAGTCCGGACCGGCCGGACCAATGCGAATGGAAATGGACCGATCAACGACTTGCCAAGCTGCGCGAACTCCGCATCCGCGTGATTGCGGGTCTCATCCATCATGGCAGCGGGCCGCATTACACTAGCCTTGTGGACGACAGCTTCTCGGCGGGGCTGGCAAGGCACGCGCAGAATGTCGCCGAGCGCTATCCCTGGATCACCGATTGGACGCCCGTAAACGAGCCACTGACCACCGCGCGCTTTTCCGCCATCTACGGCCATTGGTATCCGCATCTGCGCTCGGAAAGGGATTTCTGGCGGGCGCTGCTCAATCAGGTCGATGCGACGCGGCTGTCGATGCGCGCCATCAGGCGGCTCAATCCCGCCGCGCGCCTGATCCAGACGGACGATCTGGGAAGGACCTACGCCACCGCCGCGCTGCGGGAACAGGCGACCTTCGACAATATGCGCCGCTGGGCGGGATGGGACCTGTTGTGCGGGAAGGTCGATCGCGACCATCCCTTCTGGGCGCGCATTGCCGGCTTTGGGTTTGAGCAGCGGCTACAGATGATCCTGGATGATCCCTGTCCTCCGGACGTGATCGGCATCAACCATTATCTCACCAGCGATCGCTTCCTCGATCACCGGCTGCAGCGCTATCCCCAGCATCTGCATGGCGGCAGCGAAATGCAGCTGTACGCCGATGTAGAGGCCGTGCGCGTATTGACGCCGTCCTCACAGGGCCTGGAGGGCGCGCTGGCCGAAGCGTGGGAGCGCTACGGCCTCCCACTGGCGATTACCGAGGTGCATAATGGCTGCACTCGCGAAGAGCAGCTCCGCTGGATGGCGCAAGCATGGGACATTGCGAGCCGCCTCAACAGCCGGGGCGTGCACGTCGAGGCCGTGACCGTCTGGTCATTGCTGGGCAGCAGCGGATGGAACACGCTTCTTACCAGGCCCGGAGTCTATGAGCCCGGAGTCTGGGATGTCAGCAGCGGCCAACCTCGCCCGACCGCCATGGTCCCTCTGCTGAAGGCGCTATCGGGCAAAAGCGACCGTCCCGTCACGGCGAATGGCGCAGGCTGGTGGCAGCGGTCGACGCGCCTCGTCCATCCCCCGGTCGCCCGTCCCGCGCCGATCGCACAGCATATCGGCCCGCGCCATGAGCCTGATTATCACAAGCCGCTGTTGATCAGCGGCGCCACGGGCACGCTCGGGCAGGCGATGGCGCGCGCCTGCTCGCTACGCAACATCCCCTTCATATTGACCAGCCGCCAGGACATGGACATCACGGACAGCTCCAGCATCGAAGCAGCCCTGAGCAAATTCCGCCCATGGGCGGTCATCAACACGGCGGGCTGGGTGCGCGTGGATGAAGCGGAGGCCGAACAAGACGCCTGCCTGCTTGCGAACGCGCATGGCGCCATCGCCTTGGCACAAGCATGCGACAGACGCGGCATCCCCACGCTGTCCTTTTCCAGCGACCTGGTGTTCGACGGAGCCAAGGGCACCGCCTATGTCGAGACGGACGCCGTCGCGCCGTGCAACAGCTACGGCCGAAGCAAGGCTGAGATGGAGGCCGGGATTGCGCAGCTACCCCGTGATCATCTCATCGTCCGTACAGCGGCTTTCTTCTCACCCTATGACGGGTTCAACTTCGCCACCGCGGTCATCCAGTCACTTGAGCGTGGCGAGGCCGTATTCGCGCCGGACGACCTCATCGTGACTCCCACCTATGTCCCGCATCTGGTCACCGCCTCGCTCGACCTGCTTATCGATGGCGAAACGGGCATCTGGCATCTTGCCAATAACGAGGCGCTTTCCTGGGCCGATTTCGCTAAACGCATCGCCATGAGTTGCGGTGATGACGCCGCGGGGGTGCATGCCGTGCCCCACCAGACATTGGGCTGGGCCGCCCCTCGTCCGGCCAATGTCGCCCTCACCACCGCCCGAGGCCCGCAGCTTCCCTCGCTCCTTTCGGCAATGGAACATTTTGCCCAGCATTTCCGGGCGGAATTGCTGCAAAGTGCAGCCTGATTCACGCCCGCAATCGATCGAAATTTCCACTTACTCAGATCCCGTTAAGCCTCTTGTTCTAAACTGTGCCGGTTCGTACTGGCGCGCCAGAAGAGCCGTCGAATCGGACGGGGGTCGTGAGCGGGAAAATGATGAACGAACGTTGGACGCCGGAGGCGGCGCATGCTTGGTTCAAGGCTCAGCCTTGGCTGGTGGGGTGCAATTTCACGCCGTCAAACGCGGTAAACCAGCTGGAGATGTGGCAGGCGAGTACGTTCGACCTGCCGACCATCGATCGCGAACTGGCGCTGGCCGCGTCGGTGGGCATGAACTCGGTTCGTGTGTACCTGCATGACCTGCTGTGGCTCGAGGATAGCCAGGGTTTTCTCGGCCGCATCGACGCTTTCCTGAACGTCGCGGACCTGCATGGCATCCGCGCCATGCTAGTCTTGTTCGATTCCTGCTGGCATCCTGAACCTGCGCTGGGGCCGCAGCCCGAGCCGCGCGAGGGCGTGCATAACAGCGGCTGGGTGCAATCGCCCGGCATGCCCACGCTTCAGAATGCTGACGAGCATCACCGCCTGGAGGACTATGTCCGTGGCATGGTTGGCCGCTTCGGCCAGGACGCGCGCGTGCTCGCATGGGACATCTGGAACGAGCCCGACAATGGTCCGGAGGTCGCGCTGTGCGATCCCGTAGCGCTACAGGCGAAAGCCGACCTTGTCGTACCGCTGCTGGTCGATGCGTTCGGCTGGGCGCGTGACATGAAACCGATGCAGCCGCTGACCAGCGGTATTTGGCTCGGAGACTGGTCGGCGCCCGATCTGCTGAGCCCCATTCAGCGTGCGCAAACGGGCAATTCGGATATCATCTCCTTCCACAATTACGGCATCGCCGAGGATTTTGCGCAGCGCGTCAAATGGCTTAAAGCCATGGGCCGTCCGCTGATGTGCACCGAATATATGGCGCGCCCAGCGGGCAGCACCTTCCAAGCGATCCTGCCGGTGGCGAAGGAGCATGAGGTCGGCACATTCTGCTGGGGCCTGGTCAAGGGCAAGACGCAGACGCACCTGCCTTGGGACAAGTGGGAAAACCCGAACATCGAAGGGCTGAAGGAACGCTGGTTCCACGACATCTTCCATGAAGACGGCACGCCTCACGACGAAAACGAGGTGGAGTTCCTGCGATTGATCAGCGAGCTGGACAAGGTCGCCGCCTGAGCAGGGGCAGCTTATTACGCACCTTGCAATCTGGGTTAGCGCAACATCCTTTTCAAAACGGATGCCGGAACCCTCTGGACGTTGCGGCGATTGCTAAATTGCCAGCCCATGCCTGAACGGGATGGGCCGATCCGATCAGCAAATGGAGCATACGATGTCTGTCCTCGACAGGATCGTTGCGGCGGTCACCCCGCCGGAAAGTGAAGAGGACCCCGCTAAGGCCCGGCAAAAGGCCCGCGCCGCCGCCGCGCCCGGCGATTGGCTGGACCAGATCCTCCAGCATCATGAACAGATCGAAGCAGCCTTCACCGAGGCGCAGGCGGCCGCCGATGCGCCAAGCCGTACACGGGCTCAGCGCAAGCTCGCCGCCCTGCTTACCAGCCACTCCAGTGCGGAAGAGGCGGTCATCTACCCGCAACTGTCGCACGACCATAAAACGCACATGGCCATGGCCTATGAGCAACAGCAGGCCGCCAAGGTGCAACTGGCCTTGCTGGAGACGATCGATCCCGTCAGCCACGACTGGCGCGAAAAGCTCGAACATATCCGCGGGGCCGTCGCCCACCATGTGTTTGAGGAGGAAAATGTTCGTTTCCTTCACCTAAAGGAGGAACTGGCTCCCGCAGATCAGGACAGGATGACACCGCGCTATCGCGAGGAAATGTCCCGCTACGACAGCAGCCTGTAGCAGGATCGCCAGCGCCGCCGCAGGCTGGCGCTGGCCGCTCCGCCTTCAGCCGCTCGTCTTGGACAGGATGAAGGCCAGAAGGAAGGTGCCGACCGCGATCAGCCCCGAGAACTCATGGGTCTCTTCGGTCGCCTCCGGGATCATCGCAACCACCAGCATCGCCAGGATTGCGCCAGCTGCAGCGGCAGTCGTCGCCGCAATGAGGTCCGCACCGACGTCCCCCAGAGCAATATTGCCGATCATAGCAGCCACCCCAGATGCGAGCGCGATGCCACCCCAGACCATGAAGATGTACGGCGGCGCTGCGTCCCGCCTTCTTCATCCCGGCCGCGCTCGATAATCCTTCGACACAGTGGACAGGAACACCGCCACGACCACCGGAATGCTGACCCCCTTCCCTTCCAGCAGGCTGACGCCAATCACGATCGATTACAGAATCCCGGCCAGCAGCGCCCCGATCGCGATCGCCATGCCCGAACCGGCGTCAGTGGACTGCTGGCTTTGTTGAGGATTGTAACCCGAGCTCTTCCGGTGCTTGCCGCCACTGCGGCTGACCGGGATATTGGCGAAGGTATAAGCCGCCGCGCCCGCGACAAAGCCGAACCCCGCGGAGTCGAAGCCGCCTCTGCTATAGGCTTCGTCCATCAGGTCGAAAGCAACCGCGGAAATCAGAACCCCGCATGAGAAGCCGGAGTTCCTCGACCAGACCATCGCCAACGCCCCCCGGGCTGGCCCGCATTGGTTCGACAGCCGCAGGACGAACGGTCAGACTGAAGCCCACCCTTGAAACGTCCGGAGGTCGACGATGACCATCACCATCAGTCCCTTTGAGCGATCCCCCGATCGTGACCGGGGATTGGCGCGCGACATGCGGGTGCGCTGGGCGCTTGAAGAGGCAGGTCAGCCTATCAGGTCCGCCTGCTGTCGTTCGAGGCGCTGAGGAGCCTGCCTACAGAAGGCTACATCCCTTTAGCCAGATCCCCACCTATGAGGAAGGCGGTCTCGTCCTCTTCGAATCCGGCGCGATCAATTTGCACATCGCGGAGCGGCATGGCGGCCTGCTGCCAGACGATCCCAACGCCCGCGCCATCGCCTGGATGCTCGCGGCGCTCAATGCGGTTGAGCCGCCGATCCTGGAACTGGTCATGTCCCAATTAATGACAAGGGATAACAGTTGGTATGAGGCTCGCATGAATGCGCCTCACCGACGGCAACGCCATCCTCTTTAGAAAAATCTCGGTCTAGACCATGTCACTTCATGCGCTGACGTCAGCTTTCAGCAACACAGATGCGCCCGGTACCGGCGACAGTTTGAAGCAAGGGGAACGGGAGCCTTAAGCCAAAAACGTCCGCTTATTTCGATCCGCGATCCCGAAGCTGATTGTCGCGAAAGTCCCCGACGAAGCCAAAGGGCTGGCTGCTTGATCAGGACTCAATCGCGCGCAAAAGTTAAGTCTCTACCTCCATAGTGGCCGCTTCTTCCGCGCGTCGCCGTTGCCCCGCTCGGATGCAGCCATTTCAGCCCACCTCGCCCCCGAACACTGCTCCTGCACATTCCACTTGCCTGTTCGGTGAAGTCGAGCAATGTGGCCCTGCTTCCCGTGAAAGCCGGGAAGCGGGGCGTGGAAACCCCTTCTACTCATGCTCGGTCACGGATTTTCCGGGGCCGGGTGGCATGCGCGCATGTCCAGCCGGCAACGGTAAAGGCGCATGCGCCTGTGAGTAGCAGGTTTCCAACATCCGGCTTCAGGCCGTCGCCCCGAGAGGACATAGGAGCGACGAATGAGCCGGGACGAAGGCGGGAACAATGTAGCGAAGATCGGGCGCTGCCCGGTTCGTTACATCAAGCTTGGCAGCGGCGGCCGCTGGGAAGCGACGGCCTTGCGGGAGGGAACGCTGGAATGGGGCAGCGAAACCGACCCCGGGGAACTTGCGCGCGCGCATGATTGGGATGGTGCCAGAGAGCACTATCTCCAGCAACGATTCTCGCCTGCCACGGCAACAGCTTATACGCGAGAGCTGCGAGAGTTTTTCACCCTTGGCGCTGAGACACTGTGGATTACCTTCGCCCGCGATCAGCTCTGGTGGGCCTTTGCTGAACCAGAGGTAGGCTTCAGAGGCGCAGCCACTGCTGATCACGCCTCCTTCTTCCGCCGTACCATCGGGCCATGGCGGTCGACCAACATCCTGGGCGAACCGCTTATCCAGCATCGCCTCAGCAGCGCGCTGACCAAAGTGGCAGGCTACCGCCAGACGATGTGCAAGGTTGAGGCGGAGGATTATCTCTTCCGGCTTCTCAATGCCGAACTGGATGGTGCGATTTCTCTAGCGCAATCGGCGCTTGATGCTCTGCACGCCAAATTGGAGCCTGTGATCAGGCAGTTGCACTGGCAGGATTTCGAGCTGCTGATCGACCTCATCTTCAGCCGCTCGGGCTGGCGCCGTATTTCGCGGCTCGGCGGCACGCTCAAGGATCACGACCTGCTCCTTGAGCAACCCATCACCGCCGAGCGGATCAGCGTTCAGGTAAAGTCGACCAGCAGCCAGCGGGAGCTGGACCGCTACGCTAAGAATTTCAACGACAATGATGTCGCGCACCGCCTGTTTTTCATCAGCCATGACCAGCAGCCGCTGGCCTCCCCGGACCCGCGGATCACAACATGGTCGGTCAGGGAGGTTTCGCAGCAAACGGTTGCCGCTGGCCTGACTGACTGGCTGATGGAACGCGCTGCATGAGCAAGGCGCCACATCAGCTACCGCCTGGCCAACCTACTGCCACGCCCAAGCGGCGTTGGGGCTGCTGGCTTGCCATCGCTTTCATCATTTCCTTCTTCGCTTTTGGCTTCTGGTCGATGCAGAAGGAGGCTGAAGCCTGGCAGCGGTTGCGCCCCGCTGATGTGAGCGCCGATAATTGGAGCGAACGTCTTGGGCTGTGCAAGGAAGCGTCGATCGCCATGGAACAGTGCGCGTCCCAGACCATGAAGACGATCAAAGCGGCGGTGGAGAAAGTTCGGGTAGAACGCCATGCGGCCTTCTGCGCCGAAGATGCTACTGGCTTCGCCGGCCGCCATGCTGAAGAAGCTGTGCGCGGTAGCCTCAAGTCTCCAGCGACGGCAGACTTCAACGGGGCCGACCGGCGCGTCACGCACGACGGATGCGCGTACACCGTGCGAGGGACTGTCGATGCGCAGAACAGCTTTGGTGCGCTGCTGCGTTCAAGCTACAGGGTCAAGCTGCTGCGCATGGAAAATGACGAGTGGTTGGTGACAGCCGTGACCGTCGACTGACTTCGCCGCCTTACAGCGTTCACGTTATCGGTTTGTTGAGGTTGATGGGCTTGGTTCCCATCGCAGCATAATGTTTGGCACTTACACAGTTGGCCACCACGGTCGGGTAGTCAGCGCTCATTGCTGCGCGGGATTGTAGGACCCGGGCTTGCTGCGCCTCACAATCTGAAGCCGAGACATAGGTCACCGGCTCGGCCTGGATGCGCTCGCAAGCAGCAAGATCATCCGAGCAGCCAAACAGAACCAGGACAAGGCCAGCGACCGCGCTCATGCAAGATAGACGCGAGGCAAGCGGCGAAGTTCCGGTGTCAATGCTCCGCCTGAAATCTCGCTGGACAGGCAATCGGCTGCTGATACTAAACCGCGTCCGTCTCCCGTTTCACCAAGCCGAGAATCACGCGCGCTCCTAACGGCCATTGCGCCAAATTCTCTCGCGAGCTTTGTACTTTGCACTCGACTTCACTCTCGAACAGAGCGAACGCTGACGTCAGAAAAAGCGCGGCGAGAGGGAGCCGCTCACCCCGATCGGCTTCGCCGCGGGGCTCTGGTTGGTGGGAACGGCGCTGTTGCCGACCCAACAGGAGACCACTTATGACCAACAGCCCAAGCCTCACCGATGTTCAACACCTGTTGCTCACAGCTGCGGCGCATCGCGAAGACGGGAGCCTTTTGCCGCTACCGGAGGGCATCCCTAGCAGCGCAGCGGCGCTCCGCAAGGAAATGCAGTCGCTCATTCGTGCGGGCCTCGCCGCCGAGGTTACCAGCATTTGCCCGGAGCACATTTGGCGCAAAATCGGCCGTCGTCCGCTGGGACTGGTGATTACCGATGCCGGCCGCGCCGCTATCGCGGTTCAGACCCATGAGCCGGAGGCGCTCAAGGCTGATACCGGAGAAGCGGTGGACGATCACGATGCGACGCCTCCGCAGGCTCCTTCGAACATGGCCCTCCCCCCTCAGCGGGCTCGACATACAAAGTCTGCTCTCGTCCTCGAGATGCTGCGGCGTGAGTCCGGTGCGACGCTCGATGAACTCAGCAGCGCAACCAACTGGCTGCCCCATACCACGCGCGCCGCGCTGACCGGACTGCGCAAGAAGGGCCATGGCATTGAGAAACGAAAGCGCGGTGAGGTCAGCTGCTATCATCTGGGGAGCCGGGCCTGATGGGGAAGATCAACGCGCAACTCATGGCGCTGGAGGCGATGAAGCCAACGGAGCTGAAAGCGGAATGGCGGCGAGTGCATGGGGCTCCGCCGCCACGGGTCGCCGCCAGCTTGCTCGCCCGCGCGCTGGCCCATGACCTGCAATGCGCCGCGCAAGGCGGCGTCAGCGAGAAGATGCGGCAGCGGCTGATGGAAACGGGGGTGGCGCGTGCGGCTCCCGCCCCTGCCCTTATTGCTGGTACTCAGCTGGTACGGGAGTGGGGCGGAGAAAGCCATCATGTGCTGATGGAGGAGAAGGGCCGCTACAGTTACAGGGGACAGACCTTCCCATCGCTGTCCGCGCTCGCCCGGCACATCACCGGCGCGCACTGGTCAGGACCACGCTTTTTTGGGGTGAAGTCGTGACCCAGAAGAAGCGTCTGCGCTGC
>Ga0105148_100084_pt1 | contig 14709 bp, 20 predicted proteins | sample RS_199metaG_FD_91502 | JGI IMG/M metagenome (GOLD analysis project Ga0105148, IMG submission 91502) | Switchgrass associated microbial communities from Austin, Texas, USA, to study host-microbe interactions - RS_199 metaG | ecosystem: Host-associated > Plants > Roots > Rhizosphere | place: USA... | reverse complement strand
TCATTCGGCGGGGCCATGGCGACGGGTCTGGCGAGCGGCGCGACTGCATCGTGGGCGATGGCCAAGACGGCCATGCTCATTGCGGTGGGCGCGGCCGGCGGGTACTCCCTGATCAAGAAGCTGATCGTGGAGCCAATCCGTACGTCGCAATGGTACCAGAGTAAAGCTCCGGAGTGGTTGAAAGTGATCATGCAACTCGTGTTCTGGATCTTCGACCGCCCATCACCGGTAGCTCGAGCCGAATCGGCTGGGCGCAACGCGGTGGGTAAGAACCCGGGCGGTGGGATTACGGACGTCACCGGACGTCCGACCGACATCAAGTGAGAACGCGTCTCGTACTCGGCCTGGCCGCGGGTCTCGTATTCGCACCGACCTGTGTAGCTGCTGAACCGTTGCACCTGCAGACACCGAGTACCATCGAGACCGACGGGGGTACTAGTCTACGCCTACCGTCGGGTTACTTCATGGACGAATCAACCTGGTCCCGTCTCGATACTGAGATGAGGCGCTTACAGGACGCAGAGACGCGGCTGACTGCCGAGAATGAATCCTTGCGCGAATCCGCCAATGAGATCGGGTTCGGCTGGTACGCATTAGGCGCCGCGCTCGTCGTCGGGTTTGCCGGCGGCTTATACGTCGGGCTCCGCTAGGTCGACGCGACTTGAGCGCGTCGGAGTTGTCATGTCGAAGACTCGGCAGTGCCTTATCTGCGGTAAGACTAAGCCGCTAAGCTCTGAGTACTTTCCGTTTGACGGGCAGCGTCTGCGCGCAAATTGCCGTCCGTGCTTCAACGAGAAACGGCGATCACAGCACAAGGGCGCGGATGGTAAACCGCGTCTACCAGAGGAGAAGCTCGATCCGGTCATTGAGCACCGGCTGAAAGCTCGAGTAGCGGCGCTCGAAATGCAGAACAAGACGCTACTCGCCGATCTAGATTCTGCGCGGCGTCTGGCCGAGATTCGCAAAGAGGTCGCTGCGATCAAGGTTAAAGGTATTTCGCCGCGTGAGCGCGGCACAAAAGTCCGGGAGGCCACGGCGCTCGCGTGCGCGAGCGACTGGCATATCGAAGAGGAAGTGAGACCGGAGCAGGTAGCCGGGCGCAATCGATACAACCTCGAGATCAGCGCACGCCGAATGGAGCGTTTCTTCGAGGCGACCGGCTACGCCGTGCAGTTCAACCGACAAATTTTCAAAATCAGAGATCTTGTGCTGTGGCTTGGCGGGGACATCATCACGAATTATCTGCACGAGGACAACATCGAGGCGAACCTACTAGCACCAGTGCAGGCAATCGCCTACGCACAAGCGTCGATTGCCGCCGGTATTCAGTACCTACTGAAGGACCCAGAGCTCGAGCGCATCGTCATACCATGCAACGACGGGAACCACGGTCGATTAACCGACAAGACGCGGTCTGCGACTCGCGTTGAGAACAGTATTGAATGGCTGCTCTACACGAACCTGGCCCGCGAGTTCGCCAAGGAGCCCCGCGTCCAGTTCGTGATCGCCAATGGTGAGCACCTGTACTACGACATCTATGGCCGTACGGTGCGATTTACGCACGGTGACACCGTGCGATATGCGGGTGGCGTCGGTGGCGTGACGATTCCGATCTACAAGGCGCTTGCTCGGTGGGACACAGTCCGTCGTGCGGACCTGACGATCATGGGGCACTTCCACCAGCTCACGTCACTGGCGGACCTGATTATCAACGGGTCATTAATCGGATTCTCACCGTACTCGATGACGATCGGGGCTCGTTTCGAGCCACCGGCTCAGGCGTTCACCGTACTTGACCCACTGCGATTCAAGTCTGTCTCGATGCCCCTCTGGGTATCCGAGCGAACCGACGACGTCTACACCACTAAGGAGTAACGTGAAGCGAGACCAGAAAGCTCAGGCGCAGGCCCGCGCCGATCGACGTGTTATTGTAGACCGTGAGGAATACGCCGCGCTATGTGCGCTGCGCGACGGGGCTCACGAAGACCTGAAACTGACCAACATACGGTTATCAAACCGGTATGACGAGTTACTCGCAGTGAATCGTGAACAGCTGAACCGGATCACTAGGCAGAATTTGGAACTCGAGCACCTACGGGCTAGTCTGCTCCGACTAGAAGGACGCGAGCGTCAACACCCGGAATCTGAGGCACGTATTGCCGAACTGACCATGCGGTGTGCTGACTATGGCAAACTCCAGCAGGAACTCGAGGAGGCGCGTATGCGCCTCTCAGCAGCCTATCCGGTCAAGTTCGAGACGCCCCAGCCTATGTTCAAGAAGTGATCATGCGGCTCCTTGCTGTTGATCCAAGTGTACGCTCTGTCGGACTCGCCGAATTCCACAATGGGGAACTATGGCATTGCTGGCGAGTCATCAGCCAACCATCAAACTCGATTGACTCCGAGGGCGCCCGCTGGCTACGGGTATCAAGAGACGTCATTAGATCGACCGATACACTGCCCGACACCATAGTGTACGAGCGTCCGCAGATCTACCGGGCCTCGAAGTCGAAAGGGGACCCCAACGACCTTCTCGGGCTCGTGGGTGTCGGTGCGTCCGTCGCGGCACTGCTGGCGACAACCAACCCCAACCTGGAGATCCAGACCCCGACACCCGCGGAGTGGATCGGGCAGATCCCGAAGACCACGCGCGGCAGCGCGCTCAAGTCCCCCCGTGCCCAGCGTATACTAGGGCGCTTGTTAGCATCTGAGCGGGCGCTAGTCCCAGACCAGCATGATGTGATTGACGCGGTAGGCCTCGGGTTACATGTGCTAGGTCGGCTGGGTGTGCGCCGGGTCTACAGTACCGGCTAGTACTGTAGCCACTGGTTCACATTCACCTAACCCGCCGCTACCCGATTTTCGGGTATTTGGATGCACTGCGTCTATGGTCCGGATGTTGCTTCATCAATGGGCGAGGAAAGCAATGGACATGGACAAGATCATGGAACTGGAAACGCTCGCCGCCTGGATCTCGACAGTTCGCGAGCAAGTTGCAGCGTTGAGTAACGAGCTGGACGCACTAGCTAAAAAAGTAGACGCGAAGACGCGGCAGGTAGATTCGCCGCGGCAACACGCAGAGCGTCTACTGCGCGCCCAGATCATGACCCCGCATGAGCTGGCGGCTGAACTCGGCCAGCCGCTTACAGCAGTCCAGGCGATGATTCGCGAACTGAAAGACCGCGTCTACAACGTGGGGACCCACAGGTACCCTCGTCTGACCTGGGTGGTAGGGGACAATGCATCCATCGAAGAACTCTGCACCGCCGTAGAGTTACTGGTCCGCGAGCGTCCAGTGACTCGTGAAGAGCTCCGCGCGGCGACCGGGGCGCGCGATAACCGGATCGGTGGCGCGTTGCGTAGGATTCAACGCAACGGGGTTCGGGTTGAGAACCTTGGGACCGAGATCCGCGCCCGGTGGTTCGCGATGCCAACTCAGACTAACGGTACGTCTGCAGATAGACGCCGGGCTATCACGTCCGAGGGGTATACGTCATCCGCCGAACAAGAGCATGATGGACCAGGGACCGAGCCAGGCTGACGCCCATGCTCGGTGTAGTCATGGGCGCAGACCCAGCACAACGCGACTGCACCGCCAGACTCGGTCGGTAGCAGGCACTCAGCCTGGGGTGCACCACATGCGCACCTGGTAGCCCGATACTGCATGGCCAGTAGTGGATTTTTTGATCCCGACATTTTCGTGATTTCGATGACGAGCAATATTCATGCCGCCAACTGCTAGTAATGATGTCCGTTATCTACTGATGACGCGAAATGACAAACTGTGACAAACTGTCACGATCCCGTGCCGATCAGCGTCAGTACTTGATCCCCGTACGGGTCGAGTCCCAATCTTCCGGGATCGGGTATCCGCCGACGGCATACCTCGGACCACCATCGTTGAGGCCGAGTTCGTCCATCAGCGGTAGTGCAACAGACTGCCACAAAGCGGAACCTGGATCATTGCGCCGAGACCGGCTAGACTGTCGGTGTGCGACGAGGTTAATGACCTTGCCGCCATGCGCAGCCACCGTCTCACACACCCAGCGGACGACGGCCTTGGCTGAGTCGATAAGCGCCTCGGTAGGCGCCATACCAGTCTCGCGTACCTGCGTGGATGGGTCATCCCACACTGTATCTGGTCTACCCTCAACGCCGGCGTACAGACCGTCCAGTTCTATACCGACCGTACGCGTATTCCAGGCGTTACCGTGCACGACGCGCTTGGTAAAGTCGTGTAGCCACATGACCTGCCCACCACGGGTAACCCCGACGTGGCACCCGACCGAGTCCCACCGTGCCGGGCGCTCGCCCAGTACACATGCGGTCTGGTGCAGACAGATCCCGGTCACGTCAACCCAGCGACGGAGTCCATAGACGTGCTTCTGAGATGCGCTCGATCGGCGATCGTGGAAGTCTATGGGTTCAATTGCAGGCCATCCGTCAATCTTTGCCTTCGCTTGCCTGACCTGTTCCACCAGGCGCAACTCCTCGTCGGAGACCAGGTCATCGTGGTCATTATAACCTGCCGCCGAGCCGTTCCAGTGATCGCGTAAGAACATGTTCAGCGCGGCTAGCGTTTCGGTACCCAATTGCCCGTCTGCGCCCCACCTGGGCAGTGGGTAGCCCAGACGGAGGAGGGCTTCCTGGAAACGACGGACGTGCTCACCAGTTTCTCCTCGACGCATCATGATTGCTCCCATAGACGCATCGAGACTGCGCCACAATCCCAGCAGTGTGACCTCAGGTCGCCGCCTATTTGAAATGGTCCCATTTGGTTCCCGCCGCATCGCGTGCATGACTTGGTCTGATATCGCAACGTCAACTCGTCATCCGTAATGACTTCGGGGATTCGATCACAATCATTGGGGCAGAAGGTACCGGTAAACAGTAACTTCATCTCAGTACTGCACGTTGGGCACTTCACGACTCGACTCCGATTTCGTGCATCACGTCATCTAAAAAAGCGTGCAGGAGTGGAAGTGAACGTTCGTGTGGATAGTATTCGGAATGCACATGCCCAGAGCACCACTCTTGCTCGGACGCATGCATCCCGGCACCAGTGAGGCGGGTCCGGGTCTCCGCGTCACCAGGTGGATGCAGACGGATAACGTAACCGCCAGTTGCGGCGATGCGCTTATTCTCGTTTAAAAACCGAACATCTTCGATAACGGCCAGTCGGGGTGCGTCCAGGTTAATCCGGCGCAGGCACGCGTCGGTCCAGACGTCCTCACCAAGGACCGCGCGACAGCCCTCGGTGCCGAGGCGCTGCAAGAACCAGCGAGCCGAGAAGCCATACCGGGCGTCAACCGCTTCCTTTTGGTCTTGCGTTCCGTAGACCTGCTCGTCTGTGAAGCCCAGCGTCCGCTTCGCGATCTCCTTGAGCGGGGCAGCGAGTGCGTAGCGCTTCGCGCCGTATTTCGTCTCGAGGTAGGCAGCGGCCGAACTCTTACCGCTACCGGCGGGTCCCAGTAGTCCAATGATAATCGTCATGGTTCCTCGTGGAGACCGACTCCGGCCTCCGACAGCATGGTCCGGGCTAGCTTCGCGTCGTCTTGCCAGCGCTCGACAGGCGACGGGCAGGCTACCGAGATGATACCAGCTTGAATGATCAGTTTTGCACATTCACTGCACGGGTGCATCGTCGTAATCAGGGTGCAGCCCCGAACATCGCCCCTACTGTTCAGGATCGCGTTCGCCTCGGCGTGGACTACGAACTTGTATTTAACCTCACGCTCGGCGAGACGATGAGCACTATCGTCCACGCCTCGCGGGAACCCGTTGTACCCTACGCCGCGGACGATCCTATTCTTGTCGATGACGACTGCGCCGACTTGAGTGCTAGGGTCCTTGGACGCGGTCGCGACGTAGCGTGCGAGGCCCATCATCCACTGCTTCCACCACTGACTATCTCGCTGCACGGTGCGCCTCCCAGCTTGTGATGATCGTCGGAAATCGCTCGCGCATGATCGCGAGCATCGCTTCCGCGTAGACCCGGATCTCATACTGCGCGTGCGAGTCCAGACGGAGACCGAGCATGTGTAGTGTGTTGTGCATGTCGTTCTGCCAGTACCACTCGGTATACGTGGAGACCGGCAGGACGGTCCGCGCGAGCTCGGGTGCAAGTCCCTCGTGGAGGAGTATCTCGTACGTATCGAACGCGCACTCTCCAGCCCGCGACATATGGTCATGGCATATTTCTGGATTACCGACCAGTTCGACAGATGAGCCCTGCTTGTTACTCTCGCTCTTGCGGTTCATCCGATCCAGCGCGGGTACATAGAACTCGCGATTCGCCTTGACGTAGCGGTAGCTGATCTCGTTCACACTCGCGGTCCTGTGGCGGATCAACTGGCGTGCGACGAAAATCGGTAGCTTCATGTACCAGCGGAGCTGAACGAACTCGAGTGGCGTGTTGTGATGGTTGCGGATCAGGTAGTCGGTGAGTCGCGCGTCTTGCTCTGGTGAGCGCGCCGCCCCGCCATTACCAAATGATGTTCGGGCACACCTGGCCGGAGTCCGGTCATCACCCATGACCTCGTCGAGCGCTACGAACCCATGATCAAGCACAGTCACCTGCACCCCGCTGATTCGATCGCAGGGGTCAGGCTGGATAGGATTACTGGCCATCTTTGTGAAAAGCGCCACACGCGCACGGTCCGGTCCACATGTCACAAGGATCCGTGCACGCGTTATAGCGAGTGGGTTTGTCGTCGGGCCAGGGTATGAAGGCGCCGGCAATAGGCATCGTCGCCTTCGTGAGCGCGTCAAGCGGAATAGAGCCAATGAGCTGAATGGCTGCGTGAAGTTGGTAAACAAGCCCGTTCAGGATCATGCGATGCTCCACAGATTGAATGTCATTGATGCAGTTGCCCATGTGCACAAATTGCTGTGCTTTGAAACGGTCGAACACCGGGCGAGCAGGGCAGCTACGGTCGTGATACGGTTCATTAGCATCACCATGTGGACATATGCAGTGACTCATGGTTAAACCTCCCCCCACGGCACGTGGGGTGCAACTTCTCATGGTTAAACCTCCCCCCACGGCACGTGGGGTGCAACTTCTCGGAGAATCGCGCGAGCTCGTGCGACCGCCCCCGCGTGGCTCCACTCACGGCAGTTGCCGCTTGGGTGAGGGAGTGAGACCAGGGTTAATGGGGTAATACCGGGTTGTCCAGCTGATGGGCTCAGTGGATTATCTGGTTTAGTTACGGACCAGACTCGCATCTCATGTAGCCCGAGCGCCGCGCGGAATGCACCGGTCACCTTGCGGCCCAGCATCACGATGACGCGGTACGGACTGTCGTGCGCGACGAGCACCGCGGCCCGCGCAATCGCGGCCGCACCGTTCCACCGCGGCGAGCAAAGGTTCGTGCGGTCCAGCGTCAGGTACTGCTTCTCGGTCAGCCCGAGGATGCGGCGCAGGCGCCACCCAGAGCACCCCTCGGGCCAGCAGTAAAGCGCGTGCTCGGCATCGTCCGATAGGGGGTTGTCCTCGCCCACCAGGAGCACGCGCGGCCTGGGTTGAATCTCGACCTCATCAATCATGATGGCTCCCACGGAATCAACCGATCGTTTGCATCGGCCGGTTTATCACCGCCGCGCGCGTAGCGGGGCTCGGCCCCCTTCCATAACCGGCGCATCAGCGTCGGCTCGGCCCGGCACGCGGGCGCGAGGTCCGGGCAAGCGTAGCGCAGGGCCTCGACCATGATCTCGCTGATTCGCGTCGCCGCATCATGTGCGACGGACTCCGGGTGTTCGGCCACGATCTCGTCGTGCTGGAACACGATGATCCGCGAACCGAGTAGAGGTGAGCCCCCGCCGGCATACCGACCGGTCTCGACTCGTACGGTCCGGTCGTAACACTCGCGGGTCGCCGCGCAGAGCGCGTTCTTAGCCGCGTCAGCGAGGAGCCCCTGAAAGAACCCGTTCGCCGCCGAGCAGAAATCGACGCCCCCGCGAACGCGCCTGGACTGATGCTGTATGACCTCCGTGGTACCAGACGGCCCGGTCTGGTCACTCAGGCGCTTGATGATCGCGAAGTACCCATCACGCTGATTATTCTCCGGCCACTGGCGAAACCAGAACTCGCGAAGGCGCCGCGCACACTCCACGCACCGGGCGCAGGTAGGCGGGCACGGTCGGTCGCGATAGCTCGTAATCTTCTGTTCGCCACAACGTGGCGCATCATCCATAAGTAGACAAAACCGAAGGCCCTTGTAACCCGGTACCAACTTCCCCTTTTGCCAGACCTTGGCGGGGCCGCTGGGGTGTGGAGTATCGGGCCCGCCTCGACGTTGCTGCAGGACGAGTTTGAGTTCACCCATCCCGCCCGGGAATCCAAAGTTGGCCGGTTTCGCGGCCTGCCTAGAGTTGTCTGCGAGTTTATCTTTCGCCTTTCGTAACGCCCGCATCTCCTCGTATGTTTTTCCGATCATCGTTCCGGCGAGTGCAAGGTGTGCGTCCAGACCGAGGTTGAGCGCCTCGGCAAGCTTGCTGTACCCCACCAGCCAAATGCAGCTCTGTGCGTGGGTCACGAGTTCTCCGGCCGTGTAGTCCTCGCTTGAGAGCACGTATCCGTCGCGAGCGGTAATGCACTCGCGAACACCACCAGATCGTGGTAGTAGTTGAATCACGCCGTCGTATGACGTACGACCGGTCTCAAGTAGCGAGTTCGGGCTGAGCGTCAATGGAATGTCGCGGTAAAGCAGTCCACACGCACCGGAGTCGCCCGGTACATGTGGATCCTCATCAGTACCGTGATGCCCGCAGTGCACGCACACTCGCCCGCGGCGCAGGAACGGGACATAGACGTCTGGGATCTTTTTCCCCTCGCTCGCCTCGGCATATGTCATCAATAATTCGTCGCCGGACTCGTAGAGTACGTCACGGCCCTTCGCTACCCCGCCCTTCTCGGCCCGAGGTACCTCAGGAGCCAACTCGAGCCCTGTCCCGTCACATGCACTGCAATTGACCTTCGTGCGCCCGTTGGTAACCTTACTCCCCACCTTCCCGGTCCCGTCGCACGGGAAGCAGGTACGGTGTGACCCGTAGGCGACAGCCACCAGTTTCTTGAGGGTACTCTGGTTCTCGGTATCGTTCTCGCGAAGGATCTGTGCATCGCGGAACGGCTGGGTTCGCTCGGCTCGACCTGCGTTATACTTCTCGAGGAGCACGTCGACCGCATTCTGGTCTACTCGGAACCCCCATGCGGCCCCTAATCTCATGGCGAGAGCTGCATATACCTGGCGTGAGTGATCATGGAGGTTGCGCCGAGGCTGCAGACGCATACAGTCAGGCCCTGGACCCGACAGCGTGATTACCTGGTGGCAGTGCGTGCACTGCGTCGCCGGTCGACCGTTAATGAGTACTTCGCGCCAATCGTGCCGATTCACGCTCGGGCGATGCCCGGCCTGCGCGAGCGCCACATCTAATGTATTGACTGCGTCATCAACCGGGTACGTTCGGGCCTCGTGCGGCCACTCGGAAATTGGCAGGTGCTCGAGTTCCGCGTAACGGAACCGAAAGCGGTCGTTCACCTTCGCGTCATCACGTCCGAGTACATAGTCAACCACTGCACGAAGTGAGTAGCGCCCGCGCCGACCAGTCTCCGGGTTGACCATCGGCCCACCGGTGCGCGGGTCGATGCCGAGTTCCCCATTCGCGATCGCGTGGAGTGACTCCGCGATCTGCACGTCGAACACACGCCCGCGACAGATCCCGCGGATGATCTCACGAGTAGGATCGTACATCGCGAAGACCTCGGGCATGAGGTCCTCACCGCGTCCAGCCGCGTCGGCAACCATGACCAACACGTCGTAGGCGAAGTTCGCCCCACACACGATCAACGTCGGGTCGCGAAGGAGCATCGTAAAGACCGCGCGAGCGGTGTCCTTACCGCAGAGCTGCCCGCGACTGAACCGACCTTCCTCGATCGGCTCGGCTATACTCGCGCATACGAGCGGTGGTGCTACCAGACCTGGTTGGATTAAGTGCGTCTCGGTATCAAACCCGACTGCACGCAGCGGCATAGCCGCGAGTAATTCCTCAATCACAGCATCTTTAGCGAGCGGTACTCCTTCCGCTTGCGACTGATGTATTCGTCAAATCGAATAAACTGACCGTTCTCGAGGAAACCCCAGTTCTGTACTCGTCGACCCGTCACGAACAGTGTCCAAACCTCGCCATGCAGTTCCACCACACGATGATAATCCCGACTGGTGAGGTAGTTGAACCACGAGATCGATCTCGTTCGGGTGACCCCGTCAGGGTACAGGCGCTCCTCGGTATACGACCCACTCAGTATGATTGACAGCGCGCTGGTCCACGGGTGGTTGTGCAGCGTTCGCTCCCCGTCCGGTCGATGAAATTTGTGGAGTAGGGGTCGAAATCCGAGCAGAGGGACTCGAGGAAACACGACCCTAGTCAGATAGGGCTCGTCGGTAAATAGGTCGCGGATCACGTAACCACGAACCCGGAGATCTGACTCAGCCTCTGAGGTTGCCGGTTCATGCACAGAGCGATTCACGGCCCAATCTGCGAATTTGTTCAATAGTTTGGTCAGCACTCATCCTCCTTTATGTAAAGGGGGAGCCCCGCACCGGAGTTGAACCGGTGATCTCGCGTTACTGTCGTAGTTAGTGCCGAGACGAGCCCGGAATATCCGACCGCGAGCGTGTCACCCGCCGGGGCTAGAGCACGTGCACCGAAGTACACGTGATGTAGCGCTAGGTGAGGCGACGGCCAGGCTGGTAGCGGATCACTTCGACGATCCGGTGGTCGCGCTGATACGTGAAATGGCCATTGCCACTCTCATGATGCCAGCGATACGCGACCAACTGCCAGCCATCGACGTTATGACGTAGATCGGTCATCGGTTGAACCCCGGGATCTGCGAGAGTAGAGAACCGCCAGTCTGGGGCCCGGATGTGGCTGCAGCAGGTGTGGTTGCGGTAGGCTGTGGAGGGGTCGCAGGAGTAACAGCCGGAACACCCGGGGTAGACCGCGCCTCGATGCGAGCACGGTGCTCTTTGATCTGTTCCTGGGTCTGGACAACCGATTCCCAACGCACGTCAACGTACGGCTTCTTCGGGTCTTTCGTGACGTCGACGCCATAACCGCGGATCATCATCCCACGCGCCAATTGGCTCTGGACCTGATCGCGCAGAAGCGCGGCACAGAACTGCCCCACCTGCTGATTCTCAGGGGCGCCCGAGAGCTTGCGCACAAAGTCAGCAAATCGGTCCGCGTCCGATGGTTGGCTTGGCCATTTAGGCGCCCGGACCAGATTCCAGATCTTGACTACGCGCGTGCCGGGCTGATGAGTCTGGCTTTGAATCACTTCAAAGAGGGCCTTGGCACTCGGGCCGTGATTCGTGTGATTGAACGGTGAGATCTCCAGCACGAGTAGGAGATTGTCTCCGACGCCGATGAATGGATCCTTGATGTCTACTGGTCGTGTGTTGTCCAACCTGCGAAGCGCGTCCTCAAACATCCCGGTCTGACTTCCGTGACCAAATCCGTTCTGCATATCTTCCTATCGAGCCGGTCACTGACCAGCTCACCACAGAGGTCTTACTACGTCCAGACGATGCCGTCTAGCCTAGACGAAAGCCCAGACGCAATTTCTGGACGGAGCCCATCGTACCTTCGACGTAGATGGCCGCCTGCAGCGCCTTATCCACGTGAGATCGCAGCTCCTTGGTGTGGCGGTAGAACCACGTCTGTACACTGCTAGCCCGCTGACCAATTCGGTGGAGGCGCCCGAGTACCTGCTCCCACGCGTCTGGGCTCGCAGGTACGTTCGGTAGAAGCGCCCTCGAGTACCGTTCCTGTAGCCCATTCCTACCGGTACCGTGCGCCCTGATCGACAGGATGACGGACCGATCGCCAGACTCGCGGATCCGGCCGGTTTCGTCGAGTAGACCGCCACCGTTCGGTCCGCCTCCATAAATCGGCAGGCCAGATTGCTCCGCGACCCACTCGCCAAACGCGTGGTGCTCGTACCAGACGATACCGGTCGCCTGTTTGGCCCACGCGACGACATCGCGAACCAGATAGTCGTCGAGACGGACGGTACGCGTCTCGTGGTAGATCTTGTCACGTACCCCGCGCCAGCGAGCCCACGTTCGGGCCTGCCAGGTCGGTAACCCGCGGTGTGGTGGGCGCTCACCGTGCGCGCGCTCCGCCGCGTTCTGACACAGCTTCGGTGAATCAAGGTGCTCCTCAGCACGCTGAAGTTTCTCACGCACCTCGCGATGCCACTCCTTGCGCGCGTCACGCCACTCCTCGACAAGTGATTCATCGCGTGGAAACTGGCACCGGGGGAACACCCACTTATAGTAAAACCCGGCCGCGACCTCGCATGCACACTTCGCGACCTGCAGGGCGTCGACGAGCTCCTCCCCGTCCGGTCGCACGAAGCCGCGCACGCTCGCGAGCGCCTCCTCGACGACCGGCGGGATCGGTGGGGCCGGGCGCTCATCAATTTCAAGCAGTACGTCAACCGGTGGGGCGGTCGTGGTTACGACGCCGAGTGTCTCGGCGAGACGCCTGCGGAATCCATCAACGACATGTTCACCTGGATCGCAGAGTGCCTCGATCAGCGGACCGGGCTCGGCCGGGTTGTCACTCGGGTCTAGCGCACGGCACCAGTCGACGGTGACCTCAGGGTCCAGTGGCAGCGGCGAACCACCGCGCAGCGCCCATCGCGCGAGGTGATCATAGTCGCGGAGGGTCCGCGACGTCATGCTCCCCGATAGCCCGACGAATAGTGTCGTCGGGTGCTCGCGCATGTACCGATCGACCCGCGCACCCGTCGCGGTCTTGACATTTCGCAGCTTGTGGCATTCATCAGCGACGATGGCATCTGGACGCAATTGCTGCTCCAGCCACGTAGTCGACTCAGGGCGTGATAGACGCGAATACGGGACGACGTGCATCACAGGTGCACCTGGTTCGAGCGGCACATCATCACTGCCCCGGCCAGTATTATCGTAGGAGACCCCGTGAAACACGATCTGTGGCACGTGGAAATGTTGACCGACGTGCAAGTAGTCCCCGACGAGCTGGGTAGCGAGACCCGGCGGGACCAGTAATACGACATGCTTGACCCCGACGGCGGTCAGTGCCAGCGGGGCTAGTAGGTCGATCATCGTCTTACCGTGGCCCACGCCGATGGGGCCGAGGAGACCGCCGCAGATCCCGATCTCGCGCAGCGCGACGGCCTGGACCAGGCGGAGGCGCGTAATGCACTCGCCTCCGTCGGTCAGCGCAGCGCAGCGACACGGCGTGCGACGTCTTCGGGCGAAGCGCTCAGTCATGAGGTCGACGAGGGCCTCGGCTCGCGATGTCCCATCGAGCTCTCGCATGCGACGGGGCAACGCGGCAATACGACGCAGATCATCAGATTGTGATATCGGGGGTTTGTAACCCCACGCGTCGCGCGGACTCCTGGTTTGGCTAGTTGACGGTGCAACCCCTTTCGGGGCCACGTTTGTCAGGATATTGATCATTCAATTGACTAGAAGTCCCTCGGACTTACGACACGTCTCTCGAGCTTCTAGCCATCATAATCTCTTTGTCCAGTACCGACGCTCGGTCACCCATAGTGCCAGTTGCAGGCCAAGCACACCCGAACCAATGACCACAGCCAGCATTTCAGTAATGTTCATCATCCTGTGCTCCCAAATCCAGAATTTCCACGTTCAGTTTGACCGAGCTCTTCCGCTGTATCCGCTCGAACAGGATCCCAGTCCGTACGCCACCGCGCCAGCATAGGCATCACTGGTGCGAACACCAGTTGCGCGATACGCTGCCCAGGGTGAACAGTGTAGACCTCGGTACTAAAATTAATAAGTAGTACTTTGATCTCACCCCTGTAGTCAGAGTCAATAGTGCCTAGTACGGCTACTACTCCGCAATCGCGAGCGAGCCCTGAACGAGGTCTGACCTGAGCCTCAATGCCAGGTGGCATCTGGACATGTAGTCCGGTACGGACTAACTCCCGGCAACCTGGGCGGATGGTCATTTTTGATTGTTCGTTCGCATGTAAATCGAACCCGCTCGCACCCGCTGTCTTGCGCTCGAACGTCAACGCGAAATCCCCGGCCGATCGGGTCAAATAGTATCGGATCATGTAGGTATCACTGTTAGCATGTCACCTGGCAACCACCCGTCACGTATCAGGCATTCCGCCTCAGCCCACCACTGACGCATTGATAGTGCCTCGAGCGCGTGTATCTCGTAGCAGAGAAACACGGTGTCGAACGCCGCCAGTATAATTGATTGATCGCGTACGCTTGCACCGGTATCAGTTACCACGTGCGCGGGTGCGCTCGACTGATAATCAGAGGTACAGCTACTCGCCATCTGCGCGCAGTATTGGGCGATTCGCTCACGTGCGGCCTGGGAAAGGTAGCGAGACCTCACCGTAATCCCCGAGCATACAGCGCTCCGCGTTCAGAACAGACTGCACGCATTGCGTCCGCGACGACCTCAGCGATTTCACTGCCACGTGAATCAAGTATGTATCGCGCGGCTGGGGGCGGGCACTCGCGGATGAGCGCATACAGTGCCCCCTTCCAACGACCGAACCCGAGCACACCGTCACTAGGTGCGCAGCGAATATCACGCGGTGTCGGTCGACCCTGCGAGTCGACGCAGTACTTGTCGGCGAGTGCACCGCAGATCTTGTCGACGTATGGATGC
>Ga0105148_100083_pt1 | contig 14757 bp, 13 predicted proteins | sample RS_199metaG_FD_91502 | JGI IMG/M metagenome (GOLD analysis project Ga0105148, IMG submission 91502) | Switchgrass associated microbial communities from Austin, Texas, USA, to study host-microbe interactions - RS_199 metaG | ecosystem: Host-associated > Plants > Roots > Rhizosphere | place: USA... | reverse complement strand
GTACCATCATTCTCTCATAAAGCAGCTTCGGCCCGACATTGGTGATCACAGCCGCGCCCATCACTTCCTCGCCGCTATCCAGCCGCACGCCCGTTACGCGCTGCCCATCGATCAGCACGCGCGCGACCGGCGCGTCCAGGCTGATCTCCACGCCCATGGCCGCGACCACCCGCGCCATGATCTGCGTGATCGCGCCCATGCCGCCGACGCAATGGCCCCACGCGCCCTTCTTCCCGTTCACCTGACCGAAGACATGGTGCAGCAGCACATAGGCGCTGCCCGGCGTATCGGGGGATGCATAATTGCCGACGATCGCGTCGAATGCGAAAGCCGCCTTCACCGCCTCGTTTTCGAACCAGCCATCCAGAAAGCTGCGGGCGGATTTCAGGAACAGGTCCAGCACGTCCCGCTTCTGTTCCAGCGACAGCGCGCCCACGCGTCGCCCTTGCGCCAGCGCCGCCATCACCATCGACAGCCCGTCGCCCGCATTGGGCGGCGTCTTCAGCATCATGTCGCGCAGCAAGTCGGCGACCACCTCCAGCGCATCCAGATAGGCGGGCAGGGCGGCCGCATCCTTCGCGCTGAACCTCGCAAACTCCGCCTGCGTTCTTTCTAGGCCCCCGCCCACTTTCAGATAGCGTCCATCCGGCTGCGGCAGGAAATTGGCGATCGGCCGCTCGATTACGCGATAGCCATGCGCGGCGAGCTTCATGTCCTCGATGACTTTGGGGTGCAGCAGGCTGACCGTATAGCTCGCCACCGAATTGCGGAAACCGGGGTGGAATTCTTCCGTAACCGCCGCGCCGCCGACAATATGCCGCCGCTCCAGAATGCGCACCCTGTACCCCGCGCGCGCGAGGTAGAAGGCGCAAACCAGCCCATTATGTCCCCCGCCAATGATAACGGCGTCGTAGCGCTTGCTCATGCGACGTCAGCCCCCCTCCGGTGTCGGGAGGAGTGGGGGGAGGGCAGGCCCCGACGCACCACCCCCGTTCGTTTCGAGCGCAGTGGAGAAACCTCGTCCTCCCAAGCCTCCGGGAGCACCCTCCTGACGCGCGCACAAAAATGCCGCAGGGCGACCTCATCCTCGCTCAGCGGCCCCGCCGTAAAGCTCTGTGATCCCAACCCCGCCTGCACCCGCTCCAGCAGGCCGCGATCTTCCACATTCACCTGCCGATTGATCCGCCAGTTCAAATAGCGCGCCGCCCGCATCTCTCGCCGCTGATCCGGAACCGCATAGGCAATCTCCCGGACCAGCGTCTGCGTTGGCGACAACGGCAGCCACTGCATGAAGTCGATCTGATCCGGATAGATGTCGAACGCCATATTCGGCCACAGCTGGATATAGGTCCAAAGCCGCTGCCGTTCGGGCGGCAGGTGCGCCACGTGCGGCAGGAAATATTGATAGGCCCGTTCCGTCACATTGCTCGACGGCCGCGCCGTGATCGTCCCGCTCATCCGGCAGGCATGCTCGCGTGCATCGACGCTATAGCTCTCGCCGAACAAGCGCTTCAGTCCCGGGTGCGCCACCCTGACATGCTGCGCATCACAATAATTTTCGCCGATGATTTTCCAGTTCACCGCTCGCGGCCGCAACGTCACTCGTCCGATCGCTCGCAACTGATCGAAGCGATAGCCGGAAATCTCCGCGGCATAAGGCGCCAGCATCTCCGCCACGGAAGGCCCGCCATCATCCTCCAGCCGGACGAACAGGAATCCGTGGAAATTCTCGACCTGAACGCTGCTCAGCCCGAGCCGCTTCATGTCCAGCTCGCCATAACCCGATCTTCCCGGCACGACGGTCAGCCGCCCAGCACTGTCATAGGTCCAGCCATGATAGGGGCAGGTCAGCCGTTTCGCGCACCCGCTCGCGCCATCCACGATCCGCGCGCCCCGATGGCGGCAGACATTGGTAAAGGCCCGAACCGCACCATCCTCGCCCCGGATCAACAGGATGCTCTCGCCGAGATAGTCGATCGTCAGATAATCGCCGGCATGCGGCAAGTCGCTTTCATGCCCCGCGATCTGCCATGATGGACGGAATATGCGGGCAATCTCCACCGCGAAGAAGTCCGGGTCCCCATAGGTCCAGGCCGGCAGGCTCCATCCTCCCAGACCCATCGCGAACTCTCCCGGCTGCTCCATTTATACATATGTATAACAGCCGAACCGATCCAGACAATTTTATTTCGCTATTTCATTCACGACTTTAGCATAGCGCCGCGCCAGCCAGGCGCAGACCATCAGCTGAATTTGATGAAACAGCATCACCGGCAACAATATCGGTCCCGCTGCACTCGCCGGAAACAGCACCCCCGCAATCGGCACGCCGGTCGCCAGGCTCTTCTTGGACCCGCAAAATTGCAGCACCACCGCATCTTCCCGCGACAGCCCCAGCATGCGCCCGAGGCCCCAGGTGAACAGCAGCACCACCATCAGGATCGCGATCGACAGCGCGGCCAGCAGCAGCAACTCCCCCCGCGAAACCTTGTGCCACAATCCTTCGACCACCGCCGCGCTGAAGGCGGAATAGACGATCAGCAGGATTGACCCCCGATCCACCCGGCCCAGCATTGCCCGGTGCCGCTCGACAAAGCCGCCGATCCACGGCCGCGCCAGATGGCCGAGCAGGAAGGGCAGCAGCAGTTGCAGCACGATCCCCTCCACCGCCGACAGCGAAATCAGGCTACCCGTCCCGCCAACACTCTTCTGCATCAGCAACGCCACGAGCAGCGGCGTCAGCACGATGCCCAGCAGGTTGGAAAAGGACGCGCTTACCACCGCCGCCGCCACATTGCCCCGCGCGATCGCGGTAAAGGCGATCGACGACTGCACCGTCGAAGGCAACAGCGTCAGGAACAGCAGCCCCGCCCGCATCGGCGCGGGGATCGCCTCCACCTGCTGCGTCGCCAGCCCGATCAGCGGAAACAGCGCAAAGGTCGTTGCCAGCGTCGCGAGGTGCAGCTTCCACGCCTTCGCCCCGCTCCAGATCGCATCGCGCGACAGCTTCGCCCCATGCAGAAAGAACAGCAGCACGATCCCGGCATCAGCAGCAATGCCAACGATTTGGGCACCTTCACCCCGCGCAGGAACGAAGGAGGCCAGCACCACCATAGCGATCAGCAGCAGCAGAAAAGGGTCGGCAAATTCCCGAAGACGGCTCATCCGCGCGGCTGTAGGCAGTCTTGCAGGAAAAGGATAGACGCTGCCATTGCGTGAGAGACGGAGACGATCATGAGCGACGGAATTGAGGTGGTAGAGCAGGGCGGCGTCCTGGAAATCCATATCGATCGGCCCGACAAGAAAAATGCCCTGACCGCGGCCATGTACCATGCCATGACGGCCGCACTCGCCGAAGCGTCGGCTCGCGCTGACATCGGCGCAGTGTTGATAGCGGGCAGGGGGGACGCCTTCTGCGCGGGCAACGATCTCAAGGACTTCACCAAGGGCCCTGAGGGCGGCGAAGCCGCCTTTGCCTTCATCCGCGCCATCGCCAGCTTCGACAAGCCAATCGTCGCCGCCGTTCAGGGCCTGGCCGTGGGCGTCGGGACGACCATGCTCTTTCACTGCGACCTCGTCTATGCGGCGCCCGACGCACGGTTCATCATGCCCTTCGTCAACCTCGGCATCGTCCCGGAGGCAGGCTCCAGCCTTCTCGCTCCAGCGACCATGGGCCATGCCAAGGCGGCGGCTATGCTGCTGCTTGGGGAGCCCATGGATGCCGAAACCGCCGATCGCGCCGGGCTGGTTACTGCGATCGCCGCTGCCGAAAACCTCCTCGACCATGCCCGCGCAAAGGCGGCAGCTTTGATGGGCAAACCGCCCCAAGCCCTCGCGGCAACGCGGCGGCTGTTGAAAGGCGACCAGGCCATGCTGCTCCAGCGGATTGACGAGGAAGCCCGCCTCTTCCGCGACATGCTGAGCTCTCCCGAAGCGCAGGAAGCATTCGCCGCCTTCTTCGAAAAGCGCGCGCCAGTCTTCCGCCGCGATTGAACCGGCATGGAGGTTCCGGCATTGAAGATCGAAATGGGGGATGAAAGATGAACGAAGAGGCGCAGCGCATGCCGAAAACCGCGCGGGCCAGCAGCCGCTTCACCCTGTTGGAGCCGCTGCGCCAGCGGACTTACCGCACGATCTGGATTGCGAGCCTCTTTTCCAATTTCGGGCAGCTGATCCAGGGCGTCGGCGCAGCCTGGCTGATGACGCGGCTGACATCCTCACCCCAGATGGTTGCGCTGGTGCAGACGGCCATCATGCTGCCGCTGATGCTCGTCGCCCTTCCGGCCGGGGCGATCGCCGACATGTTCGACCGCCGCAAGGTGGCGCTGGCGGGCCTCGCCTTCGCCTGCGCCATGGCGATCTGCCTCACGCTGCTTGCTTGGGCGGGACTGATCTCCCCCTGGATATTGCTCCTCTTCTGCTTCCTGATCGGTGGGGGCGTCGCGTTGTTCGCTCCCGCTTGGCAGGCGTCTATCGGCGAACAGGTCAGCGAGGAACATCTGCCTGCCGCCATCGCGCTCGGTTCGATCAGCTATAATGTCGCGCGCAGTTTTGGCCCGGCTATAGGAGGCGTCATCGTCGCCGCGTTCGGGGCAATGGCGGCGTTCGCCGCCAATGCGCTCTTCTATTTGCCCCTGGTCCTGGCCTTTATGCGATGGGACCGCGCTCATAAGCCATCGCGCCTGCCGCCCGAGCGGATCGACCGCGCGATCGTCTCGGGTGTCCGCTACGCCCTGCACTCGCCCCCTATCCGCGTCGTCCTGATCCGTACCCATGTAGCAGGCCTGACGGGTGCTTCGGTATCCGCGTTGACGCCGTTGATAGCAAAGGATGTTCTGCATGGCACCGCGGGTACCTATGGCCTGTTGCTGGGCGCCTATGGTGTGGGCGCAGTGACGGGCGCAATGGGGCTGGACCTCGTCCGGCAAAGGCTCCGGCCGGAACAGGCGGCGCGCCTGCTGGCCGTCCTGCTGGGCGCCATGATCGTCCTTGCCGGTATCAGTACGCATGTTGTCCTCACCTGCGCCGCGTTGATGGTCGCTGGTGCGGCCTGGATGATCCTGATCGCGCAGTTCAACGTCGCCGTACAGATGTCCGCCCCCCGTTGGGTCACGGCGCGGGCACTCGCCTGCTTTGGTTCGGCGGTGACCGGCGGCCTTGCGATCGGCGCATGGGGCTGGGGCGCCATCGCTGGAGCATTCGGGACGGGAGAGGCGATGATCCTGTCCGGCGCGGCAACGGCCTTCAGCGCCTTGCTCGGCTTCGTCATCCCCTTGGCCCGATCGCTGCCGGATGGGCTGGAAGAAAGTGTGCTGAGCCACCAGCCCCAGGTCGGACTGGCCCTGACCCCGCGGAGCGGCCCAGTCATCATAGAAATTGATTATCGCGTGGATCGGGATCGGGCGCGGGATTTCTACGCCGCCGTTCAGAAGTTGCGCAGCGCTCGCCTGCGCAGCGGCGCATTCGGCTGGTCTGTGGCGCGTGACATCGCCGATCCGGAGCTTTGGACCGAACATTACCACTGCCCGACATGGGGAGATTATCTGCGCCAACGCGACCGCATGACGATCGCGGACCGGCAGACGGAGGATGCCGTCAACATATTCCACATGGGTAGCAATGAGGGACGGGTCCGGCGGCGGCTTGAAAGGCCGACGGGTTCAGTGCGATGGCGGGCAGACACGCCGGACCGCCATGACGAGGCTATAGATATTTTTTATCGTTAGATCATGACGGTAGGAATCGGGCGCGCAGCTTTCGTTGTGAATATCGGCGGGGGCGCTAGAGTTCGCCTGGTTCAATGTTGGAGAGTGTCATGCCAAGGCAGGCAAAACGGACGGTTGGGCGTCCCCGGAGGCTGACTCTGGACGCAATCGTCGATGCGGCCTGTGAAGTCGGTATCGCGAAACTGGAAATGAGCCTGGTCGCCGAAAGGCTGAACACAGGCGTCGCGACCCTCTACGGTTATGTGCGGGGGCGCGACCATCTGCTTGAACTGGTCGCTCAGCGTCTGGTGGGGCGGGCGCTCATCAAGGATGAAGGGCAAAGCTGGCAGAACATCCTGCGGGAACATGCGACGCTGACATATCGGCTGTTCCGTTCGCTGCCCCATCTCATCACCAATTTGATGGCCAAGGATGCGGAGCAGCCCAATTTCGAATATTCGATCCGGGTCCTCGCGATGCTGGAGGATCGGGGAATGCCTTCGTCCGCGGCCAGCCACGCCTATGTCGAGGTCAACCAGGTGGTGATCGGTGCTGCGGTCAGCATGATCCGGCGCGAAGCGCTGGATGAAATGTCGATCGCGGCCGGCGGGTTGCGCATTGTTTTCCCGGACAGCCTCGGCGATTTCAATCCTACGCTCGAGAGAATCATCGCCGGTTACGAAGCTGAACTCGGCGTCCGCGAAGGGAACGCTCCGGCGCGGGCGGCTCAATAGGCGGCGGCCGTTTCGCTGCTTGAAAAGAAGAGACTTCAGCATCCCAAAAATCACTTTCATCCGACCTCCCATCTGGGAGGTTTGATGATTCGCGCCTTCTGCCATTCGAAAGCGCGAAAGGCTGAAAAAGACGATGACCGACAACAAGACGCTCACCCACCTGGCACGCCTGGAAGCGGAAAGCATTCATATTTTGAGAGAGGTAGTGGCCGAGGCTGAAAAGCCGGTCATGCTATATTCCGTGGGCAAGGACAGCGCCGTGATGCTGCACCTCGCTCGCAAGGCATTCTACCCTTCGCCGCCGCCCTTCCCCTTGCTGCACGTCGATACGACCTGGAAGTTCAAGGCGATGTACGAACTGCGCGATCGCATGGCACGCGAGAGCGGCATGGAACTGCTGGTCTATCATAATCCGGAGGCCAAGGAGCGGGGGATCAACCCGTTCGACCATGGCCCGCTGCACACCGACATGTGGAAGACCGAAGGGCTGAAGCAGGCGCTCGACCTCTACGGCTTTGACGCGGCCTTCGGCGGCGCGCGCCGCGACGAGGAAAAGAGCCGCGCCAAGGAGCGCATCTTCTCTTTCCGCACCGCGTCGCATGGCTGGGATCCGAAGAACCAGCGCCCGGAATTGTGGAGCCTCTACAACGCCAAGAAGAACAAGGGCGAGAGCATCCGGGTCTTCCCGATCAGCAACTGGACCGAGCTGGACATCTGGCAATATATCCACCTCAACAATGTCCCGATCGTGCCTCTCTATTTCGCAGAAGAACGTCCCACGGTCGAACGCGACGGCATGCTGCTGATGGTCGATGACGAACGCTTCCCGCTGAAACCCGGCGAGACGCCGGTGATGCGCTCGATCCGCTTCCGTACTCTGGGCTGCTACCCGCTGACTGGCGCGGTGGAGAGCAACGCGCAGACGCTTCCGGAAGTCATTCAGGAAACGCTCCTGACCACGACATCCGAACGTCAGGGCCGCGCCATCGACAAGGATGCAGGCGGCGCCGGCATGGAAAAGAAGAAGCAGGAAGGTTACTTCTGACCTGAGCTTGGCCGACATCCCGGCGGCAGCTGGGATCTCAGGCCTCGAGGCAGACCTTCCCCAGATCAACGAGATCCCAGCTTTTGCTGGGATGACGGGACAGATGACATGACCGACACTCTCGACGAACCCATTTACAAGACCGACGCCCTCATTGCCGAGGATATCGACGAATATCTGAAGGTGCATGAGCACAAGACGATGCTGCGTTTCATCACCTGCGGGTCGGTGGACGATGGCAAGTCCACGCTGATCGGCCGCCTGCTCTACGACAGCAAGATGATCTTCGAGGATCAGCTCGCCGCGCTGGAGGCGGACTCCAAGCGCGTGGGCACGCAGGGGCAGGAAATCGACTTCGCGCTGCTCGTTGACGGCCTCGCCGCTGAGCGCGAGCAGGGCATCACCATCGACGTCGCCTATCGCTTCTTCGCGACCGAAAAGCGCAAGTTCATTGTCGCCGACACCCCCGGCCATGAGCAATATACGCGCAACATGGTGACCGGCGCCTCGACCGCCGACCTTGCCGTGATCCTGATCGATGCGCGCAAGGGCGTGCTGACGCAGACCAAGCGCCACAGCTATCTGGCGCATCTGATCGGCATCAAGAATATCGTGCTGGCGGTGAACAAGATGGATCTGGTCGATTATGATCAGGCGGTCTTCGACGGCATCGTGAAGGACTATACCGAGTTCGCGCGCTCGATCGGCATCGAACATTTCGTGCCGATGCCGATTTCCGGGTTCAAGGGCGACAATATCACCGGCCCCTCGGAAAACACGCCCTGGTACAAGGGGCCGTCGCTCATCACGCATTTGGAGACGGTTGAAGTCAACAGCGCGACCGACGCGGAAAAGCCTTTCCGCATGCCAGTGCAGTGGGTGAACCGTCCGAACCTGGACTTCCGTGGCTTTTCCGGCCTGATCGCGACCGGCACGGTGAAGCCGGGCGACGCCGTGCGTGTGCTGCCCTCGGGCAAGACCAGCACCGTCACCCGCATCGTCACGCTGGACGGCGATCTTGAGGAAGCAGTGGCGGGCCAGTCCGTAACCATCTGCTTCGCTGACGAAATCGACTGCTCACGCGGCGACGTCATCGCGCTTGCCGACAATCCGCCGCAGGCCGCTGACCAGTTCGAAGCGACCATCGTCTGGATGGCGGACGAAGAAATGCTGCCCGGCCGTCCCTATTGGCTGAAGATCGGCACGCAGACCGTCACCGCGACGGTGCAGCAGCCCAAATATCAGGTGAACGTCAACACGATGGAGCATCTGGCGGCCAAGACGCTGGACCTCAATGCCATCGGCGTTGCGAACCTGTCCACCGACAAGCAGATCGTGTTCGAGCCCTATGAGCAGAATCGGACGCTGGGCGGCTTCATCCTGATCGACAAGATCACCAACGCCACCGTGGCTGCCGGCATGCTGCACTTCTCGCTGCGGCGCGCGCAGAATGTCCACTGGCAGGCGACCGATGTCACCCGTGAATTCCACGCGGGCCTCAAGAACCAGAAGCCGGCCGTGCTGTGGTTCACCGGCCTTTCGGGCGCGGGCAAGTCGACCATCGCCAACCTCGTCGAAAAGAAGCTGGCGCGGATGAACCGTCACACCTTCCTGCTCGACGGCGACAATGTCCGCCATGGCCTCAACAAGGACCTTGGCTTCACCGATGCCGACCGCGTGGAGAATATCCGGCGCGTGGGCGAAGTCGCGAAGCTGATGACTGACGCAGGCCTGATCGTCATCACCGCCTTCATCTCGCCCTTCCGTTCGGAACGCGAAATGGTGCGGCAGATGATGCAGCCGGGCGAGTTCGTCGAGGTGCATATCGACACGCCGCTCGCCGAAGCGGAGGCGCGCGACGTGAAGGGCCTCTACAAGAAGGCGCGGGCAGGGGACCTCAAGAACTTCACCGGCATCGACAGCCCCTATGAGGCGCCGGAAGATCCGGAGATCCGCATCGACACCACCTCGCTGACGGCGGACGAGGCCGCTGATCTCATCATCGCGAGGTTGATCCCATGAGCGAGGCGATGAGTGATGGCGATCTTGCCGCGCACCTCGCCGAGGTCGCGGGACGGATCCTGATCAACGTGCGGGAATCGGGGCTGTTCAGCCCCAAGGCACTGGGCAAGGCGGGCGACCAGACCGCCAACCAGTTCCTCGTCCACGCGCTGCGCGAGGTCCGTCCCGAGGACGGCCTCCTGTCGGAAGAGGAGAAGGACAATCCGGAACGGCTCGCCAAGAGCCGGGTCTGGATCGTCGATCCTGTCGATGGAACGCGCGAATATGGCGAGGAGCGGGCCGACTGGGCCGTGCATGTCGGCATGGCCGTGGATGGCGAGGCGGTGCTGGGCGCTGTCGCTCTGCCGGGCCTTGACCTGACTGGCACCGGCGGCGGCACCGTGCTGCGTTCTGATCAGCCGCGCCCGCTGCCGGCTTCGCCCGAAAAGCTCCGCATGGTCGTGTCGCGCACCCGTCCCGCCAAGGAAGCGGTGGCGGTGGCCGAACGGCTCGACGCTGAACTGGTACCGATGGGTTCGGCGGGCGCGAAGGCAATGGCCGTGATCCTGGGACAGGCGGACATCTATCTCCATTCCGGCGGTCAATATGAATGGGACAGCATGGCCCCGGTCGCGGTAGCGCAGGCGCATGGCCTGCACTGCTCGCGCATCGACGGCAGCCCGCTCCTCTATAATCAGCAGGACGTGTATCTGCCCGACCTGCTGATCTGCCGGAAGGAACATGCGCAGCAGGTGCTGGGCCTGATCGCGGAGGTGTAGGTCGGCGCCTGAAGGGAAGGGAATGGGATGAGTGCGCTTGAGCCGTTCGCTTATGCTCATGACGGCCTGAAGCTGTCGGGCCGCCTCGCGCGGCCCGTTGGTCCCGGTCCTCATCCCGCCATCCTCGTCATGCATTCGGCGCTCGGTCCCGACCAGCAGACGGGCGAGCGGGCGCAGGACTTGGCGAAACTCGGCTATGTCGCGCTGGCGACGGACCTTTACGGGCTTGGACCCGCGGGTCCCGACCTCGACTATATGCCGCTATTCCAGCAATATCAGGAACAGCCCGATTTGCTGCGCGGTCGTATCCTCGCGGGATATGAAGCCCTTCGCGAACTTCCCGAAGTAGATGCAGGACGTATCGGCGCGATCGGCTATTGCTTCGGCGGGCAATGCGTACTGGAACTCGCCCGCACCGGAGCCGATGTGCGATCCGTCGTCAGCTTCCATGGGCTCCTGCGCACCGCCCGGCCAGCCCAACCCGGCACGGTCAAGGCGCACATGCTGGTCCTCACCGGCGCGAAGGACCCCTTTGTCCCTGAAGAAGATGTGCGCCGCTTCCAGGAAGAAATGACCGGGGCGGAAGCAGACTGGCAACTCACCATCTATGGCGAGGGCTATCACTCCTTCACCGCTCCCGAAGCGGCAGAGTTGAATCTCGAAGGCATCCGCTACGACCCGCTGCTCGACCGCCTCTCCTGGGCGCAAGCCACTGCTTTCCTCGACGCGACGCTGAACGGCCCCGCTATCTAGTCAAGGCGAACTGAACCGACACCGTCGCCCCCAGCGTCAGTTCACCCGGCGCGACCGGGCTAGGCGGCGGGGGCGGAGCAGGCGGCGCGCCAGCCATGCGTCCCGTGACGAAGATCGGCTGCGGATAATAGCCGCCGCCCTCGCTGATCGAAATGATACGCGAAATCCGGAGCCCTGCCGCCCGAGCATAGAGCTCGGCGCGCGACCGCGCTTCCTTCACCGCCTCGATCCGCGCCTCGTCCAAAGCCGCCTTCGGCTCGTCCAGCGTGAAGGACGGCCCGTCCACCTGATTGGCCCCCGCGGACACCAGCGTGTCGATGATCCGCCCCATTTCGCTCAGCTTGCGCACCCGCACCTGAACATTGTTCCGCGCCTCATAGCCGATGATCCGTGGGGGCTGCGGTTGAGCGGGCGCGACATAGGGCTCACGCGTCATGCGGGCGCGGATCTGCGCTTCCTGTTCGGGGTTGGAATATTGCGGTTGCAGCGACAGGGCCGACGTCTGGATGTCGCGGTCGGCAATTCCCGCGCGCTTCAATGCCCTCACCACCTCATCCATGCGCGTGGCGTTGGCGGCCAGCGCCTCGCCGCCATTCTTGCCCTGCGTGACGACGCCTGCCGAAAAGACCGCCAGGTCCGGCACCCTGCGGCTCTGCCCCTCACCACTGACGACCAGCAATGTTTCATCAGCTGCCAGCACGGGACTTGCGGCGGGCAGTTGTGCCTGAGCCGCCGGAACCACGCCTGCCGCCAGGGCCAGAAAGGCTAAGCTTTTCATCCGCATTCCCTCCATCATTGCCGAAGCGGAACGTCTATGTCCTCATTGGGTTGCAAAATGCCCGCCACGGCAGCAACTCCATGGCCCGGCCCGCGTTGAGCAGCGCGGAGGCGTTATGAAGATGAATCGACAATCCCCGGCTGGTTGGCTCACCGTCTTCGCCCGGCTGGGCTTTGCGGCACGCGGTCTCGTCTATCTGCTGATCGGTGTTTTCGCCATCGACGCAGCGCTGAATGGCGGGCGACCCAGCGACAATCAGGGGGTGATGGGAACGGTGGCCGATGCGCCCGGGGGGCGCTTGCTGCTGCTGCTGTGTGCGCTCGGCTTCGCAGGTTACGCCTTCTGGCGGCTGACCGAAGCGGCGCTCGACCCCGAACATCGCGGGCAGAGCATGAAGGGCCAGTTCGAACGCGGGGGCTACGCGCTGAGCGGCATCATCCACATCGGCCTGGCCGCCGCCGCCGTCAGGCTGGCCACACGGCAGACCCCGTCAACCAATGGCGCTCCGGGCGATGAAGCCATGCGGGATTGGTCGGCCTGGCTGATCGAACAGCCTGCGGGCCTCGTCCTTCTGGGGCTCGCCGCGCTGCTGCTCTTTGCCACTGCGGCGGCGCAGGCGATCAAGGCTTATAAGGCGCGCTTCGACGAGCTTGCGGGCGATGTTCCTGCGCCGGACAAGGTTCGCCTGCTCGGCCGCGTCGGCTATGCGGCGCGTGCGCTCGTCTTTGCGTTGATGGGCTGGTTCCTGCTGAACGTCGTCCTGCACCATAATCCGGAAGAGGCGGGCGGCTTGGGCGCGGCCTTGCGGCACTTGCGGGCGCAGGATCATGGGCCGTTGCTGCTCCTCGTCGTCGCCATTGGACTGGCGCTCTTCGGCCTCTTCAGCCTTGTGGAGGCGCGTTATCGTCACCTGCACGTGATTACGCCGAGGATGGGCCGCTAACCTTTGCCGTTACGAACACGCGCCACGGGCTTGGCCAGCCAAAGCGCCGTCAGCCACCCCGCGACCGCGCAGCCGCCGAACCAGATCAGCCACATCGCAGCATCCCCGGTCAGCGCGATGGGCAATCCCGGCAGCACGGCGCCCAGCACGTAAAGATAGCGCTTGCCCCTTCCATGGCCATCACTCAATCCCGCAGCCCGCCTTCGCTTGGGATCGCCAAGGGCAAGCAGAAGAATGAAGGCGACGGAAGCTGCCGTGGCCGCGAAGGTCAGCATTGTCATCACTCAGCCGCCTCCAGCACCGCCGACTGACCGCTCTGGCCCTGCGTCCATTGCGAGGCAAAGCGTGCAATCACCCAACCGCCCGCAAGCAGCAGAGCGCAATCGACCGCCGCGATGATCGGCTGCCCTGCACTGATCGCCTCACCCCAGCCCGGACCATCTATGAACAGGCGCAGCAGCGGCAGGCCAAGCAGCAGCAGGCCGGTCGCGCCTTCCAGCATCAGCCCGAACTTCTCCCTATCCCGCATCAGGAACCCGCCCAGGATCACTGCCGCCGACGCGATCAGGAAACCGGCGGGCGTCCAGAACAGGGCCTGCCCCGACGATGCGGTCAGGAAAAATGCCGCTGCGGTGCACAGCAGCGCGAACGGCAGGCCAAGGCCGACGATCGTCACAAGGCGGTCAAGCCACCCCAGCGATCGCGCTTCAGACGCTCGCCGCACCACCCAGAGGCGCAGGCCGGTCAATGTCACATAGCACATGGCGAAGCCCAGCCCGAACCAGACTGCCTTGGACAATAGGCCCGCGAAATTACCGAAGTGGAGCGGCGACATGATCGCGGCAAGCGTACCGCCTGCCGATGGCTTGGCGCCGATCAGCGGCTTTACCTGTTCGAATCGCCCATCGGCTCCCGCGTAAAGCAGGCTGATCGGCACGACGCCGCCTTCCTCAGGCGGGTGGAAGGTCGTGACCTTGGCGTCGGCTCGTCCGAAATTCTCGACGGTGATGAATGTCGGGATCTCGCCCGTCCGCCGGATCGCATCGCTTGTGATCCGATCCAGCCCGCTGGTCGCGACAGGGCGAGGGTCCGGCTTCCCCGGATTGCCGAAGACGGTGTCGTTAAGCGCCTGCACATCCCCGCCAAAGGCCGCCATGGCGACAATCGGCACGCCGACCGTTCCGAAAAAGGAAAAGAAGCTGCCCGTGAAGGCGAGGATGAAGGCGAAGGGCAGGCTCCACGTCCCGGCGACGCTGTGCCGGTCGCGATTGAACAGCACCGGGTTCGCCCTGCGCCTCAGCGTGAAGATGTCCTTGAAAAGATGCCGGTGGATCATCAGCCCCGAAATGGCCGCCACAAGCATGGCAAGGCCCAATATGCCGGTCAGCAGCAGGCCCCAGGGATTGGGAATATGCAGCCGCACATGCGTATCGACCAGGAAATGGCTCAGCGCATCGTCATTGCGGGGCCCGAACACCTCTTCGCCGGTTCCGGCCTGCCGGTCGATCACGCGGCCGGTGCGATCGACCTGATAATAGATGCCGCGGCTTACGAAGGTGCCATCAGCATTGGTTTCATGCCGGTGGAAAAATGCGCCCAATTCATGGTCACCGACTTCGAACAGATCGACGCCTTCATGATATTTGGACGGGGTCTGCTGGCCCAGCCTTTCTACCGTCTGTCCGATCGGCCGTTCAAAGGCTGAATTGGTCGATACGTGACCGGCGGACCAGATGCCGATCTCTTCGGCGAATACCGCAGCCGTACCGGTCAGGATCACGGCATAAAGCACCAGCCCGAGCAGGATGCCGGACCAGCCATGGACCGCGACCATCAGCTTCGTTTCATTTTTCGGAAGATGGATCATCGGCTTGCCACCCCCTCCGCTGCCGGACCGCCCAGGAATTTATGCGCAAGCAACCCGCCATGACTGACCAGCAGCAGCAGCGCGACAAGCGCAACGCGGCCAATGTTGCGGTCGAGGCAGGCATGGAAGAAGAGCACGGCCCAGATCAGCGG
>Ga0105148_100082_pt1 | contig 14758 bp, 10 predicted proteins | sample RS_199metaG_FD_91502 | JGI IMG/M metagenome (GOLD analysis project Ga0105148, IMG submission 91502) | Switchgrass associated microbial communities from Austin, Texas, USA, to study host-microbe interactions - RS_199 metaG | ecosystem: Host-associated > Plants > Roots > Rhizosphere | place: USA... | reverse complement strand
GGTCATCGAAGCGGTTTTCGAACAGATGGAGGTCAAGAAGGATATATTCTCCAAGCTAGATGGCATCGCAAAGCCGGGCGCATTGCTGGCCAGCAACACATCCTATCTAAACATTGATGAGATCGCGTCCGTTACCTCACGGCCGGAGTTCGTTTTGGGATTGCACTTCTTCTCGCCGGCCAACGTCATGCGATTGCTGGAAGTGGTGCGCGGAGCCGATACCAGCAACGAAGTGATCGCGACCGGGATGGCGCTCGCCAAGAAGATCGGCAAGGTTGCGGTGCTTTCGCGCGTCGGTCCCGGCTTTATCGCTAATCGTGTGCTTGGTCCGCGCAAGGATCACGCCGCTGCGTTGGTCCTGGAAGGGCCCACGCCCACCGAAGTTGATCAGGCGATCTTCGACTACGGTTTCGCCATGGGGCCCTTCCAGATGATTGACTTGGTCGGGATGGACGTGACCGGCCGGGGTGAAACAGAGCGGACCATTCGCGGCGACTTAGTCAAGGCCGGCCGTCTGGGCCAAAAGTCGGGAGGTGGCTTCTACGACTATGATGAGAACCGCAAGGCCACGGTTTCTCAGGCTGCCCTGGATATCATCACCGACTACGCCCGATTCAAGGGCGTAACTCCTACAGGTTCGATTTCGGCAGAAGAGATAGTGGCCCGCCTGCTTTATCCTGTTGTGAACGAAGGAGCGAAGGTGCTCCAAGAAGGCATCGCATCGCGTGCGTCTGACATCGATGTCGCCTGCATCCTGGGATATAACTGGCCGGTCTACACGGGCGGCCCCATGTTCTGGGCTGATACGATTGGTTTGGACAAGATCGTCGCGAAGCTTGAGGAACTGGAAAAGAAATACGGCGCCGCCTTTAAACCGGCTGCGCTTCTGAAGGAAAAGGCTGCCTCGGGTGGCAGCTTCACGCGCTGACCTTGCTGATAACCTGCCGGGTGGAGCTGTATCCGGCAGATGCAGTTGCTTGAAATATGTGGAGATGCTTTATGGCTGATGCGTTCATCATCGATGCAGTTCGTACCCCCCGCGGGATCGGAAAGCCGGGCAAGGGCGCACTGACGCACCTTCATCCGCATGACCTTGGCGCGACCTTGCTTAAGGCGCTGAAGGAGCGCAACAGGATCAACACCTATGAAGTCGACGACATCATCTGGTCAACCAGCACTCGCAAGGGCCCTCAGGGCGGCAATGTTGGCCGCCTGTCGGCGCTTGCTGCTGACTATGACGTCAAGGTAAGCGGAACAACGCTGGACCGCGCCTGCGGCGGGGGTGTCACGGCGGTCAACTTTGCCGCCGCTCAGATCATGTCCGGCATGGAAGATTGCGTGATCGCGGGCGGTACCGAAATGATGTCGGTCATGCTTTCGGAAATGCAGCTGGAAATGACGGCGGGCATGAAGCAGTATGACCTTGGCTCGGGTAATGAGCACCTTCAACAACTACACCCACAGTCTAATCAGGGTGTGGCAGCTGACGCAATCGCCGCTATTGAGGGTTTCACTCGTGAAGAACTCGAAAAAGCAGGCTTTGAAAGTCAGCGGCGCGCCGCAACGGCGATCCGGGAAGGCCGTTTCGATCGCTCGATCATCCCTGTTTGCGACCATGATGGCAATGTCGTGCTGGATCATGATGAGTATCCGCGCGCCGACACGACGCTGGAGAGTATGGCGCAGCTCAAGCCTGCTTTCGGCAAGATCGCTGACATGCCTCTCGGCATTGGCGACGAAACAGCACGCCAAGCCATCAACCGCCGCTACCCTGACGTCGAAATCAAGCCAGTCCACCATGTCGGCATCTCGTCGGGCGTTGTAGATGGTGCGGGTGCGGTGCTGCTCTCTTCCAAGGCCTATGCCGACAAGATGGGGTGGAAGCCTCGCGCGCGCATCGTCGCCACGGCAAACGTCGGTGACGATCCCACGCTGATGCTCAACGCGCCGGTTCCGGCTGCGCGCAAGGTGCTCCAGAAGGCCGGACTCACTGTCGATGACATTGACCTGTGGGAAATCAACGAGGCGTTCGCGGTCGTTTCCGAAAAGTTCATACGCGACCTTGGTCTTGACCGTAGCAAGGTGAACGTAAACGGCGGAGCAATGGCGTTGGGCCATCCCATCGGCGCCACGGGCGCTATCTTGATTGGCACCCTGCTCGATGAACTAGAGCGTACCGGCAAGAAGCGTGGACTGGTTACCATGTGTGCGGCGGGGGGTATGGCTCCCGCGGTCATAATCGAGCGTGTCGACGCCTGAGACGATCCTACGGATGTGAACGAAAAGGAATAAAATGGCCGACGCATTTATCTGCGATGCCGTCCGCACTCCCATCGGCAAACTCAATGGGTCGCTAGCGAGCATCAGGGCGGACGACCTTGCGGCCATTCCCGTGAGGGAATTGGTCCGAAGAAATCCATCTGTCGACTGGCAGGCCGTTGACGATACAATCTTGGGCTGCGCCAACCAGTCTGGCGAGGACAATCGCAACGTCGCGCGCATGGCCGTGCTGCTTGCCGGACTTCCCGTCGGTGTGCCGGGTAGCACGGTCAACCGACTGTGCGGGTCCGGGCTAAATGCCGTCGGGATCGCCGCGCAGGCGATCCGATCGGGTGATGCGGACCTTATAATCGCAGGCGGCGTGGAAAGTATGACGCGCGCACCTTATGTGTTGGGCAAGGCGGGCAGTCCGTTCGACCGCGGCCAGAAGATTGAGGACACGACGCTGGGCTGGCGCTTCATCAACCCGGCGATGAAAGCAGCCTACGGCGTTGATACCATGCCGCAAACCGGCGAAAATGTGGCCGAGCAGTGGAACGTGTCACGCGAGGACCAGGATGCCTTCGCCTTTCGCAGCCAGGAGAAGGCAGCGGCGGCGCAGGCCAGCGGACGCTTCGCAGAGGAAATTGTTGCAGTCTCCATAGCGCAGAAAAAGGGTGATCCGATCACTTTCGACCGAGACGAGCATCTGCGGGCGACAAGCTTGGAGGCGCTTGCTTCATTGAAGCCGGTAGTGAAGCAAGATGGCACGGTAACGGCGGGCAATGCATCGGGCCTTAACGACGGTGCGGCCGCCATGCTGGTTGCTTCAGAGGCGGCAGCGGCGCGGCACGGCCTGACGCCGCGGGCGCGGGTCATCGCAATGGCGTCAGCCGGTGTCGCCCCTCGCATAATGGGCGTGGGCCCCGTCGATGCGGCCCGGAGGCTTTTGGCCCGAACCGGGATTGGGATGTCCGACTTCGACGTAATCGAGCTTAACGAGGCGTTTGCCTCACAGGCTGTGGCGACCCTGCGCGATCTTGGCGTTGATCCTGCTGACGATCGAGTCAATCCTAATGGAGGGGCGATCGCTTTGGGTCATCCGCTGGGTATGTCTGGCGCCCGCATCATCTTGTCGGCGGTCCGTGAATTGGAACGCACCGGCGGGCGCTACGCGCTTGCATTCATGTGCATCGGGGTAGGGCAAGGGATTGGGCTAGTTTTAGAGCGGGTCTGATTTTCTGCTTTGGGACAGACGAATATAAGGATTCGCATCTGAACTTCGATGTCGGCGGCATGGCGCCTCTGGCGCGGCACGATTGAGCTGGGCGCTCCTTTGTCGGAGGGTCGGAGGAGGTTGCCGCTCAAGCGGATCGACCATCCCGACTGATCGAACTTGCCGACGACGGACGCATCATTGATCTTCCATGCTGTTGGCGTCGATCGTTACTCGTTATCCCCGGGCTTCCGTTGCACTCAGCGGCGGTTCTGGACGACGCCGTAACTCTGCTCCATGTACAGGCCGACGCCGCCATCGACGAGAATGTCGGAACCGGTAACAAATCCAGCCTTGTCCGACAGGACGAACTCCACGGCATTGGCGATATCCGCTGGAGTGCCCCAGCGCCTTACGGGAGTGTTTTCGATAAGGTCACGCACGTGCTGGTGGGCGGCCTCCACACGGCTCATGGGCGTATAAATCATCCCGGGCGAGATCGACATGATCCTGGCGCCTCGCGGTCCCCACGCGAGGGCCCGCCGACTGGTCTCGCGAGCCATCCACCATTTCGACCAGCCGTACGCAGAGATGCCGCGCAGCGCGCTATCTTCGCCCAGCAGGGGAGCGATTCGCTGAAGAAAATCGTCGGCGAGGGGGTTTTCCAGCAGCTCAAGCAAACCATCTGGCGGGGCCGATACGACCAGCCGCGCCGTCGACGCAATCATGGCGGCGGCGAAGCCGGGGCCCACCAACGGTTCCACCGCGTCCAGCAGCCGGGCGGTGGCGACCAGGTTGGTCTGGAGAATATCCTGCCACGTGCCCGTACTGGGCGACAGTCCAGCGGTGTGCACCAGCGCCCGCAACGGGCGGTCGGCGCACGCCGCCACGATGGAGCTTAGCACGGCTTCGGAGCCGAAGTCGCCCGGCGCTGCGGCGACGACGTCCGCCCCTTCGTCGGACAGCTGGCCCGCAATCTGGTCCAGTGCGTCTTTCCGGAATTCGCACAAGACCAGCGCATAGCGGTCTGCTAGACGGCTGGCGCAAACGCGGCCCATGCCTCCGGCTGCACCGGTAACGACAGCGATTGGACGATGGTTGACGAGGGGTGCGATCATTCCTGTCCTCTTCTGGCCGGGTCGGCAAAATTTTGCGACTGTTCATCGTTGGAACGGCGTTGGCCCAAACCAGTGGCGCTTGGAGACGAGGCGTAGCAATGGAGCGGGATCAGGGTCAAGACTTGTGGCGGTTCACCACGATAATCCCGCTCAGCATCCGTCGATTACACATCCGAGGTATTGTGTGGCTTAAAAGAACAGGGCATTCGCAACGGAGTTGCTAGGATTTCGGGAGGCAATGGCCGAGCCGCTTCTCCATGATTAGGAGATTTGTTCGCCCGCCGCAGGTACGTATCGAAATACGCGGCGGAGAAGTGCAGTTGAGCCGCGGTCCGAACGTCCGCCCTATGATCCCGCCATATGTGTCATGCTGTCCGCCGGGTGCGACGGTGGCTCACGGCCCTCGCGGTCAGGGAAGGTCGATGTGAAGGGGTGGTTCGATCGGTAGAGATTCAAGCGTAAAGCCGATCTTGAGCAGGACCTGGTATTGGATTTTCTGTTCGGCGCCGATATGACCTCGAGTCTGAACAACTTCGAACCACCTGATGTTACGCAGGGTTTCGGCTGCTCGGCTTAGCGCATTCCGAATGGCCTGCTCCACGCTGCTGTTGGATGTTCCCACGATCTCGGCGATCTTGTAGACATGCTCTTCCATTTTCTCTCTCCCACTTGTTGCCGAGGATGAATTTCCTCGCGTCAGCAATAAAGGGTATGCCTCCATGGCTGATCGAGCAAGCCGGACACTCGCAAGTAGCCTGGATCAGGCGAAGTGGCCGACAAGGCAGGGGCATTGGGGGAAGAGGCCCTCCCACCGGCTTGTTGCATAGCGAATGGCTTCAGCCAACTTGCCTGGCGCTGTTCAGCGGCCGAGTCGGCGGCTCTTCGGATTTTTGAGGGCACAGCTCGCGAAGGGCGATATTCACCAGCGGCTGAACCGTCGACACCAGGGATGGCTGGCGGCTGCCTGCGCCCTACAGAGAGTTAGGCGTTCGTAGGGGCGCCCTTATTATGAACGATCGCGGCAGACTGAGGGGCGACATTTTCGACCTCCCGTTCCTTGATGATCGGAATCAGCAAGGCGCAAATGAATGCGGCTAATGCAAGACCGGAGACCATAATGAACACGGTCCCATAAGCGCTTTCATCCGGGTAAACCGTCCCTGCCGCGTTGCTCACGGCAGAGGTAGACAAAGCGAGTGCGATCAGCTGCGAGCCTATGGCCATGGCAAGCCCGCGCAACACGGAACTCAAAGCCATGGCCTCGCTCGTCCGCTCGGGCGGTGTCACATCCATGATGAGCGCAGGGCCGCAAGCGTTGATGATGGTCGATGCGGGTGCCATCAACAACACAGCAGCGCCCACAACGATCCATATGGACCCATGCTGGGCCCACAAAAGCAGCCAAGCCAACAGGTTGATAGCTGTTGCAGCAATCACGACAGGGCGAAATGTTAATCTCGCAGCCAAATAGCCAGCGCTAACACTTGCCAAGCCGGACGTGAGATTAGTGGGGAGCTTAAACAATCCCGCGAGCGTCGCGGAGACGCCGAAACCGACGCCGGTCCATACGGGCTGCTGCAGTATAGGCAGGAATACATAGGGATATATCATCGGTCCCATGGCAGTTATGGCCAGCGTAGCGTTCACGATGGCGACGCGGGGAACGCGAAGTTGTCGCAGGTCCATGATCGGGCTGGGACGGCGCAGCACATAGAAAATCCAACCCACAAGACCGAAGATGCTTAAACCGATTACCGAGAGGACGGTCGGATCGCTCCAGCCCCAGAGTCGGCCCAGGTTCAGACCTGCGAGGAAGGCTCCAATGGGGATCACCAGAGTTAAACCACCGATATAATCGAGACGGCCGGTTGCCGTAACAGGCCGATCTCGCGGAAGCACCACAACCACCACCAGTAATGCACCAATGGCTGCCGCGCCCGTCACCTGAAATATAGTTTGCCATGGCGCATGATCGATGATGACCCCGCTTAGGAACATCCCAAGCCCGATAGTGAACGAATATGTGCCGCCTAGAATGCCGACGCCAACGTTCAGTCTCCGCTGATCCGGTGCGGCGTTCCGCAGCACCCCGAAAGCAAGGGGAAGGATCGCCATGGACGTACCCTCCAGCGCGCGGCCGACAATGATAACATCAATGTTGGAGGAAAATGCGCAGAGAGCAGAGCCAGTGGCGGCCAGTATCAGCACCCACGTTATCACGCGTTTGCGTCCATATAGGTCGCCCATGCGGCCGAACATCGCTGCGGCGACCGTGGCTGTCAGGGCAGGCGCGGTGAGCAGCCAAGTGATCCTGAGCGGGCTGCCATAATGGCCATAAAGCTGACTGAGTGCGACGACGACCATCGTTGATTGCAACCCCGCGACCATTTCTGCGATCACGAGTGCCATCAGGACAGACCAGAATGACAGCTGCTCCGATGTCGTGCTCCGGGTTATCTTGTGGCCGAACATTCTGTCACCTTGATGTGTCGCCCATCAGGCGATCCGTTGCGGCGCATTGTCATGTCCGGAGACCGCAAGTGAAACTGAACGGGCAAAACATTAGACGGCCCGGCCGGAAGTGCCGGACCGCTCCACAGAGCAGGCTATCTCCACGGATGAAGGCTTCAATTCTAGTTCCATATCGCCAGCGCGTCGAGCGCTTCAATCTCGTCGCCTGCGACTCGCAGCGGGTTGATTTCCAGGGCGGCGAGGTCTGGGCCTAGATCTAGAGCGGCAGCGGCGATGGACTGAATGACCTGGGCCAGTCGATCTACATCTACGGGTGCCGTGCTGCGATAGCCGTCGAGCAGCTTTGACGCGCGCAGCGAGCGCAGAGCCTTGGCGATCTCAGCTGCATCTACGCCAGCAAGGCGAAGCTGCACGTCCTGCATAACCTCGACCCAAATGCCACCCAAACCAACCGCCAGGACCGGTCCCCACTGTGGGTCACGCGCGATACCGACGACGAACTCAAGAGCGGGCTGGCGCATCGGAGCGATCAGCGCACCTTCTATCCGCGCCCCAGGTTTGTAGGCGCGAGCACGTTCAAGCACCGTATCGACAGCCTGGGCCGCTTCATCAGGCGCCACATTGAGGATGACGCCGCCAGCTTCGGTCTTGTGCTGGATGTCGGGCGACGCGATTTTCACGACCAGCTTTTCACCCAGCTTGCTCGCGATGCTGGCAGCATCACCAGCTTCTTCGACAAGCTCGAAAGGAATGGTGGGGACGCCCTTGCTTTGAAGATATCGGAGCGTTTCGATCTCCGAAGAAGGCCTCTGTCCGGTCACGGCCGCGGCCGGCCGCAGTGGCGCTGGCTTCGCATCGAGATGACGTGACCAGCGGAAGATGCGCGCGGCTGCCGCGATGAAGGTATTGAGCCCGCCAATCACGTGTGGCAACTCTGCCTCTGTGATGGCTTCCTGCCCAACATCGGTCACCGGTGTGACAGCCTGGTTCACCAGAGTGCCAGGTATCGGTATCCTCTTGAAGCCCCGGCCAAGAGCCTTCAGTAGTTCTCGGTTGGCGCCCACCCTGTGGTCTTCGCTTGCCGGAAGTGGCTGCACCACTCCAACCATTGCGATGTTGGGATCATCGCCAACTGCCACAAGGGCGTCTTCGAAAAGCTGGGGTTTCGCCACGACGCCCCCTGTGACATCGAGTGGGTTGCTCGCCGTGCCGTAGTCAGGAAGAATCTGCGACAATCGATCGATCGTTTCGGGAGCAAAGGTTGCCAATTCAATCCCTGACGACTCAGCGGCATCGGCGACAATTTCGCACGCCCCGCCAGAAATCGACAGCACGCCCAAGCCGCCTTTTCTAACTGGACCACTATATCCGGCAAGCGCCGCTGTGAGCACTGCGTCTTCCAGGGACTGCACCCGAATGATTCCGAAATGCTGGCAAACCGCATCGAATGCCTTGTCGTCGCCAACGAGGGCGCCGGTATGCGCTGCGGCGACCTGTGCGCTCAACTCACTGGTCCCCACCTTGATTAGAACGATCGGCTTGCGGTGCTGCTGTGCCAGTTCCGCCATCGCAAGGAAACGCTGCGGGTTCCGCACTGTTTCGATAAACATGCTGATGGCGCCCACCCGTTCATCAAGGATGATTTGCGCCGCGATCTCGGTAAAGTCGATGTCAGCTTCATTGCCGGTTGCAACGATATGGCTGAGGCCTATGCCCTGCTGATGAGCGAAGCGTGCCATGCCGCTGGCGATTGCGCCGCTCTGTGAGATGACGGCAAGATTGCCGATCCGGAGCGGGACCTGCGATTTCATGGTCGATGCGGCGGTTCCGTCAAGATAGTTGATGAAACCTAGGCAATTCGGCCCCATCAGGCGAATGCCGTGCTGATGCATTTTTGCCAGCAGAGCATCTTGCTTGGCCTTGCCTTGATGGCCCAGTTCGCTGAACCCAGAGGCCAGCACGATAGCATATCGGATTCCGGCTTCGGCGGTTTCCTCGACCTTATCGATGATCCCGTCAGCAGGGATCATGAAAACGGCGGTATCGACTTCGCCTCGGCAATCGCGAATATCCATGACGGTGGGTCGTCCATGGGCTTCGCCTCCACTGCGCGATATCAGGAACAGGCGCTCGTCAAAGCCGATCAGTTTGCCGGCGGAATAAGCCGTACGCGAATAGGCAGAGCGATCACTCGCGCCGATCAAAGCCACGCCTTTGGGCTTGAGAAAACCGTCCAAAGAATGAAGGCTGACATCGCCCGGTGCGGAATTCATCGAAATCTCCCCAACAAAAGCCCCTCGTCCAATCACCTGAGGGTGACCGAACAGCGGCGGTAGAAGTTACGGCCCAAGAACGCGGCGAGCAGGTCACGAAGAAAGGGGGCCAGGTTATCCACCTTGGCGCGGACCAGTCATCGCTCAGCACCGGCGCATCGCAGCTTATGCCAAATCGGAGCGATCGCTAGCACGATCTGACACTATCGTCAAAATCCCTTGATGTCCGGTAAGCATTGTCGCTACTCGACTCGCTACGCACGGCGGCAGGCGCCTAACCTCGATTTGCGACTAATTGTCGGCAACCACCCGACTAAATCGACAGGACATGACGATGAATGATATTCCGGAAGGCTTTCAGCCGCTCGCAACATCGGGGGATGTGCTTGAAAGGCTAGCGCCTTTGTATTTCCGTGAACAAGCCGACGGGCTGGTGACTCTGGGAGTCCGGCTCGGCCAACATCATTGCAACCCGCGCGGCACATGTCACGGAGGCACATGGGCGACATTGGCCGACGTGCTGATGGGCATTAACGTGGGTCTTGGCACCGGCTTGAATGGTCCTACCGTTTCGATGTCGATAGACTTCGTCGGATCTGCGGTGGAGGGGCAGTGGGTAGAGGGGCATGGACGAATACTGCGTTGGACCTCCAATCTGGCATTTACTGAATGTCATTTCATGGTCGAAGGCAAAGTTGCACTGCGAGTCAGCGGCGTTTTCAGGCGCAAGTTTCCACCCCTGCGAACACTCTTAGATTTAAGGACTGAAAGTTCTTGACCTAATTGGGAGAGGCTCCAATATTTGCCACCAACTTCCACTCACAAAAAATGGGAAGAGAGAGGATCATGATTTTAGACGCCTCACCGAAAGCCGTACTTCACATCGGTCATGAAAGAGTTACGACGTCGAGTGCTGGAACTTACCGTCATCTTCATCCGGTAACGCAGCAGCCGCAAGCGGAGATCCCGCTTGCGGGCAAGGCAGAAATGGATCGGGCGATCGCCAAGGCACAAGCTTCGTTTCCAGCCTGGCGTGCAGTCACACCTGAACAGCGCCGAGACATGTTGATGAAGCTGGCGGGCCTTATCCACAACAATGCCGAGGAATTTGGCCGTCTTGCAGCGCTCGATGGTGGCACAGCTCTCACACTGGGCGTTGCCATGGCGCACACCGCTGCAGAGTTCCACGCCTATTATGCCGGTTGGGCGGACAAGATCGATGGCAAATTCCTCGCCTCCTACGATACCCGCGGGCATATGAGTTATACGCTGCCCGAGCCCTATGGCGTGGTGGGTATAATCTCGACCTGGAACGGTCCGCTCTTTTCACTTGGCATGAAAGCGGCACCCGCCCTTGCGGCCGGCAATTGCGTGATCGTGAAGCCCGCCGAGATGACACCCTTCGCCTGTTCTTATTACGCCGAACTGGCGAGGGAGGCTGGCATTCCTGATGGTGTGCTCAGTATCCTGGCTGGTGCACCAGAGGCGGGTGAAGCGCTGGTCAGCCACCCTGCGGTTGAAAAGATCAGCTTCACCGGAGGCCCCATCGCCGCGCGCAAGATTCTGATCGCCTGTGCCGAGCAGCTGAAGCCGGCCGTTCTTGAACTGGGCGGTAAGTCCGCAAGCCTTGTTTTCCCCGACGTCGATATTGAGACCGTCTGCCAGCAGGCTCTGGGTGGCACGATCGCGATCATGGCAGGGCAGGGATGCGCGCTGCCGACAAGGCTTGTCGTCCACGACAGCATCCACGATCAGGTCGTTGCCCGGCTTGTGGAGATTGCCAAGACGTACAAGGTCGGAGATCCGCTTGATCAGGCCACAGTCGTAGGACCGGTCATCAATTCCGCGGCTCGCGACCGCATCATGGGTATGCTCGACCGGGTTCGTTCGGAAGGTTCCGGCAAGATTGTGCTGGGCGGTAATCTCTGCGGCGGCGATCTGGCAGGAGGAAACTATATCGAGACGACGATCATCACCGAGGTTCTGCCCGACAGCGAGATCGCGCAGACGGAAATTTTCGGGCCGGTCCTGGTCGTTCAGCGTTTCTCCACCGAAGATGAGGCGGTGGCGCTGGCGAATGCGACCAAATATGGCCTTGCAGCCTATATTCAGTCTTCCGACCAGAAGCGCATCCACCGCCTGGCCGAACGGCTGAAATCGGGCGGCGTCTATGTTAATGGCGCTATTTCGGTGATGCCGCACGTTCCTTTCGGGGGACTCGGCCTCAGCGGCTATGGCAAAGAAGGTGGTCGGGCCGGGCTCGACGAATTCCTTCGCTACAAAACCGTCATCGCGGCCTGAGGGGGATAATATGGCCTTCACCAACGATGCCTTTCGACTCGACAACAAGGTCGCAATCGTCACGGGTGCCGGGGGGCGCGGGAACAGCATCGGGCGCGCCTACGCCCTCGGACTGGCTCAGGCAGGTGCTGCCGTCGTGGTCGCCGACCTGAACGAAGAGGGCGCGCAACGTGTGGCCAGTGAAATTACCGACGCAGATGGTCGGGCCATCGGCGTTCAGGTTGACATCACCGATACCAAGGCGGTTGCCGACATGGTGTGTACTGCGCAGGACCGTTTCGGCGGAGTTGACATTCTGGTCAACAATGCCGCTCTGATGGCGGAGCTAAGCTACGGTCCGTTGTTGACGACCTCGCGCGACGACTGGCAAAAGACGTTTGATGTCAATCTGACCGGTGCGCTGAACTGCGCTCGGGCCGTGGTTCCGATCATGCGTGAGCGTGGCGGTGGCAAGATCGTCAATCAGGCGTCCGCCGGGGCGTTTCCCGCCGAGACGCTCTATGGCATAACCAAGCTGGCGCTTGTCGGTCTGACCACGACGCTTGCCCGCGAACTCGGCCCGGACAAGATCAACGTCAACGCGATCGCGCCTGGCAACACGGCGACGGACGCGGGGCAGGGCCTTCTTCCACCTGATTCTCCGACCCGCAAATATCTCGACATGCATGTGTCCATGAGGGTGGTCGGCCAGCCCGACGAACTGGTCGGCGCGCTGCTGCTGCTTTGTTCGACGGCTGGTGACTGGATCACCGGGCAGGTCATCAATGTTGACGGGGGCTGGGTGGTTCGCCCGTAGAAACTGGCCGCTGGGCAGACAAGCCGCCACTGTCCCGCCTTCCCTATTCAAAGCACGACTTTGAGCAAGAACTGAAATTTTATCGCAGCGAAGAAGATCGGCGGTGCACGCGCGAGTTCCAGCTGAGATTGTGCGACGCCGTCCTTGCGCGCGATGATGATGAGGCACGGGCAGCGGCAATTGCGCGGCTGCTATGCCCGGAGAGTGGATCCACAAGGCTTGACGCGGTGAACTAAGCCTTCGTGATGCGTCAAAAGCCAGGATTTCACCGGTTTGAGCCAGAGGGAGAAGATAAGTGACTGATCGTAAAGCCCGAGCGATGGCCATCCTCGAAAACATGCTGTCTACCACCTTCACCAGTCAGATTGCCGACGAACAGACCGCCAACACCTTTGCTGGGGGCTTGGCGGATCTTTCCATGCAAGCCTTGTTCGAGCCGCTCTGGACCGACGACAGAATGGATCTTCGCACTCGTAGTTTGATCACAGTCGCCATGTTGATCGCGCTCAGGGCAAGGGAGGAGTTGGAAATCCATTGCACCGCAGCCATCAGGAACGGCGCAACGATCAGCGATCTTGAACAGGTTATTTATCAGGCGGCAGGTTATGCCGGGTTTCCGGCAGCAGCGAGCGCGAGGTGGATCATGTCCAAGGCCCTTGCTGATGCCAATATGTTGGACCGTCCGCCTGCTTGAGGCGGAATGTCTGGCAAATCGACGCAGGAGTTGATAATCCGAGAGGGAGAGCTTTCTCCAGTGATGAAGCACGGCGATAGGGCTCTCGCGTGCGAGAGCCTGCCAAAGCCCCGGGCTAAGTTGGTCGCGCCGCCCGCAGCCTGCCGAAACGGTGTTTCGCTTCTAATCTTGAAACGCCCGAATAAACTATCTGCTGAACACATCTCGAAGGGCCGCGACACTTGCTTTCATATTGCCTGTGCGTGGTAATCGGGCGACGATATGCACCCTCGTCGGTATGGCATAGGTAACTAGCCTCGAGCGAAGGAATGACAAGAGTTCTTCCTCGCTTATATCACGACTATCCTCTTTCAGCTCGACCGCTGCGACGGGCACTTGCCCAAGTCGCCGGTCAGCGATGCCGCAAGCCATCGCGTCGCGCACGGACGGATGCTGTAACAGCGCGTCGGCAATGGTTTCCGGTAGAACCTTAAACCCGCCGCGAATGATCGCCTGATCAGCGCGTCCGCGAAGGAAGAGAAAGTTATCCTGGTCCATCACTGCAAGATCCGTAGTGCGGATCCAGTTGTCGCCCAATGCCGGAATCCGGGCCTCCAGCAGCCCCTCTTCGCCGCAAGGCCTTTCAACCCCTGTGTCAGGATCAACGATTCGGATCGACACGCCGGTCAGCGGCCTTCCCACGCTGCCCAGCTTGGTTGTGCCGAACTGCTCGCGCAATGCCAGCGTCCACGAGGCCGCCGTTCCCGCGAATTCTGTCGCGCCATAGCCCCAGATGATTGGAATCTTGTAGGTGTTTTCGAATTCCTCCTGCGTGGCGGGATCCAGCGGTGCCGATCCGCCCCAGACGATCTTGACGCTTTCGAAGCGAGAAATGGGGACTTGCTTGTCCAGAACCTCGCGTATGATCGCGGGGAGCATGATGATGGTTCGGGGACGAAATCGCGCTATGGCGGCTAACCAATCGTCCAGCTTGTACCGCTCCAGCAGGCAGACCGATCCCGCGCGGCAGATGCTAGCCAGAAACGGTGTCATCCCCCCCATACCGCTCAGTGGAAAGAAATTGATTTCAGGGCCGGGAACATCGCCGGGTTGATCGCCGACGGCCATAGTGTCCAACATTCGGTCAAGAACGGATTGCGGGAAATCTATCCGCTTCGGCATCCCCGTGGTTCCGCTCGACAGCAAAGCCAGTGTAAGCGGTTTGGGAGAAGTGCGGAGCAAGGCTGGGTCAGCGTGCGCGGCCTGGGGGAGCAATTCGAGCCCCAATTCCTCGCGTGAGACAAGGCTTAATGCCGCACTCCCCGTGTGCCGCGCAGCCGAGATCGCTTCAGCGGACCAGTCTTCTGTCGCGCCGATTATGGCAGGCAGTTTCAGTTTTCGGATATCGCGAGCAATCCCGTCGCTCGACTGCATCGTGTAGATGACGGAAAGGGATCGGCCGGAGCTGATGACGTTCAGGATCGCGGCGGCATGGCCAGGGCGATTGCGGGAGAGTACGCCCACCGTCTGTATATTGTCGACGCCCGCCTGTTGCAGCAATTCTTCTAGCCGCTCACCTGCGTGCCGAACTGCACCCCAATGGAAGGTGCGTCCTTCAAACATGAGCGCGGCAGCTTCGTCGGCCTGCTG
>Ga0105148_100081_pt1 | contig 14821 bp, 12 predicted proteins | sample RS_199metaG_FD_91502 | JGI IMG/M metagenome (GOLD analysis project Ga0105148, IMG submission 91502) | Switchgrass associated microbial communities from Austin, Texas, USA, to study host-microbe interactions - RS_199 metaG | ecosystem: Host-associated > Plants > Roots > Rhizosphere | place: USA... | reverse complement strand
GGATCGGGACGCCGCGATCTTCGACCAGTGGGTCGCCTGGAACCGGGCGCGCCGCACCGAGATGTGGCGGGCCAACGACGGGGCGGCGAGCCGGGCGAACGGCTCCGCGCGGTGGATTGGCCTCATCCCCACGGTGCGAACCGCGCAGATCGCGCGCTTCCAGGATGTCGCGGCGCTGGCAGCCGAGGCGCCGATGCTGTTCGTCGATAACGCGAACGCCGCGCGCGTCGGGCGATTTGGCGAGCTGGTGGACGACGGCCTCTATCTGGCGGGCCTGGCGCGCGGGAAGCCGATCCTACTCCTGACTCCCACCTATCACCGAGGTGTTCGGACATTCGCAGCGGCCAGCGCGGCGCCCGGTGAGGCACGCCTGACAATTCTGGCCGGCCTTACGGGCGGGCTCGCCCCCGCTGTCGAGCTGCCGGCGAACCTGACCTCGGACGTTCGGGCGCTGTCCGTCGCGACGCCCGTGATGAACTGGGCGGCTCAGAACGGTGAGCGGTGGGGCGGGCCGCCGGCCCCGGCGAGGATCGCGTTGGTCTGGTCGCCGACGTCAGCGATGCTCTACGGCCGCGAACGGAGCCAAAGGCTCTCTGAAGCCCCCTTCCGCGGCATGGCCAAGGTGCTGCGCGACGCCAACTTGCCCCACCAGGTGTGGGACGAGAGTCGCCTCAGCGCAGGTCTAGGGGGCATCGACGTTCTGATCCTGCCTGAGGTGGCGGTGATGAGCGACACGCAAGCCGAGGCCGTGCGCGAGTTCGTGCGCGGCGGGGGCGTTCTAATAGCGACCGGCGTCACCAGCCTCTATGATCCGGCAGGCCGCCCACGGCGCGACTACGCGCTGCAGGACGTCTTCGGTGTCAATATCCAGGGCGAGCCGCCCGCGCGTCAGGTAACGCCCGCCAAGCACGACTATGTTCGGCTCACGCCGGAATATGCGGCGCGGACGCCCGGCCCTCACAAAGCCGGCGAGCGCGCCGAGCCGGGAGCGCGCCACCCGATATTGAAGGGCTTCGACGCCACGGACCTGCTCGCGTACGGCGGCGTCCTCTGGCCGCAATCGGTGGCCGCCGACCGCACGGTGCTGATGACCTATGTGCCGCCGTTCCCGAGCAGTCCGATTGATGAAGTCTACCCCAGGGTGGAGCGAACGGATGTACCCGGCTTGGTGGTCGGTACGTTCGGTCGGGGCCGGGTCGCCTATATACCCGCAGACTTCGACCGCCGGTACGGGATCGACCCTATCGCCGATCATCGGGCGCTCTTGGAAAACCTTCTTGCCTGGGCCACCGGTCCAGCGGTCCCGCTACGCGTGGTCGGGCCAGCGAAATTGGTCACTAGGCTCGAGCAACGCGACGACGGCCTCGTTCTTCACCTCGTCAACCTTACCGGGGCAGATAATCAGGCGGGCGCGGTGCGGGAAACGACGCCGGTCGGGCCATTGCAGGTGAGTGTCGCACTGCCGCCCGGCACAAACCCAGCGTCCGCGACGCTGCTGGTGGCCGGTCGGCGAGCGCCCATGCGCATTGAGGGGGGCCGGGCCGTGTTCGAGCTGGACCACCTCGCCGAGCACGAACTGGTGGTGCTGGCGTGAAACTGAAGATCGTGGAGCGCGAACCCGTCCGCCTTCCTGCCGCTGTTATGCTGGAGCACCGCACATGACATTGTCTCGCCGAGAATTCATCGTCACCACGGGTGCGGTCACTCTGAGCGCGACGACGGCCCGGGCGCAGGCTGGCCAGGAGCCCTGGTTCAACAAGGTCACCCGGTGGGGACAGACCAACACGAGCGCGATGGACGTTCGCAACTACGACGTCGAATTCTGGCGAGGTCAATGGCGACGCACAGCTATCCAGGCGATCATACCCAACGGTGTCGCAGGCTTTGCGACCTTCCCGAGTCGCAACCCGCTGTTGGAAACTAGCGAGTTCGCGCCCAATCGAGATCTGCTCGGCGAGATCACCAAGGCGGCTAGAGCGGACGGCCTCTACGTGGTTTCGCGGATGGACTCCTTCGTCCTCACCCCGAAGATCCGCGCGGCCTATCCCCAGTGGCTTACGCGCGATGCGCAGGGCCGGCCCGGCACGACCATGTGCATCAATAGCCCGTTCCGAGAGACCCATGTCTACGCCGTGTATCAGGAGGTGATCGAGCGTTACCGCGTTGACGCCTTCACCGACAACGGTGGGGTCTCGGGCGGGCCCCTATGCTATTGCGACTTCTGCAAGGCGCGCTGGGCGCGCGAGGTGGGCGGTCCGATGCCGGCCCGCCTCAGCCTGGATGATCCGATCTATCGCCGCTGGCGTCGGTGGAACACCGCCGTCACGATGGAGAACTGGGAAGCGACCAATGCATTTACCAAAAAGGTCGGTGGGCCGGGCTGCGCCTATGTCGGCCTTGTCCGAAAGTTCTCGACCCTCAACCGCGAGATCGCGACCCGCGCCGATCTGCTGATGATGGACTGCCAGTCGCGCAACGACGCGGCCAGCTTTCGCGAGCATGCGGACGAGGGCCGATACATGCGCTCAATCCTCGGCTGGGACAAGCCGGTGGCGCCCTGCACCTCGATGACACAACACAGCCATGGGTACTTCCGGCTCACGGCCGACCCGGCGCTTGAGACGCGCATGTATATGCAGGCCGGATTCGCCGGCGGCTTCAACTTGTGGTGGCACCACCCGACTGCCTATTCGGAGGACCGTCGCTCGTTCGAGATCGCCGCGCCGACCTTTGCCTGGCAGCGCCGTCATGAGGCGCTACTTACCCGCGCAGAGCCTGTGGCGACGGCGGGGGTCGTGCGCTCGGACGACAACGCGGTCTTCTTCGGCCATGACGCGCCGGTCATCTATCAACCGGGATACATCAGCCGGGTGACGCAGGTGCCCTATCGCGGGATGGTCAAGGCGCTGTTCGAGAGCCGAATTCCATATTATCCGCTGCACATCGCCGACCTCGCGCGACACGGCAAGGATCTACCTGTCCTGGTGTTTCCGAACATCGGCGGAATGACGGACGCCGAGTGCGCCGCGGTTCGCGAATACGTCCGCGCGGGCGGCTCGATCCTCGTCACCGGCATGACCAGCCTCTACGACGGCGACGGGGAACCGCGTCGCGACTTCGGACTGGCCGATGTCGTCGGCGTTAGCCTTGTAGCGGCAGCGCCCACGCGCAAATTCTTTTCGGACGCCATGGAGGAAAGCTATTTCGCTCTTCCATCCGCCGGCGGCGTGCGCCATCCGGCTCTGGCTGGCCTCGGGGAGACCCAGGTCATTCCGTACGGCGGGAGCGCCATTTCGCTGCGGGTGGCGCCGGACCGGCAGGTCCTGGCCACTTTCGCCGTTGCCAAGAGCGATGGCACCCCGACCGGCGACAGCGAGCGCCCGTGCCTTATCGTCGGAACCTTCGGCCGCGGGCGTGTAGCCTTCATGCCAAACGACTTGGACCGCAGATATCTGGATGATCCGTATCCGGACCAGGCGCTACTGATCGGCAATCTGTTGCGTTGGTGCGCCGGCGAGGGACCTTTGCCGGTCGAACTCGACGGACCGGGCTATGTGGGCGCCTACTTGTACCGGAAGAACGGCGCGTCCCTGGTTCACCTGCTGAACGGCTCCGGTATCGACAACGGCGAACAGATCGCAGAGCGCGGCTACCCCGTGGGACCCCTGAAGGTAAGGGTCAAAGCCCCCGGCCGAGGAACCTCCGTGAAGCTGGCAACCAGCGGAGCGGTGCTTCGCGGCACGCGCTCTGGGGACATAGTCGAGTTCACCCTGCCTCGCCTCAACGAGTACGAACTCGCAGTTCTGGAATGAGATGCTGCCGTCGCGCGGCGCGATGGCGCGCGCGGGAAAGGTCCGTCGCCGCCGTCAGGCCGATGGCTCACGGTGGCGTGTCTGTGGCTGCGCATGAAGACTGATTGGCAGGAGACCGACAATGGAGCGCGATAGCACGATCACGCGAAGATTCCTATTAACGGCGGCAGCCGCTGTCGCAGCATCCGGGCTGGCCGAAGCTGCGGCCGCGCCGGCGAGCGGCAATCGCAAAGCGACGTATCCCGCGGGCTTCATGTGGGGCGCTGCGACATCCGGCTATCAGACCGAAGGCAATGTGGTCGGGGCTGATCTGTGGGTGCTCGAAAATGTGAAACCGACGATCTTCGCCGAGCGCTCAGGGGACGCCTGCGATTCCTACCATCGCTACGAGGAGGACATCGCGCTCCTGAAATCCTTCGGGTTCGATACCTATCGCTTCTCGCTGGAATGGGCACGGATCGAGCCAGAGGCTGGCACCTTCTCGAACGCTGAACTCGACCATTACAAACGCGTGATCGATGCTTGCCGCCGGAATGGCGTAAAGCCCGCAGTCACCTTCAACCATTGGACCTGCCCGCGCTGGTTCGCGTCCGCCGGAGGCTGGAGCAACGCCGACTCGCCCAAGCTGTTCGCGCGCTTCTGCGCTCGGGCGGCGAAGCATCTTGCCGCCGGAATGGAAATCGCGATGACGCTCAACGAGCCCAACGGGCTCCAGGCCGTCGACTGGATGCCCAGCATGACCGCGATGATGGGCCAGATCAAGCCGATCGCCGAGCAAATGACCGCGGCCGCAGCGAAGGCTACCGGTTCCGATCGCTTCGTCACATCGATTGGAGGCGGCTCGCGCGAGGTGCGCCCGAACATTATCGCAGCGCATGAGGCGGCTTACGGCGCAATCAAGGCCGAACGGAGTGACCTCCCTGTCGGGGTCACCCTTTCTATGGTCGATTTTCAGGGGAAGGGCCCGAACAGTCGCGTCGAGGAAGCCCGCAGCGACGCTTATATGCCTTGGCTCGAGGCGATCCGAAGGGCTGGCGATTTCACTGGAGTGCAGAACTACGGTCGTACGCTCATCGACGCCAAGGGGCCGATACCGGCGCCCCCGGGTGCCGAGAGAAACGGAGGCGGCGACGAATTCTATCCGGCCGGCCTGGGGAACATGGTGCGCTACGCCCATGGGATGACCGGCAAACCTGTCTGCGTGACCGAGAATGGTATCAACACGAAGGACGACAAGCAGCGCATCCGCTATATCGATGGCGCATTGGCCGGGTTGCTGAGCGCCATCAGGGACGGCGTGCCCGTCCTCGGCTATCTCCACTGGTCGCTACTCGACAATTTCGAATGGACGTCCGGGTATGGGCCGACATTCGGCTTGGTCGCCGTCGACCGAGCGACCTTCAAGCGAACCCCCAAACCGAGCGCCTATCATCTAGGTGCCATAGCGCGGGCCCACCGATCATGAGCGCTTGCGGCGCTCCTGCCAAGATGCTCAGGGCACTGCGGCGCGTGAGGACATGCCCGTCACATCAATGGGCCCTGGCCTGCCGGGAACCACGTGCCGCAGACGTCGCGAGGGCTACTGATCCTGCGGCCAACCGTGCTATGGATCTTGCCTCAACTCGCCTCTCCCACATCTTAACCTATCCGAAGTTCGTCGTCTTCGCTCTGCCTCAAAAGAGGAACTGACCTTCATGTTCATTCATATGTTCGCCTTTCGTTGGAAGCCTGAAGCGTCGCAGGCGCAGAAGGATCGCGCCCTAGCCGACATTCAGGCTTTCCAGGGGCAGATCGCCGGGCTGATCGAAACCGCATTGGGGGTGAATCAATCCCCGCGCGGCGGCGGTTATGCGCTGGGCGGCGTTATGAAGTTCACTGATCAGGCAGCGTTCGAAGCCTATAATGACGCGCCGGAACATCAGGCGCTACTGAGCTGGCTGGTGCCGCTGATCGAAGCCATTGAGATCGATTTCACCGTCTGATCAATTTGCTTGTCATCGAAAAGGCGGCCAGAGCCAGCAGTCTAACAGGGCAACAGACGACTGCCACGAACCGACATCAGCCGCCGCCCGTTAAATTCAGCCCAGCAGGGGAGGAGGACCGCGCCGGCACGTTACTGGTAGAGCCGTTCAACCTCGAGAACAACTTTTGCTGGTCGAATGACTACCCGCACCACGAGGGCACCTGGCCTCACTCGGCTGCGGCGATCGAGCGCGATTTTGCCCATTTGCGCGAAGACACGCGTGCAAAGATACTCGGGCTCAACGCCGCGCGGTTCTTCAACTTCAAAATCCCCGAAGCCTTGGTATGACGCAAGTAATGCATCGGGCCGCTCTCTTGGGGCCTCGGAGGACGACTTGCGCCTCGGCGACGGGTATTTGCAGAGCGGGACATAGCGGCCGGATCGGTTGAGCATTTCGGGTCCGGGACAAGTCCGAACGCTGGGCCCCTAGGGAAACACTCTGCTCAAACGATTGGGTTTGATCGAGGATCGGGCGCCGAGGGCAGGAGCCTCGTGGGTGTCCTGGCCCTCGATGCTATGAATATGGCCGGAGCCTGCAGTTGCCGTATGCGAGCGCGTGGCGAGGGACTGCAGGCCCAGGTTCAGAAGCCGAGAAACCGAACGGTCTCTTCGAGCGGAGCCCGTTGAGTGCGGAAGGTGTTTACGGGGTCGTTCGGATCAGCATAACCGATCGCCAGTCCGCAATAGAGAATGTGGTCTTCGGGGATACCCAGCAGCTCGCGGATGGTCGTTCCGGCATGGGCCCAGGCACCTTGCGGGCAAGTTGCCAGACCTTCTTCCTCTAGGAGCAGCATCACCGTCTGCAGCCAGATCCCCATGTCCGCCCATTGCGCCCTGACCATGAACTTGGGGATGTGGCAAAACATGATGCACGGCGCGTCGAAACCGGTCCAGTTGCGCGCCGTCTGCGCCGAGCGGGCAGCTTTGTCCTCGCGACCGATGCCTAGGACGCCATAGAGGTCGGCCGCGCAACCACGGCGGCGCGCCATCCAAGGATCAGGCAAGGCATCGGGGTAGGTCTCGTGGTCACCGACGATGGCGCCTGTTGCCTGGCGCTTTGCGAATTCCGCGAGGAGAATGCGGAGCGCTTCTCCTGAAACGACTACAGCGTTCCACGGCTGCACATTTCCTCCCGACGGGGCGAACCGGGCCTTGTCGAGGACTCGTTCGAGCAGCTCGCGATCGACTGGGCCGGGGAGAAAAGCGCGGGTGGATCGCCGGCTTTCCACCGCCTTGCTGACGCACATCGATGTATTTCCTTCCATGACTTTTGCCGTGAGTCCTCGCCGGCCCGAAGAGCGCAGTTGCTCGAGGGAGGCGATCATAAGTTGCTCCGCGAGACGGTCACATCGTTGCGGGTTCTCGCGATGAGCGCGCGGAGGAAACTTTTGACCTCCTCCACCTGCTCGGCATCGAACCCGGCCAGCACGTCCTCCTCCCTTGCTCTCAACATGCTGAGGACGGAGAGGAACACGCTGCGACCACCTTGGGTCAGGCGCCAGCCCGCGGCGTCGAGCTCGACCCAGCCGGAAGCCCGCATGTCCTCGAGGTCCTGCTCGATCGAATCCGGACGCCCAAGCATCCATGATTGCTCGAAGATGTCCTTGCCACTGACGGTTCCGAAGAGGTTCAGCATCCCCATGATGCCATACTGGCTCTCCGACATCCCAAGGCCCTGGCGAAAGATGCGGACGGGGTGCTGGAGCTGCGCGCGCGCCTGAGCGAGCAGGTAAGGCAGGAAATCCTCGGTATAGCGGCCGAATTTGCTCGCGGATTCGTCGTTGGATTGCGGCATATCGCGAAGCCCGGCGAACTGCCCGCGATGGAACAGCAGTGGCGCCACGTCGCGCTTGTGGAAGCGCAATACTTCGCCGACGAAGATCACATGGTCGCCGCCGTCGTACATGTGCACGGGCACGCACTCGAAATGCGCGGCGCAGTCGGCGATCAGCGGGGCGCCTTCGCCATTCCGGTCGAGTTCGAGCCCCGAGAACTTGTCGGTTCCGGCTTTGGCGAAGTGCAGGGCCAGGTCCTGCTGATGCCTCCCAAGCACATGGATGACGTAAGCCTTTGCTTCCCTGAAAGCTTCGAGGGAGCGAGAGGTCTTAGCCAGCGACCAGAGTACCAGCGGCGGATCGAGCGAAACCGAGTTGTAGCTGCTGACCGTCACTCCGACGGGGGCCCCCTCCCGATCCGCGGCGGTCACAATGGTGACCCCCGTGGCGAACCTGCCCAATGCCTCGCGGAAATCTTTCGATTCGAACATGGGATCCCTCAGGATTGCGATATGCGCCCCCTCCCCCCCGTTGCTAGGCCTTCGCCCCGTCTTCGGCGAATGTCGGGTATCTTCCTAAGGTAGCGATCAGTGCGATCGCCACCGGAAGGAGAAGGACGAACATGGTCCAGGCCCCGCGATAGGAGCCGGTAGCCTCGAATATCTCGCCGCCCACGAATGAGCCGGCTCCGAAGCCCAAACCGTAAAGGCCGAACAGCATGCCGTAGATCCTGCCGTAGCTCCTCAGGCCGAAATAACGCGCCACCAAATAGGGCAACGTGTCGCCTTCGGTCCCTAGCGAAAACCCGATCGCGAGGCCGACGGTGACGCCCAAGACCGTCGATGGCGGGGCGAAGAGCATGAGTAGGCAGGCCAGGAACGGTAGGAGCAGCGTGAACGAGGCGACGACGGGCGCGAAGAAGCGATCGAGCAAGAAGCCGCCAGCGATCCGGCCGATCATCGCCCCGGGCGCCATGACACCCAAGATCAGCGCCGCTTCCCTTGCGCCCATCCCTTGATCGGTCAGCATAGAAGCGAAGTGGATCATGAACAGGCCGCATACTGCCGCGGCAATCACGAAAGACATGGCGACTTGTCCGAAGCGGCGGCTGAGAAAGGCTTGTTTGAACGAATGACCGCTATGCTGCGGCACATTCTCGAACTTGTGCCGTGAGGGCGAGCGGCGCCCGATCCCCCCACGACGCATCCTCAAGTCCTTTGCATCGTAAAAGAAGAGCACAGCCAGCGGAAATGCAACGACGAAAGCGACCAAGCCGAGCGCGACCCAGATGAGATCGACCCCGAGTTGCTCGAGTGCAAGCTGGGTCAGAATAGGCGTAACGGTGCCGAGCGCCGCCATGCCGGCCATGGAGAAGCCGAGCGCCAGCCCGCGCTGCTTGTCGAAGCGGCTGGCTACACCCAGGCTCCAGATCAGCGGGCCGACGACCGGATGGACGACCGCCATCAGACCGTAGAGCACGTAGAACAGCATAAGATTGCCGCTGCTCAGGCTCACCATGGCCAGCGACGCGGCGTACAGCGGTACGCCCCACAGCACCACGCGGCGCGCGCCATGTCGGTCGACAATAAGTCCGACGAGCGGAGAAAGCACTAGCGTGCCGATGCTGACGAACAGCGGAACAATGGAAATCTCCGCGCGCGTCCAGCCGAACGCTTCGCTAATCGGCTTGACTAAAACCCCCATGGCATGGGTCGGCATCGCCGCGACGCTGACGCCGAAAAAGGCGGCCAGAACCACAGTCCAGCCCGATCTCCATTCGCTCGCGCCTGGAGCGCGCATGTCGGCTGCACTTCCCATATCGATTGGCTCACCTCTCCCGGCTGCTTGCGCCTGATTTATATTCCTGGGATAATTATTCCTGAAATCGCATTTTGGCAAGAGCCTCATCAGCGCCCGTGCCAGGGCCGGGCGGCAGCGCTTGTCGGGAACTCGCGCTCCGCCTCGTCAATCCCGAGGTGCTTCCTCGTAAGCCTCCGAAAGCCGCTGGAGCAGGTTGTCGAGCAAGGCCCATTCCTTGCTGGTCAAGACTTTGTTGAGGTTCGCCCGGGGAAACTTCCGGGCTTTGCGAACCAGCGCGAGGCCCTCAGCGGTAAGTTCGATGCGCCATGCCCGGCGATCATCCTCCGCGTCGATGCGTTGGACGAGTCGGGCTGCTTCGAGGCGGTCGATCCGCTTGGATATCCCGCCGGGCGTGACCCCGAGATTCGTTGCGAGATCGGTGACGCGCGGTCCGGCCCTGTCCTGCGTTCGCTGCAGAAGATACAGAATATCGAGGTCGCCGGACATCAGCCCGACTGATGCTGAAATTGTCGCGTGCCGTCTGCGCATCTTGGCCACCAGCCGCAGCATGCGGATCAAGGAAACCAGCGCCGGCGGCTTGACCTCTTCGACTTCGGGAGCGTTACGAAACAGCTCCGCCAAGCCCGCGATTTCATCGGGCTTTTCATCGTCGGCAGGCTGAGTTGAGCGCAAATTAATCCTCCAAACTGGCAGGCGAGACATCGATGGCGGACAGCCGCAATCTCCTGCTTGCACACAAGTGCTGCTTTGTATATGGTTTCCTAGGAAAAGATATTGCCGGATACTAAGGGGAGGGTGAGGATACCGGGCGCTGACCGAGGCGCTCGTCTTTGGCGCAGCATTTCGCCATTCCATCGCGGATTTGTATTCTCAAGTAATTGATTGGCGAGGAGAGCGCTCGCCGCCCCCGATAGCAAGTAAGTTGCCGAAGTCGCGTAAACTTACCTTATGATAAATTGGTGGGAGGACTTGCATGTTTTCATCTCGTTTCGTCATTGCGTTTTGCGGCGTGGGTGCCGCCATGTCCTCTTCTGCCCTGGCCGAGGCAGTGGAGCAGCCGGCTCCAGCTGTACATGCGGCTGCTGACGCCGCCGAAGCGGCGCCTTCTGAGGACATTGAGGACATTATCGTGACCGCCCGTCGCATGGCCGAGCGTTTGCAGGACGTGCCCGTCGCCGTCACCGCCGTGACCGGCGATGCGATCGAAAAGCGCAACATGCGCACCCTTGCGGATATTCAGCAAGCAACTCCCAGCCTCAACCTGACGACGCAGAACGCGCAGGGTTCCAAGGCAGCGATCGGCCTGCGCGGGCAACGCCAGTTCAACTCCGGTGTGACCGTCGACACCTCCGTCGGTGTTTACGTCAACGAAGTCTACATGGGCCGCACGAGCGTCGACACTTCGCTTTACGACCTCGAATCGATTCAGATCCTGAAGGGCCCGCAAGGTACGCTCTTTGGGCGGAACTCGACCGGCGGCGCATTGATCATCAGCACGAAGAAGCCGGGCGATTATCTCGGAGGCTACGTTCGCGCGCAATTCGAAGACCCCTACGCCTATGTGCTCGAAGGCGCGGTCAACGTTCCGCTGGGCGACGGGCTCTCGCTCCGCGTCGCCGGCAACCGCCAGTACCGTCGCGGCTATACCGATGTCCTGAACTTCCCCGGCCGCACCGACGGACGCGACCGCTATGCTGGCCGTGCGACGCTGAGCGTCGAGACGGGCAGATTGAAGATGGTGTTCTTCGGCGATTATTATCACTTCGACGACAGCGGCACCGCTCTTTTCCCGCTGGCGCGGGATCCGAATAACAACGGTTCCACGGCGACGCGCCCGGCCTACGTTGCATATGACGCGGCCATCGCCGCGACCCGCGCCGGCCGCTTCGACGATAAGCGCCTGACGCGCTCGACGGTCCCTTTGTATGCCAGGGGCCGCAACTACAGTGCATCCAACGTCAGCACGTACGAGCTGAGCGACTCGATTACGCTCAAGAACATCATTGGTTACGCCTCGACGCGGGACGCCAATCAAACTGACGTCGATGGCACGGATGCTCCATTCGTGCAAAGCCGAGGAGTGAGCGATCAGCACCAGTTTTCCGAGGAGTTCCAGGTCCAGGGCAAATCGTTTGACAGGGCATTAGACTGGATCGTCGGAGCCTATTATTTCCGCGAAAGTGGCTACGACGAGACCTTCGGAAGCACGTTCGTGGACCCGAACCGCACCCCGGTCGGCTCGAACATCCATTTCGAGGCGACCAACACCGCGCGGTCGATCTTCGCGCACGGTTCCTATCTGCTCCCGATCAGCGTCCCGGCGCATATCTTCGGCGGCGCCCGCGTCGGCAACGACAGGCGCGAAGTGACGTTCTTGACCGGCAATATCACGGCGGCCGGCGGCTTCACCTGTGCGGTAGCCGGAGCCCCTGCGCTGTCTGGCGTCGTCGGCGGCGAATGCGCCCTGACCCGATCGAAGTCCTTCGGCTCGACGACCTGGGACGTCGGTGTCGACGTGAAGCCGATCAATGACCTGCTGGTTTACGCATCGGTTTCGCGCGGCTTTCGCACGGGCGGATTCAACGGCCGCGGGACTACGCTTGCCCAGCAGGTGCCGTTCGAGCCGGAAACCGTGACGAATTACGAGGTCGGCCTCAAGTACGGCGGCTTAGTGGGCGGAATGCGGACATCGCTGAATGTCGCCGCGTACCATTCGCTTTACAGCAACATCCAGCAGAATACGAATTTCCTCTCCTCTACCGGTAACCTTGTTGCTTCAATCATCAACGCGGCGAAGGCTCGCATCAACGGGATCGAGGTGGAGGCAAGCCTCAGGCCGGTGTCCACGTTAACGCTGAGCGGCTACTTCAGCATTGTCGACGCCAAATATACGGAGTTTGAGCAGCCCATCGCGGGCGGTGGGGTTCAGGACCTGTCGGCAAACAAGTTCGCCGGCGTTCCACGCACGACCGCCGGCGGGTCGGTGGTCTGGGACGTTTTCGAGAAAGATTCGTTCGGCACCCTTCAGGCCAACGTCAACTTTCGTTATAGTTCAGGGTTCGAACTCCAGCCGATCAATTTCCCCGGAGGGCGCATCGCTTCCAGCGATGTTTGGAACGCCTCCCTGCGGCTAGAGAGGGCGTTTGGCAGCAAGGCAACGCTTGAGGTCTATGCCAAGAACATCTTCGACAAGACTTATGGCACTGGGGGGTTCAGCAGCGGGTCGTTGGGCTTCGCGACCCGAACCTTGGGCGACCCACGAGTGATAGGGGTCGGCGTCAGACTGCCCTTCGGTGGCGAATGAGCCGACGGACGGGCAGAGCGCCGAAGCCGAGACTCGACGTCGGCGCCGCTTGGCATATGGCACGATGCTGACTTCTGAACGGTGCAGCCCTGCGGGCCGACCGGTTTCAGACGGCCTGGTAACCTCCAGGCCGCCGCCCGAATCGCGACTGGAGGAATGACCTATGCACGGCAGCAGCACGGCGATCAGCCTCACGGACCAAAGTCTCGACGCGGCCGAACGGTCGGCTCTTTCGGCTGACGCCAACGCGCGGGCGATGGCTTTCGCTTGCATGTTCGACTGGACCGCCTGCGCCATCGCCGGCGCGCCCGAACCGCTCGTCGACAAGCTGGTCGCCGATGCCATCGAGTTCGGGCGGCCGGGCAACTTTTCAATTCTCGGTCGGTCGGAATCGGTCGGCGGAGTGATCCCCGCTTGACCTACGAAATGTCTGCGGGGGGATTGTAAGATGGCCTGACGGTATACCGCCGCCCTAACAGCCTCAACAGAACCTAAGTGCTAGCACGCGCACCGCCGCGCTTGTGAGAGGGAATTCGTCAATGTTGCGCTTGCTGGTCGATACCGATGTCTGGCTGTAGATCGTGCAGGATCATCGGAATGCGGCGCTGATCGAGGCGCTCAGGCGCATGATCACGACGGGCGAGGTCGCCCCGCCCTGGTCGTGCCGGAACAGCCGGCGACCGAGTTCGCGCGCAACAAGGAGCGGATCGTCCGCGATAGCGGCAAGAGCCTGTCGGGGACATTCAAGCGCGTACGCGCCGCTGTCGCCCAGTTCGCGCAGGGCCACGAGCGCGACGCGGTGCTTAAGGGTCTAGACGATGTCGGTAACCGCATCACGGTGCTCGGCGTGGCCGTCAACGGCCTGATCTCGCGGGCCGCATCGATGATCTCACCTTCGCCTTTAAGGGTATCATCGGCGAACAGCAGCGCGCGCGCATCGCCTATACGACGCACCGCCGCTTGAAGGGCAAGGCCACCCGCGGGGGCGCCACCGGCGGCAGGATCCTGGGCTATGCAAAAGAGGTTCTCGGCCTCGACGCATCCGGTCGCGAAGCCGACCGCCTTTCCATCAGGGAGGAGGAAGCCGCGCTGGTGCGGCGGATCTTCGCGCTGTACGCAGACAACCACGGCCTCAAGCAGATCTGCAAGATCCTTAACGCCGACGGCATCCCCTCCCCTCGCGCCCGGGAGCACGGCAAATATAATAGCGGGATCTGGAACCCCACCGCACTCTCCGGCAATCCGGAACGGGGCGAGGGCAGCCTCAACAACGAAATCTATATCGGCTGCCGCATCTTCAACCGTCGGAGATGGGTGGAAATCCCCAACGATAATCGTGGTTTCGCCCGCGTGCAGCGCCTCAATCCGGAAAGCGAATGGATCGTCCGGGACGAACCAAATTTGCGTATCATCGATCAAGATCCATGGGACCGCGTCAAGGCGCGACAGGCCGAAGCACGCGCGGCGCGCGACACGAAGTTCAACCTGACCGGGAACCCTCTGGCTGGTGCCCGGCGACCCAGCCCATTCCTCAGCGGGCTGGTGTGCTGTGGCGTTTGCGGCAATGATCTCGTCAACGTTGGTGACCGTTGGCGCTCCAAGGCCGCGGGCCGGCAGGCCTGCACCAACAGTTCGATCACCAGCGCCCATCTCGAAGAGCGGGCGCTCGCCGGTCTGCGGGATCGTCTGCTGACCCTCGAGATCATCAGCCGTTTTGCGGTCCATCTCCAGCGCGAACTCGATGCCCAACGGCGCAGCGTCCATGGCCAGCGCGATGACCTCGAAGCTGCACTTGCCGGAGCGCGGCAACGCGCCGCGAAAATCCTCAGGCGGATCGAGGATGAGGATGACGCCCCTCGGTCGCTCACCGCGCGGCTCAAGGAACTGGAGACCGAAGAAGAACGGTTGGAGCGCGCGATCGCCGACCTGCCGGAACGCACGGTGATCCGTCTCCCGCCAATTACGAAGCGGTGTATCGCACGGCCATCACCGAACTCGAACGGCATCTGGCGACCCGCGAGGCCAGCGCATCGCGCAACGCGATCCGCACGCTAATTGAGGCGGTGGTCGTCCATGGCGGCAACAG